>Ga0209172_10000225_pt1 | contig 169643 bp, 164 predicted proteins | sample LarsenN4metaG_FD_184113 | JGI IMG/M metagenome (GOLD analysis project Ga0209172, IMG submission 184113) | Hot spring sediment bacterial and archeal communities from British Columbia, Canada, to study Microbial Dark Matter (Phase II) - Larsen... ...
AGACCAACGACTACCCGGCGGAGGCGATCATTGCGGCGGCGAAGCGCCTCAAGTGCGATCTCATCTTCATGGGCTCGCATGGGCGCAGCGGCTTTCGCGCCTCCATGCTGGGCAGCCAGACCCAGAAGGTGCTTGCGCAGTCGAAAATTCCCGTCCTCGTCAGCCGGTGAATTGTCGGCAGCGGGGCGCGCTCCCGCCGGCGCGAGTTCAAGAAGCGCCGCCCCGTGTCCCGACCATGTGCATGAGCGCGGCGAGCGAGTCCGCGCCCATCTTTTCCATGACGCGCCCACGATGGATCTCCACGGTCTTCACGCTGATGCCGAGCTCGTCGGCGATCACCTTGTTGCGTTTTCCGGCGATTACGCGATCCATGATCTCGCGTTCGCGGGCTGTGAGGGAGGCGAGCTTCGCGGCGGTCGACTGTCTCCGTGCATCTTCGGATTGCGCGGCGGCCCGGGCCTCGATCGCCTTTGCGATGAGCGCGAGCAGCGCCTCGTCGTTGAACGGCTTTTCGATGAAATCGAACGCGCCGTTCTTGAGCGCGTGCACCGCCATCGGCACATCGCCGTGCCCGGTGACGAAGACGACCGGGAGGTTGACGGCCCGCCGCCGCAGCTCCTGCTGCAGCTCGAGCCCCGTCTTTCCGTGCATGCGAACGTCGAGCACCAGGCACTCTCCCGCGTCAGCGCGGTAACCGTCGAGGAAGCGTTCGGCGGATTCGTACGCTTCCACCCGATAGCCGCTCGACTCGAGCAGCCAGCGCAGCGAGTCGCGGAACGCATCGTCGTCATCGACGACGTAGACGAGCGGCCGTTCCACGGCACTCATGACGCGTTGAGCGGCAACGCGAACCGCAGCGTGGCGCCCCCTTCGGGATTGCGCACGGCCCACAACCTGCCCGCGTGCGCTTCGACGATGGAGCGACAGATGTGCAGCCCGAGGCCCATGCCGCTCGGCTTGGTGGTATAGAACGGCGTCGCCATCCGCTGCTCGAAGTCGGCCGGAAGGCCATGCCCGCTGTCTTTCACGGCCACTTCGACGGTTGCGTCATTGGTGCGCGAGGACCGGATCTGGAGCGCCCGGGGCGCGGCCGAATCACGCATCGCCTCGAGGGCGTTTTTCGCGAGATTGAGGAGAACCTGCTCGAGCATCACGGGGTCCGCCCGGACCGGGGGCAATGCGGAGTCGAGATCGACATCCAGCGCCACACCGCTCACTTCCATCTCGGTATCCATCAATGCGACTACGCCGCGGATCACGGCATTGATATCGCAATCGGTGAATACGGGCTCCCGCTTCGTCACCAGCGACCGCACGCGCTGGATGATGTGGCCTGCACGCTCGGCCTGCAGCGCGGTCTTGTCGAGCGCATCCAGCAGTTCCGCAGTATTCGCGTTACCCGACTTGAGGCGCCTCACGCAGCCCATGGTGTAGTTCGCGATCGCCGCGAGCGGCTGGTTCAGCTCGTGCGCCAGCGTCGTCGCCATCTCGCCCACGCTTACGAGCCGTGCCGTCGTCTGCAGCTTTTCCTGCTGCTGGCGCGCGTATTCCTCCGCAAGCTTGCGTTCGGTGATGTCGTTTGCACGGTGCAGTCGCACCGTTCTGCCGTCCACCCAGCGGATGCTGCGCGAGCGAACGAGATACCAGCGGCGGCGCTCGGCGTCGTGAAACTCGCCTTCGCGGGCTCCCCGCTGCAGCGCGGCGTCCATCATGGCGCCGGCGCCGTGGACGGGATGGCTCACGGCCTCGAGCAGTGCATCGCCTGCCTCGGCGCTGCGGTAGAACTGCTCGTTGCCGTAGAGCAGCGCGCCGCGCGCATCGGTGACGAAGACCGCGGAGTCCAGTCCCTCCAGCACGGTGACGAAACGTTCATCCGCGTGATCGAGCGCGGTCTTCAGGCGCGCGATCACGCGCGCGAAGAGCATGAAAGTGAGAAACGTGATCGCCGCGTCCCAGAAGTAATAGAACGGATGCGAGTATTCGAGCCCCATGAAGACGACCGATACCAGCCACGTCACCGCAGCCATCATGGAAACCGCGATGCCGGCGTCGCGTCCCAGGCGCCAGGCCGCGAGAAATACCGGCGCCAGGTACAGGATGGAAAGCGACAGCTCGTGCCCGGTGAGGTAGTCGAGTCCCGCGATCGCGACGATCAGCGCGACGCACAGCACGAAGCTCCACGGGGCGGTGAGACGCGGCAGCCGCGCATCGACGGCCGACAGCGTGTGCAGGGCGGCGTTACGCATGGGTTATCGCAGCGCGCGGTCGAGAAAGAGCTTGATGTGCTTCACGAGCTCGTCCTCGCGACCGTTGAAGAAATGGTCCGCGCCGGCCACCTGGACTTGCGCTGAGCCGCGGATCCGGCGGATGGCGGCCGCGCGTTTTTCCGTGTTCGCGATGATGGCGGGGAAGTCGCCTTCGCCGTAGATATCGAGCACCGGCTGCTTCAGCGCGCCGGCGCCGACGTACTCTCCCGGCATGCCGATCGCCACCCACGCGTCCACACCCGCATCCGGCGTGCTGCGAAGGAAGAAATTCGCCATGCGTGCGCCCATGCTGTGCGCGACGAGCGCGACTTTCCCGATCCCCCGGGCGTGCAGGAATGCCACCGCCGCTTTCATGCGCGCTGCGCCATCCGGAAAGAGGGGGGTGTAGCGCTCGGCCTCCGCATCCGCGGCGAGCACCGGCATCTGGATCGAGAGCGTCGCATAGCCCTGATCGGCGAGTCCGGTGCGCAGCGGACTGATCAGTCCCCAGTCGGGATGCACGCCCATGCCGTGCACGATCACCGCGGCAGCCGTTGCATTCGGGCGCGGCGTGTAGAGCGCGAGGAACGTGCGCCCGGACGCTTCAAGATACGCCGGATGCCCAACGACGACGGCGGGCACGATCTCGTCGGCCCAGCGTTGTTCGCGCGCATAGTCGGGCTCGGCGCCGGCGAGCGTCGGCAGCATCATCAGCGCGAGAACGAGCAGGACGTTCTTCATAGCGTGCGCACGCCGCGGGACGCCACGGCGCCTAGCGACCCCTGAAGCGCGGCTTCTCTTTCCTGAGGAACGCTTCCACGCCGGTACGGTAATCCTCGGTGTCGAAGCACGCGAACCCTTCGTCCCACTCCGCGGCGGATGGCTCAGCCGTCACCGTCAGCCGGTCGATGAATTTCTTGTGCCAGCGGGCGACGAGCGGCGCACCGTCCGCGATGCGGCGCGCGAGCGCGTAAGCTTCCTCCTCTACACGGGCATCAGGCACGACGCGGTTCACGAGGCGCTTGTGCAACGCTTCCTGCGCATCGAAGACGCGGCCTTCGAGCAGGATCTCGAGCGCGACGGCGCGGCCCACGAGCGCGAGCAGCCCCTGCAGCTCGCCGTAGGCCATGGTGAGCCCGAGCCGGTTGATCGGGATGCCGAAGCGGCTCGACTCGCCGCAGATGCGCATGTCGCACATCGCGGCGATTTCCAGTCCGCCGCCGACACACGCGCCGTGTATCATCGCGACGGTCGGGTGCGCGCAGCGCGCCACCGCCTGCATCGTTTCGTGGATGAGGGCGCCGTACTCGCGCGCCTGAGCCGAGTCGGCACGCTCGGTCGCGAACTCCGAGATGTCGGCACCCGCGGCGAACGCCTTTTCGCCCGCGCCACGCAACACCACACAGCGCAGCGACTCATCCCTCGAGAGCGAGCGCATGATGTCGCCAAGCGCAGCCCACATCGTCCTGTTGAGCGCGTTCAGGCGTGCCGGATTGTTCAGCGTGACGGTGGCGATGGCGCCATCGCGCGAGACGAGTACGGGATCGGCCATGGGATCACCTGGGGAAAGCCAAGTGTAAGGCAAAAAACGCCCGTCGCGGGATCCTTGTGCGGGCGCGGCGTGCGGAATCCGGCGCGGCCTACCTCACCACTTGATCCAGCTCACCGGCCCCAGGCTGATCCACGGCACGTACGTGACGAGCAGCGTCACGAGCGCCAGCACCACGGTGAACGGCCAGCCCACCTTGAACACCTCCCAGAAGGAGAGCCGCGCGATCGCTGCCGTGGTGAAGAGCACCGTCGCGACCGGCGGGGTCTGCTGACCGACGCCGAGATTGATCGTGACGATGATGCCGAAGTGAATCGGATCGACGCCGATCTGGCGCACCAGTGGCAGCACGATCGGCACGATGAGGATGATCGCGGCCGCCGAATGCAGGAACATGCCGGCGATCAGGAAAAAGAAATTGAGGAAGAGCAGGATGAGAATCTTGTTGTCCGTCGTATCGAGGATCATCTGCGCGAACTTCTGGGGCACCTGCTCGCTCGTGAGAAACCACCCGAGGACCGCCGAGGACGCCACGATCAGCATGACGGATGCGGTCTGGCTCACCGAGTCCTTGAGGATGTGCCAGGTCTGCCGGCCGTTAAGCTCGCGGTAGATGAAGACGCCGATCACGAGCGCCGCCACGACCGCGAGCGCCGCGACCTCGGTGGCGGTGGCGATGCCGCCCAGGATGCCGACCCAGATCACCACGGGAATGAAGAGCGCCCAGAATGCCTGAACGGTGGAGCGGCCCACCTCGCGCACGGAGAACTTCTGCTCGACCGGCAGGTTGTACTTGCGCGCGTAGTAGTAGGCGAGGCCCATCATGCCGAGGCAGGCGAGGAAGCCCGGCAGGAATCCCGCGAAGAAGAGCTTGGCAATCGATACCTCCGCCATCCACGCATAGATGATCATGGGGATGGACGGCGGGATGAGGATCGCGGCCGACGCGGCGTTGGAGACGATCGCTGCGCTCAGCGCCCGCGGGTAGCCGCGCTTTTCCATCGCCGGGATGACGACCTTGCCGATCGCCGCCGCGTCGGCCACGGACGAGCCCGAAATTTCGCTCTGGATCATGGTCGCGACGACGGTCACCATGGCGAGCCCGCCGCGGATGAATCCGACCAGGCTGTTCGCCAAATTGACGAGCCGCAGCGAGATGCCCGAGGTCTCCATCAGCCCGCCGGCGAGGATGAAGAGCGGGATGGCGAGGAGCGGGAAGCTCGAAGCGCCGGAGAAGAGGCTCAACGGCACGACGCTCAACGAAGCGGCGCCGGTCCACAGGATCGCGAGGATGGTCGCGATGGAGAGCGCGAAGCCGATCGGAACATTGATGATGGTGAGGAGTACGATTACTCCGAGGATGATCCACTCCATGTCCCGTCGTGTCCTTGTACGCGTTGCGGCCGCAGCAGGATTTCAGCGAGCCGGATGAGACTGATGAGGAGCATGAGCGCGCCGGTGATGGGCAGCACGCTGCTCACCCAGGCGACTTTCACCCACGGGAGCGAGATCGCCGTCTCGTCCCCCATGCGTTCGGTCAGGATCCACCCGTAGTAGCAGAGCACGAACTGGAAGCCGAGCACCGCGATCTCGCCTACGGCGTCCACGACGCGTCGCGGCGTGGCGGCGAGCTTGTCCACGAGCAACTCGAAGCCGATATGGCGGCGCTGATAGTGGGCGACGACCGAGCCGTAGAAGGTGAGCCAGACCAGCAGGTAGGAGGCGAACTCGTCGTACCAGACGAGCGAAGCGTTCAGCACATAACGGAAAAAGACGCCGGCGCAGACGACGGCGGTCAGCGCCGCCAGCAGGAAGACGGCCCACCACTCGACGAGAGTGACGAGCCGCCCGAGCAGGACGCGCATCAGCGCAGCGACTGGATCAGCTTGACCAGCTCGGTGCCGCCCGCGACCTGCTTGCCGAACTCTTCATAGACGCCGGCGGAAGCTTTGATGAAGGCTTCCTTGTTCGCCTCGTTCACGGCCATCGGCGGCGCGAGCTTGCCGATCAGCTCCTTGTCGAGCCGCTCGCCTTCGGCGCGCGCGAAATCGCCGGCCGCCACCGCGATCTTCGTGATCGTGTCCTGCACATCCTTCTGCAGCTTGCGCCACACGTCCTCGCTCACCACGAGGTACGCGGGGGTGTAGACGTGGCCCGTGAGCGACAGGAATTTCTGCACCTCCTGGAACTTGGCCGAGGCGATCTGCGAGAACGGATTTTCCTGCGCATCCATGACGCCCGACTGGAGCGCCGAGTACACCTCCGCGAACGGCATGGGCGAAGGATTCGCGCCGTAGGCCTGGAACATCTTCACCCGCCACACGCCGCCCGGCACGCGCAGCTTGATGCCTTTGAGATCCTCGGGGCGCACGATGGGGCGCACGTTGTTGGTGATGTGGCGAAAGCCGTTCTCCCAGAACGCGAGGATGCGCAGCCCCCGCGCCGGCAGCGGATCGACGAGCGCCTTCTGCACGTCGCGGCTTTCGGTCACCTTCTTCATGTGCGCGCGGCTCACGATCAGGTACGGCATCTCGAATACGCCGTGGCGCTGATCGACCGTGCTCATGATGGTGGAGGGCACCTGCATCTCGGGCGCGCCGACGCGCAGCCCCTTGATCATCGCCTCGTCCGAGCCGAGCTGGCTCGAATGGAAGACGCGCACTTCCACCTTGCCCTTGAGCGCCTCGTTCACATCCTTGGCGAACTTGTTCGCGCTGATGTCGAAGAGCGAACCGGGGAAGCCGACGTGGCCCAGGCGCAGCGTGACGGGCTGCTGCGCGAGCGCGATGCCCGTCCACAGGGCCGCCGATGCCAGCGCGATGCCGACGAGCGAGCGCCGCGCGTTCGATTTCAGCGATGTCATGATCCTCCTCCTTCTTCGTTAAAGTCCCAGAGCCCCGCCGGGCTGCCTTACTTTACCCGATTTTCCACCGTCACGGGTCAGGCGGGCCCTGCCTCGCGCGCCTTCGCGACGAGATACTCACGCCCGGCAAGCATGTCTTCGAGCGAGCCGAACGCATTGGTGTAGTGGCCCGTGAAACCCTTCGCTTCGATCGCGCGCAGGACGCGGGCGAAATCGATGTCGCCCTCGCCCGGCTTCAGGTGCACCTCGTGCCCGTTGCGATGGCAGTCGGCGAGCCGCACTTCGCCGACGAGCCGCATGTCGAGTGCCGCGATGAAGGCATCGATGCCTTCGGGAACGAGATGCGCGTGGTTGACGGTGAACGAGAGCCTCACCGCCGAAGATGCAAGGAGGCCCCAGTAGTACTGCCATTCTTCCAGCGTGTGCGCGAGGTAGTGCACCTCGGCATCCGCCGGCTCCTTGTTGAGATTCTCGAGGAGTAGCCGGGCGCCTTTCTTTTCGGCGTAGTCGGCGATGCGCTTGAGCCGTTCGAGCCCGGCCTGCATCCGGAGCGCCTTGTCGCTCGTGAAGTGATAGCCCGCGTGCACGACGATCCATTCGGCGCCGAGCCTGGGATAGATGTCGATATAGCTCCTGAGATACGCGTCCACCGCCTCGCTCACGTAGGGTGAGTATTCCGCGACGTTGACGGCGGAGAGCGTATGGAGCCCGAGATGGACGCCGTGCTTCTCGCAGGCGGCGCGTACCCCGCCCGCGCGCCGGTCGTCGAACGTGGTGAGCGCGTTTGCCGCGGTATCGAGCTGGATGTCGATGTAGCGCACGCCGTTCGCCGCGGCCCACGTGATGCCTTCCTCGAGCCGAATCTTTCGCCCAAGGTCGATGCCGATGCGGCTGCGCAGGCTCATCGGGCGTGCCGCTTCATCCATTCCAGCCGCACCTTCTCGCACTCGCGCGCGAGCACGCCGGTCACGATTTCGAGCGAGCGGCCGGTGAACTCGAGAAACGACTCGACCGTATAGCGGCCCATGTCGGTGCGACCGATGCCGGCGTAACGGCCGCCGAGCACGAGCCGGGCGATCTTCGCCTCCTGCATCGCCCAGAAGCACATGGGACAGGGCTCGAGCGTGGAATAGAGCGTGCTGCCCGCGAGATCGACCGTCTTCAGCTTCCCGCACGCCTGGCGGATCGCGGCGATCTCGGCATGCGCGCTCGGGTCGAAGTCGCTGAACATCGTGTTCTGGCCCTCGCCGAGGATCACGCCGTCGCGCACGATGATCGAGGCGACGGGACGGTTGCCGCGCTCGCCCGCCTCACGGGCCTGCTCGAGCGCGCGCTGCATGTATCGGAGATGCTCGTCGTTTGGCGTCATGTCAGTTCACCTGCATGCCGGAGGCCTTGATGACCGGCGCCCAGCGTTGGACTTCGCGTTGGAGGAACGACTTGAATTCCTGCGCGGTAGTGGACGCCGGCTCGACACCCTGCGCCCCGAAGCGCTCGGCGATGTCGCGCGCGGCGAGGCCCTTCACGAGCTCGGCGTTGAGCCGCGCAACGATCGCCTGCGGCGTGCCCGCCGGCACGAGGATGCCGTACCACGTGCTGTACTCGAAGTCCGTCACCCCCGCTTCCATCATGGTCGGCACGTCACGCACGACCGCCACGCGCTTCGCCGTCGAGACGGCGAGCGGCCGCATGCGCTGGCTGCGCAAGTGGGGAAGCGCGGAGGCGAGCGTCGCCATCGCGAACTGAGTCTGGCCGCTCACAAGATCGATCAGCGCCGGGCCCATCCCCTTGTACGGCACGTGCACCACGTCGAGCTTCGTCATGTACTTGAGGAGCTCAGCGGAAAGGTGCGAGCTGCTGCCGATGCCGCCGGAGGCGTAGGTGAGCGCGCCGGGCTTGGCGCGCGCGAGCGCGAGGAATTCCTTCACCGATTTCACCGGCAGCGACGGATGCACGACGAGGATGTTGGGCTGGCGTCCGGCGAGGCTCACCGGCTCCAGATCCTTCAGCGTGTCGTAGGGCAGCCTGGCGTAGAGCGTCACGTTGACCGCGAGGCTCACGTTGTTGATGAGGAGGGTGTAGCCGTCGGGCGGGGACTTCGCGACGATGTCGGTGCCGATCGTGCCGCCGGCGCCGCCGCGATTGTCCACCACCACCGGCACGCCGAAGCCCTCGTGGAGCTTCTGGGCGACCACGCGGCCGAGGATGTCGTTGCCGCCGCCCGGCGCGAACGGCACGACGAAACGGATCGACTTTGCAGGATAAGCCTGCGCCGCCGCGGTTCCGTAAAGTCCGAGCGGGGCGCAGGCGGCGAGCAGAATCAGCAGGCGGCGCATCGCGAGTTGCTCATTGCAGGGGCAGCTTGGCCGCGCGCACGACCTTGGTCCACTTGTCGATCTCGGACTTGAGGTATTTGGAGTACTCCGCCGGGGTCGAGGGGATCGGTTCCATGCCCTGCGCGATATAGCGCTCGCGCGTTTTTTCAGACTTGAGCACGCTCATCGCGGCCTTGCTCAGCTTTTCGACGATCGCGCGCGGGGTGCCCGCCGGCGCGAGGAAGCCGTACCACGTGCTGTACTCGTAGCCGGAGAAGCCGGATTCCGCGACGGTCGGGATGTCGGGCAGCGTCGCCGTGCGCCTGGCGCTCGTCACGGCGTAGGCGCGCAGCCGTCCCGCCTTTACGTGGGGGAGCGCGGAAGCATATGTCGAGAAGAATACCGAGATCTGATTGCCGAGGAGCGCCGTCAACGCCGGGCCGGTGCCCTTGTACGGCACGTGCACGAGATCGAGCTTGCGCGACATGAGCAGCATCTCCATCGCGAGATGCGTGCCGGATCCCATGCCCGCCGAACCGTAGGTGAGCTTGCCGGGCTGCGCCGTGGCGAGTTCCAGGAATTCCTTGAACGTCCTGGCCGGCAGCGAGGGGTGCGCAACGAGAATGTTGGGCTGATCGGTCACGAGGCTGATCGGCTGGAAGTCCTTGATCGCATCATACGGCAGCTTCCGGTAGATCGCAGTGTTGAACGCCATGCTGATATTGCCGAGCAGCGTCGTGTAACCGTCGGGGTTCGCCTTGGCGACAATGTCGCAGCCGAGGATGCTGCCCGCGCCCGGACGGTTGTCGACGACGATGGTCTGTCCCAGCGCTTCGGTGAGACCGTCCGCCAGAACGCGCGCCGAGATATCACTGCCGCCGCCGGGGGCGAACGGCACCACCATGCGGATCGGACGGCTGGGATAATCCTGAGCGCCCGCGGCGCCTGCAAACGCGAGACCGGACAGGACGGCAACGCATACTCGTAGCATCTGTTCCTCCTCGTTATGTTGGCGACTTATCGACTGCACGCGGCGCCGCGAGGTGCCGCGTGCAGAGACTTCCTTTAGCGCGCCGGCCGGAAGCCGACGCGGAAGCGTCAGGCGGCTTTCTGTCGTGCCGCCGTGCCCGCCGCCGCAGCCGAGAGGTAATCCATGGCCGCGGCCACACCGCCCTTGCGATGCGGCACGCCAGAGATCGCAAGCCCCATTTCGACGCCGGCGAGCGTGCCCATCAGCATCAAATCGTTGAACGCGCCGAGGTGCCCGATGCGGAATACCTTGTCGCGCAGCTTGCCGAGGCCCGAGCCGAGCGACATGTCGTAACGCTCGAGCACGACCTCGCGGAAACGGATCTCGCTGTGGCCTTCGGGCATCAGGACTGCGGTGAGCGAGCTCGAATACTCGGCGGGCTCGAGGCACAGGATCTCGAGATTCCACGCGCGCACCGCGCGGCGCGTCGCCTCGGCGTGGCGGTCGTGCCGCCTGAACACGTTCTCGAGCCCTTCCTCTTCGAGCAGCATCCTGAGCGCTTCGCGCAAGCCGTAGAGCAGATTCGTCGCCGGGGTGTACGGAAAGTATCCGTTCTTGTTGTTCGCGAGCATCTCGTCCCACGACCAGTAGGAGCGCGGGAGCTTCGCGGATTTCGACGCGGCAAGCGCCTTGTCGCTCACAGCATTGAACGAGAGCCCCGGCGGCAGCATGAGGCCCTTCTGTGATCCGGCGACCGTGACATCGACGCCCCACTCATCGTGGCGGTAGTCGATCGAGGCGAGCGAGGAGATCGTGTCCACCATGAAAAGCGCGGGGTGATGCGCGCGGTCGATCGCCTTGCGCACCTCGCCGACGCGCGTCGTGACGCCGGTCGAGGTCTCGTTGTGCACCACCATCACCGCCTTGATCGCGTGCGCCTTGTCTTCCTTCAGGCGCGCTTCCACTTGAGCGGCATCGACACCGTGGCGCCAGTCGCCGGGCACGAAAACAGGATCGAGGCCGAGACGCTTCGCCATGCCGTACCACAGCGTCGCGAAGTGGCCGGTTTCGAACATGAGCACCTTGTCGCCGGGCGACAGCGTGTTGACGAGCGCCGCCTCCCATGCACCCGTGCCCGAGGCGGGGAAGATGACGACCGCCCCCGCGGTCTTGAAGACCTGCTTCAAACCGTTCAGCACCGCGAGACTGAGCTCCCGGAACTCCGGGCCGCGATGATCGATGGTGGGGTGGTCGATCGCCCGCAGGATGCGATCGGGCACGTTGGTCGGTCCGGGAATCTGGAGAAAGTGACGGCCGGCTGCGTAGGGCATGGCGGGTCTCCTGACGGGATGCGCTATTATACGGTCAGTGAACGATCCTCGTTCACGCCACAACTCATGCCCGCCCGATCGATCCAACCCGGTGATTCCGCGCTCGCAGCGCGCTTTCGGCGCGAGATCGAGGGCGAAGTCCTGTTCGATGCCGGCTCGCGCGGGCGCTATGCGACCGATGCGTCGATCTACCAGATCGAGCCGATCGGCGTCGTCGTGCCGAAGACCGAGCAGGCCGCCATCGCCGCGGTGCAGATCGCGCTCGACGAAGGCGTGCCGGTGCTGCCGCGCGGCGCCGGCACCTCGCAGTGCGGCCAGACCGTCGGCGCCGCGGTCGTCATCGACAACTCCAAGTATCTGAACGGCATCGTTGCACTCGACAAGGATGCGCACACCGTGACGGTACAGCCCGGCGTCGTGCTCGATCACCTGAACGCATACCTCAAGCCCCATGGCCTCTGGTATCCGGTCGATGTGTCCACCAGCGCGCAGGCGACATTGGGCGGCATGGCGGGCAACAACTCGTGCGGCTCGCGCTCGATCGAATACGGCAACATGGTGCACAACGTGGAAGCGATCGATGCGGTGCTCGCCGACGGCGCGGAGTACCGTTTCGGCGCGGTGCCCGGGGACCTCGCGGCACTCGATGCGCCGCGCGGGTACGTCGATCTCGTCCGGAGAATCCGCGCGATTGCCGTGCGCGAGGCCGAAGAGATCGCGCACCGCTATCCGAAGGTGCTGCGCCGCGTCGGCGGCTACAACCTCGACATGCTGCTGCCGATGCCGTTCAACATGGCGCATCTGCTGGTCGGCTCCGAAGGCACGCTCGCGTATTCCAAGCGCCTGCACCTCAAGCTCTCGCCGCTGCCGAGGCACAAGACGCTCGGCGTGTGCCACTTCCCGAGCTTCTATCAGTCGATGGAGGCGCCACAGCACATCGTGAAGTTGAAGCCTGCCGCGGTGGAGCTCGTCGATCGCACGATGATCGAGCTCGCGCGCGGCAATCCCGCGTTCGAGTCGACCGTGAAACGCTTCATCCGCGGCGAGCCGGAAGCGATCCTGCTTGTGGAATTTGCCGGAGACGATCGCGACGCTCAGCTCGCGCGGCTCCGGCAGCTCGTCGAGCTGATGGGCGACCTCGGCTTTCCGGGAAGTGTCGTCGAGATCACGGACGCGCAACTGCAGCGCGACGTGTGGGAAGTGCGCAAGGCGGGCTTGAACATCATGATGTCGATGAAGGGGGACGGGAAGCCGGTCTCGTTCATCGAGGACTGCGCGGTGCCGCTCGAGCACCTCGCCGAGTACACCGATCGGCTGACGCGCGTGTTCGAAAGACACGGCACCAAGGGCACGTGGTACGCGCACGCGTCCGTCGGATGCCTGCACGTGCGACCCATCCTCAACATGCGCGAAGACGGCGCGCAAAAGATGCGGGCGATCGCGGAGGAAGCGGCGGAGCTGGTGAAACAGTACAAAGGGGCGTACTCCGGAGAGCACGGCGACGGACTGGTGCGCTCGGAATGGATTGCGCCGTTCTTCGGGCCGAAGCTGACGCGCGCCTTCGAGGAGATCAAATCGATCCTCGATCCCAAGGGGCTTCTCAATCCCGGCAAGATCGTGCGCCCGCCGAAGCAGGACGATCGCACGCTCTTCCGCTTCAAGCCGGGCTATCGGACGCTCGCGCTCGACACGGCGCTCGACTGGTCGGAGTGGGGCGGCTTCGACAAGGCGGTCGAGATGTGCAACAACAACGGCCACTGCCGCAAGTTCGACGCCGGCACGATGTGTCCGTCGTATCGCGCCACCCGCGATGAGCAGCATTTGACGCGCGGGCGTGCCAACACGCTACGGCTGGCGCTTTCGGGGCAGTTCGGGGAGGACGCGCTTACCTCGGAGGAAGTGTTCCGCACGCTGGAGCTCTGCGTCTCGTGCAAAGGGTGCAAGCGCGAGTGCCCGACCGGCGTGGACGTGGCGAAGATGAAGGTGGAGTTTCTCTACCACTATCGCAAGCGCCATCCGCTCACGCTGAAAGAGAGGCTCGTCGCGTATCTGCCACGCTATGCGCCGTGGGGTGCACGGCTCTCGTGGCTCTTCAATCTGCGCGATCGCGTGCCGGGATTCCCGCAACTCAGCGAGCGCCTCCTCGGCTTGAGCGCAAAGCGCTCGCTGCCTCGCTGGCGCGGCGATCCGTTCCACAAAACAAGCGAGCCTCCCTCGCCATTTCAGGGGGAGGGTGGGGGAGGGGGTGAGAGATCCAAGGAAGTCGCGCTCTTCATCGACACCTTCAACAACTACTTCGAAGCCGAGAATGTACAGGCTGCCCGGCAGGTGCTGCGGGCTGCGGGCTACACCGTTCATATTCCGCAAGCGGCCGATGGCGTAAGACCGCTCTGCTGCGGCCGGACCTTTCTTGCCAGCGGACTGGTGGACGAGGCGAAGGCGGAGGCGCGGCGCATGCTTGCTGCACTCATGCCTTATGTCGAGCGCGGCGTGCCGGTCGTCGGCCTCGAGCCTTCGTGCCTGCTGGGCCTGCGTGACGAGTACATTTCGATGCTGCCGGGCGCCGAGAGCGCCGAGCTTGCATTGAACGCGCTGCTCTTCGAGGAATTCATCGCGCGCGAGGTGGACGCCGGGCGCTTCAAGCTCGAATTTAAGCCGCTTCAACACAAGCGCGCGCTGCTGCACGGGCATTGCCACCAGAAGGCCTTCGCCATCATGCCGGCGGTGCAGAAGGCGCTCGCGCTCATTCCCGAGCTGAAGGTCGAAGTGATCGAATCGAGCTGCTGCGGCATGGCGGGGAGCTTCGGCTTCGAGGCCGAGCACTACGACGTTTCGATGAAGATGGGTGAGCTGTCGCTCCTTCCTGCGGTGCGCAAGGCGGATGCCGACACGCTGATCGTCGCGGACGGCACGAGCTGCCGCCACCAGATCCACGACGGCGCCGCACGCGAGGCGCTGCACGTCGCGCGCGTGCTCGAACAGGCGCTTCCGAAGTCGCCCGAATATTGACCGCCGTGCTTGACAAGCGCCGACGCGCTCAATAGCCTCGAACCGCTTCCATAACGACTACACCGCCAGAGGATGGATCTGCCCACCGCGACTCCCGCGGCGCCGGCGCACGCGACGCAAGGCCCGTGGCTGCTCGAAGTCGACGATCTTCACGTTCATTTCGTCACGACGCGCGGCGTGGTGCGCGCGGTCGAAGGCATCTCCTATAAGGTGAGGCCCGGCGAAGTCGTCGCGCTCGTCGGCGAGTCGGGCTGCGGCAAGTCGGTGTCCTCGCTCGCGATCATGCGGCTCCTCGCGCGGCCGGCGGGGCGCATCGTGGCGGGCCGCATTCTGTTCCAGGGACGCAACCTCCTCGATCTCACCGAAGATGCGATGCGGGAGATCCGCGGGCGCGACATCGCGATGATCTTCCAGGAGCCGATGAGCTCGCTCAACCCGGTGCTCACCATCGGTTTCCAGATCATGGAGCCGCTGCTCATCCATCTCGGCATGCCGCAGGAGGCGGCGCGCGCCCGCGCGGTGGAGCTGCTGAAGATGGTCGGCATCCCCGACCCCGAGCGCCGCCTCGACCAGTATCCGCACCAGTTCTCGGGCGGGATGCGCCAGCGCGTGATGATCGCGATCGCGCTCTCCTGCAATCCGAAACTGATCATCGCCGACGAGCCGACCACGGCGCTCGACGTGACGATCCAGGCGCAGATCCTCAAGCTCATGAAGGATCTGTCGCGCGATCTCGGCATCGCGCTCGTCGTCATCACGCACAATCTCGGGGTCGTCGCGCGCTACGCCGACCGCGTGAACGTGATGTACGCGGCGCGCATGGCGGAGCAGGGCAGCGCCGCGAACGTCTTCGCGAGGCCGCTCCATCCGTACACGGCGGGGCTGCTGCGTTCGGTGCCGCGCCTCGACCAGCCGCGCGGCCGCAAGCTCGAGACGATCGAGGGTCTGCCGCCCAACCTGCTCGACCCGCCACCCGGTTGCCGCTTCGCGCCGCGCTGTTCCGCACGCCTCGATGAGTGCGTCGCCGCGCTGCCGCCGCTCGTCGCCGTCGAGCCGCATCGCTATTCCGCCTGCATCCGCGCGAAGGAAATGGCCCGGGTGGGTGCGACGGGGCTCGGGCTTCAGAGTGCAAATCCGCAGCCGCCGCAGGCAAAGGCGCTCGACAAGGCGAAGCCGCTGCTCGAAGTGCGGGAGCTGCGCACCTACTTCGAAGTGAGCGCGGGGCTGGGACTCGTGAAGCGCCAGCGCGGGGAAGTGCGCGCCGTGGACGGCTTGACGTTCGAAGTGTTTCGCGGCGAGACCGTCGGGCTCGTCGGCGAATCGGGATGCGGCAAGACCACCGTAGGGCGCACGCTGCTGCGTCTCGAGCGGGCGACCGCCGGCGAGATCTTCTTTGCGGGCGAGAACGTGACCCGCGCGGAAGGCGAGGCGCTCAAGCGTTACCGGCGGCAGATCCAGGTGATCTTCCAGGATCCCTACAGCTCGCTCAATCCGCGGATGACGGTGGGCGAGATCATCGCCGAGCCGATGATCGTGTACCGCCTGGCGGAGAGCCGCAAGGCGGCACGCGCGCGGGCCGTGGAACTGCTGACGCAGGTCGGGCTTTTCGAGTACATGGCGGAGCGCTATCCGCACGAGCTCTCCGGCGGGCAGCGCCAGCGCGTCGGCATCGCGCGTGCACTCGCGATGCAGCCATCGTTCATCGTCTGTGACGAGCCGGTGTCCGCGCTGGATGTGTCGATCCAGGCGCAGATCATCAATCTGCTCGAGGAGCTGCAGCTGAAATTCGGGCTGACGTATCTCTTCATCGCGCATGATCTCGCGGTGGTGCGGCACATCTCGGACCGGGTCATCGTCATGTACCTCGGCAAGGTGATGGAGATCGCCGATCGCGATACGCTCTACGCCGATCCGCAGCATCCGTACACGCAGGCGCTGCTCGACGCCGTGCCGATCCCCGACCCCGCGCTGGAAGCGAAGCGGGTGCCGCGCGTGCTCGGCGGCGAAGTGCCGAGCCCGCTCAATCCGCCGCGCGGCTGCGTCTTCCACACGCGCTGCCCGCTCGCGACCGAAGCGTGTAAGATGGAGGTGCCCCCGTTGCGGGAAGTGCGGCCCGGCCATTATGCGGCCTGCATCCGGCTTTAGCTGCTCCAGACAAGACCACGGATAACCAGAGGAGGGTCTATGAAATCGACGGTGTTGTTATGTGCTGCGCTCGCGCTCGGCGCCGGCGCCGTAGCCGCGGCGGAGACGCCGAAGCCCGGCGGAGTTCTGAAGTTCGCCGTGAGCGCGGAGCCGCCGAACTACGATTGCCACGCGCAGACGTCGTTCGCGTTCATTCACCCGGTGCGCCCGCACTATTCCACGCTGCTCGAGTTCGACACGGCGAAGTACCCGGCGATCCGCGGCGACCTCGCCGAGTCCTGGACAGTCTCCAAGGACGGACTCAGCTATACCTTCAAACTGCGCAAGGGCGTCAAGTTCCACGACGGCTCGACGCTTACTTCGGAAGACGTGAAGGCGACCTACGAGCGGCTGAGAAACCCGCCGCAGGGCGTGCGCTCGGTGCGGCAGGCGAGCTACGCCGACATCGCGTCCATCGAAACGCCCGATCCGCTGACGGTCGTCTTCCGGCTGAAGAAGCCGAACGCCTCGATGCTCGCCAATTTCGCGAGCCCTTGGGACTGCGTCTACAGCGCCGCCAAACTGAAGCAGGACCCGCGTTTCCCCGAGCGCAACATTCTCGGCACGGGGCCGTTCACCTTCGCCGGGCACGTCGCGGGTTCGCACTGGACCGGACGCAAGTTCGACGACTATTTCAGGAAGGGCCGGCCCTATCTCAACGGCTACGTCGCCATCTTCATCAGCGGCGCGCCGATGGTGAACGCGCTCTCCGCCGGCGAAGTGCTGGTCGAGTTCCGCGGGCAATCTCCCGCCGACCGCGACCGCATCGTGAAGGCACTGGGCAACAAGGCGGTGGTGCAGGAGATGCCGTGGGTCTGTTCGCTGGTGGTGACGTTCAACACCAAGAAGAAACCCTTCGACGACGCGCGCGTGCGCCGCGCGCTCTCGCTCGCGATCGACCGCTGGGGCGGCGCGCAGGCGCTCTCCAAGGTGGCGCTGGTGCGGCATGTGGGCGGCATCCTGCGACCGGGATACGAGCTCGCGGCCTCCGAGAAGGAGCTCCTGCAAATGCCGGGCTTCTCGAAGGATATCAACGCCTCGCGCGCGGAAGCGCAGAAGCTCCTGAAGGAAGCGGGGGTGCCCAACCTCACGTTCACGCTCACCAACCGCAATGTGGCGATGCCGTACACACCGGTGGGCGTGTTCCTGATCGACCAATGGCGGCAGATCGGCGTCAACGTGAAGCACGAGCAGCTCGAAACAAGGCTCTATCTCGCCGCGCAGCAGCGTGACAACCCCACGTTCGACGCGGCACTCGACTTCAACTGCGACTTCATGGACGAGCCCAATCTGCAGCTGCAGAAGTACCTGTCGCACGACCGCTCCGCGATCAACTACGCGCAGCAGACCGATCGCGTGCTCGACGATCTCTACGACAAGCAATCGGGCGAGCTGGACAAGAAGAAGCGCTACGCCATTCTGCGGGAGTTCGAGAAGCGCGCGCTCGATCAGGCCTACACCATCCCGACCATCTGGTGGCACCGCATCATCGTGCATCACCGCGCGATGAAAGGCTGGCACATCACGCCGAGCCACTACGTGGGGCAGGACCTCGCTGAGGTATGGCTCGATCAGTAGACAAGCATGCGTCACGGAGACTTTCGTGATCACTCGCCGTCATTCCGGACCGCATCCGGAATCCGGGCGAAGGCCTGGATTCCGGCGTACGCCGGAATGACGATGTTCGCTTCCCGAATTGCCTGTCGGCAAGGCGGCGGAATGACGATGTTCGCCTCCCGAATCGTCTGCCGGCATGGCGGCGGGATGACGGCGATTGTGTTGCCAGTCCTTCCCGTGGCCGGCGCTGCAACGAAGGCGGTCGTCTTCCCGCCGGAAGCCGGGATCCAGTAATCGACGCGAGCCGTGCTGCGCTACACGATCCATCGCATCCTTCTCATGATCCCGACGCTGCTCGGCGTCGCGATCCTCGTCTTTTTCCTGCTGCGCCTCATGCCGGGCGATCCGGTCGCGACCATGCTGCTCGGGGACGCGGGCGGCGCCAACATCTCGAAGGAGGTGGTGGAAGCCGAGCGCGCGCGGCTCGGCCTCGACAAGCCGCTCTACATCCAGTTCTTCAAGTGGATGGGCGGCGTGCTGCAAGGGGACTTCGGCTACTCGATGTGGACCGGGCAGCCGGTGATCTACGAGATCGGCATCCGGCTCGAGCTCTCGCTGCAGGTCGCCATCATGGCGACGATCCTCGCCGTCCTGCTCGCGCTGCCGCTCGGCACGCTCTCCGCGATCTTCAAGGACACCTGGATCGACCAGTCGATCCGCGTCTTCTCGATCGCGGGGCTCGCGGTGCCCTCGTTCTGGCTCGGGATGATCGTGATCCTGCTGCTCCTCACTTACTTTTCGTGGATCCCGCCGCTCACCTTCACCTCGATCTGGGAGAATCCCTGGGAGAACATTTCCCAGCTCATCTGGCCGGCGCTCGCGGTGGGTTACCGCTATTCCGCGGTCGCCACCCGCATGATGCGCTCCTCGATCCTCGAAGTGCTGCAGGAGGACTACATCCGCACCGCGCGCGCGAAGGGCGTCATGGAGCGGCTCGTCGTCGCGCGGCACGCCATGCGCAACGCGATGCTGCCGGTCGTCACGGTGATCGGCCTCGAGTTCGCCTTCCTGATCGGCGGGCTCGTCGTCACCGAGCAGGTGTTCAACCTGAACGGCATCGGCAAGCTCTTCGTGCAGGCGGTGGCGCGCAGCGACTTCACCATGATCCAGGCGCTGGTGCTGCTGGTCGCCGTGTTCTTCGTGCTGATCAACTTCGTGATCGACATGCTCTACGCGCTGCTCGATCCGCGCATCCGGTATCGCTGAGGGGCGAGCTGTGTCCGAAGCGACGATGCCGACCGCCATCAGCTACAAGGTGCCGAAGCGCCGGCACCCGGTGCTGCAGTTCATGGTGCAGCAGCCGCTCGGCGCGGCGGGGCTCGTCATCATCGTGCTGATGGGCGTGTGCGCGGCGTTCGCCCCGTGGGTCTCGCCCTACGATCCGCTCGCGGTGGACTATGGCGCGATGCTCGCGCCGCCTTCCGCCGAGCACTGGCTCGGCACCGACTCCTTCGGGCGCGACGTGCTCTCGCGCGTCATCTACGGCGCGCGCACGGCGCTCGCGATCGGTTTCATCGCCTCGTTCCTCGGCTCCACCGTGGGCGCGGTGATCGGCGTCGCTTCCGCCTACTTCGGCGGCAAGACCGATCTCATCATCCAGGGCATCATGGACGTGCTGCTCTCGTTCCCGATCATCGTGCTCGCGATCACGGTGGTGGCGGTGCTCGGCAACAACGTCGTGCTCGGACTGGACGTGAACCTGATCATCGCGATCGCGATCCCGATGCTGCCGCGCGTCGAGCGCGTGGTGCGCGCATCCGCCCTGGCGATCCGGGAGCTGCCCTACATCGATGCCGCGCGCGCCGCCGGTTACAGCCACACGCGCATCATCTTCCGTCACATCATCCCCAACGTGGTCGCGCCGTATCTCATCATGCTGACGGCGTTCGTCGCGCAGGCGATCCTCTCGGAAGCCTCGCTTTCGTTCCTGGGATTGGGCGTCACGGAGCCGACGCCGTCGTGGGGGCTGATGCTCTCGGGCTCCGCGGCGGACTTCTACCAGCAGGCGCCGTGGATGATCGTGTTTCCCGGCATCGCCATCAGTCTCGGCGTCTTCGCCTTCAATCTCTTCGGCGACAGCCTGCGCGACTGGCTCGACCCGAAGATCAAGATCTAGTCACACCTCGCGCGCGTAGCGGCGCACCCGCGCTTCGTCCACCTCGATGCCGAGGCCGGGGCCGGAAGGTACGGTCGCATGCCCGCGCGCGAAGTCGAGTGGCGTCTTCAGAATGTCCTCGACGAGATACTGGCTCGAGAAACCGACGCCCCAATCCAGAGCAGGCAGTGCCGCCGCGAGATGGAGCAGCGCCGCCGAGGAGATGCCGGTCTCCGCCATCTTCGAGGCGAGGTTCACCTTGAGCGAGAGCTTCTCGCACAGCTCACCCGCTTCCATCACGGGCTTGAGGCCACCCAGCTTGATGGTCTTCAGGCTGAAGCCGCCCGCCGCGCCGGCCTCGTGGTGCCGCTTAAGATCGTCCAGCGAATGCAAGCCTTCGTCGCAGCCGATCGGAATGCGGCTCGCGCGCGCCACTTCCGCCATGCCCTCGATATCGTGCGCCGCGACCGGCTGCTCGAAGAAGGCGAGGGCGGTGTCCGCCACTTCCTGCACGTAGCGCACCGCCTCGTGCGGCGTCCAGCCCTGATTGGCATCGGCGCAGATCAGCAACCCGCTGCCGTTCAGTGCCTCGCAGATCGCGCGGGTGCGCTCGGCGTCCGCGTGAGGATCGCCGACGCCGACCTTGATCTTGAACGCGACGTGCCCTTCGCTCTGCGCGCGCTTCGCCTCCTCGACATCCGCGGCGGTGCCCTTGCCGGTGCCGACCATGCGCAGAATCGGTACGCGGCTGCGCCGCTTCGTGCCGAGGAGATCGTGCACCGGCTTGCGATGCGCGCGGCCGAGCGCGTCGTGCAGCGCGATTTCGATCACCGACTTGGCGGACAGGTTGCCGTAGAGGTAGTTGCCGGCGCGCGCCATCGCGGCCGCGATGGCGTCGAGCGGCATGCCTTCGAGCTTCGGTGCCAGATAGCGGATCGCCGCCGTCATGCTCGCGACGGTCTCGCCGGTCATCGTCGGCGCGGCCGCGGCGCCGCCCCAGCCCACCACGCCGTCGTCCGTCTCGACCCGCGCGAGCACGTTCTCCGCGCGCGAGACTTCCTCGAACGCCATCCGGATGGGTTTCACCATCGGCAGGCTGATCGCAATCGCTTCGATATCACGAATCTTCATCGCATCAGGGGACAGACCCGGAATTCCGAGGCTGTCCCCGCTCCTGATCTAGAGTTTGCCGATCGACTTGATGGCCGCGGCCATGCGCTTGTAGTCGGCGTCGAAGAACGCCTTGAATTCTGCACCCTCGCGATAATCGGGCACGACGTTCACTTTTTCCAGCGCCTGCTTGAACGCCGGATCGGCCGCGGCCTTGCGGATGAGATCCCGCATCTTCGAGAAAGTCGGCTCCGGCACGCCGGCGGTGGTAAAGAGACCCACCCACAGATAGGCCTCGATATCGATGCCCATGGACTTGAACGTGGGGAGTTTCGGGAACGCCGGATGCGGTTTCACGCCCCAGCTCGCGAGCGCGCGCAACTTTCCGGATTCCACGTGCGCGTATACGGCCGCCGGCCCCCCGCCCGTGACCTGCGAGTGCCCGCCCAGCGCCTGCGTGATCGCCGGCCCGCCGCCGGTGGTGGGAAGATGGCGCAGCTTGGTGCCGGTCGCGTCCATGAACATCGCCATCGGCGTGTGCGTGATGCCGTAGGGGCCGGAAGTCGAGAACACGAGTTCGTTGGGGCGCGATTTCGCAAGTGCGATCAGCTCCTTCACGTTCTTGACGGGCAGTGCCGGATGCACCGTCATGATGAGCGGATCGGCGGAGAGCAACGCAATGAGCGCGATCTGATCGAGCGTGAAGGGCGTCTTGATGCCGTAGAGCTTGTCCTTCTCGATCACGAGATAGAGGTTCGGCGTCGTGACGAGGATGTTGTGGCCGTCGGGCGGCTGGTTGGCTACGTATGCCGTGCCTACCGCGGCCGTGCCCCCGGGACGGTTGACGACCGGTGCCGGCTGCTTCGTGAGCCGCTCCAGCACCGCGGACAGCGGCTGCGCGTGGATCTGGTTCATGCCGCCCGGCGGATTGGGCACGGTGATGGTGATGGGTTTCGACGGATAGTCCTGGGCATGTGCCGCGAGCGAGCATCCCACGCCGATGGCGAACAGCAAGCGCTTCATTTTCTGAATTCCTCCTGATGGCGATGACATACGGAAGGTGCGCGATTACACTCGCGCATTCGATCGTTTTCAGTGCACGGTAACTCGCGCCCTCGCACCATGTCAACCGGCCACTCCGCGCGCGCGCCGCGCCTTTCCGGCGCGTTCCGCGACGGCATCAGGGATGCGATCGGCGTGCCCGCCGCCGTTCTCGCCGCCGGCATGATCGGCTTCGGCGCGTTTGCGCTCGAGCATGGCTTCAGCGTCTGGCTCGCGCTCGCCTGCACCCTCGGCATCTGGGCGCTTCCCGGGCAGATCGTGCTCCTGGAGATGCACGCGAGCGGCGCACCCGGCCCGTTCACCGTGCTCGCCGTCATGCTGACCAGCGCGCGCTTCCTGCCGATGGCAATGACGCTGATGCCGGTCGTCCGCCATCCGCGCTACTCGCGGCTCGCCGTCTATGCGGGCGCGCAGGTGATCGCGATGACGGGCTGGGCGTGGGCGATGCGCGCGTGCCGCGAGATGCCGGAGGAAGAGCGTTTTCCGTATTTTGCCGGCTTCGGCGGCGCATGCTGGGCGGCCGGCATCGCCGCAACCGCGCTCGGTTATTACCTGGCGGAGGGCTTTCCGCAGACGGTGCGACTGGGGTTCGTCTTTCTCGCGCCGGTGTACTTCTTCGTGATCCTCATCGGCGATGCGCGGACGGCGCTCGCCATCGCCGCACTCGCGTGCGGCGCGGTGGCGGGGCCGATCATGCACTTCGTGAGCCCGCAATGGAGCGTGCTGCTCGCGGGACTGGTCGGCGGCACCATCGCCTATCTCATCCAGAAGCCTTACGCGGCGAGACATGGGCGCGGCGTCTCCTGATCCATGGCTGCTCGTTCTTGCCTGCGTGGCCGCGACCTACGCGTGGCGCGGTCTGGGCGTGCTGCTTTCCGGACGAATTCGCGCGGAGAGCGAGCTCTTCAACTGGGTGGCGTGCGTCGCCTACGCCATGATCGCCGGGCTCATCGCGCGCGTGATCGTCATGCCGACCGGGCTGCTCGCGGAAACGCTCCTCGCCGAGCGCGCGGCGGCGTGTGCGCTCGCGCTGCTCGCGTTCTACGCGAGCCGCCGCAATCTCTTCGTCGGCGTGATCACCGGCATGCTGATCCTGATCGCATTGCGCGAGACGAGGACTGCGTTCGCATCGCTCGTATAAAATGACCGACTTTCGATGAATCCCGATCCATGAGCGGCAGCGTATCCGTCGCGCGCGAGGGCCACATCGCCGTCGTGAGCCTGGACAACCCGGCGAAGCTGAACGCGCTCACCGTCGCGATGTGGCAGGCGCTCACGGGCGAAATGGAAGCGCTTTCCGCGGATGACGCGTTGCGCTGCGTCGTGCTGCGCGGCGCGGGCGAGCAGGCGTTCGCGGCCGGCGCCGACATCGCCGAATTCGCGATTGCGCGGAATACCGCCGAGCAGGGCCGGCGTTACCACCGCGAGATCGTGTATGGCGCGCTCAAGGCCGTGGCCGAGTGCCGCCACCCGACGATCGCGATGATCCACGGCCCGTGTGTCGGCGGCGGACTTGAAATCGCCTGCCAGTGCGATCTCCGCATCGCCGGTGAATCGGCGCGCTTTGGCGTTCCGATCAATCGCCTCGGTTTCCCGATCGCCTACGATGAGTTGAACGCGTTGTTGCCGCTCGTGGGCCGCGCAGTGGCGCTCGAGATCCTGATCGAAGGGCGGGTGTGGCCGGCCGAAGAGGCGTACGAGAAGGGTGTCGTCACACGCGTCGTCCCGGACGCGGTGCTGGAGGCCGAAACGCGCGCGGCGGCTCAGCGGATCGCGGAAGGCGCGCCGCTCGTCGCGCGCTGGCACAAGCGGTTCGTGCGGCGGCTCGCGCCCCAGCCTGTGCCGCTCACTGCGGCCGAGATCGACGAAAATTTCGCCTACTTCAGCACCGAGGACTACCGCATCGGCTACGACGCCTTCATGAACAAGAAAAAGCCGAAGTTCGTCGGCCGCTGAGCGCACCGCATCGGAGACCGCATGGCTGGACCGCTATCCCATATCAAGGTACTCGATCTTTCACGCGTGCTCGCCGCGCCGTGGACGGGCCAGAACCTCGCCGACCTTGGCGCGGAAGTGATCAAGATCGAGCGCCCGAAGAAGGGCGACGACTCGCGCGCGTTCGGGCCGCCGTGGCTCAAGGATGCGAAGGGCAAGGACACCACCGAATCGGCGTACTTCCTCGCCGCCAATCGCGGCAAGAAATCGATCACCCTCAACCTTTCGGCCGCGAAGGGGCAGGCGCTCGTGCGCCGTCTTGCCGCGCAGTGCGACGTGCTGCTGGAGAATTACAAGTACGGCGACCTCGCGCGCTACGGTCTGGGTTACGACGATCTCAAGGCGGTCAATCCCCGGCTCGTTTACTGCTCGGTCACCGGATTCGGCCAGACCGGGCCCTATCGCGAGCGGCCCGGATACGACTTCATGATCCAGGGCATGGGCGGGCTCATGAGCGTGACCGGCGAGCGCGACGATCTCCCCGGCGGCGGACCGCAGCGGGTGGGCGTGCCGATCGTCGACATCATGACCGGAATGTACGCGACGATCGCCGTGTGCGCGGCGCTCGCCCATCGCGAGCGCACGGGGGTGGGCCAGCATCTCGATCTCGCGCTGCTCGACACGCAGGTCGCTTTCCTCGCCAATCAGGCGATGAATTACCTGGCGAGCGGGGAAGTGCCCGGGCGGCTCGGCAACGCGCATCCCAACATCGTGCCGTACCAGACGTTCGCCACACGCGATGGCGACATCATCCTCGCCTGTGGCAACGACAACCTGTTCAGCAAGTTCTGCGAGGTGGCCGGGTGCGTCGAGCTCGCAGCCGACCCGCGCTTCGCCACCAACGGCAAGCGTGTGGAGAACCGCGCGGTGCTCGTACCCCTGCTTGCGGAAATTTTCAGGAAGCGCACGACGCGCGAGTGGGTCGAAGCGCTGGAAGCGGCGGGCGTGCCCAACGGCCCGATCAACAACATACGCCAGGTGTTCGAGGAGCCGCAGGTCGCCGCACGCGGCATGAAGATCGAGCTCGACCACCCGCTCGCCGGCAAAGTGCCGCTCGTGGCGAGCCCCATGCGCTTCTCCGCGACGCCGCTCGAGTTCCGGGCGCCGCCGCCCACGCTCGGCCAGCATACCGACGAGATCCTGAGCGGCATGCTCGGATTGAGCGAGGCCGAGATCGCGCAGCTCCGGTCCGAAGGCGTCGTCTGAGCGATTGCCCTCCTCCGACGAGGAGGGGTGGCGCCGAAGGCGACAGGGTGGTGCATTCCCCTCCTCCGATGAGGAGGGGTGGCGCCGAAGGCGACAGGGTGGTGCATTCCCCCCCTCCGATGAGGCAGGGGTGCCCGCAGAGCGGGCGGGGTGGTGAATCAGATAAACCTCAGCAGCATGCTCGTCGCGAGCGCGAACAGCACCAGCGCGAACACCTTCCTGAGCGTCTTCCCGGGCGTGCGATGTGCAAGCCGCGCGCCGACCGGCGCCATCAGCATGCTCGCCGCGGCGATCGCGATCACCGCCGGCACGTAAACATAGCCGATGCTGTAGGGCGGCAGATCGGAGACCGAAACGCCCGACAGGACATACCCCGCCGTACCGAAGACCGCGAGCGGCCAGCTCACCGCCGCCGCGGTGCCGATCGCTTCGTGGACGCGCACGTTGCGCCGCGCGAGAAACGCCACCACCAGAGCCGCGCCGCCGGTCGCGGTGAGGCTCGACATGAGCCCGATGCCCCCGGCGGCGAGCAGTGCGCCGCCCGTACCGGGCATCGGCCGCCCGTTTGCAGTCCTGCGATCGAGCAGCATCCGGGTGGCAAGGTAATAGATGAGCGCGGTGAAGAGCACGCTCAGCACACGCAGATCGAGCACGCCCGCGAGCAGCGCGCCGCCGAAGGTGCCCGCGATGATGCCCGGCGCGAAGATCCGCAGAATCGACCAGTTCACCGCGCCATGGCGATGATGGCTCACCGCGCTCGACGCCGCGGTGAAGACCATCGTCGCCATTCCGGTTCCGAGCGCGAGGTGAACGACGGCTGTTTGCGGAAAACCCTTGGCTGCGAAGATGAAGGCGAGCACGGGCACGATCGCCGCGCCGCCGCCGATGCCGAGGAGCCCGCTGAAGAAGCCGACGAATGCACCGAGCGCGAGGTACGCCCACCCCCATTCCATCATCGGCCGTCGCTCGCGCTCATTTTGGTGTGGCGTGCTTGATGTTGCGGACGGATTGTATTAGCTTCGCGGGCTCCGAGGGTCAATGACGCCGTGGTGGGCGGCGATCGCGAGGAGGAGCGCTTGGCACAGCAGACAGCAGGGCAGGCCGATCTCGTCATCAATCACATCGACTGGCTGATCACCGTCGATCGCGAGCGGCGCGTCATCCGCGACGGGGCGATCGCCGTGAGGAGCGGCCAAATCGCCGCGATCGGCAAGAGCGAGGCGATCGAGCGCGACTGGCGTGCGCAGCGCGTGGTGGACGGCCGCGGCACGGTGGCGACCCCGGGCCTGATCGACAATCATCTCCATTCGTCCTTCCACCTCGCGCGCGGGCTTGCCGATGAAGCGAACGCGCAGGAGTTCCTGTTCGGCCGCATGTATCCCTATGAGGCGGCGATGGAAGAGGAGGACGTCCGCGCGAGTGTCATGCTGGCGGCGATGGAGATGCTGCGCCACGGCGTCACCTGCTACATCGAGCCCGGCAACTACTATCCCGACACCACGGCGGAGGCGATGCTCGGCGCCGGCATGCGCATGGTGCTCGCCGTGAGCTGCTTCGATCGCAACAAGGCGGTCACCGGCCTCATGCCCGCGCGCATGATCGAGGACACCGCGCGCTGCATCGCCAAGACCGAGGCGCTGTTCGACAGGTATCCGGGCCGCCACGCCGACCGGCTGACGGTGAGCGCGTCCTTCCGCGGCATGAACAACTCGTCGGACGAGTTGATCCTGAAGTTGAAGGAAATCGCGGTGCGCCACAACGCCGTCCTGCAGACTCACGCCTGCTACTCGTACTTCACGCACGACGCGAGCATCGTGCAGTTCGGCAAGCCCGAGATCGAGCGCCTGGAGTCGCTCGGCGTGCTCGACGAGAAGATGCTGATCCTGCACGGCGGGTGGCTGGAGCCGCACGAGATCGCGCTGCTCGCGCGCCGCAAGCCCACCATCGTGTGCTGTCCGTCCTCCTCGCTCCACAACGGTTACGGCAACCTCGTCATGGGGAACCACCCGGAGCTGATGGCGCTCGGCATCAATGTGAGTCTAGGCGCCGATCACGCGAGCTCGGGCTCGGTCGATCTCGTGCAGGAGATGCGCTATTGCGTCGGCGCTTACAAGGAGCTGCGGCTGAACCCCCGCGTCATGCCGCCGGAGGACGCGCTCGAAATGGCGACGCTCAACGGTGCGCGCGGCGCCGGCGTCGCCGATCGCGTCGGCTCCCTCGAAGTCGGCAAGGAGGCGGACGTGGTCCTATTCGATACCACGAAGCCGGAATGGCAGCCGCTTTACAATCCGGTGTCGAACCTCGTCTACAGCGCGACCGGCAATACGGCGAAGCACGTCTTCGTGCGCGGCGAGCAGGTGCTGCGCGACGGGCATCTCACGAAAGTGAGCGAAGAGGAGATCCTGCGCGAAGTCGCCGCCGCGAGCGTGCGGGTCCGCGGCCGGCTCGACATGCGCAACCTCACGAAGCTCAAGTGGCCGGTGGAGTAGAGGCGCGGGTAATACAGAGGAGGAGGAGAGCAATGAAGCGAATCGGAGGCGGCATCGCAGTCGCGTTTGCGGCGGCGTTCTTCTGCGCCGGCGCAGCGGGGCAGAGCTATCCCACCAAGCCGGTGCGGCTCATCGTGTCGTTTCCGCCCGGCGGGGCGACCGACACGTTCTCGCGTACCGCCGCGGCGGAGCTCACCAAGGTGTTCGGCCAGCAGTTCGTCGTCGAGAACCGGCCGGGGGCGGGCACCACGATCGCGGCCGAGTACGTCGCGAAATCACCGCCCGACGGCCATACGCTGCTCTTCACCGACCTTTCGACGCACACCATCACCTCGTCGCTGTACGCGAAGCTCGCGTATCACCCGCTGCGCGACTTCGCGGCGGTCGCCGCGGTCAACGCCTCTCCGCTGCTGCTCGTCGCGCATCCGTCGGTGAACGTGAGAACGACGCGTGAGCTGATCGCGCTCGCGAAGAAACACCCCGGGATCACCTGCGGCAATTCCGGTGTCGGCACCGTGACGCACATGACGGCAGAGAAGTTTCGGCTCCGCGCCGGTATCGAAGTGACGGCTGTCAACTACAAGGGTGGGGCGACGCCGGTGATCGCTCTCCTCGGCGGCGAGATCGCGATGGTGATGGCGACGATCCCGGCGAGCATCCAGCACGTGCGCAAGGGCAGGCTCGTCGCGCTCGGCCTTGCGGCGGAGAAGCGCTCGCCGTTTTTGCCCGACATCCCGACGCTCGGCGAGACGGTGAAAGGCGACGTGAGCGGGGCGGTGATTTCCGGCGTGCTCGCGCCGGCCGGGACGCCGCGTGCCGTGATCGATCGCCTCAACGCCGAATTCAATCGCGCATCGGACACGGCACGCGCCAAGGAAGTTTACGCCGAGAATGCGGCAGAAACGCTCAAGTGGAGCCCCGCCGAGGTGCAGCAGGCGATGGAGCGCGACGTCAAGGCGTGGGCGGACGTGGTGAAGGCGACGGGCGTGAAGGCGAACTGAACGCGCGAGTCCTTCGGAAGAACGGCTCGGGCCGGACCCGAGCTCGGCATTCCACATCGAGGAGGCGCAATGAAACGATGGAGTCTGATTACCGCGACGCTCGCGCTGTCGATCGGCGCCGCAGGCACCGCGCAGGCGCAGACCTACCCCGCAAAGCCGGTGCGCATGATCGCGCCGTCCTCGGCGGGCGGCCCGGTGGACGTCATCTGCCGCGCCGTGATGCAGGGCGTGGAAAAGACGCTCGGCCAGAGCATCGTGATCGACAACCGCGCCGGTGCGGCCGGCCTGATCGGCACCGAGCTCGTGGCGAAAGCGCCGCCGGACGGCTATACGCTGCTCTTCGGATTCTCCGGGCCGCTCGCGATCGTGCCCAATCTCAATCCGGCGACGCCCTACGACCCGTTGACCGATCTCGTCTCGATGGGAGGGGTCGCGACCGCCCCGTACGTGCTGCTGGTGCATCCCAGCGTGCCCGCGAAGAACGTGAAGCAGCTCGTCGCGCTGGCGAAGTCGCGGCCGGGCAAGATGAACTATGCCTCCGGCGGCAACGGCACCGGCATCCACATGGCGGGCGAGCTCTTCAATCTCGCCGCCGACGTGCGCATCGTTCACGTACCGTACAAGGGGGCTGCGCCGGCGACGACCGCGCTCATGTCGGGCGAGGTCGACATGATGTTCAACGGGCTGCCGGGCGCCATCTCGCACATCAAGAGCGGCAAGGTGCGCGCGCTTGCCGTGGGCGGCGCGACCCGCTCACCGCTCATGCCCGATACGCCGACCATTGCCGAGAGCGGCCTCGATTTCAAGACCGGCGGCTGGTACGGCGTCCTCGCGCCCAAGGGCACGCCGCGCGCCATCGTCGATCGCGTGAACCAAGCGCTCGGTCGCGCCCTCAACACCGCCGAAATGAAGGCGCGCCTCACCGACCTCGCGGTCGAGCCCGCGCATTCGAGCCCTGAAGCGTTCGCGAAGCTCATTGCGGACGAGAAGGCGCTGTGGGCGCGGGTGATCAAGCAGGCCGGAATCAAGGTGAAGTGAACGGAGCAATGAACATGAAAAAACCGATCGACCCGAAGCGCGCCGCCGTGCTCGTGCTCGACGTCCAGAACGATCTCGTGAAAGTCACGCCGCGCATCCGGGAAAACCGGGTGCTCGATAACATCGCGGCCGTGATCGCGGCCGCGCGCGGAAAACGCGTGCCGGTCATCCACATCACCGCCTCGGTGCGGTCCGATTTCCTCGACATCCCGCGCGACAACCCGCTGTGGGACGGGCTGCGCAAGTCGCGCCAGCTCATCTTCGGAACGACGGGCGCGGCGATTCACCCGAAAGTGCGGCCGCTGAAGAGCGAGCTCGTGCTCAACAAGACCTGCGTCGATCCCTTTCTCACCACGAACCTCGGGCAGGCGCTCCAGAACTTCGATGCGAACACCCTCATCCTGACCGGGCTCTGGACCAACTGGGTGGTGGAAGCGACCGCCCGCCACGCGAGCGACATGGGCTATCGGGTGTTCATTCCGCGCGAGTGCGTGGCGAGCAACACCGCGGAAAATCACGAGTTCGCGATCAACCGCATCCTTCCCACCATCTGCTACGTCGTCGATACCGCGGACGTGCTCGCCGCGCTGAAGTGATTCGTCATCCCGGCGAAAGCCGGATTCCGCGTCGTCATCCCGGCGAAAGCCGGATTCCGCGTCGTCATCCCGGCGAAAGCCGGATTCCGCGTCGTCATCCCGGCGAAAGCCGGGATCCGGGGACACGCTGCCTGAACGCTGGTGCGGCCGGCGCCTGCTCGCGCCATTTGCGCGCACGCGGCGCGAAATCAGCCGAGACGCAAGAGCCGCGCGGCGTTGCCCCACAAAACCTGCTCGCGCGCGACGGCATCGAGCGACTTCACGCCTTTCACGACGCCCACCGGATCGTTGTAGGCGATGTCGAAGCAGTAGTCGCTGCCCATCATGATGCGGTCGGCGCCGACCAGCGCGACGAGGTCGTCCATGATGTCCTCCGAGTAACTGATCGTGTCGTAGGTGAAGCGCTTCAGATACGCGCTCGGCGGCTGCGGGATGGTCTTGCACTCCGGGCGGATGCGATAACCCTGATCGAGGCGCCCGCGCAGGATGGGGAGCGTGCCGCCGGCGTGCGGCAGGCTCACTTCGAGCTTCGGGAAGGCGTCGAGCACGCCGCCGAAAACGAGATGCGCCGCGGCGATCGCGGTGTCGGTCGGGTTGCCGATGGTGTTGATGAGGTAGTACTGCTTCAGCCGCTCGTTGTTGATCATCATCGGGTGCAGGAAGATCGGGAGCCCGAGATCGGCGATGCGCTCGTAGACCGGGAAGAAGCTCCGGTCCGAGAGTTCCCGGTCGCGCACCGCCGTCGCCATGTAAATCCCGCGTATGCCGGGAAGCCTGGCGGCGCGCTCGAGCTCTTCCAGCGCGAGATGCGGATTCTGGAACGGGAGACACGCGAAGCCGATGAAGCGGTCGGGATGCGCGCGGTGCGCGGCGCTCACCGCATCGTTGAACGCGACGCAGAGCTTCACGGCCAGATCGTCGTCGGCCCAGTACACCATCGGCTGCGTGAGCGAGAGCGCGTGCATGCCGACACCCTGACGGTCCATGATCGCCAGGCGCTCGTTGAAATCCATGAACTCGGCGGTGATCGGCCCGGTGCGCAGCAGCAGCCCCACCTGGATGAACGTCGCGCCCGATGCGTCGCTCACGACGCTGGCCCCGCAGCGCCGGCCATGCTCGGCGATCAAGCGGATGTAGGACTCGGGAAAAAAGTGCGCGTGCGTATCGATGGTTTGCGGCCGGGCCATGTGCTGCTCCTCCTTTGGGGCTTGTCTTCGGCGCCGCTCAGCCGTCGCGGGCCGCGAGCTTCATGATGTACTTCCACTCGGCGGGATCGACCGGCGTGATCGAGAGCCGGTTGCCGCGCTGGAGGATTTGCATGCGCGCGAGCGCCTTGTGCCGGCGCAGCTCGTCGAGCGGGATCAGCCGTGTCTTCTTCACGAACTTGACATCGACGTTCACCCAGCGGGGTGCGTCGCGCGTGGCCGCGGCATCGTAGTATTCGCTCTTGCGGTCGAACTGGGTTTCGTCCGGATGCGCCGGCGCGCACACTTCGACGATGCCGACGATGCCGGGCGCCTCGCAATTGGAGTGATAGAAGAAGGCCGGGTCGCCGACGCGCATCTGGTCGCGCATGAAATTGCGCGCCTGGTAATTGCGCACGCCGTTCCAGGCCGTGACGCGGTCGCGCGCCATGTCGTCGATGCTGTAGGTCGAAGGCTCGGACTTGAGCAACCAATAACGCATGCAGGACGTCCGGTTTGTCGCTTCTTCGTTTGCTTTTCTAAACGCGCCTTCGTTCCCGTGCTTTTTTAAGGGGGCTTTCGTTCCCGCTTTTTATTCAAAAAAAATGCGGCCGAGCCGCATTTTTCCCTGGAGGGACCCCCGCATGTGCCGTCAGGCCTGCATCTTGAACCGAAGGTTCAAGGTGGTCGCCTTCCGAGCCCCTTCAGGCGCTTCCGAGTCGGACGCGCACACCGGAACTGCTTGAGTCGGCAACCTGGTTACAAATTGGTTCAGAGAATATAAGACCTAAACGGACACCGCAGGGGAAGCTTAAAACAGTTGGTCCTGATCCGACATCACCTGATCGAGGACGTTCTCCATGCGAGCCATTTTACGCTTAAAGTCCGCGATGTCAAAACCACCGCCGACCTTCGTCGTGAGCAGCTCATGCGCGATGTTGAGCGCGGCCATGATCGCGATGCGCTCGAGGCCGACGACTTTGCCGCTACTGCGGATTTCCTGCATTTTGCGGTTCAGGTAATCGACCGCTTCCAGCAGGCCCTTCTGTTCCTCCTCCCGGCACGCGACGCGAAATTCCCGCCCCATGATGTTGATCTGCAGGCCTTTTGATTCGGCATTCATGCGTCCTCTTCGGGAAGCTGATTGAGCAGGTTCTCGAGCCGGCTCGTTGCGCTGTCGATTTTCTGTTCGAGCCGCTGATTTTCATCGAGGGCGGTGGCGAGTTCCTGGCGCAGCTTCTGGTTGTCGGCGCGCAGACGCTGACAGTACTCCGCCACCTGGTTTATTTTTTCTTCGAGGGACTTGAGCTCCGCGTCCATCGCGACACTATAGAAGCAAAAATTTCGGCGCGTCAACTGCTAACGGCAAAGTTTGAATGTGGTTTATGCGGCTGATAGAATCCGCACAGGCAACGCCGCGCGCCCGCCTTCCGTAACGGGTCGCGGGGTTGCGCGGACGCGGGTGCCCGTCCCGGAATCGAAACGGGATGGGTTGAACGGGAAACAGGTGCAAGGCCTGTGCTGCCCCCGCAACGGTAAGCGTATGGAGTTCGCCTCGGGCTTTCCCAGGAAAGCCCGGCCACTGGATGCTTCAGGCGTCCGGGAAGGCGGCGAGCCTCTTCAAGCGCGAGCCCGTATACCGGCCCGGTCCGCCAACGGATGCATGCCGCGGGGATGTGGCCGAATCCAGCGCGTTCGCGCTCTTCTCCGTTCCCCCCAGCATGCTTCCTCCTTTCAATGACGCACGCGGCGGGCGTGCACAGGAGGGAATATGGCAGACCGTACGCGGCATGCGCTGGTTTTCCTGCTGCTCGCGGGCGCACGCGCGTTCGCGTCGGAGCTTCCGGTGAGCCGTGGAGAAGCCGTGGTCGTCACCGCGACGCGCTTTCCGGAGCGCGCCTCGGACACACCGGTGAACGTGAGCGTCATCACGCAGGCCGACATACGCTCGAGCGCCGCACGCACCGTTCCGGAGCTGCTCGCCGAGCATGCCGGCATCGCGGCGCGCGAGCTCTTCGGCAACAACGCAGCTTCCACGACGGTCGATCTTCGCGGCTTCGGCGCGACCGCCGGCCAGAATACGCTGATCCTGATCGACGGACGGCGCGCGGCCGACATCGATCTCTCCGGTGTTCAGTGGTCCGCCGTGCCGCTCACGGCCATCGACCGCATCGAGATCGTGCGCGGCGGCGGCAGCGTGCTCTATGGCGATGGCGCGAGCGGCGGGGTCATCAACATCATCACCCAGTCGCCGCTCGCTCTGCCGAACGGAGTTACGGCGGGCGCGCAGCTCGGAAGCTACGCGACGAAGGGCTTCCATGCGAGCGCCAACCATGCCGGCGCGCGCGCTGCGCTGAACGTGGGCGCGTCCAATATCGAGTCCGACGGCTATCGAGCGAACAACCGGAACCGCCAGGCGACCGGACAGGCCGACATGCGCTGGCTTTCGGAGCACGGCGAGATCGCCCTCAAGATCGGCGCGGACCGACAGGGAATACGCCTTCCCGGCGCGCGCACCGTCCAGCCCTCGGCCGGCGTGAACCAGCTCGCGACCGACCGGCGCGGAACGGCGACACCGCTCGACTACGCGCAGCGCGACGGCAACCGGGCAACGCTCGACTGGCATCGCGCCGCGCCGTTCGGGGAATTCACGGTCGGCCTGGGTTGGCGCGACAAGGCGCAACGCTCGTACTTCGATTTCGGCGGCTTTCCCGACTATCGCACGATCGATCTCGACGTGCGCTCGTTCACCCCGCGCGCGAAGCTTCACCATGGGCTGCTCGGGAGCGCGAGCACGCTGGTCGGCGGGCTCGATTGGTATCGCTGGTCGTATCGCCTGCGCCGCGCGCCTTCGCCGGCCAGCGCGGATCGCCCGGTCAACACCGTGACGGCGCATCAGGAAAACACGGCGCTCTACCTGCACCACACCGCGCGACTCGGCGAGCGGTGGACGGTCGTGGCGGGGGCGCGCGCGGAGCGATACACGCTGGATGCCGCCGACGCCTTCGATCCCGGCGCGCCGGGCGCTGCGTTCGGCTCGGCGGCTGCGGCGGGGCAACAGCGCGAGATGCAGCATGCCTACGAGCTCGCTCTGCGCTACCGTCCCGAACCGGGCTCGGCGCTGTTCGTGAAGCACGGGCGAAGCTACCGGTTCGCGACCGTGGACGAAATCTACGAGACCTCGCCGCTTTTCGAGAACGAGTTCCAGTTCCTGAAGCCGCAGACCGCGCGCGATTACGAAATCGGCTACGAGACGCGCGGCAACGGCGCTGCGCTGCGCGCGACGCTGTTCCGGATCGACGTTCGCGACGAGATCCATCTCGACCCGTTCACGAGCGGCATCGGCAACACCAACCTGCCGCCGCTGCGCCGGCGCGGGCTCGAGCTCGAAGGCCGCTACAGCCCGCATCGCAGGGCGAGCATCACCCTTGCGTATACCCATACGGATGCGAAATTTCGCGACGGCGTCCTGCCGGGGAGTGCGTTCACCCAGCAGAACGTGGCGATCGCGGGAAAGACCGTGCCGCTCGTGTCGCGCCACATGGCGCGCCTCGGCGCGAGCTGGGCGATCGATGCGAGGACGCGACTGAATGCGCAGGCGAGCTACGCGAGCCGCCAGTTCATGGACAACGACGAAGGCAACACGCTCGGTGCCACGATACCCGCGTACACCGTCGTGGACGTGAAGCTCGTGCACGAGCGGAGGTCGCTCCGCGTGACCGGCGCGATCCACAATCTCACGAACGGGAAGTACTACACCTACGCCGTGCGCAGCCAGTTCGCGGCCGACCGCTATAACGCCTACCCGCTGCCGGAGCGCAACTTCTCCATGACGCTCGAATACGCCTTCTGAGCGCGCCCGCGCCGGCCGCACCGCCGTGCGAAATGACGGTGCAGGGGGAGTTTGCTATTGTTCGCGTCGTGAACACGACGTCCGGCACCCGGCTCTATCTGCGGCTCCTGCGCTACGTCGCTCCGTATCGCGGGGCCTTCGCCGTGGGGTTGATCGGCATGATCGTCGTCGCCGCGACCGAGCCGGTGCTGCCCGCCATGATGAAGCCGCTGCTCGACGGCATCTTCGTCGAGAAGGATGAAACGATCATGCGCTGGATGCCGCTCATCATCGTGGGATTGTTCGTGGTGCGGGGAATCGCCGAGTATGCCGCGACGTTCTGCATCAACTGGGTCGGCAACAAGGTGGTGATGGACCTCCGGAGCGCGATGTTCACGCGGCTGCTGGAGCTTCCGGCGGCGTACTACGACGATCGCGCATCCGGCAACCTCATCTCCAAGCTGACGTACGATGCCGCGCAGGTCACCAACGCGGCGACCAGTGTCCTCACCGTGATCTTCAAGGACAGTCTCGCGATGATCGGCCTCATCGCGTGGATGCTGTGGCTCAACTGGAAGCTGACGCTGCTCGCGCTCGTCATGGCGCCGATCATCGTGGCCGTGGTGCGCAAGATCAGCCTGCGGCTGCGCGCCTCGAGCCGCGACGTGCAGCGCGGCATGGGCGAGGTGACGCAGGTCCTGCAGGAGACGATCGAGGGCCACAAGGTGGTCAAGCTCTTCGGCGGCCAGCAGTACGAGACGCGCCGCTTCAACGAGCAGGCGAATCGCGTGCGGCGCTACATGATGAAGCAGGTAGCGGCCGCCGCGGCGAGCGTTCCGGTGATCCAGTTGATCGCCGCGATCGCGCTCGCGGTGATGGTCTATATCGCGACGGAGCAGTCGAGCGCCGCCGAGATCACGGTCGGGGGCTTCGGCTCGTTCGTCACCGCGATGCTCATGCTGAACGCGCCGCTCAAGCGCATCACGAGCGTGAACGAGCCGCTGCAGCGCGGGCTCGCCGCGGCGGAGAGCATCTTCGAGCTGCTCGACCAGCGGGCCGAGGAGGATCAGGGGGGCACGGCACTCGCGCGGGCGCGCGGCGAGATCCGTTTCGAGCACGTGAGCTTCCGTTACGGCGATGCACCACGGCTTGCGCTCGAGGACATTACGCTGACCGTGGCGCCGGGCGAAACGCTCGCGCTCGTGGGGCCGTCGGGAAGCGGCAAGACGACGTTCGTCAATCTCGTGCCGCGCTTCTATCGTCCGACGGGCGGGCGGATTCTGCTGGACGGGCACGACCTCAATTCGCTCACGCTCGCGAGCCTGCGCGCGAACGTCGCGCTGGTGAGCCAGGACGTCGTGCTCTTCAACGACACGGTGGCCGCGAACATCGCCTACGGCGCGATGAACGGCGCCTCGCGCAGCGACATCATGGCGGCGGCCGAGGCGGCGCATGCCATGGAATTCATCGAGCGCATGCCGCAGGGGCTCGACACGCTGGTGGGCGAAAACGGCGTCAAGCTCTCGGGCGGGCAGCGGCAGCGGCTCGCCATCGCCCGCGCGCTCCTCAAGAACGCGCCGGTGCTGATCCTCGACGAGGCCACTTCGGCGCTCGATTCGGAGTCGGAGCGGCACGTGCAGGCGGCGCTCGAGGCGCTGATGCGCGGCCGCACCACCATCGTGGTCGCGCACCGGCTCTCCACGGTCGAGCGCGCGGACCGCATCGTCGTGCTCGATCGCGGCCGCGTCGTCGAGATCGGGCCGCATCGCGCGCTCCTCGAACGCGACGGGCTCTACGCGCGGCTCCACCGCATCCAGTTTGCCGATCAGGACACCGCTACGGAGAGCTGAGTCGGGCCATCCGCGGCCAGCGCAAGTCAGCTTGCGGAAACGGCGGTCACCGGCACGGCTTCGCCGAGCGCGGCCGCCATCGCGGTGATCACCTTCGACGGCGGCAACTGCTGCAGGCAATCGCTGAAGCTTGCGATGTCGCGCTTGCAGCCTTCGTCGAGGCACGGCACGCAGGGCACGACCCCCTGCAGCAGCGTGACGTTGCGATTGCGCTGGCTGCCGTGCCGGCGCCACGGGTTCACGTTCGGGTCGTGTCCGCGCGGCCATGGCCCCCACTTCACCGGATCGGTCGGCCCGTAGAGCGCGATGGTCGGAATGCCGAGCGCGGCGGCGAGGTGGGTGAGTGCGGTATCGGGCCCGACATACACCTGCGCGCGGCTCACGAGAGCGGCCGACCCGCCGAACGAGAGCCGGCCTGCGGCGTTGAGCGCGCCGGGCGGCATGCTGCGCGCGAGCTGCGTCACATACCGGACTTCGTTTTCATGCGGGCCGCCGGTGAGCACCACCCGCAGCCCGCGCCCCGCCAGCCAGGACCCGAGCTGAACCCATCCTTCCGGCGTCCACATCTTGTAGTTGAACATCGGATAGGGATGCAGCACGGCGTAGGCCGCGCGCGCGGCGCCGAGGAGTTGCTGCGCCTGCGCCGCATCCTCGCCGCTCCAGCTCACGACGGGATCGGAGTGAAGCGTGAGGCCGAGGAGCGTTGCGAGTGCGAGATGCATGCGCACCGTGTGCGTGTTGAGCGGGTCGAACGGCACCGACCGGTGGAGCAGCGGCCGCTTCCAGCGTTCCTTCCGGGTATCGAGCAGGAGCCCGGCGCGAGCGCGCCCCGCGACGAAGGCGTAGAGCGTCGGGCGATCTCCCGGCACGAGCGAGAGCGCGAGATCGTAGCGACGGGCGAGTCGGGCGAGGAAGGCGAGGTGTGTGATGACGGACGGTCGCGCCGCGATGGTGTGGACGCGCCGCACGTCGGAGTTCGCGGCGATCGCGGCTTCCGTGCCCGCGAAGACGAGCGCGTCGATCGCCGTATCGGGCCAGGCGCGTTTGAGCGAGCGGATGAGCGGAGTCGCGAGCAGCACATCGCCGATGCGGCGCGTGACGATGACGAGCACGCTTCGCGGCGGACGGAGCAGCCAATCGTTGCCCGCCGCCGGGCTCACAGATACTGCCTCACGCCGCTCGCCGCCTCCGTACGCGTGGAATGCATCACCTCATCGAGGCGGCGCCGATTCTCCACAAGCCGGCTGCGATCGAACTCGGGATGCCAGAGATGAAATACCGGCGCGGCGAAGCGCGCGCTCTTGTGCTTCACCCCCGCGCGCAGAAGCCGGATCACGAGATCCGTGTCTTCGAGCCCCCATCCGGAATACGACTCGTCGAGGCCGTTCACGGCGAGCAGATCGTCGCGCCACGCCGCGAGGTTGCACGTCTTCACACCCTTCCAGCGCCCGGGGACGCGCTTGCGAAACGCGCCGTCGGGAAGGACGAGGAGCGGCAGCGCGCGGTTCACGTCGCGCCGCAGCCAGGCGGCGAGCCACTGCCCCATGCTCCACTCGTGTATTGGCAGACTATGGCTCAGGACCTCTTGGGTGAAGCGCTGCGAGAGCAGAATGCGGTTGCCGGCGACGAAATACCCGCGCTCGGCGAGCGCGCGATGGCGGCTCACGAAGCGGCGCGGCGGCACGCAATCACCATCGCTGAAAATCACATAGTCCGCTGCAGTCCGAGCGAGCGCGCGATTGCGGATCGCGGCTGCGCGAAAGCCCCGGTCTTCCTGCCATACGTGGCGCACGGAAAGCGGCATCCGTCCGGAGCGCCGTTCGAGAAGGGTGCGCGTCTCCGCGGTCGAGCCGTCATCTGCCACGATGAGTTCGAAGTCGGTCGTGTCCTGCGCGGCGTAACCGTCCAGCACCGCGGCGAGCGCGTCGGGGCGGTTGTAGGTGGTGACGATGACGGCGAGCCTCATCGCCGGTTCTTTTCCTGCCGCTCCATGAGCATGAGCTTGAGGTACTTGTAGTACGCGCCCTCCGCGTTCGAGACGGCGAGCATGAAGCCTTCCCGCCCGTCGAGGAAGCCGGCACGGATGAGATAGGTCTTGATGAACGTCCACGCGCCGTGGCCGAGGGCGGTGCCGAGGCCCGCGCGCCGCCCGCGCTCGTGCAGCGTCTGCGCGCCCCACGTGGAATAGCTGTTCAACTTCGAGAGCATGTCGTCGAGATCGGTGATCGCCTCGTGCAGGAGCGGATGCGTGAGCTTGCCCATGCGGCCCTCCGGCACGAGATGATCGTGGACGATGCCGCCGCCGAAGCGCGCGCGGCCGCGGCGGAAAAGGCGCGAGACGTAATCGGGCCACCAGCCGCTGTGGCGCATGCGCCGGCCGCAGTAGCTCGAAAGCCGCGGGATGCGGTAGCCGACGTACTCGCCCGGCGCCTTCACGACTTCGCGGATCTCGTCGCGCAGCTCCGGCGTCACCCATTCGTCGGCGTCGAGCGCGAGTATCCAGTCGGTGGTGGCTTGATCGATCGCGCGATTGCGCTGCGGCCCCGGGCCGGGCCAGTCTGCCGTGACCACGGTGCGGGCGCCGAGCTCGCGGGCGATCTCCACCGTGCGGTCGCTGCTCCCGGAGTCCACCAGGATGATTTCATCCGCCCACGCCACGGACTCGAGGCAGCGGCGGATCACCGCCTCTTCGTTCTTGGTGATGACGATCGCGGCGATGCGGTGGCCGGTGTTGTCCGCCGTCGCGGATGCACGGGAACCGTTATTCATCGGCGGCTCTCTTCACGCGGGCGCTTTATCGCGCGCTCCCTCGTCTGCATCCGCAGATTTTAGCCCGCCGTACAGCACGCCCGTGAGCCAGGCGTAGAAGAGTCCCTCGGTGTGGTCGAGCAGCAGGGAATTCAGCATGCAGCCGATGACCATGGTGATGACGAGACCATAGGCGAGCTCCTGCTCGAGCCGCGTCGGCAGGCGTGCGGCGAGGCGCCACTGGCGCCAGAAAAGCCACACGAGCGCGGCGAGCCCGGCGATCCCGAGCTGCGCCCACATGAGCAGGAATTCGTTGTGAGGATTCTGTGTCGGCGTTCTTGCGGTGCCCTTCACTTTTTCGGCGTAGGCGTCGGCGAAGCCGCCGGTGCCCACGCCGGTAACGGGATGGTCGGCGATGATCGAGAGCGTGGTGCGGTAGAACTCGAGCCGGAGCGCGGGAGAGGATTGCGCTGGCTGGTCGATGCGCCACGCCTCGAGTTCGCCGACAATCTTGCTGACGCGCTCATGAAAAGGATTGGGCACGGTGATGAGTGCGGCAACGCACAGCGAGAGGGCGAGGGTTGCACCCGCCAAGCCCCGCCAGCCGAGGCACCTGTAGCCGAAAAAAAGCAGCAAGGCGCCGAGTATGACGTACCCGGTCGCGCCCGGGACCATGACCAGCACGTTGAGAAATGCAAGGACCGCTGCGACCATCCAGCACCAGGCTGCGCGCCGGGACGCGGCGGTCAGGGCGAGCCAGGCAAAGAGGTACACGGCGAACGCCATCAGGATGTTGTGCGTGACGCGTTCCTTGAAGATCACCGGGTAACCGGCATGTCCCTGGAACGAGGGCAATGGGAAAGGAAGCCCGAGCCTGACGAGGCAGGAGAGCATGAGGATGACAACGAGCGACAGTGCGAGGGCCTGAATCGCCCGCGTGCGCCACGCGGGCGCGCAGAAGAGCGAGAGCAACACCGGTACCCACAGCAGATCCGCGTACTTCCGCAAATGCAGTCCCGCCCCAGCAAACGTTGCGGTTCCATGGAGCGCGCCGAGCACCAGCAGGGCGAAGAGCAGCAGCGCGACGCGGCCGACCGGATGCGAAAAGCCGCTCAATCGCCCGGGTGCGTTCCAGCTCATGAGCCACGCGATCAAGGTGATCGCCAGCAGCAGGTTGTTGAGCGCGATGGTGAAGGGAATTGAAAAACCGAGCCCGATCGCAGCCCAGACCGCCGCCCCACGGGTACGCCCTGAGATGTGAGCCGGCATTTCTGCCGAAGCTAGCGCTGCAGGTATTCCGGAAGCCAGCGTGCAAGCTGCGCCTTCACCTCATCCTCCTCCGGAAAATCGTTGGTCGCGAGCCATCGCGAAAGCTCCGTGAGCCACTGGCCGTTTTCCTGCCGGGCCTTCGCCACCCTCAGCTTCGGATGCGGGGTCGGAAGCGTATCTTCGTTCGCGGCGAGCGGCTCCTCGTACAGTTTCTCCCCCGGCCGCAAACCGGTGTATACGATGCGTATTTCGTCTTCGCCAAGCCCCGAGAGACGGATCATGTCACGCGCGAGATCGGCGATACGCACCGGCTCGCCCATGTCGAGCACGAAAATCTCTCCGCCGCTGCCCATGAGCCCGGCCTGCATGACGAGCTGTACCGCCTCCGGGATCGACATGAAGTAACGGGTGATTTCCGGATGCGTCACGGTGACCGGGCCGCCGCGCGCGATCTGCTCCCGGAACTTCGGGATCACGCTGCCGGTCGAGCCGAGCACGTTGCCGAACCGGACGATCACGAAGCGCGTGCCCTCCGGCCGCTGCAGCGCCTGACATACCATTTCGGCGAGCCGCTTGCTCGCGCCCATGACGTTGGCGGGGTTGACCGCCTTGTCGGTCGAAATCAGCACGAACTTCTCCACCTCGTGCTGGAGCGCGGCTTCGGCCGTCACCATGGTGCCCGCCACATTGTTCAGAACCGCTTCCCACGCGTTCTCGCGCTCCATGAGCGGAACGTGCTTGTAGGCGGCGGCATGAAAGATGACGGACGGCCGATAGGCCGTGAGCACCTGCCTTACCCGGGCGGAATTCTTGACGTCTCCGATCGCGCATACGAAATCCAGCGCGGCGTGGCTTTCCCTGAACTCCTGCTCGATGCTGTAGAGCGCGAACTCGTTCAGCTCGAAGAGCACCAGCCGGCGCGGGCCGTAACGGGCAATCTGCCGGCACAATTCGGAACCGATCGATCCTCCCGCTCCCGTCACCAGCACGATGCGACCGCTCAACCAGGTCCTGAGTCCTGCGGTGTCGAGTACCACCGGATCGCGTCCGAGAAGATCGTCGAGCTCGACGTGGCGGATCTGCGACACGGTGACGCGTCCGCTCACCAGATCGTCGAAGGAGGGAACCGTCAGGACTTTGAGCCTGGCTGCGCTGCATTTCTGCACGAGATTGCGGCGCACCTGGTGCGAGGCCGCGGGCATGGCGAGGATGGCATAGCGCGCCGCCACCTTTTGCGCCCACAGCGGCAAATCGTCAGTGTGGCCCAGAATGTTGATGCCGTGCAGCTGCCGGCCGAGCTTGGCCGCGTCGTCGTCGAATACGCCCACGACGTGCCACTGCGGGCTGCGCGCGAGCGCCTTGATGAGGCTCACCGCCGTCTCGTCGGCGCCAATCACGAAGACCGGTTCGCGCTCGGTCGGAACAAGGCTTCCCAGAGCGCGCTCCTTCCATGCACGATAGGCGAGGCGGCTTCCGCCCATCACCGCCGCGAGCAGCACCGGTGCAACGACCAGCACCGAGCGCGGTACGATGATCTGGGCCATGAAGAAAATCGCAGCCACCGAAACGGCGCCGATTGCCACGGCGCTGATGATCTGCCGGAGATCGTAGAGGCTCGCGAAGCGCCACATTCCGCGATAGAGGCCGAAGAACATGAAAAGCGATCCGTAGAGCGGGATGATCCATAGCAGCGAGCGCACCGCGACGGTATCGTACGGCGGCGGAATCTCCTCGAGATTGAAGCGCAGCCAGAACGCCGCAAGCCAGGTTGCGGCACACGCACTCAGATCGTGCAGTAAGGCGATGAACGTTCGCCAGTCGAACTTCACGAACGGCTCCCGCGGCCCTGTCCGTCCCGGACCGCCCTTGCGCGCCACGCGTGCTCGATCGCACCGATCGCGACGGCGTACGCCACGACGACCAGCGTCAGGATCGATCGCTGGAGGCCCGGGGTGGAGCCGAGCGCATGCAGTGCGAGCGTACCGCACACGCCCATCGCGGCGTATTCGGCGAGCGCGGTGCGCCGGTGACCCCAGCCGAGCCGGACGAGCCGCTGGTAGTAGTGGTCGCGATGCGGTTCCCATATGCGTTTGCCCTGCAGGGCACGCCGGGCGAGCGTCGTGCTGGCGTCGACGATGAACGGGGAGAACACGAGGAGCGGAAACCACCATGGCCAGTAATCACGCAGTATCCCCAGCAGTCCGAGCGATCCCGCGAGAAATCCGAGAGGAACCGATCCGACGTCACCCATGAATATCCGGGCCGGGTGAAAGTTGTATACCAGGAAGGCCGCTGCCGCGGCCGCGATGCAGAAATTCAGCAACGAAAACTGTGTGGCGCCTGCAAGCCAAGCGGCCAAGCCGTAGAAGGCGAAGCCGAAGAGCGTCATGCCGCCCGCGAGGCCATCCGACCCGTCCATGAAATTGTAGAGATTCGCCATCCACGCGATCGCAAGTGTTGCCGCGATCAGCACGACCGGCCCGTCGGCATCGAGGATCACCGCACCGGCGAAGGCACCGGCGGACACGATATGGAATATCAGGCGCCACAACGCCGGTATCCCGCGCAAGTCCTCGATGAACGACACGGCGATCAGAACGGCCGCCGCGACAGCGAGCGAGACCGGCACGTCGGGAACAACGATGAGCACGCCGATCAGTATGCCGGCGTGGAGTCCGAGACCGCCGGTGCGAGGCACCGGAACCTCATGCAGCGAGCGATGGCTGGGGTAATCGAGCGCGAACGAGCCGCGTCGAACCAGCCACCCCACCGCCAGGAGGACCGTGACCAACACGATCAGCGGGGCATAGAACTTTGCCATGAGGAAATGGCGTCCCGGAGGAGGCCCGAGTCGGGAAAGCCGCGCCGCAATTTCGGCGCAACGGTAACAATTACCGGGCGATTATATCCATTTTACTTGCGCAGTCCTCCGGAATTCGCCGCGTCGGTAATCGTCGCCGTTTGCTGCTATCATCGGGCAGGTAAGTCATGCCGGACTCATCGATGTCTTCTCTCAGGGCGAAGCGCGTGCTCGTTACAGGCGGCGCGGGGTTTCTCGGGTCTCACCTGTGCGACAGGCTCCTCGAGGATTGCGAGGTGCTGTGTGTCGACAATTTCTTCACCGGGTCCAAGTCCAACATCGAGCACCTGATGGGGGACCGGCGCTTCGAGCTCATGCGCCACGACGTGACGTTTCCGCTCTACGTCGAAGTCGATGAGATTTACAACCTCGCCTGCCCGGCGTCCCCGGTGCACTACCAGTTCGATCCCGTACAGACGACGAAAACGAGCGTGCACGGGGCGATCAACATGCTCGGCCTCGCCAAGCGGGTCAGGGCCAAAATCTTCCAGGCCTCGACGAGCGAGGTCTACGGCGATCCCCTCGTCCATCCCCAGAAGGAGGATTACTGGGGCCACGTCAACCCCGTGGGGCTGCGCTCCTGTTATGACGAAGGCAAGCGCTGCGCCGAGACGCTGTTTTTCGACTACCATCGCCAGCACAGCCTGCGCATCAAGGTCGCGCGTATCTTCAATACCTATGGTCCCCGGATGCATCCCGACGACGGCCGCGTGGTCTCGAACTTCATCGTCCAGGCGCTGCAGGACCGGCCGATCACGGTGTATGGAGATGGCAGCCAAAGCCGGGCGTTCTGCTACGTGGATGACATGATCGATGGCTTTGTCCGGCTCATGGAAACGGGCGACGATGTTACCGGCCCGGTGAATCTCGGCAATCCGGCGGAGCTGCGCATCATCGATCTCGCGACGAAGGTGATCGAGCTGTGCGGCTCGAAGTCGGAGATCGTATTTCGACCGCTGCCCTCCGACGACCCGCTGCAGCGCCGGCCCGACATCGGCCTCGCGGGCCGCATACTCGGCTGGGCACCGCGCGTCGGCCTCGACGAGGGCCTGAAGAAGACGATCGCGTATTTCGATACACTGCTTTCCGGACGGGGGCGCACGTGAAGCGGCTCGAGCCGGACAAGATCGATCTCATCGTATACGACTTCGACGGCGTCATGACCGACAATCGCGTGTCCTTGACCGAGGACGGCCTGGAATCGGTGGTGTGCAACCGCGCCGACGGACTGGGCGTGGACCTGCTGCGACGGGCCGGGATACCGCAGATCATCATCAGCACCGAAACCAATAACGTCGTTCGCGCGCGCGCCTGCAAGCTGGGGCTCGAGGCGCTGCACGGCGTGCCGGACAAGCGCAAGGCGCTCGTCGATTACTGCGAGGAGCGTGGCTTCGAGCTGCGCCGTGTGGCTTATGTGGGCAACGATCTCAACGACCTCGACGCGATGCAATGCGTCGGCTTCCCGGTCAGCCCGGCGGACGGCCATGCCGCGGTGCGCGCGCTCGCATACCTGGTCACCCGGGCGGTGGGCGGCGCGGGCGTGGTTCGCGAGCTCGCGGACGAGCTGCTGGCGAGCGAAGAAAGGCGTCGGGAATTTCCGGATGGCGGGCCACGGCGTTTCGCAGAGACGATACGCCGTGAGCTGGACGAGGCGGCCCGCCTGCGCACGGCCATGATGAACGATCCGACAACCATCGAAGCGGTGGAGACCATGGCGCGTACCGTGGTGAAGAGCCTCCGCTCCGGCGGCAGGGTGATCTTCGCCGGCAACGGCGGCAGCTTCGCCGACGCCCAGCACCTTGCGGCGGAGTTCGTCGGAAGGTTCATGCGCGAGCGCGCGCCGCTCGCGGGCATATGCCTTGGCACCAACGCCTCCACGGTGACCGCGGTGGGCAACGATTATCGCTTCGATGACGTCTTTGTTCGCGAGCTGCGGGCGGTGGCACGCAAGGACGACGTGTTCATCGCGCTCTCGACGAGCGGCAACTCGGGCAACCTGATCACTGCCATCGATGCCGCGCGGGAAATCGGCGTCCACGTCTTCGCGCTGCTCGGCAAGGGCGGCGGTCGCATCGCCAGGCTCGTGCCGGGCCTCGTCGTGCCGTCGGACAATACGGCGCGGATCCAGGAGATGCACATAACATTCGGCCACATCCTTTGCGGCCTCGTCGATCTGATGATGTCTGACCGGCAGCAGGATGCTGCGTAGGAGTCCCATGTTCATCATTGCCGAAATCGGAATCAATCATAACGGCGACCTCGCCATTGCGAAGAGGCTCATCGACGTGGCGGTCGATGCCGGCGCGGACGCCGTCAAGTTCCAGAAGCGCACCGTCGATCGCGTCTACACCAGGGAGTTTCTGGACTCGCCGCGCGAGAGTCCCTGGGGTACCACGCAGAGGGCGCAGAAGGAAGGACTCGAGTTCGGACTTGCGGAGTACTCGGAAATCGACCGCTACTGCCGGGAAAAAGGCATACAGTGGTTTGCCTCATCCTGGGACATCGAGAGCCAGCGCTTTCTGCGGCGCTTCGATCTCAGGTTCAACAAGATCGCTTCGGCGATGATCGTGTACGAGGACCTGTTGCGCGAAGTGGCGGGCGAAAAGAGGCATACCTTCATCTCGACCGGCATGAGCACGGTGAAGGAGATCGACCGGGCGGTAGAAATCTTCCGCTCCGCAGGCTGTCCCTTCGAGCTCATGCATTGCGTGTCGACCTATCCCATGAACGACGATGACGCGAACTTGAGCCGCATCCAGAAGCTGCGCGAGCGCTATCGCTGCGATGTCGGCTACAGCGGCCACGAAGTCGGCCTCACCGTTTCGATCGCCGCGGCCGCGCTCGGCATCTCGTCGCTCGAGCGGCACATCACGCTCGACCGCGCGATGTACGGATCGGACCAGGCGGCGTCGGTCGAGCCGGACGGGTTTCGCCGGCTGGTGCGCGCCGTCCGCACGGTGGAGCGCGCACTGGGAGACGGCAGCATCGACATCCAGGAGAAGGAGGTGCCGATCGCGGTCAAGCTGCGCAGCCACGTCCCCTGGCAGTCGAGCCGTCCCTGAAGCCCGGTGAACGAGCGTGGGAATGACGGTTGCCATCATTCCGGCGCGGGCGGGATCCAAGGGCATCCCGCGCAAGAATCTCGTGTCGATCTGCGGCGAGCCGCTGCTCGTCTGGTCGATCGAGCAGGCGAAGCGCGCCTCGGGGGTCGATTCGGTATGGGTGAGCTCCGACGGCGAAGACATCCTTGCGCTGGCGGCCTCGCGCGGCGCGCGTCCTATCCGACGTCCCGAGGGCATTTCGGGGGACACCGCATCTTCGGAATCGGCGTGGCTGCACGCGCTCGACGCGATCGAGGCGCTGGGCGAAACCGTGGATCTCGTGGTCGCCATGCAGGCGACCTCGCCCCTGCGAGAGCCGCGCGATATTTCGTCGGCGCTCGACCAGGTACGGCGCGACAACCTCGATTCGCTGCTCTCGGTGGTGGAAATCGAGGACTTTTTCATGTGGCGGATGGACGAGGAGGGACGCCCCCAGTCGGTGAACTATGACTATCGCAATCGCCAGCGGCGCCAGGCGATCCCGAAACGCTATCTCGAGAACGGCTCGTTTTACATCTTCAGGCCCGGTATCCTGAGGACGCACAACAACCGGCTGGGCGGAAAAATCGGCCTTTACGTCATGGAAAAGCACAAGCTCTTCCAGATCGACACGCCCCAGGATGTCGCGCTGTGCGAAACCGTCATGCGCGGCTACGGCCTCGACCGACTGTGAGCGACTATCTCGAGCGACTGTTTTCCCTCGCCGGCAAGGTGGCGGTCGTGACCGGCGCCTCGCGCGGCATCGGTGCGGCGCTCGCCGCCGCCCTCGCTCAGGCCGGGGCTGCGACGACCGGAGTCGCGCGTTCGACTCCGGGGGAGCCGTTTCCCGGCATCGATTACCGAGTGTGCGACGTGCGCGATGAAGGTGCTTTCGAGGCGCTTTGTTCCGCGGTCTTCGAAAAGCACCGACGTATCGATATTCTCGTCAACGCGGCAGGCATCACGCTTCCCCGAGACCGGGAAAGCGATCCGAGGGCCGCCTTCGATGAGACGATCCGCACCAATCTCACAGCAGTCCACCGCTGTTGCGAAGCCGTCATGCCCTTCATGCGACAGACCGGCGGCGGTTCGATCGTCAGTGTCACGAGCATCGGCTCGATGCTGGGCTTCCCCGACAATCCGGGCTATGCCGCGTCGAAAGGCGGGCTGCGCGCGCTTTCGAGGGCGCTGGCAGTGGACTATGCAGGCTATGGGATACGCGTCAACAATCTCGTGCCGGGTTACGTGCGAACGGCGATGACCGAAGCGAGCTACGCCGATCCGGAGCGCCATGCGCAGCGGAGCGCGCGCACGATCCTTTCGCGCTGGGGCGCCGTGGAAGACTTGGCGGGCGCCGTGATCTTTCTCGCGTCCGACGCCTCGTCGTATGTGACCGGGAGCGACCTCGTGGTGGATGGCGGCTGGACGGCGAAGGGCCTGTAGATGAGCGGGATCGGATTCATGCAGGGCCGGCTGTGCGAGCCCGTGGGCGGAAGGATCCAGGCGTTTCCCCGGGATCACTGGCGCGACGAGTTTCCGCTCGCGCGGGAACTGGGCTTCCCGCTCATCGAATGGACGCTCGACCGGGACGGGCTCTACGAGAATCCGGTCATGTCGGAAGCGGGACGCGCCGAGATTCGGGCGCTGTGCTCGAAATACGGCGTTCGGGTGCGTTCCCTCACCGGCGACTGCTTCATGCAGGCGCCGTTCTACAAGGCTGCGGCGAATCAGAAACGAGCGCTTTTCGAGGATTTCAAGGCGGTACTCCAGGCGTGCGCGGCGCTCGGCATACGGTACGTGGTCGTGCCGCTGGTGGACAACGGCAGTCTCGAGACCGAGGCGCAGGAGATGGAACTCAGGCAAAAGCTGCTGGAGATCACCGCCGCGCTGCGCGATCTCGGCGTCGCGATCATTTTCGAATCGGATTTCCAGCCGCGGCGACTGGCGCGCTTCATCGCCGCATTTCCTCCTGCGGCCTTCGGCGTGAACTACGATATCGGCAACAGCGCGGCGCTCGGCTTCGATCCGGAGGAAGAGATCGCGAGCTACGGCGCCCGCATACTCAACGTGCACGTAAAGGACCGGCTGCTGGGGGGAACGACCGTTCCGCTGGGAACGGGCAATGCGGATTTTCCCACGGTGTTTCGGGCGTTGAGGCGCGCTGGCTATACCGGAGACTTCATACTGCAGACCGCGCGCGCGGCCGACGGAGACCATGCCGGCGCGCTCAAGCGCTATCGCGACATGGTCCGCGACTGGTGGAGCGCGAGTGAAGCTCGATCTTGACGGAAGGGTGGCGCTCGTCACCGGCTCGACGCGCGGCATCGGCAGGGCGATCGCCCGGCGTCTAGCCGACGAGGGTGCGCGCGTCATCGTGAATTCGCGCACCGGGGAGGCGGTTCGTGCCGCAGCCGCCGAGCCCGGCATCGCGGGCGGCATCGCAGCCGATGCGACCGACGCGCTGCAGTGCCGGGCGCTGGTCGACCACATCGAGCGCGACTTCGGGCGTCTCGACGTGCTGGTGTGCAACGTCGGCAGCGGCGCTTCCGTGCCGCCCGGCACGGAAACGCCGGATGAGTGGCAGCGCATGCTCGCCGTCAATCTGTTCAGCGCGACCAACATGGTGGCAGCCGCCACGAATCTGCTCGTTGCGGTGCGCGGCGCGATCGTCTGCGTGTCATCGATATGCGGTCTCGAAGCGCTCGGCTGCCCGCTCGCCTATGCGGCGGCGAAGGCGGCGCTCAACAGCTACGTCCGCGGCATTGCCCGCCCGCTCGGCAGGCACGGCGTGCGCGTGAACGCGATCGCGCCGGGCAACATACTCTTTGCCGGGTCGGTATGGGCGCGCAAGCTCGGCGAGCAGCCGGAGGCGGTCGCGGCCATGCTGGAGCGCGAAGTGGCACTCGGCCGCCTGGGAACGCCGGACGAGGTGGCGGATCTCGCCGCGTTTCTCGCTTCGCCGCGCGCGAGCTTCGCGACCGGCGCGGTATTCGTGCTCGACGGCGGGCAGTTGAGAGCGTGACCATGCTGGCCCTGCCTCGCGCTTTTGATCTCACCGGCAAGGTCGCCGTCATCACCGGTGCGGCGGGCCTCCTCGGCGTGCAGCACGCGCACGCGCTCGCGGAAGTGGGCGCAACCGTCGTGCTCGCCGATATCGACGAGGCGGCTGCGCGGCGGGTGTCGACCGCGATCGAAAACGAATTCGGCGCCGGGCGCGCGCTGGCGCTGGCGCTCGACGTGGTGGATCCCGTCTCGGTGCGCGCGGGCACCGCAGCGGTGGTCGAGCGCTGCGGCGGCGTGCACGTCCTCGTCAACAACGCTGCCATCGATCCCAAGGTCGAGGCGGAGGGCCTGGTCGAAACCTCGCGCTTCGAGCATTTTCCGCTCGAACAGTGGCATTTTCAGATGGAGGTGGGGCTGACCGGCGCCTTTCTGTGCAGCCAGAGCTTCGGCACCTGGATGGCCGGGCACGGCGGCGGGGTGATCCTCAATATCGCCTCGGATCTCTCGGTATTCGCGCCGGATCAGCGGCTCTACCGGAAGCCGGGCTTGCCCGAGGAGCGGCAGCCCGTGAAGCCGGTGAGCTACTCGGTGATCAAGACCGCTCTGGTGGGACTTACCCGCCATCTGTCGACGTACTGGGCGGCGAAGAAGGTGCGGGTCAACGCGCTCTCCCCGGGCGGCGTCTACAACGGCCAGCCGGAGGACTTCGTTGCCCGGCTCTCCGATCTCATCCCGCTCGGCCGCATGGCGCGCGTCGAGGAGTATCGCGCCGCGGTCCAGTTCCTCTGCTCCGATGCCTCGAGCTACATGACCGGCCAGAACGTCGTAATGGACGGCGGTCGGAGCGCCTGGTAGGGCTCATGCGAGCGCTCATCCTCGGTGCGGGGTCGATCGGCCGGCAGCACATGGACAACCTGCGCCGGTTGCGGCCCGGGATCCAGCTCGACGTTGTCCGCCTCGACGACGAGGGCAGGCTGGCCGCGCTCTCGGCATCTGCGCCGGACTTCGCCGTCGTAGCGACCCCGCCCTATCTTCACTCCGCCGCAGTGATCGCGCTCCTCGAGCGCGGCGTGCCCTGCTACATCGAGAAGCCGCTGGTCGCAAACCGAAGGCAGCTCGAGGAAATCCGGTCCGCTATATCCCGCCTCGGCACGCTCGCGCCGACCGTTGTGGGATGCAACCTGAGATTCCTGCCATCGCTGCGGACGCTCAAGTCGGCGCTCGCGCGCGGGGCGATCGGCACGCCGGTGCGCGCGAGCTTTTCGGCGGGACAGTGGCTGCCCGAGTGGCGACCGGGTCGAGACTACCGTTCGAGCTACAGCGCGGAGGCCGGGCAAGGCGGTGGCGTCATCCTCGACCTCATACACGAAATCGACCAGGTGAGATGGCTCCTCGGCGAATTCGATACCGTCCGGGCGATCGCGGGAAAATACAGCGCGCTCGAGATCCGCGCGGAAGACGCGGCGTGCATCCTTTTCGGCCGGAAGGGTGGCCCGGTCGTGTCCGTCGCGCTCGACTACGTCTCGCGGCGCCGCCTAAGACGTTACGAGATCATCGGTGAGCGCGGCAGCCTGCTGTGGGATCTGAGCGAGCAGCGCCTCGAGCTCGCCACGCCCGAGGCCCGCGATGTGCTCGAAAACGGCGCGCCGGCGTTCGACGTGGCGGGCACGTATGGCGCGGCGATGGCCGAATTTCTGTCGTGTGTCGAAGGCGGGCACGCGAACACCGCATATCACATCGGCGATGCGCTAAAGACCATGGAGCTCGCGCTCGCGGCACGGGAGAGTGCCGGACTATGACCACGATCGCGACCATATGCGCGCGCGGCGGATCGAAGGGCGTTCCGGGGAAGAACATCCGGCCGCTGCTGGGGAAGCCGCTCATCGTCTACACCATCGAGCAGGCACGTGCATGTCCCCTGATTGATGCGGTTTATGTGTCGACCGACTCGGATGCGATCGCGGAGGTGGCGCGCGGGGCCGGCGCGAGCGTGCCGTTTCGGCGCCCGGCCGCGCTTGCCGAGGATGCGACGCCGAAGATTCCGGTGATCAAGCACCTGGTTGAACGGGTGGAGGAGGCCCATCATCCCGTGCACCGCATCGTGGATCTCGATCCGACCTCCCCGCTGCGCGAGGTGTCGGATATCGAGGCATGCATCGAGCTTCTCGATGCCGATACCGACGTGGTGATCACGGGGTATGAATCCGAGAAGAACCCGTACTTCAACATGGTGGAGATGCGTTCGAACGGCGGCGTTCAGCTCGTGAAGCAGCCGACGCGGGCAATCGCCGGACGCCAGTCGGCACCGAAGGTCTACGCGATGAACGCGTCGATCTACGTCTGGCACCGGCACACCCTCTCGAAGGGACTGTGGGGCGGCGTTACCAGGCTGCACGTGATGCCGCGTGCGCGCTCGATCGATATCGACTCCGAACTGGACTTCCGTCTGGTGGAAATTCTCATGCAGGACCGGGTGCAGCAAAGATGACGGCGATGTTCGATCTCGCCAACGAGGTCGTGGTGCTCACCGGGGGCGGCGGCATCCTCGGGTCCCGCTTTGCCGATGCGCTCGCAGCTCATGGCGCGCAGCTCGCGATACTGGACCGCGAAGGCGGCAAGGCCGAAAAGGTCGCGCACGAGGTCGCGAATCGCCATGGCGTGACGGCGCGCCCGTATGAGATCGACGTCGCCGCCGGGGACTTCTCGGCGATCGCCGCGGCGATTGCGACCGAGCTCGGCCCGGTCACGGTGCTGATCAATGCGGCGGCGACAAAGACGGACGGTTTTTTCGAGCCCTTCGAGCGCTATGCGCTCGAGGACTGGCACGATGTCATGCGCACCAACGTCACCGGTGTCATGCGCTGCTGCCAGGCGTTCGGGGCGCGCATGGCCGAGGCGGGTCGGGGCAGCATCATCAACATTCTGTCGATCTATGGCATCGTCGCGCCGGATCAGCGTATCTATGAGGGCTCGTGGTATGAAGGGCGACCGATCAACACACCGGCGGTCTACAGCACGAGCAAGGCGGCCGTCTGGGGATTGACGCGTTATCTCGCCAGTTACTGGGCCACGCGCGGCGTGCGCGTGAATGCCATCACGCCCGGCGGCGTATACAGCGGCCAGAATCGCACTTTCGTCGAGCGTTACAGTGCGCGGGTGCCGATGCAACGCATGGCCAAGCCCGATGAGATCTCCGGGGCAGTGGTCTACCTCGCTGCGCCGGCTTCTTCCTACGTGACCGGCCAGAATATCGTGGTCGACGGCGGACTGAGCGTATGGTAAGGCCATGAGCTGCTTCATCATCGCCGAAGCGGGTGTCAACCACAACGGCTCCGCCGAGCGGGCGCTTATGCTCGTGGACGCCGCCGCCGAAGCAGGTGCCGACGCGGTGAAGTTCCAGACTTTTCGCGCGGAGCAGCTGGTGGTGCGCGGCGCACCAAAGGCAGAATACCAGTCCCGGAATTCCGGAGCGGGCGACCAGTACTCGATGCTGAAGGCACTCGAGCTGCCGGACGAAGCCTATCCACTGCTCGTCGAGCGCTGCAGGGCGCGACACATCGAGTTCATGTCCACGCCCTTCGACATCGAGTCCGCCCGCATGCTGTGCGGGCTGGGGATGCGGCGGATCAAGGTCCCTTCCGGCGAGATTACGAATCTGCCGTTCCTCGAGGGTGTGGGGGCGTTGGGATTGCCCATCATCCTCTCGACCGGGATGTCCGCGCTCCAGGAAGTGAACGAGGCAGTAGACTCGATCGCGCGCGGCCGCGGTATAAGCGGGCACCGGATGGACGAAGAAGCGCTGATACTTCTCCATTGCACCTCGAATTATCCGGCGGCCCCGGAAGAGGCGAATCTGCGCGCCATGTTGACACTGCGCGAGACGTTTGGGGTGCCAGCCGGGTATTCGGACCACACGCAGGTGCTCTCGATCCCCGTGGCAGCCGCGGCACTGGGCGCCGCGGTGATCGAGAAGCATTTCACGCTCGACCGCTCGCTTCCCGGTCCGGACCACCAGGCCTCGCTCGATCCCGCCGCCTTTGCCCGGATGGTGAAGATGATCCGCGAGGTCGAGGTCGGCCTGGGCGCGGGCGCGAAGGAGCCGGTTGCGAGCGAGCTGCCGATCCGGGATCTCGTCCGCCGCAGCGTAACGCTTACGCGTGCGCGCCGCGCCGGAGAGACGCTGCTCGCCACAGATCTCGCGCTGCTGCGGCCCGGCCACGGCATTGCTCCGCGCGATCTCGGCGCGGTGATCGGGCGCAAGGCCGCGCGGGACCTGGACGCCGGCACGACGCTCACGTGGAACGATCTCGTCCCATGAAGCGCAAGATCTGCTACATCACGGGCACGCGAGCGGACTTCAGTCTGATCGCGAGCACGTTGCGGCGGGCCCATGCCGATCCCCGGCTCGATGTCGCGGTGTGCGTGACCGGCATGCATCTGCTCGAGGAATTCGGTCTCACCGTGCGGGACATCGAAGCAAACGGTCTCAGGATCTGCGGGCGCATACCCGTGCATCTCGACGGCACCACGGGCGGCGTCATGGCGCGCGCCATGGGCCATGCACTGGTCGGCATGACGGAGGTACTGGAGAAAGTGCGGCCGGACCTCGTCGTGGTCCTCGGCGACCGCGGGGAAATGCTCGCGGGGGCGCTCGCCGCACTCCATATCAACATCCCGGTCGCACATATTCATGGCGGCGAGCGCTCGGGCACGCTGGACGAGTCACTGCGCCACGCGATTTCCAAACTTTCGCATTTCCACATGGTCGCCACCCGTGGCGCACGCGAGCGGCTGATCAGGATGGGTGAGCGAGCGGAGCGCGTCTTCGTTACCGGCGCGCCCGGGCTGGACGGCATCAAGGACGCCGTTACCCACGGGCGTGCCGCGCTGTGTGCAGCGGCGGGACTGGATCCGGACCGCCCTGTGGCGCTCGTCGTTTTCCATCCGGTCGTGCAGGAGGCGGACGCGGCTGGCGATCACATGAAGGAAATCATGGCTGCGCTCAGGGATGTGTCGATCCAGGCGCTCTGCATGAAGCCCAACAGCGATGCCGGTGGTCGCGCGATCCGGGCGGTGCTGGCACAGTATGACGGTGCCCCGGGGATCGCCGTGAGGGAACATCTTGCGCGAAACGGATTCGTGTCGTGGCTCGCGGCGGCGGACGTCATGGTGGGAAACTCGAGCGCCGGAATCATCGAGGCGGCGAGCCTGGGGCTTCCGGTGGTGAACGTGGGCAGCCGGCAAAAGGATCGCGAGCGCTCCGGCAACGTGACGGACGTACCCCCGGTGCGCGCCGCGATCCGCGAAGCGATAAGGGCCGCGCTCGAAGCGGGCCGTCGCGAGTTCTCCAATATCTACGGCGACGGCCGCGCGGGCGAGCGCATCGTCGAGTTGCTCGCGACGCTGTCCCTGGAACGTGAAATCCTCAACAAGACGAATGCCTACTGACGGTTGCGTTATCATTGGCGCCGGCGGCCACGGCAAGGTCGTGCTCGATGCCTATCTGCGGGCTCGTCCGGGCGCCGCGGTGGAGCTGCGCGACGATGCGGCGGAAAAATCCGGGATGCATGTTCTCGGCGTTCGGGTAACAGTGCCCGTAGGGCCCATTGCTCAGTTGGGCGGAATTTGTCATGTGGCGATCGGCGACAATATGCGTCGTCGGCACCTGGGCGTGTCGATACTCGATGCGGGTCTCGCGCTGATGTCTGTCATCCACCCCGAGGCATCAGTTTCGGCGGATGCATCGATCGGCCGCGGCGCGTTCATCGCCGCGCGCGCCGTGGTGGCGCCGGGCGCGGTCGTGGAGGACGGCGTCATCGTGAACCATGGCGCGGTCGTCGACCACGATTGCCGAGTGGGCGCCTGGTCTCATGTGGCTCCCGGCTCGGTGTTGGGCGGCGGCGTGACGATCGGGCGCTCATGCCTCATCGGAAGCGGCGCGGTGTTGCTTCCCGGTCTGACGGTGGGAGACGAGGCGGTCGTCGGCGCGGGGGCGATCGTCACGCGCAGCGTCCCCGCCGGCGTGACGGTGATCGGCGCCCCGGCAAAGGAATCTCATGACAGCGGTTGACGGTCTGCTTATACGCCACAACGCACGCATACGCGATGCCCTGGAGAAATTGCAGCGCACGGGCGAGGGTATCCTGCTCCTCGTGGACGAGGATGGACGCCTGCTGCGTACTGTCACCGACGGTGACTTGCGCCGTCTGATCCTCGCCGGATGCAGCCTGGAAGAGACGCTCTCGGCGCTGCCGCCGCTGCAGTCCGCGGTCGCGCCCGAGGAAGTTACCGAGGCGGAAGCGCTCGAGATCCTGAACGCGCGGCAGGTGGATCACCTGCCGCTCGTCGATGCGGCCGGTCGCCCGGTGCGCGTGTTGCTGCGCCGGGATGTGGATGCCCGCATTCTGCTTTCGACGCCTCATCTGGGCGAATACGAAATGGGTTTCGTGGAAGAGGCATTTCGCACCAACTGGATCGCACCCCTCGGTCCCAACGTCGATGCCTTCGAGCGCGAAGTGGCGAGCCATGTCGGAGTCGGCCATGCCGCCGCGGTGTCCTCCGGAACCGCGGCGCTTCACCTCGCCCTGCACCTCCTGGGAACAAAGCCCGGGGATACGGTCTTCTGTTCGAGTCTCACCTTTGTTGCGAGCGCCAATCCCATCCTCTACATGGGTGCCGTCCCCGTCTTCATCGATTCGGAGCCGCAAAGCTGGAACATGTCGCCGCAGGCCCTCGCCCGCGCGCTAGCGGACGCAGGCAAAAAGGGCAAACTGCCGCGGGCGGTTGTCGTAGTGAATCTATACGGGCAAAGCGCCGACATGGACGCCCTGCTGGCATTGTGCGATCAGTACGGCGTGCCCGTCGTAGAGGATGCGGCGGAATCGCTCGGCGCAACCTACAAAGGCCGCCAAAGCGGCACGTTCGGCCGGCTCGGCGTGTTTTCCTTCAACGGCAACAAGATCATTACGACCTCGGGCGGCGGCATGCTCGTGTCGGATGACGCGGCTCTGATCGAGAGGGCACGTTTTCTGGCGACTCAGGCACGCGACCCATCACCGTGGTATGAGCACAGCGAGATCGGCTACAACTACCGCATGAGCAATATTCTGGCGGGCGTCGGCCGCGGCCAGCTTCGCGTGCTCGAGGAGCGGGTGGAAGCGCGGCGCGCGATCTACAAGCGATACGTGAACGCCCTGAGAGACCTGCAACCTGTCCGGTGGATGCCCGAGGCGCCCTATGGGCGTTCGACACGCTGGCTCTCGGTCTGCATGCTCGACCCGCGCCGCACGGCAATGACGCCGAGCGATCTGATCGCGGGCCTGGCTGCAAAGGGCATCGAAGCACGCCATGTATGGAAGCCCATGCACCTGCAGCCGCTGTTCAGGGACTGCGCATACTATCCGCATGCGCCCTCCGAAAGCTTTTCGGACACCGCGTTCGCTACCGGCGTGTGTCTTCCGTCCGGGTCGAATCTCACCGAGCAGCAGCAGGCGCGGATCTGCACGGCCATCTCACGGTTGTTCGAGGCCGACAAGGCGATGCAGCCGTAAGCCGCTACGGGCTTGCGATAACCCGCTGCTATAATTCACTTTTCTTCCGCGGTTCGCACGCAGCGAGGTGCAGCGCTTGAACTCGATTCACCCCCGTCCCGCTCCCATCGACACCCGCCCCTACGAGCTTCCCGGTGAGGCCACGCTGGAGGCGAAGTACGGGCTGCCGCGCGCGGTCCGTTTCTGCCGCACCTGCGTGATTTCGAACCAAAGGCCGAGCTCCGCCATCGAGTTTTCCCATACAAGGGAAAGCCGGAAGACGACGATCCACTTCGATGATGCGGGCGTGTGCGACGCCTGCCGGCTCGCGGAGGAGAAGCGCCATCGGATCGACTGGGCGGACCGGGAGCGACAACTCAAGGCGTTGTGCGACCGGTATCGCCGGCACGACGGCGGATACGACTGCATCGTCCCGGGGTCGGGCGGCAAGGACAGCTTCTATGCCGCCCACGTGCTGAAGTTCAAGTACGGGATGCATCCGCTGACCGTCACCTGGGCGCCGCACGTCTACACCGAGTGGGGGTGGAAGAACCATCAGGCATGGATTCATGCCGGTTTCGACAATATTCTCTTCACGCCGAACGGCCGCGTTCACCGCCTTCTGACGCGGCTCGCAGTCGAGAACCTGTTCCATCCGTTCCAGCCGTTCATTCTCGGACAGAAAAATCTCGCGCCGAAGATGGCGCTCACTTTCAACGTGCCGCTCGTCTTTTACGGTGAAAACGAAGCGGAATACGGCAATCCGATCCAGGACACGCAGAGCGCCCGGCGCGACTGGACCTACTTCGCCATGGAGGACAAGACCCGGGTTTTCCTGGGCGGAACTTCCGTCGCCGACCTCAAGTCCGGGTTCGGACTCGACGACAACGACCTTCTGCCGTACCTCCCCGCCGATCCGAAGGAGCTCGAAAGGCAGCGGGTCGAAGTCCACTATCTCGGCTACTACCTGAAGTGGCATCCGCAGAGCTGTTATTACTACGCAGTCGAGCATGGCGGCTTCCAGGCCTCGCCGGAGCGGACCCCGGGAACCTACAGCAAGTACAACAGCATCGACGACCGCATCGATGATTTCCATTACTACACCACGTTCATCAAATTCGGCATCGGTCGCGCGACCTACGATGCGGCGCAGGAAATCCGGTCGGGGGATATCACGCGCGACGAGGGTGTCGCGCTGGTGAGACGCTTCGATGGGGAGTTTCCCGAGCGTTTTGCCGAGGAGATATTCCGCTACCTCACGATCGATCCGAAGGAATATCCCATCGCGGCCCGGATGTTCGAGCAGCCTGTCATGGATCGAGACTATTTCATGACGCTTGCAGACCACTTCAGGTCGCCGCATCTGTGGCGCTACGACCGAGGACGCTGGGAGCTTCGCCATGCCGTATGGCACGAGACGGCACAGGCGACCTGATGCGCAACGTCAGGCTCATTGCCCGCCTGGACATCAAAGGGTCCAATCTCATCAAGGGCGTGCACCTCGAAGGCCTGCGCGTCATCGGCGATCCGCAGCACTACGCGAAGCGGTATTACGAAGCCGGCATCGACGAGCTGATCTACATGGACACGGTTGCGAGCCTCTATGGACGCAACAATCTGACTGAAATCGTGCGCAGCGCCGCCCGCGACGTGTTCGTTCCGATGACGGTGGGAGGCGGAGTGCGTTCCGTGGCGGATGCCAAGACGCTGCTGCGTGCGGGGGCGGACAAGGTGGCGGTCAACACGGCAGCGGTGCGGCGGCCCGAGCTGATCACCGAGATCGCGCATCACTTCGGCTCGCAGTGCATGGTGCTGTCCATCGAGGCGAAGCGCACGGCGCCCGGGCAGTGGGAGGCTTATACGGACAATGGCCGCGAAAAGACCGGGCTGGACGTGGCTGATTGGGTGCGCCGCGGCGTCGACCTCGGGGCCGGCGAGATTCTTCTCACGTCGGTGGATCAGGAAGGCACTCGCAAGGGGTTCGATATCGAGCTCGTCCGCACCGTCTCCGGGCTGGTGCAGGTTCCGGTGATCGCGAGTGGCGGCATGGGAAAGCCCGAGCACGTCGTGGACGTGGTGCGGCTCGGGGGTGCCGACGCGGTGGCGATCGCCGATGCCCTCCATTACAGCCGTTACTCCGTAGATGAAATCCGCAGCTTTGCACTGGCGGCCGGACTGAGCGTAAGAAGACACGCATGAGCGCATCCGTGACGGTCGTGGATTACGGGATGGGCAATCTCCACAGCGTGAGCCGCGCATTCGAGCATCTCGGTGCGCGGGTCGAGCTTACGGAGGACGCGGGCCGGATTGCGGAGGCGCACCGTCTCGTTCTGCCGGGGGTGGGCGCGTTTCGCCGCGGCATGGAAGAGCTCGACAAGCGCGGGCTGATCGAGGCGCTTCGCGGATATGCGGCATCGGGCCGGCCGCTGCTCGGCATATGTCTCGGCATGCAGATGCTCTTCGACGAGAGCGACGAATTCGGCCGTCATGAGGGCCTGCGACTGATTCCGGGAAAGGTCTCCGCGATTCCGCCGCGACGCGACAGCGACCCACGCAAAATTCCGCATATCGGGTGGAATGGACTGCTCAAGGTTGCCGACTGGACGGGGACGCTGCTCGATGGCATCAAAGAAGGTGCGGAGGCCTATTTCGTGCATTCCTATACCGCCTTCCCCGCGGACGACCGCCACCGTGTGGCCGAAGCGGACTATGACGGTTTCCGGATAGCGGCGGTCGTCCGGCGGGACAATATCTCGGGATGCCAGTTCCACCCCGAAAAGAGCGGCCCCGTGGGGCTCAGGATATTGAGCCGTTTTGTCACGGCCGACGAGCTCGCGTGATCCGCCGACAGTGACGAATCGCCCTCAGCTCGTGGTCTGCGTCGGTGCGGCAAAGGCCGGCACAACGAGCCTCTACGCGCTCATGAGGCAGCATCCGCGCGTTGCGGTCACGCGCTCCAAGGAAACGGACTTCTTCTTCGATCGCGACCGATACAGCCGGGGTTGCAACGATTATTGGGACAACCATTTCGAGCACAAGCCGGGGGCGACTACCTATTTCGAGGCCGATCCCATCTACATGTATGCCGACGGCTGCATCGGGCGCATCCGCGATTGCGCTCCCGATGCGAGACTCGTCGTCATGCTGCGCAATCCCGTGGACCGCGCCTATTCGCAGTACCTCTATCGCATGCTTTATGCGCGCTACGAAGAGAGCTTCGTGGAAATGTGCGAGCGTGAGGCGGATCGCATCCGCCTGGGCGCCAAAGAGCGACTCGAGTATGGCTGTCTCGACCGCAGCCTGTACGCGCCACAGATTCGGAACATCTTCATGCACTTCCCGAGAGAACGGGTCCATTTCGTGGTGTTTGAGCGTTTCGTGCAAGATCAGAGTCGTGACTTCGGAGAGCTGCTTTCCTGGCTGGGTCTTGCCCCCATGAACATTACTCCAGTGCGTGAAAACGCACGATCGTCGGCCCGCAGCGTATGGCTCGCGCGCCTGATGTACCACCCCGGTTACCGATCGCTGCGTGGCCTGCTTGGTGGGATGCTGCCACCAGGCGTGAGGCGCAGCCTGTTCGAGCGCATGGCGGATGCGAACCGCGCAGAGCTGCGGGACGACGTCGCTGCCGGACTCGATCCCGAGCTGCGGCGCAACCTGCTTGAGCGTTTTCGAGCCGATGTTGCGGACGTGGAGCAACTCACGGGCCTCGACCTCGGATTGTGGTTCGAGCCTGCGCGTGTCGCGGCAGCTCTCTGAGGGGGGCGCTGCTCGGACGGGCCCCGTAAACCATGTATGCCGACCTCAGCACACGGGAGCTCTTCAGACGGTTTTCTTCCAACACCGTCCTCTACGGATTGAGCCTCGTCCTGACGCGCGCCGGTTGGGTGTTGCTGCTGCCGTTGTACTGGAGCGCCCTGTCACCCGCTGACTACGGCATCATCGGTGTCGCGCAGTTGCTTCAGGCGGTGCTGGTGCCGGTCTTCAGCCTGGGTCTGCATGACTCGGTTCAGAGGCTTTATCATGAATGGAACGCGGAAGAGCGCCCGAAGCACGTTGCGGCTCTCTGGACGGCGTCCGTGTCGATGAGCCTGGTGCTTTGCGCAGTCCTCGACGTGCTCGGTGCGCGGCTCGCGCCCTATCTGTTCGTGCAGGTTCCCTACGAGCCGTACCTGAGGCTCGCGCTATGGTCGGCGTTCTTCGTCAATCTCGCCCTGTTTTCGCTTGCCCTCCTGCGGATTCGAGAGGACATAAAAATATTCTCTTGGCTCACGATCGTCTCGTTCGCGGGACAGGCGGCGTTGACGCTGTACTTCGTGCTGGGCCGGGGAATGGGTCCGTATGGCTTCCTCCTCGGGGCGCTCATCAGCGCAGCGCTGATCGGCATCGCACACATCGCAATCGTCCTGCGCGAGTGCCGGTTCCGCTTCCGGCGCGCTCATCTCACAGGACCGCTTCGCTATGGGTTGCCCACCGTTCCGACCGCCATCCTCGACGGCACGGCCAGCCTGTTCGACCGTTATTTCCTGGACAAGTACATTTCTCTCAGCCAGCTGGGCCTGTACAACCTGGGCAACCAGTTCGGCTCCGCGTTCAACCTGTTCAACCAGGTGCTCAAGACTTCCTGGCTCCCGTTCATCTACCGCGTGGTTTCGGAGCGTCAGGATGGTCCGGAGATTCTGTCCCGGTTCGCCGTCTATTATCTCGCCCTGCTCACCTTTCCCGCGCTCGGCGTCGCGCTCCTTTCAAGGGAATTGATCGAACTCATCGGGGAGCCGCGGTTCTTCGGCGTGTACGAGTTCGTTCCGGCGTTCGTCCTGATCTACTACATTCAGTCGATCGCCGCTGCCATGGGGCGGGGGATGGATCTGGCGAAAAGAACCGCGATGTGGCCCATCGTGCCGACGGTCGCGATCCTGACGAGCGTGGCTGCGTTGAGTGTCCTCGTGCCGCAATGGGGCGCTTACGGCGCTCTCGTCGCACTCGCCCTCGCTGCGTGCGTGAGGGTTTTCGTGCAGGTCGGCATTTCGATGTACCATTACCCGCGTGCCCTGCTCCTCGGAACCCTTGCCAAGGTGTGGGCGATCGCTCTCGTGGCCTTCTTTGCCGGTTATCAAGCTCAATTTGCAAGCCTGTGGCTGAATGCATTCATCAAGCTGGCACTGATCACGCTCGCCGCGGCGGCCGTCTTGCGCGTGATCGTCGGGCGGCAGGCGTTCGAGTCGCTGTTGCGGTTTCGGAACGGGCGCTACTCATGAACTCCCGGAGGAGAGTGGCGTAATGTTGCCGAAGGGCCTATGGCAGCAACATGAGCCGCGCGCCGTCGTTCCGCTGTTCGGCGACGCCGAGAATTTCGTGGACTTCGCGGTCCAGCCGAGTTTCGCCGCGAGACCGCGCAATTTCATCGAGCCGCTCTACCACCTCTACCAGAAAAAGAAGAGATTCGGCAGCGCGGCGCGTGACTACGCCAATCTGGTGCTGCGCCGGCCTATCGCCTTCAGGGCGATCATGGTGACCCGCGACGGACGGTATCTCGCACAGTGGCCGCTTGCGCAGGGTCTGCGTGTCGGCGATTTCTTTTCGGTGAATGTGAACGAGTTGATGGCGAAATCCGGCGTCGAGCCCTGCGATGCCCTCCTCGTCCTCGTGGCGAGTCGCGGGCGCACGGATTTGTGGAATTCATCTCCGGGGAGCGCCAACGTGCGCTATGTCGGCCAGCACTACGTTGCCGGATACCGAACCGGCCTCTTCGTGCGCACCCTCAACCCCGCGCAGGGAAGCCGGCATTTCGGATTCACCGGCCTCAATCCACAGATCCGTCTGGGCGGTCGTGAGGTGCCGGGCGTGCTGCTCATCAATCATTCCTCCGATCCGGAGTACGACAGGACCGTGAGCCCGGTTTCCCGCTTGCATCGTAACCGCAACGAGTTCCTTGAAGCGCCTTTCGGCAGTATTCCGCCTCACGGTGCGCTGGAACGCAGCGTCGCAGACCTTTTTCCCGGCGCCGCCGAGTTTCTGGCCCCGACGGGAGGCCACGGTTACCTCGTGACCCGCAACAAGGGCGCTTCGCTCGCTTCCCTCCACCTCATTCGTTCGCGCGACGGGCGCAGCATGGCGCTCGATCACTCACGACCGGCGCATACCAACGTGGTCGCCTACTTCTAGCGCTCATGACGAGCCTCGAAACGCTCCTGCACGAGTATTCCAACTTCAGCCTGCCGACGCAGCTTCGACTTGGCGCGCCGTTCGGTATGACGACGCTGTGCTTCCAGAACTTCTATAGCGAGCTCTTCCCGGAGCGCGATACGCCTGTCGACTTTCACGTAGTCTGCTTTTCCGGAGAGGGCGAGCAGCTCGGCGGCACGGTGCTCAGGGTGGAGACCGGCGAAGCGGTGCAATACACCCCGGATGCTGCCAGTCAGCGCGGGACGGGCCTTATTGCCGCTGCGGCGATTCCCGCTTTCGATCTGGCGGGCTACAGCGCGGGAAAGCTCAAGATCCGTTCCGAGATCGGCACGGGATTCTATGTCATCTGGGACGACGGAAGCGGTCACCTCGATACCATGCACGAGTGGATGGCCGTCACCCGCGGCCCGCTCCCTCCGGCCCGGCACTACTTCGTGTTCGATTCGGCGCGTTCCAGACTGGAGCGTTTCGGTCTCGCGCTCGTCAATCCGATCATCGGTTCGGGTTGCGAGTCGCAGGCGACCGTCTCGATCTTCAATTCGGCGCGCCGACCTCTCGGCTCCGCAACACTGGAGCCGGTTTCTTCGATGGGGGCCCGCTTGGTTTTCTTCGACGCGGTCTTTCCGGAACTCGGATCCTGGTTCGCGACGCACGGCCCGCTCGGCGTGGAAGTAAGCGGCGCCAACCTCGCTGAGCCGTTGACCATTGAGATTCACCGCAGCGGTGACGTGCACATTCACCACATCAATTGAGAAAACGCGCGGCACAGGCGTCAAGACCCCTTTCGTGAAAATCGGCATCGTGCTGGACAGTCCCAAGCGCGACCTGCGAGGCATCGCGCTTGTGGCGCACGAACTGCTCAAGCGGGGCGCGGAGGTCTATGTCATGCCGATGTATCAGCACGGCCATGACGTTCCGCTGCTCGCGCCGGATGCGGTGCTGGTGAATTACGCGCGACCGAACAACGCGCCGCTGCTCCGGATGTTCCACGCCCTCGGCGTGCGTACGATGGTGTGCGATACCGAAGGCGGCGTTCTTTCGGAGACCGGCGCGGACGCGCCGCCCAACTGGGCGCGGCAGTTCAAGGCGCTCGGATTGAGCCGCTGCATCGATCGCTACTTTTTCTGGGGTGCACGGTTGCGCGACGCTTTTGCGGCGGCCGGGGCGCTCGCGGCCGACGCACTGGAGGTGACCGGATGCCCGCGTTACGACCTGTGCCATTCGCGTTGGCACGCGCTGCTCGATTATCCTGACCGCGATTTCGTTCTGGTGAATACGAATTTCTCTGCGCTGAACCCGAAGTTCGGCGCCTCGGCCGACGGCGAGGTTCGGGTGTTCGAGAGAATGGGGTGGGGCAGGGACTATGCTCACTCTCTCTTCAAGGAACTGCAGGCGGTCTTTCCCCGCTATATCGAGGCGATCGGGCGGATGGCGCAACGCAATCCACAGCGCAGGTTCGTGGTGCGTCCCCATCCGTTCGAGGATGCGGGTCTGTACGAGCGCAAGTTTGCCTCGCTCGCCAACGTGAAGGTCGACGGTTCCGGGGACGTGCTCAATCCGATCAGCCGCGCCGACTGCATCGTCCACCTGAACTGCGGAACAGCCGTGGAGTCGCTCCTGCTCGGAAGGACGCCGATCTCCCTCGAGTTCCTGAATACGCCTGTGCTGCGCGCGCATGCGCCGGTGCCTTCGGCGATCAGTTGTCCCGCCACGAGCCCCGAGGACCTCGACCTTCTGGTAAGCAGCCATGCAGCGCGAGCTGCGCGGTGGAGGCGCGATGAACTGTTCCCGGTGCATATCGAGCCCTGGTTTTACAGGCCGGATGGCCGCGCCTCGGAGCGGATTGCATGCAGCATGATGGACGCGGCAGGAGGTGGCGGCCGCCGTGCGCGGCGCTCGGTCTCGCACTCCATCCGGGGTGGAGCGCGATGGCCCGGTGCGAGGCGATGGCTACAGGGCGTCGTGTGCAACGTGGCGGGCTCGCGCGCGGCAGAGCGCCTGCGATCGATCACGAACCCGGCGCGAAGTGAAAAGAGCGTTGGGCCGAAGGAGCTGATGGACTTATTGAATCATTACGCGCGCTGCGAAGCCATTTCGGCGCGGCTGCACGTTGAGCACGCGCGTCACCCGTGGACCGGCCTGCCGCTCGCCAGCCTGCATGCGCGCGCTGACATGGAAAAGTGATGCGCATGGCGCAGGATACGGTGCTCTTCGTAACGCTTGCCATGAATCAGACGCGGTTCTATGCCGCCCTCGGAACGGCAATGGCGGAGAGAGGCTATCGCATCCGGCACCTGTGCTTCCATGAGCGCAGCCATGAGTGGCTCGCCGCTTCAGGGGAGCGCTCCTTCAACGCGTTCGCCCGCCAGCCGGAGCGGCCGGACGACGTTGATTTGAGTGCTTATCGCATTCCGCACGCCCATCTGCTGCTGCAGCACGAGAAGGCCGCCTACGAGATCTACGACACGCGGCGCCTGCTCGGGAAGCTGAAGGGGCATCTGTACGCCGTGTCGGGCGTTCTCGACGAGCTCGAGCGCGAAGCGCCGGGAAAGATACACATGGTCCAGGAGCTGGGCGGCTTTCTTTCGGTGCTCGCCGCCCACTTCGGCGCTCGCGCCCGCGGCATCGACAACTGGTTCATCGAGCCCTCGTTCTACAAGGGGCGCGTCTTTCTCACGCGAAACAGCCTCGCGGCGCCGGTCGTGCCGGACCGGAACCACGTGCACGTCCGGAACGAGGTCCGCGATTATCTCGAGCGGGTCAAGCGCGAGCAGAGCGTCGTCATTCCCGCCAAGGATCGACACCACTATCGCCGTGCAGCGGCCAAACTCTCCGATGCGAGAAACCTGCGGCGGCTCGCCGAAAAGGGATGGGACATCTACGTTCTCGGGAAGCGCGAGGAATTCGAGTACCCGGCCGGGCACGTCCGGCGTCATGTGCGGATGTTCATGAACCATCTGCGCCTCAAGCGGCACTACCGCTCGATGCCGGAGGGCGGGCGTTACGTGTACTACCCCCTTCACGTGCCGGCCGATTTTGCGCTGACCATCCGCTCGCCGCAGTACCTCGATCAGTATGCCCTGATCGACTATCTCTGCCGGAGCGTGCCGGGCAGCCATCGGGTCCTGATCAAGGAGCATCCCGCGCTGGTGGGCGCCGTGTCATACGCTCGCATCGAGGATCTGCTGCGGCGGCACGATAACCTCGTCCTGCTTGATCCGGGGCTCAACAATTACGAAGTCATCGCAGGTGCCGATGCGGTCGTCACGGTGAATTCGAAGTCGGGGGCCGAAGCGCTGCTGCTCGGCCGGCCCCTCGTGGTGCTCGGCGATGCGTTCTATCGCAGCTGCGGGCACGCCATCGGGGTGGGGCGTCTGGAGGAATTGCCAGCCGCTCTGGATGGCGCGCTCGCAAGAGGCGGATTGAACGGCGAAACGGTCCATCCGTATTTCCAGCAGATCTGGGACAGCTCCCATCCCGGCGAGCTTTACGAGCTCTCTGGCGCGAACATTTCCGCCTTTGCCGCCTCGCTCGACGCGGTGCTGCGAGGAGCTTCCGAAAGCCGTCAGCCATCATAATGCCCGTCTCCGACAAGACCGTGTCGATCATCACGCCCGCCTATAACGCGGCGCGCTTCGTGGCCGATGCCATCAAGTCGGTCCGGCGCCAAACGCATGAGCGGTGGGAAATGCTCGTGGTCGACGATTGTTCCCGCGACGCGACCCGGGATATCGTCCGGGCGCTTTCCCGAGAGGACTCGCGGGTGAAGCTGATCGAGCAAGCGGCGAACGGCGGTCCCGCCCGGGCGCGGCAGGCCGGGCTCGACGCGGCCACCGGTCGCTACATCGCATTCCTGGACAGCGACGACCTGTGGCTGCCGCAGAAGCTGGAGCGACAGCTCGAATTCATGGACGAGCGCGAGGCAGCGATTTCGTTCACCGAGTTCCGCAGGATCTCCGTAGACGGACGTGACGTCGGGAAACTCATCCGGATTCCGGAACGGCTCGACTACCATCAGCTACTGCGCAATACCGCGATCGCGACCTCCACCGTGATCGTGGACCGGCGGAGGACCGGGCCGTTCTCCATGACTGTCACGTACTACGATGATTTTGTTCTGTGGCTCTCGATATTGCGCCGGGGATTCACCGCCCACGGCCTGCAGGAGGACCTGATGCGCTACCGGGTGGCAAGCGGCTCGTGGTCGCGCAACAAGCTGCGCTCCGCGCTCTGGGTCTGGCGCACCTACCAGCAGATCGAGAAGCTGAGCGTGCCGTACTCCGCCTGGTGCTTTGCGGGATACGTGTGGAACGCCGTGTCGAAGTACCGTTCCTTCTGACGGCATGAGCCGCGTGCTCATCACGGGCGCCGGAGGATTCATCGGCAGAGTCGCGGTGCGAGCGTTTCTTGCCGCAGGCTGGGAAGTGCGCGCGGCGGCAAGGCGCATTCCGCCGGATGCCGACCGACAAGTGGAGTGGCGGGCGGTCGGGGACATCGGCGAGCAAGGGGCATGGCGCGGGATCGCAGACGGAGTACAGTGCGTTGTGCATCTTGCCGGACGCGCGCATGTCCTGCGGGAGACCGAGGCCGATCCTCTTGCCACATTCCGTTCCACCAACGTGGAAGCCACAAGACGCCTCGCGAGCGAGGCCGCGAGCGCAGGGGTCAGAAGATTTATTTTTTTGAGTTCCATCGGCGTGAACGGAGTGCGTACGGATAATGCGCCTTTTCGCGAGACCGATATGCCCCAGCCTTCCACCCCTTACGCAATCTCGAAGCATGAGGCGGAGCAGGTGCTCCGCGCCCTGGGTGAAAGCAGTGGCCTGGAGTATGTGATCCTGAGAGCCCCGCTGGTCTATGGGGCAAATGCACCGGGCAACTTCGCCAGACTGGCGACGTGGATACGCCGCGGTTGGCCGTTACCCTTTGGGGCAGTAAAGAACAGGCGCAGCCTGCTTTTTGTCGGGAATTTGGCTGACGCGTTGAGGTGTTGCGCGATCGACCCGGCTGCCCGGAATGAATTGTTTCTCGTCGCGGACAGAGAAGCGGTATCGACCCCCGACCTGGTTCGGCTGCTGGCGCGCGCGCTTGGGTGCCGGTCGCATTTATGGCCTGTCCCGGTAGACCTGCTCCGGGCGGCGGCGCGGGTAACGGGAGGACGACTGACGCTCGATTCGCTGCTCGATTCTCTGGTGGTCGACATTTCGTGCATCGAACAACGCCTGAAGTGGACGCCCTCCAACTCGCTGGAAGAGGGCCTGCGCGCGACGTTTCCGGCTGCCCGTTGAGCATCACGGCCTCACCGGGTTCCGAGCGGATGCGCGAGAATCACGCTGTTTCCTGGCCCGATCGCCGCATTGCACCGAGCGACAAGCATTTCGCGGACTGACGATCCCGACTCCAATGTATCGGCGCCATCGTGCCGCTGTCCCTCGAAGAGCCCAGAGGCCCACTCGATGGTCCGGCCGTTGATGATCGTGATGATCTTCAGTTCCCGATCACTTCGGCGCGTGACTTTCGAAGGTGAATCTGGGCCGTTCGTGAACTCTTTCTCCATCACCCACGCATGTCTCCCTGGAACAATGGCGGAGTCATGAGGGGACCTCATCGAGTACGGCAACAGGCCCGCACGATAACCGAAATATCGCAGCACATCCCGACCGAATAGGGCACGGTGAGTCGCCTCGAAGAGCAAGTAATTCGACTCCGCTGATACTCCGAGGCTCAATAGGCGCGCGATCTCGCTCCATTCGCCACAATTGCGGTGACCGGTAGACACATCTCCGGTCTGGAGTATGCCCTGCAGGTATTGCCGCAGTTCCTCGGCGGCGTGCGTATTCATCGTGTCGAGGTTGGAGAATGTCACAATGCTATTGAGCCCCGTCAGGGCGCGCGTGATGGCAAGCGTGTAAGGATCAGAAATCAATATCCCGTCTCCGTAGTGCTCGCGAATCCACTCGGCGAGCTTGGCGTCCTGCGCAGTGTAGTGCGACAGGGGCTCGCTGCGCGGCGGGGGCTCTCCGGGAAACGAATAATGGAAGAAGTGATAGCGGATGACCTGCTTCTCGAACAGCACGGCCCATATCAGCAGAAGGACCAGCGCCGGGCGTGCCCAAGCGGGGCGGATCATCAGCATGATGATCATGCCGACTATCGGCATGATCGAGAAAAGCACGGCTGGCATTGCCCGGTCGATGTAGTGCTCTGCCGCGCGAGACGTTTCGGGCACGGCGTACTCCGCGGTTGCGATGATCAGCACCAGGGCTGCCAGGCTTGCTGCCGCGTGTACGAGATCCCGCCTGTGCATGTGGGCCACGTGCTGAGCGATGAGAACCGCAAACAGGATGACAGGCACGAATACCGCCCGATACGCGAAGGGCAAGCCGAGAAGCAACACCACGAGCAGTGCGCACCCTGCCATCCAAGTGGCATCGGCCCGCATGGCAAGCGAGCCCCCATCCTGCTCGTTGACGCGGCCGCTCAAGCAGCGGGCCATGATCAGCAGACTCCATAGGGCGACGAGCGGGCCCACCGATCGGGCAATCTCGAACAGCGCAACTTTCGCACCGGTGCCGAAAATGGCATCCTGGCTCGCGGAGAAACTGACGCCGAAAACGACATCGACCACTCGCGTCAGTGCTTTTCCAGGGTCGGGAAATCCGAGGTTTCCATAGTGATCTATCAGAACCCCTGCAACCAGGACGACGCCGATAACCAAGAGCGAGATGGACATCCACTGGAGACCCCGGCGGCTCAGCAGAGGATTTCGGGCCCAAGCCAAAGAAAGGGCGATAGCGGGCACCACCAGCACCGTCGAACGATGCAGGGGCGCGATGGCAGCCGTCGCAACACCTAGGGTCACGAAAGCCGCAAGCACCCCAGAACGATATGACGACAGCAGGATGGCGAGCGGCCCAGTCAGCAGGAGGCAAAGGAATAGCCAGTCGGGCAGCAATCGGGTACCTATGGTCGATATGACAAGCACGGCGATAACGCTCGCCACAAGGCCCCACGCGACGATGGGGGAGCCGTGCGATCGATCCAGCGTGGCCATCATCAGCGCCATCAGCAGCACGCCGCCGAGCGCGGCAAGGTCGCCATTGGTCAATGCTCCGAGTCCGAAGAAGGGCAGCAGGATCGCTACGAATATCACTGCCCCGGAGGCGTCACGCAGCAATCGGGTGGCAAGGACATAGAGAACGGCGACGCGAAGCAGATATGCAGGCAACGGCGCCAACCAGACTGCGTCCAGCGAACTGGATCCGGTCAGTCGAAGCAGGCTGCCAAGAAGAGGCTGGATGACAGGAGCGTAGGAATCGGCGGTGAACGGATTGAGTCTGTCGAAGGCGGCAAACTCTTCCGCGCCCTTCATGATGTGAGTGAACTGGAACAGGTCCGTGAGGGGGTAGCGGGAGAACACCAGGAACGTCAGCGTGTAGGGCACCACGAAAAGCGGGGAGCACCAGACGGCTACGCGGACGAAATTATCGAATCCGCGCAGATCGCGCCACTCGCGCAAGGCGCGTATCCAACCGTATGTGCCGACGCCGAGGAGCGCATAATCCAGCACAACGGGATCGAACAGCTCCGCCCTCATTTCCGGAGAGCTGTTGCGTTCCCTTACGACCACCATAAGGGTAACGACCATCAGTCCGACAAAGTACGCGAGCAGGACATGCTCTGACTTTCGCAGGCCGATGCTGGACATGGTCGCGGCCGGTGGCAGTACGACGAGGCCCACCCCAGCCGGAAGCAGGTAGAAGAGCCCGGCCAGAAATCCGGCGGAGACCGGGGTCGCGAGGCCTGCTGCCATTGCGACGATCGCGATGAATGCGAGGCCCAGAGCCAGAGCTGTAACCGCTCGCGGACCCCGCGGGTCGGCGGTGAGTGGTGGTTGCCGGATAGCGTTCATTTCCAGTCGCGTGGCAGCATGGAATGCCCCTGAGAGGGCGAGGCGAACTGCGTTGTCGGATCCTGCTACAGGATCTTAGTGGGACGCCGTCACGAGTGGCTCCGATACCACGGAAATTCGCGCTTCACTCCGTGAGTCCGTGGGCTCGCTCAGCCAGCGGGGCGTTCATGTTCCGTTAAACGGCGAAGCGCCCCGACCGATGGCGTAATACTCGAAACCGCAGGACATCATCTCCGTGGGGTCGTACTGATTGCGTCCGTCGAAAACGATCGGGGCTCTGAGCAGTGCTTTCATGCGATCGTAATCCGGGTTCCTGAACTGCTTCCATTCCGTGACGAGCAGCAGCGCGTCGGCACCGCGCAGCGCGTCGTACTTATCTCGGGAAAGCGTGAGCTGTCCGCTCTCCAGCAGGCGAGCATCCAGGGCGTTGCGGACCGTCGCCTCCGCCAGAGGATCGTAGGCCTGGATTCGCGCGCCCGCGTCAGCAAGAAGTTGCGCCAGCGCGAGAAACGGCGCTTCTCTCACGTCGTCGGTCTCGGGCTTGAACGCAATGCCCCATAAGGCAAGCGTGCGGTTGGAAAGATCCGCCCCGAAGCGCTGAACTACCATCTCATAGAGGCGCCGCTTCTGAAGATCGTTCCGCGCCTCCACGGCTTTCAGGATCGAGAGCTCGACGCCGGCGGTCTCGCCGATATGGAGCAGGGCCTTGAGATCCTTGGGAAGGCACGAGCCACCGTAGCCGCAGCCGGGATAGGTGAACGCATAGCCGATCCGCGGATCTGCGCCCATGCCGAGCCGCACTGGCTCGACGTCCACGCCGAGGCGTTCGCACAGGCTCGCGATCTCGTTCATGAAGGAGATCTTGGTGGCGAGCATGGCATTGGAGACATACTTCGTCATCTCCGCCTCGCGCGCACCCATGACGTGTATGCGGTCCTGCTCGCGAACGAAAGGCGTGTAGAGCCGCCGCAGCGCATCGATCGCCCGCCTGCTGCTTCCGCCGAGAATCACGCGATCGGGGTTCATGAAATCGTTGAGCGCCACGCCCTCGCGCAGGAACTCGGGATTGCTGACCACATCGAATTCGATGCGTGCGCCGCGCGCGTCGATCTCTTTCTGTATCGCGCGCCGCACGCGCTCGGTCGTTCCAACCGGAACGGTGGATTTCGTCACGACGATCGCATAGCCCCTCAACACCCGTCCGAGTTGTCGAGCAACACCCAGCACCTGGATCAAGTCAGCGGAGCCGTCATCGGACGGAGGCGTCCCCACCGCGATGAAGAAGATGCGCGAGCCCGCAGCGTCGTCAAGGGACGTCGTAAATGAAAGGCGGCCTTCCTCGAGATTTCGCATGACCACTTCGTCGAGGCCTGGCTCGTGGATCGGCAGGCGTCCTTTCTTCAGGTTGGCGATCTTGGCCGCATTCGAGTCCACGCAGGCAACGGTATTGCCCATCTCGGCGAAGCAGGCGGCCGCGACAAGGCCGACGTAACCTATGCCGACAACGGCGATGGACATCTAGGCTTCCCTCTGCTGCACGGCACCTGCCGCGTTCCGTGGAAGGAGCTGTGCCATGCAGGCTTCGAGCTGAGTGGTCCAGTTTGACATCTCTACGCCGAATACGGTCTTCACCTTCTCCTTGCTGGTGGGGCAGTTGAGCGGTCTTGCCGCGGGCAGCGGGTAATCCTCGGTCCGGATCGGGCGAAGCGTCGGCTGACGAAACTCTCCGCCCGAAAGGGCGCTCGCCACTTCAAAGATGCGTTTCGCAAAGGCATGGCGCGTGGCGTAGCCAAGGGCCGATAGATGATAGATCCCGCCCCGCTCCCGTGCCTGCGCTTCCTGCCTCACGAGCTCGGCGGTTGCCTCGGCCAGGGACCGCGCCCACGTCGGCGAGCCGACCTGGTCGTCCACCACCGCGATCTCACTCCTCTCGCCCGCAAGCTTGAGCATGGTAAGCACGAAATTTGGCGGCTGATCGCTGTAGATCCAGCTCGTTCGGAGGATGAGGTAGGCGCCTCCAACCGCACCGATCGCGCGCTCCCCCGCGAGCTTGGTTTTGCCGTAGACGTTGAGGGGGTTGGGCGCATCATCCTCCACGTAAGGGCGCCCCAGCAAGCCGTCGAAGATGTAATCCGTGGAATAGTGTACGAGGAGCGCATTCACGCGCTTCGCCTCCTCGGCGAGCACTCCGGGACCGACCGCATTCACCTGCAGGGCGAGCTCGGGCTCGGATTCCGCCTTGTCGACCGCAGTGTAGGCGGCCGCGTTCACGACAATCCGGGGCGAGAATTGCCGCATGGCGCGCCGGATCGAATCCGGACTGGCGAGATCGAGCTCGTTTCGTCCCGTGGCGAGCACGCGGCCCAGCGGCGCAAGGCGTCGCGCGAGTTCGCGCCCGACCTGCCCGGTCTTGCCGGTGACGAGGATGTCAGTCATGCAAAGACCTCGGCGTTCCTGAATGCAACACCGCACGCATCCTTGCGCGAGACGACCGGTTCGCCCTCGAGTGGCCACGGGATGGCAAGATCCGGGTCGTTCCACGCGATGCAGCGCTCGTGCTGCGCAGACCAGAAATCGGTGGTCTTGTAGCAGACCTCGGCGTATTCCGACAGCACCAAGAAGCCGTGCGCGAAACCCGGAGGAATCCAGAGGATACGGCGGTTTTCCGCGGAGAGGCGCGTCGCGACATGGCGCCCGAAGCTCGGCGATGACCGCCGACAATCGACCGCGACATCGAAAATTTCTCCGGCAATGGCGCGCACAAGCTTGCCCTGCGCCTGCTTTACCTGATAGTGCAGACCGCGCAGCACATGGCGTGCCGAGCGCGAATGGTTGTCCTGCACGAAGGTCTGCGCGATGCCCGCCTGTTCCGCAAAATCGCGGGCGTTATAGCTCTCGAAGAGGAACCCGCGCTCGTCTCCGAACACCGCCGGCTCGATGATGCGCACTTCCGGAATTTCGGTCGCAATGACGTTCATGATGCGGGCAGAAGATCGCGCAGATACCGGGCATAGGCGTTTTCACGCATGGAGCGAGCAATGTCCTCGAGCTGCTCGGCCGTGATGAACCCCATGCGGTAAGCGATTTCCTCGGGGCACGCGATCTTGAGGCCCTGCCGCTTCTCGATCGTCTCGATGAACATGGAGGCGGCGAGCAGCGCTTCGTGGGTCCCGGTGTCGAGCCACGCGACGCCGCGCCCGATCAGTGCGACCTCGAGCTCGCCGCGCTTGAGGTACTCGAGGTTGAGATCGGTGATCTCGAGCTCCCCGCGCGGCGAGGGCTTGAGGGCGCGCGCGATGTCGATCACGCGATTGTCGTACACCGCGAACCCGGTCTGGGCGTAGCGCGACTTGGGCTGCGCCGGCTTCTCCTCGATCGAGATGACCCGGCGATCGGCGTCGAATTCCACCACGCCATAGCGCTCGGGATCGTGCACCTGGTAGACGAAGATGGTCGCGCCCCGCGCTTTCCGGGTCGCGGCCTGGAGATCGACCGGCAGATCGTGCCCATAGAAGATGTTGTCTCCGAGGATCAGCGCGCAGGAGTCGCGCCCGATGAAGTCGGCGCCGATGATGAACGCCTGCGGGATGCCCTCCGGCCGCGGCTGCACCGCGTACGAAATGTCGAGGCCCCAGCGCCGGCCGTCGCCCAGAAGCTGCTCGAAGCGCGGCGTATCCTGCGGCGTCGAGATGAGCAGGATGTCGCGGATGCCGGCGAGCATGAGCGTCGACAGCGGGTAATACACCATGGGCTTGTCATAGACCGGGAGGAGCTGCTTCGATACCACCTGCGTGGCGGGATAGAGCCGGCTTCCCACGCCGCCCGCAAGAATGATCCCTTTCATGCCGCGCCCCGGCTGGCGTAGTTGACGTCTATCCAGCGGCGATAGGCGCCGCTCGTCACGCCTTCCACCCAGTCCATGTGTGCAAGGTACCACTCGACGGTCCTGCGCAGCCCGCTTTCGAAGCGCTCGGCCGGCCGCCAGCCGAGCTCTCGCGCGATCTTGCGGGCGTCCATCGCATAGCGCCGATCGTGACCGGGGCGGTCCTTCACGAATTCGACCAGCCGCTCGTGCGGTGCTCCCTGCGGGCGCAGCTCGTCCATGAGCGCGCAGATCGCTTTCACCACGTCGATGTTGCTGCGCTCGCTCGCGCCGCCGATGTTGTACGTCTCCCCAGGAATGCCGCGCTCGAGCACCCGCCGCACCGCCGTACAGTGGTCGCCGACGTAAAGCCAGTCGCGCACGTTGAGCCCGTCTCCATAGACCGGCAGCGGTTTGCCCTGCGCGGCATTGATCACCATGAGCGGAATGAGCTTCTCAGGAAACTGCAGCGGACCGTAGTTGTTGGAGCAGTTGGTCGTGAGCGTCGGAAGCCCATAGGTATGGTGGTACGCGCGCACGAAATGATCGGACGCCGCCTTGGACGCGGCGTAGGGGCTGTTCGGGCGATAGGGATTCGTTTCGGTAAACGGCGGTTCCTCGGGCGCGAGCGAGCCGTAAACTTCGTCGGTGGAAACGTGCAGAAAGCGGAAGGCCGCACGCTCGCTCGCCTCGAGCGCGGACCAATAGGCGCGCGCTTCCTCGAGCAGCGCAAAGGTGCCTACCACATTGGTCTCGAGGAATTCTGCGGGGCCATGAATCGAGCGGTCGACGTGGCTTTCCGCCGCGAAATTCACGATCGCGCGCGGGCGGTAGTCCTCGAGCAGTCGTGCCACGAGCGCACGATCGGTGATGTCGCCCTTTACGAATTCATGGCGCGGATCATGCGCGAGTGCCTTCAGGTTGCCGAGGTTTCCGGCATAGGTCAGCTTGTCGAGATTGAGGACTGGTTCGCCTTCGCTCTCGATCCAGTCGAGAACGAAATTCGATCCGATGAAGCCGGCCCCGCCGGTGACGAAGATCATGAGCTGCTCGAATCCGCCTTGTGGGGGCGATAAGGACGCCCGTATTCTATGCGCAACGGGGCTTTCCCGTGTAGCATCGCGGAGCCGCGGCTCGCCATCCCGATAATGACATCGATCCTGCTGGTCAAAACTTCTTCTCTCGGCGACGTCGTGCACAACCTTCCGGCCGCGAGCGATCTATACCGTGCGCGTCCCGACGCCGCGATCGACTGGGTGGTGGAGGAGAGCTTTGCTGCGATTCCGCGCGCGCACGCCGCCGTGCGGCGCGTGCTGCCGGTTGCGATACGCCGCTGGCGCCGTACGCCATGGCGGGGGGCGATCTGGAGGGAAGTGGGCGCATTCGTCGGTTCATTGCGCGCGGAGCGCTACGATGCCGTGATCGACACCCAGGGGCTCCTGAAAAGCGCGCTCATCGCGCGGGCGGCACACGGCGTGCGCTACGGCCTCGACTGGAAAAGCGCTCGCGAGCCGCTGGCGGTTTTCTATGATCACGCATTGAGCGTGCCACGCGGCCAGCACGCGGTCACGCGCAATCGCACGCTCGCGGCGCGAGCGCTCGATTACACGGTCGCTGGTGAGGTCGCATACGGCATCCGTGCTCCCGCGCTCGAGCTTGCGTGGCTTGCAAGCGAGCGCTATGTGGTCATGATTCATGCGACGAGCGCGCGAGCGAAGCTGTGGCCGGAAGCGCGCTGGCTCGAGGTCGGCAGGCATTTTGCGAAACTGGGCGTGTCATGCGTGCTGCCATGGGGCAGTGCCACGGAGCGCGAGCGCAGCGTGCGGCTCGCCGCCGCGCTGGCGGGCAGCGTCGTCCCGCCCCGGTTGACGCTCGAGGCGCTCATGGCGTTGCTCGCGCGTGCCGAGGCCGTTATCGGCGTCGATACCGGATTGACGCATCTCGCAGCGGCGGTGGGCGCCGCGACCATCGGCGTCTTCTGCGCGACGGATCCGGCGCTGACCGGCGTTTTCGGCTCCCCGCGCGCAGCGAACCTGGGTGGCGTCGGCTCGGTGCCGACGGCAGGCGACGTGCTGCATGCGCTGAACCGGCTGATGTCGTGACACTCGCGCGCTTCGCTTATACGGCTCTGCTCTGCTTCCTGCTTCCGCAGGCGATTGCTCGTCTCGTCTGGCGCGCACGGCGCCAACCGGCTTATCTCGAACGGATACCCGAGCGCTTCGGCTACTACCGCGAGCGCCTCGAAGGCCCGATCATCTGGATACACGCGGTGTCGGTCGGCGAGACGCGCGCGGCCGAACCGCTCGTGCGAGCGCTGCGGGCCAAGTATCCGCGGCACCGCCTGCTTCTCACGCACATGACGCCCACCGGGCGCGAAGCGGGGGAGGCGCTGTTCGGCGAGAGCATCTCCCGGTGTTATCTGCCATACGATTTCCCCGGCGCGGTCGCGCGCTTTCTCGACCGCTTTCGCCCCGACTTCGGCGTCCTGATGGAGACCGAGCTGTGGCCCAATCTGATTCACGCCTGTCACGCGCGTGGCATACCGCTCTCTCTCGTCAATGCGCGGCTTTCGGGCAAGTCGCTGCGGCGCTACGAGCGATTTCGGACACTCGTGCGCGAAAGCCTCGAACGACTGGCCGCGATCGGCGCGCAGACCGACGAGGATGCGCGCCGTCTGCGGGAACTCGGCGGGCAGCGCATCGCCGTGACCGGCAATCTGAAATTCGACATCGTGCCGCCCGCGGACCAACTGCAACGCGGACGCGAGTGGCGCGAGCGATACGGAGCGACGCGACCGGTTCTCCTCGCGGCGAGCACGCGCGACGGCGAGGAAGCGCTTCTGCTGCGTGAGTTTCGCGCGATGAGCGTGCCGAATGCGCTTTTGGTCATCGTCCCCCGCCACCCGCAGCGCTTTGACGAGGTGGCGCGGCTGATCGAGCGTAGCGGATTGACCTACCAGCGCCGCAGCGCCGATCAGCCGGTCGCGGCGGGAACGCGGGTGCTGCTGGGTGACAGCATGGGCGAGATGTTCGCGTACTACGCGGCGTGCGACGTCGCTTTCGTCGGTGGCAGCCTCCTGCCGTTCGGCGGGCAGAACATGATCGAGCCGTGCGCGGTGGGCAGACCGGTTCTCTTCGGAGCGCACACTTACAATTTCGCGGATGCCGCGGAAAAGGCGATTGCCGCAGGCGCGGCCGTGCGTGTGAGGGACGCTGCAGAACTGATGAGGCAGGCGACGATGCTGCTTACCGATGCCGCGGCTGCGGAGCGGATGGGAAAGGCCGGCACCGATTTCGTTCGGGCGCACCAGGGCGCGACGCAGCGCGTCCTCGATCTCCTGCAGCGGTAAATTACTTGCGCTCGAGCCAGGCGTTGACCGTGACGATGTCGTCCTCGGTCAGCGTGCCGACCGCCGCCTTGAGTCGCAGCAGCGAGAGGATGTAGTTGTAGCGCGCCTGCGCGAGGTCGCGCCGCGTGCTGAAGAGCTGCTGCTGCGCGTTCAGCACATCGACCTGGGTTCTCACGCCGACCTCGAGACCGAGCCGGGTGGAATCGAGGCTGCTCTGGCTTGACGTAAGCGCCGCCTGCAGCGCCTGGACCTGGGCGACGCCGCTGGTCACGCCGAGAAAACCCTGGCGCGCCGCAAGCTCCGCGCTGCGGCGGGCGTTTTCGAGGTCCTGCCGCGCCTTTTCCTCGTTCGCGAGCGCTTCCCTCACGCGCGACGCCGTCGCGCCGCCCTGATACAACGGCAGGGCAAGCTGTAGCCCGACGATCTTGCTCGTGCTGTCGTTTCCGGCGCCGCCCTGCAATCCGGAGCCCGACCCGCTGTCACTGTAGCTTGCGAAGGCGTCCACGGTCGGATGGTGGCCGCCGCGATTGCGTTCGACTTCCTGGCGCGCGAACGTCAGCGCAGCTTCACTGATCAGGATCTGGATGCTGGCGCTCGTCGCCTGCTCCACCCAGGCTTCGATGCGATTGGGATCCGGAAGCGCGAGGCGCAGGTCCTTGCCGAGCGGCGCCAGTGTCGGCGCGGAGCGCCCGATGATCTGAGCGAGTTGACGGCGCCTCACCTCGAGATCGTTCTGCGCGGCGATCTCCTGCGCCACCGTCAGGTCGTAGCGCGCCTGTGCGTCGTGCTGATCCGTGATCGTCGCGGTGCCGACCTCGAAGTTGCGCTTGGCCTGAGCGAGCTGCTCGCCGATCGCGGCCTTCTGCGCGGCGGCGAACGCGACGGTATCCTGGGCGAGCAGCACGTCGAAATAGGCCTGCGCAACCCGCAGGATGAGATCCTGGGCGGCGAGCGCCAACTGTGCATCCGCCTGCTGTACCTGCGTTTTTGCCTGCTCGAATGCGATCCAGTTCTGCCGGCGATAGAGCGGCTGCGTGAGCGACAGCGTCAGGTTGTTGGAATTGAACCGTGACGCCGAAACCGGCGTTCCGGGACTGCGAAAGCGAATTTCCCGGTCGTTGTACTGGGTGAACGCGGAAAGATTCGCCGCCGGCAGCAGTCCCGCGCGGCCCTGCGGCAGCTTCTCCTGGGCGGCGGCCCACGCCGCACGGGCGGAAGCGTATGCGGCGTCGGAATCGCGCGCTTGGCGGTATAACTCCGCCAGATCCGCGGCCGGCGCGGTGGCCGCGACAGCAAGCAGCAGGGCGAAGATGCCGGTGCGTCTCATGTCGCCTCTTCTTCGCGGGCGGCGCGGGGACGCGGCGCACCCTAGAATACGAACTTATTCGGCCGCGCAGCGTTGCGCAGCGGCGGAATGCAGGTTTCGAACAGGCCCACGGTGTTGTACACCCCGGTGGTCACGCAGCTCACGAGCTGCGCCTCCATGACCGGAGGCTCACCCACCACCGCGATCAACCGCCCTCCCGGGTTGAGACTCTTCAGAAAGGACTCCGGCAGCAGGGGCACGGAGCCCGTCAGCACGATGGCGTCATAGGGCCCGTGCCGGTCCCAGCCGCGGGCGCCGTCACCGACGTCCAGCGTGACGTTGGAGACGGCGTCCCGGCGCAGGCGCTCTGCCGCGCGAGATGAAAGCTCGGGCACGATCTCGACGCTGTAGACGTGGCCTCCGAGGCGCGCGAGCAGCGCGGTCATGTAGCCGCTGCCCGTGCCTACCTCGAGTATGCGATCGGAAGTCTGGATCTCGAGCTCCTGCAGCAGGCGCGCTTCGAGCCTGGGAGCGAGCATCTTCTCCCCATGGCCGAGCGGGATCTCCATGTCGGCGAAAGCGAGCGCGCGGTAGGCTTCCGGGACGTAGTCTTCGCGGCGCACGCGAAAGAGCAGCTCCAGCACGCGCGGATCGAGGACTTCCCATGTCCTGATCTGCTGCTCCACCATGTTGAAGCGCGCGCGCTCGAAATCCATCTCCACCGTCATGGGATCGTCCGCCGGAAAGCCTTCGTCTTGAGCCTTGTAATTATCACACAATTCGAGTACGTTAGGCATAGCACGTTGGGGGTCCTCGGGCAGAACGATCCGCGTATTCGTGAGCGCTTGTCGCGGTTGCGTCCGGGGTGAGATAGACCCTTGGAACCTGATACGGGTAATGCCGTCGTAGGGAAGCGTGGTGCCCGCTCCGCCCCATTGCTCCCGCCGGCTCGAAGGAGCGATTCCATGAATGCCAATCCCAAGTTTCTCAACACCGCCGCGCGCGTGGACGAGGCGGCCATCCAGCCGCTGCCCAATTCGCGCAAAGTCTATGTCGAGGGCTCGCGGCCCGACGTCCGCGTGCCGATGCGCGAAATTCGCCAGTCGGACACGCCCGCCTCCTTCGGTGCGGAGAAAAATCCGCCGATCTACGTCTACGATACGTCCGGCCCGTATACCGATCCGGCAGCGAGGATCGACATTCGCTCCGGCTTGCCGCCGCTGCGCGCAGGATGGATCGAGGAGCGTAACGACACCGAAGCGCTCCCCGGCCCGAGCTCGCGCTACGGTCAGGAGCGGCTCGCGGATTCGAAGCTCGCGAGCCTGCGCTTCAATCTGAAGAGAAATCCGCGGCGCGCCAGGCCGGGCAGGATCGTGACCCAGATGCACTATGCGCGCCGCGGCGTCATCACGCCCGAAATGGAGTTCATCGCGATCCGGGAGAACCAGCGGCGCGAGGGGCTCGCATCGCTCCTCACCAGGCAGCACGCCGGCGAATCGTTCGGCGCGGCGCTGCGCACCGTCATCACGCCCGAATTCGTGCGCGACGAAGTGGCGCGCGGTCGCGCCATCATTCCCTCGAACATCAACCATCCCGAGAGCGAGCCGATGGTGATCGGCCGCAACTTCCTCGTGAAGATCAACGCGAACATCGGCAATTCCGCGGTGACCTCGGGGATCCAGGAGGAAGTGGAAAAGATGACCTGGGCGACGCGCTGGGGCGCGGACACCGTCATGGATCTTTCCACCGGCAAGCACATCCACGAGACGCGCGAGTGGATCGTGCGCAATTCGCCGGTCCCGATCGGGACCGTGCCGATCTACCAGGCGCTCGAGAAAGTGGACGGCAAAGCGGAGGAGCTCACCTGGGAGATCTATCGCGACACGCTGATCGAGCAGTGCGAGCAGGGGGTCGATTACTTCACCGTGCACGCCGGGGTGCGGCTTGCCTATATCCCGCTCACGGCGAAGCGCATGACGGGCATCGTCTCGCGCGGCGGATCCATCATGGCGAAGTGGTGCCTCGCGCATCACAAGGAGAGCTTCCTCTACACCCATTTCGAGGAGATCTGCGAGATCCTGAAGGCGTACGACGTCGCGTTCTCTCTCGGCGACGGGCTGCGGCCCGGGTCGATCTACGACGCCAACGACGAAGCGCAGATCGCGGAGCTGAAGACGCTCGGCGAGCTCACCGACATCGCATGGAAGCACGACGTGCAGGTGATGATCGAAGGCCCCGGGCACGTTCCGATGCAGTTGATCCGCGAGAACATGGAGCTGCAGCTCAAGTACTGCAAGGAAGCGCCGTTCTACACGCTCGGGCCGCTCACGACCGACATCGCGCCCGGCTACGATCACATCACCTCGGCGATCGGCGCGGCGATGATCGGGTGGTATGGCACCGCAATGCTGTGCTACGTGACGCCGAAGGAGCACCTGGGGCTCCCGGACAAGGAGGACGTGAAGGACGGCATCATGGCCTACAAGATCGCCGCCCATGCCGCGGACCTCGCCAAGGGCCACCCCGGCGCGCAGATCCGCGACAACGCGCTCTCCAAGGCGCGCTTCGAGTTCCGCTGGGAGGACCAGTTCAACCTGGGGCTCGATCCGGACAAGGCGAAGCAGTTCCACGACGAGACGCTGCCGCAGGAGGGCGCGAAGCTCGCCCACTTCTGCTCGATGTGCGGCCCGCACTTCTGCTCGATGAAGATCACGCAGGACGTGCGCGACTACGCCGCGCAGCAGGGGCTCGCCGAGGACGAGGCGCTCAGGAAGGGGCTTGAGGAGAAATCCCGCGAGTTCGTGCAGCAGGGCGGGGAGATCTACAGCAAGGCCTGACCTCATGACGAGCCGGCAGGCAGTGAAGCGCTTATTCGGTGTGGTCTGCGCCGCGTGCTTCGTGCTGTCCGGCGCGAGCGCATACGGCGAGGAGCGCGGCGTTCCGTTCACGACTGCGCCCGAACGCGCCGCGCCAGCGGCGCCCGGTGAAGCCGATATCGCGCTGCTCCTCGATTATCTGAACGCCGCGTTGCGCGCTCTGGCGGCGGGACGCGAGCCTCCGTCGCCGCCCGCGGCGCTCGGGGACCGGGTGCGCGAGCTTGCCTCGGAGTTTCGGGCACGGGGTGCGCTCGCTGCGATGCTCGCGATCGCCGCCATCGAAGAGCAGACACGAGCGCTCCTGCGGGAGCTGCCTCCACCGCGCCGCCATCCTCTCCCGCCGACGGTTCCATATACACCGGTATCGTCGAACTAAAGCCGCCGCGTGCCCGGACCGGCGGCTCCGCCGCCAGTCCGTTCGGGGTAACGTTTCGTTACAAAACAGTGGTCTGGCGATCCGCGTCGTGCGCTAAGCTCACTGTACAATTCTGCATGTCCTGCCTGTCCATCGGCTCCCTGTGATGAGCAAGCGTTCACTGCTGGTCGTCGGGCTCCTCGTGCTCGCAGCGGGGGCCGGCGTCGCCTATGCGCTCTGGGGCTCGCTGCGCCCGGCCCCGGGCTACCGCTTCGCGACCGTCGAGCGCGGCACCATCACGTCCACCGTATCGGCGACCGGAACGCTGAGCCCCGTCGTCTCGGTCCAGGTCGGCTCGCAGATTTCAGGGCAGATCAAGGAGCTTTATGCCGATTACAACTCGCCGGTGAAGAAGGGGCAGGTGATCGCGCAGATCGATTCCGAGTCGATTGCGCTCAAGGTGAACCAGGCGATGGCGGATCTCGAAGCGGCGCGCGCCACGGTGCTCACGCAGCGCGCCAACGTCGCCGCGCTGCAGGCGGAAGTCTCGCGGGCAAAAGTAGCCTTCGCCGATGCGCGGCGCGAGCTCGAGCGCAACCGCACGCTCGCGGAGAAGAACTTCATTTCCACGGCGGTGCTCGACAAGTCGCAGGCCGCCTTCGACGCCGCGCAGGAGCAGGTGAAGATCGCGGAGGCGCAGCTCAACGTCGCGCAGGCGCAGGTGCGCAACGTCGAGGCGCTGGTGAAGCAGCGCGAGGCGCAACTCGCGCAGGCGCGGGTCGATCTTGACCGCACCTCCATCCGCGCGCCGGTGGACGGCATCGTCGTGAAGAAATCGGTGGAGCCGGGTCAGACAGTGGCGGCGAGCCTGCAGGCACCGGAGCTCTTCGTCATCGCGCAGGACCTGCGCCAGATGCAGGTCGAGACCTCCATCGACGAGGCGGAAGTCGGGCGCATCCGCGTGGGCCAGAACGCGACCTTCACGGTGGACAGCTTTCCCGGCCGCAGCTTCCAGGGCACGGTGACCCAGGTCCGCAAGGCCGCACAGGTGGTGCAGAACGTCGTGACCTATATCGCCGTGATCACCACTTCCAACGCCGATCTCGCGCTCTTTCCCGGGATGACGGCGAACGTGCGTATCCTCGTCGATACGCGCGAAAACGTCCTGCGCGTCCCGAATGCGGCGCTGCGCTTCCGGCCACCGGGCACGTTTGAAGCGCGCGAGCCGGTGCGCGCCGTGGCGGTCGAGGAAGAGAAGGGCACCCCCAAGCCGCAGGCGGGGCAGGCGGCGCGCGAGCGGCTCACCAAGGAGCTCAATCTCGATGCCGAGCAGCAGGCGAAGGTGGAAGCGATATTGAACGAGACCCGCGACCGCATTCGCACGCTTCCGACCGAAGACCAGAACGCACGGCGCAAGCACATCGAGCGGCTGCGCGCCGAATCGCGCAGCCGCATTGCGGAGATTCTGAATCCCGAGCAGCGCGCGCGCTACGAAGCGATGACGGCGTCGCGCGCGGGACGCGGCACCACCAGCGGACGGGTCTGGACGCTCGATGAAGCGGGTAAGCTCAAGCCGATCGACGTGCGGCTCGGCTTGAGCGACGGCAGCTATACCGAGTTGCGCGGCGGCGAGCTCACCGAGGGCACGCGCCTCGTGATCGGCATGGCGGGGACGGAAAAGGCCAAGGCGGCGCCGACGGGCGGCCCGCGCTTCGGCTTCTGATGCTGCCATGAGCGACGCGCTCATCGTCACGCGCGACCTCGTCAAGGTGTACCGGCTGGGCGGCTACGAAGTGCAGGCGCTGCGCGGGGTATCGATCGCCATCGATCGCGGTGAATTCGTGGCGGTGATGGGCCCTTCGGGCTCGGGAAAATCGACCTTCATGAATCTGCTGGGCTGCCTCGACAACCCGACCTCGGGCGAATACCTGCTCGCGGGCGAGGCGGTCTCGCGCCTCGAAGGCGACGCGCTCGCGGCGATCCGCAACCGGCGCATCGGCTTCGTCTTCCAGAACTTCAATCTCCTGCCGCGCACGAGCGCGGTCGAGAACGTCGAGCTGCCGCTCCTCTACTCCGGCGTTCCGGCGGCCGAACGACGGCGGCGTGCCTTCGAGCGCCTGAGCGAAGTGGGCCTCGCGGACCGCGCGCACCACCATCCGGCGCAGCTCTCCGGCGGTCAGCAGCAGCGCGTGGCGATCGCGCGTGCCCTCGCGAACGACCCGGTTCTGATCCTCGCCGACGAGCCGACCGGCGCGCTCGACACGCAGACGAGCTGCGAAGTGATGGCGCTGCTGCAGCAGTTGAACCGCAACGGCATGACCGTCGTGCTCGTCACGCACGAGCACGACATCGCGAACTTCGCCCGGCGCATCGTCGGCTTTCGCGACGGCCGCGTGGTGGAGGACCGGCCGGTCGCCCAGCCCAGCGACGCGGTCGCCATGGCGGCGCAGCTGCAGGCGAGGCAGGCGGCGTGAGGGCCCAATGAGAGATCGCCGGAGGACCCCATGAACATCGCAGCGAGCATCCGCATCGCGCTGCGCGCGTTGAGAGTGAACAAGCTGCGCAGCTCGCTCACCATGCTCGGCATCATCATCGGGGTGGCGGCCGTGATCACGATGATTTCAGTGGGCGCCGGGGCACAGGCGCGGGTCGAGGACCAGATCCGGAGCCTCGGCTCCAACCTGATCATCGTGCTGCCCGGCTCGGTCACCTCCGGCGGCGTGCGCATGGGGGCGGGCTCGCGGGCCTCGCTCACGGAGGATGATGCGAGCGCGATCCAGCGTGAAATTGCCGACGTCGTGGCCGCCGCGCCGGCGTTGCGCGGAACGGGCCAGGTGGTCGCGGGAAACAACAACTGGTCCACCGTGTTCTTCGGCGTCACGCTCGAATACTTCGAGGCGCGAAACTGGGTCATTGCCTCCGGCAAGGGATTCGAGCCCGGCGACATCTCGGGTTCAGCGAAGGTAGTGCTCCTCGGGGAGACCGTGGCGCGCAATCTCTTCGGCGACGCCGATCCGATCGGGCAGGTCGTGCGCGTGCGCAAGGTGCCGATGCAGGTGATCGGCGTACTCGAGCGCAAAGGCCAGAGCCTGCAGGGCCAGGACCAGGATGACGTGATGCTGATGCCGATCTCCACCGCGCGCAATCGCGTGCTGGGCGGCAACCTCGCCAAGCTGCGCTCGGTGGGATCGATCTCGATCAAGGTCCGCGAAGGCGCGCACATGGCGGAGGTCGAGAGCGAGATCCGCTCTCTCCTGCGCCAGCGTCACCGTCTGCAGCAGGGGCAGGACGACGACTTCACGCTGCGCAATCTCTCGGAAGTGCTGAGCGCGCGCGAGGAGTCGAGCCGCGTGATGACGCTGCTGCTAGCCGCGGTCGCCTCGGTATCGCTGCTCGTCGGCGGCATCGGCATCATGAACATCATGCTGGTCTCGGTGACGGAGCGCACGCGCGAGATCGGGCTGCGCATGGCGGTCGGTGCGCGCGCCCGCGACATCCTGACGCAATTCCTGGTGGAAGCGATCACGCTCGCCATGATCGGAGGTTTCCTCGGCGTCGTGCTTGGCCTGGGCGGCTCGTACGCGGTGAGCGAGCTCGCCGACTGGCGCGTGGAGCTGCATCCGGAGGCAATCGTGCTCGCCGTGAGCTTTGCCGCCGCGATCGGCATCTTTTTCGGCTTTTACCCGGCGCGCAAGGCATCGCGACTGCTGCCGATCGAGGCGCTGCGCTACGAGTAGTCGCGTAGAATAGCGCGCCCATGGAACTCGCGCTCTACTTCAAGGCGCTCGTGCTCGGCATCGTCGAGGGCCTCACCGAATTTCTGCCGATTTCAAGCACCGGGCACCTCATCATCGCTTCCGAGCTTCTCGATTTCAACGACGAGCGCGGCAAGGTCTTCGAGATCGTGATCCAGAGCGGAGCGATGCTCGCGGTCATCTGGGAGTACCGGGCGCGCTTCGGGCGGCTCGCGACGTCGTTCTTCACCGACGCGATGGCGCGTCGCTTCGGCCTGAACCTCGCAATCGCCTTCCTTCCGGCGGCGCTCCTCGGTCTCGCTTTCGGATCGGCGATCAAGCAGCATCTCTTCCAGACCTATGCCGTGGCGCTTGCCTTCATCGTGGGGGGGCTCGTGATCCTGTGGGTCGAACGCGGTCGCCACCGCCGTGCCGTGGTCGACAACGTCGACGATATGACGTGGCGGGATGCGCTGAAGGTCGGGTTCGCGCAAGCCTTCGCGCTGATTCCGGGTACCTCGCGGGCCGGCGCGACGATCATCGGCGGGATGCTGTTCGGTCTTTCGCGGCGCGTGGCGACCGAGTTCTCGTTCTTTCTGGCGGTACCCACCCTGATCGCGGCCGGCGCGTACGATCTCTACAAGAACCGCGCGCTGCTGAGTGCCGCTGACGTCGGGCTATTCGCGACCGGCATGGCGGCGGCGTTCGTTTCCGCGTTTCTGTGCGTGCGCTGGCTCTTGCGCTACATCGCCACGCACGATTTCAGTGTCTTCGCGTGGTATCGGATCGGCTTCGGCCTGATCGTGTTCGCGACGGGATACGCTGGCCTCGTCCACTGGTCAGCGCCCTCCTGAGCCACATGCCTTTCCCCTCCTCCGATGAGGAGGGGTGGCGCGCAGCGCCGGGGTGGTGTAACGAAATCAGCTTTGCGTCCACGGCAGCCCGCGCGCACGCCACCCGCCCTGGGTGTTGCGGTGACCCGCCGCGTCCTTGTCCCCCTCGAACCCTTCCAGCACGTTGTAGCACTGCGTGTATCCGGCCTGCATCGCGAGTTGTGCGGCATTGTGGGAGCGTCCGCCACTGCGGCAGATGAACATCACGAGCGCTTCCTTGTCGACCTGGCGTTCGAGCTCGGCGAGAAACGCGGGATTCGGCCGGCTGCCGGGGTAGGTGAGGAGCTCGATTTCCACCGCGCCGGGGACGCGCCCAACCCAGTCCCACTCCGCCCTCGTCCGGACGTCCACCAGCTTCGCGCCGGGCGCCGATTGCAATAACTCATAGGCCTCATGCGGGAGGAGCGCCCCCTCGTAAGGGAGTCCCATGCGCTGCCCGCGCTCCCGTGCCCCCTTCAGAATTTCGGTAATCGACATTGCGTCTTCCCACAAAAAGGGATGCCAATTATTGCACACCCATCCACCGGCACCGTTGTAGTGCGCTAGAATGAGCGCCCGCACCTTCCTGGTGCGACCGCATCCATAGAGCCCGAAGATGTCCTTGTGCCACAACGCCTTTCGACCGTCGCATATTGGCACGCTTCGTGCTGTCCTGGGATCTCGCTATCCCTCGTTTGAACCCTACTAGGAGAAAAGAATGGCCGTCGCTGACGTAATGAAAATGATCAAGGACAACGAAGTCAAGTTCGTTGATCTCCGGTTTACCGACACGCGCGGCAAGGAGCAGCACGTGTCGGTACCGGTGAAGGCCTTCAACGACGCCAAGTTCACGGATGGTCACTTCTTCGACGGCTCATCGATCGCCGGCTGGAAGGGGATCGAGGCGTCCGACATGGTGCTCATCCCCGATCCGGACAGCGCGCGCATGGACCCGTTCACCGACGAGCCGACGCTCTTGCTCCAGTGCGATGTGATCGAGCCGTCCGACGGCAAGGGCTACGATCGCGACCCGCGCTCCATCGCGAAGCGCGCCGAGGCGTATCTCAAGTCCACCGGGATCGCGGACACCGCGTTCTTCGGTCCCGAGCCCGAGTTCTTCATCTTCGACTCCGTCACCTGGAAGGTCGACATGTCGGGCTGCTTCGTGAAGATCAAGAGCGAAGAGGCGCCATGGTCGAGCAGCGAGGAGTTCGAGGGCGGCAACATGGGCCACCGTGCCGCGGTGAAGGGCGGCTATTTCCCGGTGCCCCCGGTCGATTCGCTGCAGGACATCCGCTCGGCCATCGTGCTGGCGCTGGAAGAGATGGGCGTCGAGTGCGAGGTGCACCATCACGAGGTGGCGGCGGCGGGGCAATGCGAGATCGGCACCAAGTTTGCCTCGCTGGTGAAGCGCGCCGACTGGATGATGATGCTCAAGTACGCCGTGCACAACGTCGCGCATTCGTATGGCAAGACCGCGACCTTCATGCCGAAGCCGGTGGTCGGCGACAACGGCTCGGGCATGCACGTGCACCAGTCGCTTGCGAAGGGCGGGCAGAATCTCTTCAGCGGCAGCGGCTATGGCGGCCTCTCGGAGATCGCGCTGTACTACATCGGCGGCATCATCAAGCACGCGAAGGCGCTCAACGCGATCACCAATCCGGGCACCAACTCCTACAAGCGCCTCGTGCCCGGATTTGAAGCGCCGATCAACCTCGCATACTCGTCCCGCAACCGCTCCGCGGCGGTGCGCGTGCCGCTCGTCGCCAATCCGAAAGGGCGCCGCATCGAGGTGCGCTTCCCCGATCCCACCGCCAACCCCTATCTGGCCTTCGCCGCGATGCTGATGGCGGGCCTGGACGGTATCCAGAACAAGATTCATCCGGGCGACCCGATCGACAAGAATCTCTACGACCTGCCGCCGGAGATCGCGAAGAAAATCCCGCATCCCTGCGCATCCCTCGATGAGGCGCTCGATTGCCTCGACAAGGACCGCGAATTCCTGACCCGAGGCGGGGTGTTCTCCAACGACATGATCGACGCCTACATCGCGCTCAAGATGGAAGAGGTGACGCTCTTCCGCATGACGACGCACCCCGTCGAGTTCCAGATGTACTACAGCCTGTAGGGAGCGCGCGCACTATAACGGTGCATTGCTCTTTCCGGTTTGGTCACATAGACTGGAATCGGGATAAAACGCCCTGCGGCTGCCGCCGGGGGCAAACCGGGAAAACGATGCGAATTCCGGCACTCATCGCCCTTTTCGTCGCCGCCAGCGCCCACGCGCAGATTTACGAATGCGTGGACGCGAACGGCAACAAGCGCTTCACCAACATCAAGTCCGAGGCCAAAGGCTGCAAGCTGCTCGACGTCGGGCCGGTCAATACCGTGCCGGCCTTCAAGCCCGCGCCCAAGGCGGCACCGGCGCCCGCCAATTTCCCGAAGGTGGACGCGACCACCCAACGCGAGCGCGACGCGGATCGCCGGCGTATTCTGGAGCAGGAGCTGGCAAACGAGCAGAAGCAGCTCGCCGCCGCCCAGAAGGCGCTCGCCGAGCAGGAGGCGGTGCGCCACGGCGACGAGCGTAACTACCAGCGCGTGCTCGATCGCCTCGAGCCCTACCAGAAAAGGGTGAAGCAGCACGAGGAGAACATCGAAAGCCTCAAGAGAGAGCTTGCGAACCTGCGCTAGCCTCCAGGGTCGCTCCGACCATGGCGCGCTTCTTGCTGGAGCGGTCCGCCCAGGCATGACAATGGAAACATTTTCCGGACTGGATCTGCTCGCGACCGCCGTCCTCGTGCTCGACGACAAGCTGAACGTGCAGTACGTGAATGCCGCGGCGGAAAACCTGCTCGAGCTGAGCAACCGCTCCGCGTGCGGCCTGCCGCTCGGGAAGGTCTTCAGGGAAGAGGCGAAGCTCCTCGCCGCGATCGGCTACGCCTGCGCGCACAACTGCAGCTACACGGAGCACGATCTCGCGCTGAGCGTTGCGGGACGCAAGCTCGAGCTCGCGTGCACCGTGACGCCGGTGGAGCTCGCGCCGACGGGTGCTTTCCTGCTCGAGCTGAGACATGTGGAGCAGCAGCTCAAGATCGCGCGAGAGGAGCGGCTGCTGGACCAGAACCGCGCGAACCGCGAGCTGATCCGCAATCTCGCGCACGAGATCAAGAATCCCCTGGGCGGCATCCGCGGCGCGGCCCAACTGCTCGACCGGGAGCTCGAGCGGCCGGAGCTGCACGAATACACCCAGGTGATCATGAAGGAAGCCGACCGGCTGCAGATCCTCATGGACCGGCTGCTCGCGCCCCATCGTCCGCCCCAGCCGGTGCTGCTCAACATCCACGAAGTGCTCGAACGCGTGCGTAGCCTGATCCTCGCGGAGTACACGGACGGGCTCGTGATCCACCGCGATTACGACTCGAGCCTGCCACCGCTCAAGGGCGACCGCGAGCAGCTCATCCAGGCGACGCTCAACATAGTCCGCAACGCCGCGCAGGCGCTGAACGGGAAGGGCGAAATCTGGCTGCGCACCCGGATCGCGCGCCAGGTCACGCTCGTGCGCAAGCGCCATCGCCACGCGATCGAAGTGACCATCTGCGACAACGGTCCCGGCATACCGGAGGCGATACGCGACCGCATACTGTATCCGCTCGTCTCGGGCCGCGAGAACGGCACCGGCCTCGGGCTCACCATCGCGCAGACCTTCATCACCCAGCATCAGGGCACGATCAGCTACGAAAGCGTCCCGGGCAACACCTGCTTCACCCTCTTGCTGCCGGTCGATAACGGCCATGAAGCCGCGCCGTCGGGAGCGGATCAGTGAAACCGGTGTGGATCATCGACGACGACCGCTCGATACGCTGGGTGTTCGAGAAGGCCCTCATGCGCGAGAGCATCGCGTTTCGCACCTTCGCTTCGGTGCGCGAGGCGCTCGACGCCTTCGAGAGCGACACGCCGCAGGTGCTCGTGAGCGACGTTCGCATGCCCGGCGAATCGGGGCTGAAGCTGCTCCAGTCCGCCAAGGAGCGCTTTCCTAACATGCCGGTCATCATCATGACCGCATACTCCGACCTCGAGAGCGCCGTCACGGCTTTCCAGGGTGGCGCTTACGAGTACCTGCCGAAGCCCTTCGACGTCGATCATGCGGTGGAGCTCATCCGCCGCGCCATGGAGGAGAGCGCGCGCAAGGAAGCCGCGGTGGAGGAAGTGGCGGCAACGCCGGAAATCCTGGGGCAGGCACCCGCGATGCAGGAACTCTTCCGCGCGATCGGTCGCCTTTCGCGATCTCATGCGACGGTGCTGATCACCGGCGAGTCGGGCACCGGCAAGGAGATCGTCGCGCGCGCTCTCTGGCGCCACAGCCCGCGCGCCGACAAGCAGTTCATCGCGATCAATACCGCCGCGATCCCGAAGGAGCTGCTCGAATCCGAGCTCTTCGGCCACGAGCGCGGGGCCTTTACCGGCGCGCAGGCGATGCGCCGCGGGCGCTTCGAGCAGGCCGAAGGCGGGACGCTCTTTCTCGACGAGATCGGGGACATGCCGGCGGAGCTGCAGACGCGGCTCCTGCGCGTGCTTTCCGACGGGCAGTTCTACCGGGTGGGCGGTCACCAGCCGATCAAGGCCAACGTGCGCGTGATCGCCGCCACCCATCAGGACCTCGAGATGCGCGTGAAGCAGGGCCTTTTCCGGGAGGATCTCTTTCACCGTCTCAACGTGATCCGGCTGCGCCTGCCGCCGCTGCGCGAGCGGCGCGAGGACATTCCGCTGCTCGCGCGCTATTTCCTGCACAAGTGCGCGCGCGAGCTGGGCGTGGAGGCGAAGCGCCTGTCCGAAGCGACGCTGCGCTATCTGGCCGCACAGGATTTTCCGGGGAACGTGCGGCAACTGGAGAACCTGTGTCACTGGCTGACCGTGATGGCACCGGCCGCGACCATCGAGATCAAGGATCTGCCGCCGGAGATCCGCGCCGATGTACCGCTGCCGGCCCCGGACGGCTGGATTGCGCTGCTCGAGCGCGAGGTCGAGACACTGCTCAACGCCGGCGGCGTGGGGATCATGGAGGAGCTCACGCGCAAGTTCGAAAGAGCCCTCATTGCACGGGCGCTTGCGCATACGGGCGGGCGGCGCATCGAGGCCTCCCAGCTCCTCGGCCTCGGCCGCAACACGCTCACGCGCAAGGTTCAGGAACTCGGCCTCGACTTGAGCAAGGAACGCGACGAGCCATAGCTGTCGCGAAAGCGACCCCGCCGCATTTTTTCCCCTCCTCCCATGAGGAGGAGGTGGCGCGAGAGCGCCGGGGTGGTGGATTTCCCATGAGGAGGGGTGGCGCCGAAGGCGACGGGGTGGTCATGAGCCCGCGTGCCGCGATCGCGCCGCGCTGAGCTGACTAAACCGCAAGATCGGCCATGACCGGGGCGTGGTCCGAGGGGCGTTCCGCGGCGCGCGGCGCAGCGTCGATCGCGCAGGCGCTGCACAGCGCGGCGAGCTGCGGCGAGAGCAGGATGTGATCGATGCGCAGCCCCATCTTGCGGCGAAACGCGTTCAGGCGGTAATCCCACCACGTGAACGATTTTTCCGGCTGGTCGAAAAGCCGGAATGCATCGACGAGGCCCAGGGCGATCAACTTGCGGAATGCATCGCGCTCCGGCGCGCTGAAGAGTACCTGTCCGTCCCACACCTTGGGATCATGTACGTCCCGCGCCTCGGGCGCGATGTTGAAATCGCCCGCCACCGCAAGGCGCGGGTAATGCTTGAGCTCACGCTCGAGCCACGCGGTCAGAGCCGCCAGCCACTCGAGCTTGTAGCGGTATTTTTCCGATTCGACGTGCTCGCCGTTCGGAACGTAGACGCAGATCATCCGGATCCCGCACACGGTTGCCGCGAGCACGCGCTTCTGGCCATCCTCGAAGTGCGGTACCGCGGTCAATACTTCGCTGCACGCCTCGCGGCTCAGGATCGCGACACCGTTGTAGGTCTTCTGTCCGCTGAAAATCGCGCGGTAACCCGCGCGGCTCACGTCCTCGCCCGGAAACTTGCCGTCTTCGAGCTTGGTTTCCTGCAGGCACAGGACGTCCGGGTGCTGCTTTGCGATCCAGTCGAGGACCTGCGGCAGCCGCACCTTGAGAGAGTTGACGTTCCAGGTGGCGATGCGCATGGGACGCGTTAGCCTCGCGAGCGTTTTTGTGGCAGCATGCCGTGGGCCTTTGCGCGGGGGCGGAAGCGAGGAGGCGGTGTGAAACGCAGCGTGTGGTTGATTGGAGTGCTGGTGTGCGCCGGCTGCGTGCAGCCACCACCCGCGCCGCCGCCGAAGCCCTTCGCCTTCGAGAGCGGCCGCACGCCGTATTCAGCGGCGATCTGCATTGCCCGCAATGCGCGAAATCTCGCCAACATCACGGCGGAGGAACGCATCCTCGGCGACAGTGCCTGGGAAGTCATCGTGCGCGCCGGCGCGGAAACGCTGGCCATGGCGGAAGCGCACAACCGCGGCACGGGATCGCTGGTCACGCTGCGGGTCACCCGGGACTATCGAGGAAATCCTGCGGACTTCGCACGGCGCCTGCTCTCCGACTGTCAGGCGCAGCCGGTCGAACGGTGAGCCGGGCGGATCAGGGCTTGGCCGGGTCCTGGCGGAATCCGGCCTGATCGAGCGCCGAGTTGTAGTCTGCCGGCTCGAACCCGCGCACCACGAAGCGGCCCGCGAGCAGCGTGGGGACGAACGCGTCGCCCGAGATCTTCCTCAACTCCTCGAGCGCGGCTGGCGCGTCGGCGGCGATTTCCTGATAGGGCACACCGCGGCCCTCGAGCAGCGCTTTCGCCTGCGCACAACGCGGCCCGCAGTCGGCGCTGGTGTAGAGCTTCACCAGCGCGGGCTTCGCGGCGGGAGGCTTGGCCGCCGCGGCCGGCTTCGGTTTTACGGAGACCAAGGCGGTCTTCGGGTAGCCCGCATAGTCGAGGGCCGAGTCCCATTCCCTTTCGAGATAGCCCTTGATCGTGGTGCTGCCGACGAGGAGGAGCGGCACTTCCGCTCCGCCGCCGGACACTTTCTTGAATGCCTCGAAGTCGTTCTGCGGATCCTTCTCGGTGTGCGGCACGCCGCGCCGCGCGAGGTGAGCGCGGGCGCGGTTGCAGAGGTCACCGCAGTCGGTCGTCCATAAGGTCACGGGGAAGTTCTTCACCGCCTGCTGCAGGCTGTAGGGCAGCTCGCCCGTCGGGATGGTGCTCCCCGAGATTGTTCGTTGCTCCACCTTCCTGGCGGTGGACGGCGGCGGCGTGTCGCGCCATTCGACGTTGCCCTTCTCGTCCACCCAGCGATAGAGCTGCGCCGCGCCCAGCGGCGCGGCGAGCATCGCCAGGACACACCCGATCCACAGTGCGCTTCGAGTCATGTTTCTCTCCCCGTGCATTCCTGATGACTCTAGCACTGTGCGGTGAGGCGTGCAAAGCACCCTTTCACGAGCTAGAACACCGCGTCAGCCATCCCGTTGTGACGCAATAGGGCATCGATCTTCGGCTCGCGGCCGCGGAATGCGACGAACGATTCAAGCGCGGGACGACTGCCCCCGACCGCGAGCACCTCGTCCCAGAAGCGCCGTCCCGTCGCCGGATCGAGTACGCCGTTCTCCTCGAACAGGCTGTAGGCGTCCGCGGAGAGCACTTCGGCCCATTTGTAGCTGTAGTAGCCCGCGGCGTAGCCACCGGCGAAAACGTGCGAGAAGCTGTTCGGAAACCGGTTATAGGCGGGCGGCCGCACGACGGCGACCCGCGACCGCACGTCTTCCAGCAGGTCGAGCACGCTCCTCGCGCCGCCGGGATCGAAGTCGTAGTGCAAGTGCAGGTCGAAGAGTGCGAACTCGAGCTGGCGCACCGTCTGCAGCCCGCTCTGGAAATTTTTTGCGGCGACCATCTTGTCGAAGAGCGCCCGCGGCAGCGGCGCTCCGGTTTCCACATGGCGGGTCATGGGCTCAACGACGTTCCACTCCCAGCAGAAGTTCTCCATGAACTGGCTGGGCAGCTCGACCGCGTCCCACTCGACCCCGTTGATGCCCGAGACGCCGAGATGGTCCACCCGCGTCAGCAGGTGGTGCAGCCCGTGGCCGAACTCGTGGAACAGCGTGATCACTTCATCGTGCGTGAAGAGCGCCGGCCTGTCTGCCACGGGTGCCGAGAAGTTGCAGTTGAGATAGGCGACCGGCACCTGCACGCGGCCGTCCTTGAGACGGCGCGTGATCGCTTCGTCCATCCATGCGCCGCCGCGCTTTGACGGGCGCGCGTAGAGGTCCGCGTAGAACTGTCCGATCAGCGTCCCGCTGCGGTCGTGGATCGCGTAGAAGCGCACGTCCGGATGCCACGCGGGCGCCTCCGCCGGGGTAATGGTGAGGCCATAGAGCGTCTCCACCAGCTTGAACATGCCGGGCAGAACCGTTGCTTCGGGGAAGTATTGTTTCACTTCCTGGTCGGAGAAATCGTAGCGTGCGATGCGCAGTTTCTCCGACGCGTAGGCGAGGTCCCAGGCTTCGAGCTTCTCGAGGCGCAGCGCCTCCCGCGCGAACGCCGTCAACTCGGCGAGATCGCGCTCCGCGTAGGGGCGTGCGCGCGCGGCGAGCTGCTCGAGGAACTCCAGCACCTGCTGCGGCGACTCGGCCATTTTCGGCTCGAGCGAATACTCGGCGTAGTTCGCGAAGCCGAGAAGCTGCGCCATCTCCTTGCGGAGCGCGACGATTTCCCGGATGAGTGCCGTGTTGTCCCATTCCGGCTTGCCGAATTCCGCTGCACGCGTCACGTAGGCGCGATACATCGCCTCCCGCAGTGTGCGATTGTCCGCATACTGCATGACAGGCAGATAGGACGGCGCGTGCAGCGTGAACTTCCAGCCGGCCTGCTTCTCGGCCTGCGCCGCTTCGCGTGCCGCCTGCCGCACGTCTTCCGGTATCCCGGCGAGATCGGCCTCGTCGGTGATGTAATGCGCGTAGGCGTTCGTCGCGTCGAGCAGGTTGTCGCTGAAGCGGGAGGAAAGCTGCGAGAGCCGTTCGCGGATCGTGAGGAAACGCGCTTTGCCCTCCGCCGGGAGATCGGCACCGCCGAGCCTGAAGTCGCGCAGTTCGTTCTCCACGATCTTGCGCTGTGCCCGGGTGAGATGGCTGAACTCTGCGCCGGCAGCGAGCGCCCTGAATTTTTCGAAGAGCCCCTGGTGCTGCGCAAGCTCGGTGTAGTACTGCGTGATCTTGGGAAGGTTCGCGTTGTAGACCTCGCGCAACTGCGCTGAATTCATGACGGCGTTCAGGTGCGCCACCTGACCCCATGCGCGCGAGAGGCGCTCGTTGGCGTCCTCGAGCGGCTCCACGAAATCCGACCACGTGGCGGGTACATCGGGAGCGGCAAGCCGCGCGATCAGCGCGCGGTTCTCGGCGAGGAGCTCGGCCACCGCCGGCGTCACGTAATCGGGCTTGAAGTCCGCGAACCGCGGCAGCCCCGAAAAATCGAGAAGCGGATTCATGAAACGAAGTTCCCTCTGCAATGGTCGGCCGATGACAAACCGATAGGATGGCGGGAAGCCGCGGGAGTTCCGGTCATCCGCGGGAGACTAGCGAGCGTCGTCGCGGTAGACGATTTCCCCGTCGATCAGCGTGTAGCGGACCTTCCCTTTTAGCTCCACGCCCAGGAAGGGCGTGTTCTTGCCCTGGCTCTTCAATGCGGCCGGTGCGACCTTCCACCAGCACTCGGGATCGTAGATGCAGACATCGGCCGGACGCCCGGGCGTGAGCATGCCGGCGTCGATGCCGAGCACGCGCGCGGCGTCGCACGTGATCCTGCCGAGCGCCCGTGCGAGGGGCAAGCCGGTCTCCTCGGCCCACTTGAGGGTGAGGGGAAGCAGCAGCTCCAGCCCGGTCGCGCCGCTTTCCGCTTCGGCGAAGGGAAGCTCCTTGGCGTCTTCGTCCACCGGCGTATGGTCCGAGCAGAGCGCATCCACGGTGCCATCCGCAAGCCCCCGACGCAGCGCGTCGCGGTCACGCAGCGTGCGCAGCGGTGGCGTCAGGTGGCAGTTGGGATCGAAGTAACTCACGTCCATCTCCGAGAGATGCGCGTGATGGATGGCGACATCGCACGTCACGGCGAGGCCACGCTGCTTCGCTTCGCGCACCATGTCGATGCCCTCGGCGCTCGAGAGCCGCGCGAGGTGCACGCGCGCGCCCGTCTCGCGCGCGAGCAAGAGTATGGTGGAAAGCGCCACGGTTTCCGCGCACACCGGAATGGCCGGCAACCCCAGGCGCGTTGCGACCTGGCCGTCGTGCGCGACGCCGTTTCGGGCGAGCGTCGCATCCTGCGGCCGCAGCCACACCGGGAATCCGAACGTCGCGGCGTACTGCAGCGCATAGAAGAGCACCTGGTTGTCCGTGAGCGGCGCCTCGGCCTGCGAAAACGCCACGCACCCGGCATCGCGCAGCTCCGCCATTTCGGTGAGGCGCGCGCCTTTCAGTCCCGCGGTGAGCGCGCCGACCGGGTAGACCCGTGCCTGGCTCAGGTTCTTGGCTCTGAACTTGAGCATCTCCACGAGGCCCGGCTCGTCGAGGGGTGGATCGGTGTCCGGCGGGCACGCGAGGCTCGTCACCCCGCCCGCGATCGCCGCTTCCATCTCGGATTCGAGGGTGGCCATGTACTCGAATCCCGGCTCGCGCAGCCGCGCGGAGAGATCGACCAGGCCGGGGCAGACGACGAGCCCGCTGGCGTCGATCGTGCGATCGGCTTCAAACCCGGCGGGCGCGCTGCCGACCGCGGCGATGCGGCCTTCCGCGATGTACACGTCCTTCCTCGCGTCGATCGCGCTTGCGGGATCGACGAGACGCCCGTTCCGGATGCGGATTCTCATCGCTAGTTCCCGGCGAGAATGCTCATGACGGCCATGCGGATCGCGATGCCGAACGTGACCTGCGGCAGGATGACGGACTGCGCGCCGTCCGCGACGCTCGAATCGATCTCGACGCCGCGATTCATCGGGCCGGGGTGGAGCACGATCGCATCCGGTTTTGCGAGCGCGAGCTTGTCTTCGGTGAGGCCGTAGTACTTGTAGAACTCCTGCGCCGAGGGCAGCAGCGGCCCCTCCATGCGCTCGTTCTGAAGCCGCAGCATCATGACGACGTCGACGTCCTTCAGTCCCTGCCGCATGTCGTGATGGACGTGCACGCCGAGTTTCTCGACGCAATTCGGCAGCAGCGTCTTCGGCGCGATCACGCGGATCTCGGGGCATCCGAGCGTCGTGAGCGCGTGTATCTGCGAGCGTGCGACCCGCGAGTGCAGGATGTCGCCCACGATCGCGACGCGGAGCGCGGAGAAGTCCTTCTTGTAGTGCCGGATCGTGAACATGTCGAGCAGTCCCTGCGTCGGATGCGCATGGCGCCCGTCACCGGCGTTGATGACGTGGATGTCGGGCCCGACGTGGCGCGCGATGAGGTAGGGTGCGCCGCTCGCCGCATGACGCACGACGAACATGTCGGCCTGCATCGCGGAGAGATTCGCCACCGTGTCGAGCACGGTCTCGCCTTTGGTCTGCGAGGAGACGTTGATCGCGAGGTTGATCACATCCGCGGAAAGGCGCTTGGCGGCGATTTCGAAGGTCGTGCGGGTGCGCGTGCTCGGTTCGAAGAAGAGATTGAACACTGCCTTGCCGCGGAGAAGCGGCACCTTCTTCACCTCGCGCTGCGTGACGCCGACGAAGGACTGCGCGGTATCGAGGATCTGCCACAGGATTTCGGCGGGCAATCCCTCGATCGACAGCAGATGATGCAGCTCGCCGTTGCGGTTGAGTTGCGGGTTCGAGGGATGGAGCCACATGCTAGGGCTGCCCCTCGTGCAGGATGAGCTTCAGCCGCCCGCCGGGCTCGCGCGCGAGCTCGATGCTCTCGCCGGGCGCGAGCTCGACGGTCGCGCCTACGAACTGCGCGGCGATCGGCAGCTCGCGCCCGCCGCGGTCCACGAGCGCCGCAAGCCGGATGCTCGCCGGGCGTCCGTAGTCGAAGAGCTCGTTCATCGCGGCGCGTATCGTGCGCCCGGTGTAGAGCACGTCGTCCACCAGAACGAGATGGCGTCCCTCCACCTCGAACGGAATCGCGGAGGCCTTGACGTCGCGGTGCAGGCCGATCTTCTCGTAATCGTCGCGGTAGAAGGAGACATCGAGCGTGCCGCACGGCACTTTGAGGCCCAGTGCGGCGTGCAGCCGCTCGGCGAGCCACACGCCGCCGGTGTGGATGCCGATCAGGCCGCTGTCGGGCCCGACTGAGGGTCGCATCTTCTCGGTGAGCGCCGCGAGGAGCGCTTCGGCGTCGGGTAACGGTTTGCCCGGCATGGCGGCGCGTACACTACCACAACTTCCACTCGGGCTTAAGCTCGGTCGTGCGCGCGCTCAGGGCCTGATTGCAGCGTCGAGAAATAGCTCTGGAGGATCTGTTGCGCGGCCGCGGCGTCGATGAGTTCCCGCGCGCGCCTCGCACGCACGCCCTGCTCGCGCAGCGCCGACTGGGCAGCGTGCGAGGTGAGCCGTTCATCGACGATTTCAACCGGGATCCCGAAGCGGCCCTCGAGCCGCCGCGCGAAGCGCCGGGCGAGCCGCGCGATCTCGTGCTCGCGCTCATCGGGCGGAAGCGGCACGCCGACCACCAGCAGCACGGGCTGCCACTCCCCGATCAGCCGCGCGATCGCGGCGAAGCGGCGTCGGTTGTCCTCCGCGGCGAGCGTCGAGAGCGGGTGGGCGATGCGCAAGCCGAGGTCGCCCACCGCGACGCCGATGCGCTTTTCGCCGTAATCGAAGGCCAACACGGCACCCGCGGCGGGTACGCGCGGGCTGTTCGGGGGAAGCGCATTCATCCGCGACGCCTCTCCTTCCGGTTCGCGGGCGCTCGGACCCTTGCCGCGTTTCTCAGGCGTGGCCGGCCTGCTCGGAAAGGCTCGCGTAGTCGACGCCGAGGAGGCTCATCGCGGCGGGAAGCCGCTCTTCCGACGGCAGGTCGAAGATCACCTCGGGCTTCGCCTGCACCGTGAGCCAGGCGTTCTGCGAAAGCTCGTGCTCGAGCTGCCCGGGCGCCCAGCCGGCGTAGCCGAGCGTTACCAGGATCTGCCGCGGCCCTTCGCCGCGCGCGACCGCCTGCAGAATATCCTTCGACGTGGTGAGCCCGATGTCCGAGCCGACGGCGAGGGTGGACTGCCATTCGCCGATCGGCGTATGCAGCACGAAGCCGCGGTCCACCTGCACCGGCCCGCCGAAATGCACCGGAACCGCCTTGAGCGCAGCGGAATCGAGCGGGATGCTGATCTGCTCGAGCAGCGTCCCGAGCGTCATGTCGATCGGGCGATTGACCACCACGCCGAGCGCGCCCTGCTCGTTGTGCTCGCAGATGAAGGTGAGCGTCCGGGCAAAATGCGGGTCGACCATGTTGGGCATGGCGATCAGAAAGTGCTGCGTCAGGTTCACTTTTTGCATACCCGGCTCGCGGTTCTATTGTAAACACGGCGCTCGACCGGCACCAAGGACTGCCAAGTTGAGTGCCCCTCCAGGCAAAAAGGTTCAACGGCGAGTTATTTGCGCCAGAAGGTCGGTGTGAAGACGACGAGCACGGTGAAAAGCTCGAGCCGCCCCAACAGCATCGCGAGAATGCAGATCCAGAGCTGGAAATCGGTCAGAACGGCAAAGGTGGCCGTCGGTCCGATCCTGTTGAGTCCCGGCCCGATGTTGCAAAGGGTCGCGGTGACGGCGGAAAAGGCGGTCATGGGATCGACGCCCGACCAGCCGAGCAGCAGCGTCATGCTGATCAGCATGGCGACCCACACGAAGAAGAACGCGAGGACGGCGAAGACGATCTGGTTGGGCACGACCTGTCCCCGCACCTTCAGCGGCAGCGTCGCGCTCGGGTGCGCAAGCCGGTTCAGCTCGCGATAGACCTGCCGGTAGAGGATGATGGCCCGGATCATCTTGATGCCGCCGCCGGCGGAGCCCGAGCAGCAGAGGAACGTCCCCAGAAACAGCATCCAGAGCGCCGCGAAGCCGGGCCAGGCGTTGTAGTCGGCCGTGGTGTAGCCCGTCGTCGTGCCGAACGAAATCACGTTGAAGGCGGCGTAACGCAGCGCCGTCGCGAAATCCGGATAGATGCCGGTGGACCACAGGAAAAACGCGATGCCGGCCACGCTCACGCCGACCACGAGCAGGAAATACCGCACTTCGACATCGCGCCGGTAGGGGCCGAAGCTGCGCTGCCGCCACACCAGGAAGTGGGTCGCGAAATTGATCCCGCCGGCGAGCATGAAGACGATCGCGATCGACTCGAGGAGCGGCGAATTGAAGTAGGCGAAGCTCGCATCGTGGGACGAATAGCCGCCGAGCGACACCGTGGTGAAGCTGTGGATCAATGCGTCGAGCCACGTCATGCCGGCGGCGTGATAGGCGATGAAGCAGGCGAGCGTCAGCACCGCGTACACCAGCCACAGGCCTTTCGCGGTTTCCGTGAGGCGCGGGGTCAGTTGCTCGTCCTTCATGGGCCCCGGAATCTCCGACTTCGAGATCTGACGGCCACCCACACCGAGCATCGGCAGCACCGCCACCACCAGCACGATGACGCCCATGCCGCCGAGCCACTGCAGCTCGGCACGCCAGACGTTGACCGATGCGGGGAGCCGGTCGAGGCTGGAGAGCGCGGTGGACCCGGTCGCCGTGAGCGCAGACATCGCCTCGAAATAGGCGTGGGTAAAGGTGAGGTCCGGGAGCGCAAGACGCAGCGGCACCGTCGCGAAGAACGCCCCGCCGGTCCACACGAAGAGCACCAGCAGTATGCCCTGGCGCAGGATCAGCTCCCGGTTGTGCCGGCGCGAGACGATCCAGAGCAGCGCGCCGGCCGCGAAATTGATCAGCATCGACGTCGCGAAGTAGACGGTGGTGCCGTCCCGGTAGATGAGCGACGTGATGATCGGCAGCACGTGGGTGAAGCTCATCGCCATCGCGATGATGCCGAGCACGCGGCATACCGGCAGCAGCCAGGTCATCGTCGAAGTTTGTTGTTGTTGGTCAAGGGTGCCGGCGCGAGTCGAGCCGATGCGTCAGAAGAATCCGATGTCGACCTGAAAGAGCTTCTCGATCCGCGGCACCATGCGCTTGTTCACCACGAACACGATGACGTGATCCTCGGGCTCGATCACGGTATCGTGATGTGCGATGATGACCTCTTCCTCGCCGGCGCGCCGGTCGGTGAGCGCCGCCGGCGCGCGCCGCCGCACGATGGCGCCGATCGTCGCGCCCTTCGGCAGATCGAGCTGCTCGATGCGCCGGCCGACGACGCGCGAGGAGCGCGCGTCCCCGTGCGCGACGAGCTCGAGCGCTTCCGCGGCGCCGCGCCGCAGCGAGTGCACCGCCACGCAGTCGCCGCGGCGCACGTGGGCCAGCAGCGTGCCGATGGTCGCCTGCGCCGGCGAAATCGCGATGTCGATCTGTCCCGCCTGCACCAGATTCACGTACGAGCCGCGGTTGATGAGCGCGATCACCTTGCGCGCGCCCATGCGCCGGGCGAGGAGCGACGACATGATGTTGTTCTCGTCGTCGTTGGTCAGCGCGCAGTACACGTCCATGTCGCCGATGTTCTCGGTCTGCAGCAGCTCTTCGTCGGTCGCATCCCCAGTGAGGACGAGCGTCTTGTCGAGCTCCGCCGCGAGGCGCTCGGCGACCCCCTTGCTGTACTCGATGATCTTCACCTCGTAGCGGTCCTCGATCGCCTTGGCGAGGCGCCGGCCGATGTTGCCGCCGCCCCCGATCATCACGCGCTTGACCGGCTTGTCGCGGCGCCTCAGCTCGCGCATCACGCTGCGGATGTGCTCGGTCGCGGCGATGAAGAACACTTCGTCGCCGGCCTCGACCACGGTGTTGCCTTCGGGGATGATGGGGCTGTCCCCGCGAAAAATCGCCGCCACGCGCGTTTCGGTGTGCGGCATGAGCTTGCGCAGGTACTGCAACTCGTGGCCGACCAGCGGGCCGCCGTGAAACGCGCGCACGGCGACGAGGCTCACCTTGCCGCCCGCGAACTCGAGCACCTGCAGCGACTCCGGGAATTCGAGCAGCTTGGCGATGTAATCCGTCAGTACCTGCTCCGGACAGATGGGGAGATCGACGGCGAAGTTCTCCGGAGAGAAGATTTCCGGGTGGGAAAGGTAGTCGGCCGAGCGGATGCGCGCGACCTTGGTCGGAATGTTGAACATCGTCGCGCCGAGCTTGCATGCGACCATGTTCGTTTCGTCGCTCTGCGTCACCGCGAGCAGCATGTCGGCGTCGCGCGCGCCTGCCTGCCCCAGGGTTGCCGGATGGGCCGCGTTTCCCATGACCGTTCGGAGATCGAAGCGATCCTGCAGCTTCTTGAGGCGCTCGGGATTGACGTCCACGACGGTGATGTCGTTCGCCTCGGAGACCAGATTTTCGGCGACCGAAGACCCCACCTGGCCAGCACCGAGTATGACTATCTTCAAATCGCGCTCGAAGAGGAGTGGCGAATGCGCGATTTTATTCTGACCGCATGGCGAGAGCCAGCGCCGGAAGAAGGCGGGCGCGGCGCGGAACATGGCATAATCGGCGACCCGCAATGAACGCCAAAGCGCCGAGCCGCATCTATTTCCCCGGGGATATACCGGCGCACGGCCGGTGCGAACTCGCGCGCGCGCAGTCGCACCACATCGCGCGCGTGCTGCGTCTCGGCGTGGGCGATGCCATCGTGCTCTTCGATGGCGCGGGCGGCGAGTACGAAGCGGTCATCGTGCGGGTGAAGGACGCGCTCGTCACGATCGATGTCGGCGAGCGGCGCGCGGTCGATCGCGAATCACCGCTGGCCGTCACGCTCGCCCAGGGGATTTCGGGCGGCGAGCGCATGGATTTCACGGTGCAGAAGGCGGTGGAGCTCGGCGTGGCGCGCATCCAGCCGCTCGAGACGAGCCGCAGCGTCGTGCGGCTCAGTGATGCGCGGGCCGCGAAGCGCCGGGCGCACTGGCAGTCGATCGCGATCGCGGCCTGCGAGCAGAGCGGGCGCAACCGCATCCCGGAAGTGGCCCCGGTCGTGACGCTCCGCGACTGGCTCGGTGCGAGCGTGCCCGGGCATGGCGAGCTGCGGATTCTGCTCGCACCCGATGCCGAGCGCGCCCTCGGCGAGCTGCCCGTGCCGTCCGGGCGCGTGGCGCTCATCGCGGGGCCTGAAGGCGGGCTCACCGTGGAAGAGCGGGAGGACGTGCTTCGCGCAGGATTCGTGGCGGCCCGCCTCGGTCCGCGCGTGCTCAGAACCGAAACCGCCGCGCTCGCGGCGCTCGCCGCCATGCAGACGTTGTGGGGCGACTTCCGAGCCGTGGCGCCTGGATAGACGGACGTCTGCCGCGGCGGCCGCGGCTTTCATTCGACGCGGTTCTCGCATAATATGGACTCGAAATCGCGCGCAATTCCTCAGCCGGCGCGCGGTTCGGCGGTCGCAGGGAGAACGCTTATTTCGGAGCAGAAAAACGCCACGGCGGAGCCGGGCCGGCCGGAGGGCGCACCCGCGCGGCGGTTGCGGCTCTCGGCGCAGGATCGGTTCATCGACTGGTTCCAGTCGGCGGCGCCGTATATCCACGCATTCCGCGGCAAGATTTTCGTCATCGCGTTCGGCGGAGAGCTCGTGACCGACGGGCGCTTCGCCGAGCTCGCGGTCGACCTGAATCTCCTCGCGGCGCTCGGCGTGCGGCTCGTGCTCGTGCACGGCGCGCGCCCGCAGACCGAAGCGAAGCTGAAGGCGTTGCGTCATCGCAGCCGTTTCCACGGCGGCTTGAGGGTGACCGACGATGTCGCGCTCGGCTGCGCGATGGAGGCGAGCGGACGGCTGCGCGTGGAGATCGAGGCGCAGCTTTCGATGGGGCTGCCCAACTCGCCGATGGCCGGCGCCGACATCCGCGTGGCGAGCGGCAACTTCATCATCGCGAAGCCGCTCGGCGTGCTGGAAGGGATCGACTACATCCACACCGGCGAAGTGCGCAAGGTCGATACGGTCGCGATCCAGCGCCGCCTGCAGGACGGCGAGCTCGTGCTGCTTTCTCCACTGGGCTATTCGCCGAGCGGGGAAGTGCTGAATCTTTCGGTGGAGGATGTGGCGGCCGCCACCGCGGGCGCGCTCAAGGCCGACAAGCTCATTTTCCTCATGGACGCGCTCGGGGTGACGGGACGGCGCGGCGAGCTCATGCGCGAGCTTACCGTGAAGCGCGCGCAGTCGCTCATCGCGCGCGGCATGCTGCCCGACAGCGACGTCCGGTTCTACCTTCCGGCCGCAGTGCGCGCGTGCGAGCAGGGGGTGAAGCGCGCGCATCTCATCTCGGGGCATCTCGACGACGCGCTGCTGCTCGAGCTTTTCACCCATCGCGGCGTCGGCACGCTGCTCACGCCGGACCCGGTGGAGACGCTGCGCTCGGCGCGCCCCGACGACATCGGCGGCATCCTGAAGCTGATCGAGCCGCTGGAAGCGGACGGCACGCTGGTGAAGCGCAGTCGCAGCCTGCTCGAGCGCGAGATGAACCGTTTCATCGTGCTCGACCATGACCGCATGGTGGTCGCCTGCGCCGCGCTCTATCCCTTTCCCGAGGAGCGCGCTGGCGAGCTCGCCTGCCTTGCGGTACACCCCGACTTTCGCAACCAGGGCGCGGGGGAGCGGCTCCTGCGCGAGATCGAGAACCGCGCGCGGCGCGCGAAGCTGAAGAAGCTCTTCGTGCTCACCACGCGCGCCGAGCACTGGTTCATCGAGCGCGGTTTCGAGGAGGCTGCGGTCGACGTGCTGCCCGGGGAGCGGCGCGCGCTCTACAACCTGCAGCGCCGCTCGGTGGTGCTGACCAAGCGCCTCTAGCGCGCGGTGGCGGCGCGCGGCGACATGGATTCCACGCCTTCGGACACGCGCGGCTTCGCCCCCACGCTGCGCCTGCGGCTGCTCATTGCCGGCGTGCTGGTCCAGACCGTCATGCTGGTGCTGCTCATCGTGAACGGCATCAACATCATGGAAGAGAAGCTGCGGGAGCGCGCGCGTTCACACCTCAACGACCAGAAGCAGTTCCTGAGCGCGGTCCTGGCGCAACCGCTCGCCGCGCGCGATTATGCGAGCGCGCAGCGCGTACTCGACCGGGTGCGGCGCGAGGACGGCATCGTCTATCTCGCCCTCTTCGACGAGAACGGCCAGGCGGTGGCCTCGAGCGGTCTCGAGGCGGATCCGGCGACGGCCACGCCGGCGCGCCAGCGCGTCGAGGGCTCCGGCCCGCTCGATACCGAGGTCGCGATCGAGATGGATGGACGCACGCACGGATGGCTGCGGTTCGGGCTGTCCACCGCCTTCATGGAAAGCGCGCGCGCCGAGCTCGTGCGCGACAGTCTTTCGATCGGCATCGCTGCGCTCATTCTCTCCATCGTTGCGATGATCGGCCTCTCGTACTGGCTTACGCGCCATCTCGTGCGCCTGACGCGCGCGAGCGCGCAGATGGCGGCCGGCGACCTCGAGGTGCATCTGCCCGTGGAAAGCCGCGACGAGGTGGGGCGCCTCACGCAGGCGTTCAATGCCATGGCGGCGGCGCTGAAGGAGCGCGTGCGGGCGCTCGCCGAGAGCGAGGCGAAGTTCACCGCGATCGCGGATTACAGCTACGACTGCGAGCTCTGGATCAGCCCGGAGGGCAGGCTGATCTGGGTCAACCCGCGCGTGCAGGAGATGTTCGGCTACACGCCGGAAGAGTGCCTCGCCACCGACAATTTCCCGGCCCCGTTCGTGAGCCCGGCGGAGGCGAAGCGCACGGTGCGCCAGGTGCAGCTCGCGCTCAAAGGCAACACCGGGCAGGATTTCGAGTTCCGGGCGCGTCGCAAGGACGGCTCGGAGTTCTGGGCGGCGGCGGACTGGCGTCCGATCTATGACAAGGCCGGCGGCTACCTCGGCATCCGCATCAGCATCCGCGACATCACGCAGCGCAAGCACGCGGAGCAGAAGCTCGAGTCCACCGTGGCCGAGCTGCGCGAGGCGCAGAGCGTGCGCGAAGAGTATCTCAACCGCGCCCAGGAGGAGCATGCGCGGCTCTCGGCGCTGCTCGCCGCGATGGACATCGGCATCCTTTTCGTCGGCACCGACGGGCGCGTCGTATACGCGAACCCCGCGTTCTCGCGCATCTGGCTGATCGAAACGGGCGCGCAGTTGATCGGCCTCACGCCGCACGAGGTGCTCAAGCTCTCGGCCTCGGCGCTCGCCCGCCCGGAGGAGCAGGCCCGCCATCTGCTCCGGGTCCCGGAGAGCGGCGAAGTGTTCGGCGTGCTCGAGATCCAGATGGCGGACGGCCGGCTCGTCACGCAGCAGGGATACCGGGTGGAGGACGTCCATCGAAGGGCAGTGGGCCATCTGTGGCTCTTCGAGGACGTCACGCTCGAACGGCAGACGGCGGCGCAGCTCATCTATCTCGCCGAGCGCGATGCGCTGACCGGGCTCTACAACCGGCATCGCTTCAACGAGGAGCTGACGCGGATGATCGCGGATGCGGAGCGCAATTCCAGCCGCGTTGCGCTCTTCTTCTTCGATCTCGACGACTTCAAGTACATCAACGACACCTTCGGGCACCGCGCGGGCGATGCGATGCTGATCCGTGTCGCGGGGGAAGTGGGCGGGCAGGTGCGTCGCAACGAGATCCTCGCGCGGCTGGGCGGCGACGAATTCGCGATTCTCGTGCCCGACGTGACGGACGAGATGGTGCGCGTGCTTGCCGACCGTATCACGCGCTCGATCGCGCTGGTGCGTTTCCAGTTCGAGGGGCAGAGCCTGCGGCTGACCACCAGCGTCGGCATCGCGATCTTTCCCGACCACGCCGATAACGTCGAGGACCTCATCGCCCGCGCCGACACCGCGATGTACCAGGCGAAGGACATCGGCAAGAACGCCTGGCGCGTGTATCGCAGCGACCTCGACACCACGCAGCAGATGGTCTCGCGGCTCTCGTGGAACGAGCGCATCGGGCACGCGCTCGAGCACAGCCTGATGGATCTGCAGTTCCAAGGCATCTACGAGGCGGAAAGTCGCCGGCTCTCGCACCTCGAAGTGCTGGTACGCATGCGCGACAAGGACGATCCCGGTGCGTTTCTCATGCCCGGTCAGTTCATTCCGCACGCCGAGCGCTCGGGAAAGATCCTCGAGATCGACCGCTGGGTGCTGCGCGAGTCGATACGGACGCTGGCCGAAGTGCCCGCGATCCCCGGGCTCGCGGTCAACATTTCCGGCCGCTCCTTCGGCGAGCCGACGCTTCCGCAGTACATCGCCGACGAGCTGCGGCGCCACAGCGTGTCACCGCAGCGCCTGCTCGTCGAGCTGACCGAGACCTCGGCCGTGTCCGATCTGCACGACGCGCAGCGCTTCATCGAGGCGCTGCGCCAGGCGGGCTGCGGCGTCTCGCTCGACGATTTCGGCACCGGATTCTCTTCGTTCGCGTATCTCAAATACCTGCAGGTCGACTCGGTGAAGATCGACGGCCTCTTCATCCGCAATCTCCCGAGCGACTACGACAATCAGCTCTTCGTGAAGGCGATCGTATCCGTCGCGCGGGGGCTGCGGCGCACCACCATCGCCGAGTGTGTAGAAGACGAGGAAACGCTCGAAATGCTGAAGGCGTTCGGAGTCGATTGCGTGCAGGGTTACTTCTTCGAGAAGCCGCGCAGCGATCATCCGCTGCTCGTCACGTCCACCCGGGGCCGCGCGGAGCGCCGTACTTCCGGTGCTTGAAGCGGCGCGGTGCGGATGGTAGCTTCCGTCCTCTGGAAACTACGGAGTTGTGCCATGGCGCGCATGGTGAACTGCATCAAGCTCGGCCGCGAGGCGGAGGGCCTCGACGCACCCCCCTATCCCGGTGAGCTCGGCCGCCGCATCTACGAAAACGTGTCGAAGGAGGCGTGGCGGCAATGGCTCGAGCAGCAGAAAATGCTGGTCAACGAAAACCGTCTCAACCTCGCGGACAGGAAGGCACGCGACTATCTCGCGCAACAGATGGAACGCCACTTCTTCGGCGGCGGCGCGGATGTCGCATCCGGCTACGTTCCGCCGTCACGCGGCTAACACTCGCCCGCGCGCCGCGCTGCGCCATTCGCGATGGAGCTTATCCTGTGGCGCCACGCCGATGCGGAGAGCGGCATTCCGGATGCCGGGCGGCGCCTGACCGATGAAGGCCGGCGCGAGGCCGCGCGCCTCGCGCGCTGGCTCAAGCCCCGGCTGCCGCCCAATTTCACGGTGCTGGCGAGCCCCGCACGGCGCGCGCAGGAGACGGCGCGCGCGCTCACGGCCGCATTCCAGCTCTTGCCCGCTGCGGCGACCGGCGCGACGCCGCAGGCGCTGCTCGAGGCCGCGGGCTGGCCGGAGCGGGGCGGCGCGGTGCTGGTGGTGGGTCACCAGCCGACCCTCGGGCAGGCTGCGGCGCTCGCGCTCAGCGGCCGCGTCATCGATTTCGACGTCGAGAAAGGCGCGATCTGGTGGCTCGTGCGCCACCCCCGCACATTGAAGACGCGGCTGCGCGCCGTGATTGCGCCCGACATGGCGTTTACTTCCGCGGATGAGGCGGAATGATCCGAAGCCTCGGGGCGTCTATCCGCCCGCAGTGAAGGTCTGCACGCCGCGCGCCGTGCCGAGGAGCAGGACGTCCGCCCGGCGCCGCGCGAAAAGCCCGTTCGTCACCACACCCACGATCTGATCGAGCGCGGCCTCGAGTCCGGGCGGGTCTGCAATGCTGAGCCCATGCACGTCGAGGATGACGTTGCCGTTGTCCGTGACGAAGCCCTGCCGCCACACGGGCCTTCCGCCCAGCTTCTCGAGCTGCCGGGCGACGTAGGCGCGCGCCATCGGGATCACTTCGACGGGAAGCGGGAACCTGCCGAGGACGTCCACCAGCTTGGAGTCATCGGCGATGCAGACGAATTTCCGCGCGACGGCTGCCACGATTTTCTCGCGCGTCAGCGCGCCGCCGCCGCCCTTGATCATGGCGAGCGCGCGCGTGACTTCATCGGCGCCATCGACGTAGAGCGGAATATCGGTGAGGCTGTTCAGGTCGAGCAGCGGAATGCCGAGCGCCGCGAGCCGCTGCGCGGTTGCCTCGGAGCTTGCCACCGCGCCGCGCAGACGATGCTTGAGCGGCGCGAGCGCCTCGATGAAGAAATTGGCAGTGGAGCCGGTGCCGACACCGATTACGCCGTCGCGCTCTACGTGCTCGATGGCCGCAGCCGCCGCGGACCGCTTCATGTCGTCCTGAGTCATGAAGGCATGGTAATCGGGAACGCGCACCCGGTAAACCGCGCATCCGCTTACCTCGCGCATCCATTCCTGCTACCCTTGGGTTCCACTCGCTGCAACGATGAACAAGAACGACTACCTCGAACGTATCCTGAGCGCGCGCGTCTACGATGTCGCCTTCGAGTCGCCGCTCGAGCCGGCGCGCAACCTTTCGCGGCGGCTCGGGAACCGGCTGCTCCTCAAGCGCGAAGACATGCAGCCCGTCTTCTCCTTCAAGCTGCGCGGTGCCTACAACAAGATGGTGAACCTTCCGCCGGCGGCGCTGAGGCGCGGCGTCATCGCGGCCTCGGCCGGCAATCACGCGCAGGGTGTCGCGCTCGCCGCGCAGAAACTGGGATGCGCGGCCACGATCGTGATGCCGGTTACGACACCGCCGATCAAGATCGAGGCGGTGCGCTCGCGCGGCGCGAAGGTGGTCCTATACGGCGACACGTACGATGAAGCGTTCGCGCACGCGCGCGCGTTGCAGCGCCGGCACGGGCTCACCTTCGTGCACCCCTACGACGATCCGGACGTCATCGCCGGGCAGGGGACGATCGGGATGGAGATCCTGCGCCAGCACGCGGAGCCGATCCACGCCATCTTCGTGGCGATTGGAGGCGGCGGGCTCATCGCCGGCATCGCCGCCTACGTAAAACGGCTCCGTCCCGCGGTGCGCGTGATCGGTGTGGAACCCGAGGACGCCGATGCGATGTACCGTTCGCTCAAGGCCGGCCGGCGCGTCAAGCTCGACCAGGTGGGGCTGTTTGCGGACGGCGTCGCGGTGAAGCAGGTGGGTAAGGAAACCTTCCGCCTCTGCCGCGAGCTGGTGGACGAAGTGATCCGCGTCGACACCGACGCCATGTGCGCCGCGATCAAGGATGTGTTCGAGGACACGCGCGCGGTGCTCGAGCCTGCGGGGGCGCTCGCGATCGCCGGCGCGAAGGCCTACGTGGAGCGCACGCGCATCCAGGACAAGACGCTCGTCGCCGTCGCCTGCGGCGCCAACATGAACTTCGACCGCCTGCGGTTCGTCGCCGAGGAGGCCGAGCTCGGCGAAGCGCGCGAGGCGATCCTCGCCGTCACGATTCCCGAGCGCCCGGGCAGCTTCAAGGCGTTCTGCGCCTTGATCGGGCCGCGCAACATCACCGAATTCAATTATCGCTACGCGGATCCGAGGGAGGCCCACGTTTTTGTCGGCGTGCAGGTGCAGGACCGCAAGGAAACCGCGCGCCTCGTGCGCGCGCTGCGGCGCCACGGCCTGAAGACGCTCGACTTCAGCGACAACGAGCTCGCGAAACTCCATATCCGCCATCTCGTGGGCGGGCACGCGGCGGCGGTCAGCGACGAGATCCTCTACCGCTTCGAGTTCCCGGAGCGCCCGGGGGCGCTCATGCGGTTTCTCACGGCGATGAGCCGTGGCTGGAACATCAGCCTCTTCCACTATCGCAATCACGGTGCCGACTACGGGCGCGTGCTGGTCGGCATGCAGGTTCCGGCGCGCGACAAGAGGAAGTTCCAGGCGTTTCTCTCGAAAGTGGGCTATCCCTATCGCGACGAGAGCCGGAATCCCGCCTACCGGCTGTTCCTTGGCTAAAATAGCAGCGTCTGCTCCTTCAGCAGGAACCATGATCGATTGGTCCGGACTCGTGCGCAGGCTCACGGCGGGCGCGGCGTTCGCCGTGACGTGCTCCAGCGCCTTCGCGGCTTACGACGAAGACTTCCTCGCCGCGCGGGAAGCGTTTCGCGCAGGCGACGCGGTCAAGCTCGAGCGCCTCGCGCCGCGCCTCAGAGGCTACGTGCTCGAGCCGTACGTATCCTATTGGCGCCTGCGGATGCGGCTCGGGGACGCCGAACCCGCGGAAGTGCGCACTTTCATCGACGCGCATCCGGAGAGCGCCCTCTCCGAACGCCTGCGCAACGAGTGGTTGAAGCTCCTCGGCCAGAGAAAGCAGTGGGATGTCTTCGACGCCGAATACCCGCGCGTCGTGCGGGATGACATCGAGCTCAACTGCTACGCGCTCCAGTCCAGGATGCGCACCGGCGAATCGGAGGCGCTTGCCTCCGCGCGGGCGCTGTGGTTCGCCGGGCGCGACTCCCCCGAGAGCTGCGCGCCACTTTTTGCCGCGCTGATTGCCGGGAAGCAGCTTTCGGCGGACGAGATCTGGATGCGGATCCGGCTGGCGCTCGAAGCGGGGCAGGTGGGTGCGGCGCGGCGGGCCGCGGAGTACCTGCCGGACAAGGACGAGCCGGATCACCGGCTGCTCATGGCGGTCTCGAGCAATCCGCGCGGATTTCTCGAAAAGAAAAGCCTCGATCTCAAGTCGCGCGCGGGCCGGGAAACGGCGATGTTCGCGGTACACCGGCTCGCCCGCAGTTCGCCCCAGCAGGCGGCCGCGCACTGGTCACGCCTCGAGGAACGCTTCAGCGCGGAGGACCGCGGTTACGTCTGGGGCCTGATCGCGCAGTTTGCTGCCATGCGCCACGATCCCAACGCGCTCGCCTGGTTCGAGCGCGCGAGCGATCTCTCGGATCACCAGCTCGGCTGGAAGGCGCGGGCGGCGCTGCGGGCGCGCGACTGGAAGACGGTGCTCGCGTCGATCGATGCGATGACGGAGAAGGAACGGGGCGAGCCGGGTTGGCGCTACTGGCGCGCACGTGCCCTCGCCGTGCTCGGACAGCCCGAGGAGGCCGAGGCGATCTTCCGTGCGCTCGCAGGCGATTTCGGTTTCTACGGGCAGCTCGCGACCGAGGAGCTCGGGCAGATGATCGCAAGTCCCGCCGCGGCCTTCAAGCCCGGTCCGGCCGATATCCGCGCGATGAGCGAGCATCCGGGAATCCGCCGCGCGCTCGAGCTCTATCGGCTCGGCTTGCGGGTGGAGGCGACGCGCGAATGGCTGTGGTCGATCCGCAAGTTCGACGACCGGCAGCTGCTCGCGGCGGCGGAAGTGGCGCGCCGGCACGAGCTCTACGACCGCGCCATCAACACCGCCGAGCGCACCGAGACGCTGCACGACTTTGCGCTGCGCTATCTCGCACCGTTTCGCGAAGTCCTGGGTGCGCGGGCGAGCGAACTCGGACTCGAGGAAGCTTGGGTGTACGGGTTGATCCGTCAGGAAAGCCGCTTCGTGACCAACGCGCGCTCGAGCGCCGGCGCGAGCGGGCTCATGCAGCTCATGCCCAACACCGCGCGCTGGGTCGCGAAGAAGCTGGGCCTGAAGGACTGGCGCTGGACGCAGGTTACCGAAGTCGATACCAACGTGAGCCTCGGGACCTATTATCTGCGCCACGTGCTCGATGTGCTCGATGGGAGCCCCGTTCTCGCTTCGGCGGCCTACAACGCAGGGCCGGGCCGCGCGCGCGCGTGGCGGCCGGAGGCGGCCATCGAAGGGGCGGTGTACGCGGAGACGATCCCGTTCAGCGAGACGCGCGACTATGTGAAGCGGGTGATGGCGAACACGAGCTATTACGCACACGCGTTCAGCAACGAGCTGCAGTCGATCAAGCGCCGGCTCGGCATCATCGGTCCGCGCCAACCCGATCGCGAGGCGGCACTCGGTGACACGCCGTAGAATGGACGCATGGAAGTGACCACCGTCTGCATCCTCGGCGGCAGCGGCTTCGTCGGCCAGCATCTCTGCCATCGGCTGGCGGCGCTGGGCTACCGCATTCGCGTGCCCACGCGCTCCCGCGAGCGCGCGAAGGAGCTGCTGCTGCTGCCGACGGCCGACGTGGTGGAAGCGGACGTTCACGATCGGCGTGAACTCGCCCGCCTCACGCGCGACGCGCAGGCCGTCATCAATCTCGTCGGCATGCTGCACGACGGCCGCGGTCGCCGGAGCTTCGCCGAGGCGCACGTCGAGCTCGCGCGCAAGGTGGTCGAGGCGTGCCGCGAGAACGGCATTCGGCGCTATCTGCACATGAGCGCGCTCAATGCCGGCCGCGACGCGCCGAGCGCCTACCTGCGCTCCAAGGGTGAAGCGGAAGCCGTCGTGCGCGCGTCCAACCTCGATGCGACGATCTTCCGTCCTTCGGTGATCTTCGGCCCGGGCGACCGCTTTCTCAATCTCTTCGCCGGGCTCCAGCGCTGGCTGCCGCTCGTCGTACTGGGTAGCCCCGATGCGCGCTTCCAGCCGGTCTACGTCGAGGACGTCGCCGAAGCGTTCACCGCGAGCCTGGAGGACGTGAAGAGCCACGGCCAAAGCTACGATCTTTGCGGGCCGACGGTCTACACCCTGCGCGAGCTGGTCGAGTATGCGGGCCGCACCGCGGGGCACGCACGCCGCGTGATCGGACTCGGCGATCGCCTGTCGTACTGGCAGGCGTACGCGATGGAATGGCTGCCCGTGAAGCTGCTCACCCGCGACAACTACCATTCGATGAAGCTCGCGAGCGTGTGCCGCTGCGAGTTTCCGTTCGGCATCCGGCCCGCGGCGCTGGAGGCCGTCGCGCCGGTCTGGCTCGCCCGTCGCACGCCGCGCGCCCGCTACTTCCGTTATCGCAATCAGGCCGGCCGCTGAGGCCCGTGCGCTTTCCATGAAGATCTACACCGTCGGCGGCGCGGTGCGCGACGAGCTTCTCGGGCTGCCGGTCAAGGACCGCGACCACGTCGTGGTCGGCGCGACCCCGGAGGAGATGGTGCGGCTCGGCTACAAGCCGGTCGGGCGCGAGTTCCCGGTCTTTCTCCATCCCGATACCCACGAGGAATATGCGCTTGCGCGCACCGAACGCAAGGTGGCGCGCGGCTATCACGGCTTCGAGTTCTACGCGGCGCCCGATGTCACGCTGGAGCAGGATCTCGCGCGCCGCGATCTCACCATCAACGCGCTCGCCCGGGACGAGGCGGGCAAGCTCATCGACCCGTTCAACGGCCGTGCCGATCTCGAGGCGGGCGTGCTGCGGCATACGAGCGAGGCGTTCGCGGAAGACCCGGTGCGCATCCTGCGCGTCGCGCGCTTTGCCGCGCGTTTCGGGTTCACGGTCGCGCCCGAGACACTCGCGCTCATGCGCCGCATGGTGGCGAACGGCGAAGTCGATGCGCTCGTTCCGGAGCGCGTGTGGCAGGAACTGGCGCGCGGGCTCATGGAGAATACGCCTTTGCGCATGTTCGAAGTGCTGCGCGCGTGCGGCGCGCTCGACCGCATCGCCCCGGAGATCGATGCGCTGCTCGATCGCGCGGGCGACGATGCGCTCAGGCCGCTCGCAGCCGTGGCTGCGCAGGGCGAGGCGCTGGAGACGCGGTACGCCGCGCTCGCTCGCGCGCTGGATCCGCTGGCAGTCGAAGCGCTCTCTTCACGGCTCAAGGCGCCTTCCGCCTGCCGTGATCTCGCGCTCCTCGCTGCGCGCCACGCGCACTCGATCGCCGATGCGGACACGCTCGATGCGGCAGCGATGGTCGATCTCCTCGACGCCACCGACGCGTGGCGCAGGCCGGAACGCTTTGCGCAACTCGTTGCCGCCGCGGTAGCCGCCGAGCCGCAGGCCGAAGCGGTGCGCAGTCTTCTCGATCGCGCCCGCCGGGCTGCCGCGCGGATCGACGCCGGCGCAATCGCACGCGAAGCAGCGGCGCCGGGGGAGATACGAGAGCGGCTACACGCGGCGCGGGTCGAGGCGATCGAACGCACATTGGCTCAACAGGACAAAGGACCCTCATGATCGATCTCTATACGTGGACGACGCCCAACGGGCGGAAAGTATCCATCATGCTCGAGGAGCTCGGGCTCCCGTATCGCGTGCACCCGATCGATATCGGAAAGGGCGACCAGTTCAAGCCGGAGTACGTCGCGATCAATCCGAACAGCAAGATTCCGGCGATGGTCGACCCGGACGGGCCCGAGGGGACGCCGTTGCGCATGATGGAGTCGGGCGCCATCCTGATTTATCTCGCCGAGAAGACCGGCCGCTTTCTGCCGCAAGCGGGGAGCGCGCGCTACGCCGTGCTGGAGTGGCTCATGTTCCAGATGGGTGGGGTGGGTCCGATCTTCGGGCAGGTGCATCATTTCCTGCGCGCGGCGAAGGAACCGGTGCCATACGCGATCGAGCGCTACGGCAAGGAAACGCGCCGCCTCTACGGCGTGCTGAACGCCCGCCTGGCCCAGGCCGAGTATCTCGCGGGCGAGTATTCGATCGCCGATATCGCGACCTATCCGTGGGTTGCGCGCTACGAGTGGCACAAGACCCATCTCGAAGACTTCCCGAACGTGAAGCGCTGGTTCGATGCGATCTCGGCCCGCCCTGCCGTCGAGCGCGGGATGAAGGTGCCGCGATGAAGGCGCCGCTCGGGAACATCGGCATTCCGCATGCTCCGGCGTGCCGCGTGTCGCGCCGCTCCCTGCTTCGCGCTGCAGGTGCCCTCCTGTTCGCGCCGGGGCTCGTTCGCGCGCAGGCATGCCGCCCCACACCGCGCGATGCGCTGGGCCCGTTCTACAAGCCGAACGCCCCGGCGCAAGCCGAACTGTGCAAAAGCGCCTCGGACGGTACGCACAAGCTGATCGTGAGCGGCCGCGTGCTCGGCATGCCGCAGTGCACGCCACTCGCCGGCGCATTCGTGGAGGTCTGGCAGGCGGACGAGCGCGGGGATTATTCGCAGGTCGGCGCCAGGCCCGACAACCCGGGATGTCTCCTGCGCGCCTCGTTGCGCACGGATGGCGAAGGCCGCTATCGCTATTCGACGATTCTGCCGGGCGAGTATCCGGGCCGCCCGCGCCACATCCACTATCGCGTGTCCCATGCGGGATACGCCACGTTGGTGACGCAGCTTTATTTCGACCGCCGGCGCGGCATCCCGGACGCGCTGGTGGCCAGCATCGTGACGGAGGCCGGCGGCGCGGCACGGGCGAGTTTCGACATCACGCTCGCGGCCGCGTGAGGCGTCACATCGTCAGCACTGCGGCGCCGGTAATGCGCCCTTCCCGCAGGCGCGCGAGCGCGGCGTTGGCATCGGCGAGCGGCACCGCTTCCGTGTGCGTCATCACCGGTACCTTGGGCGCGAGCGCGAAGAATTCGTCGCCGTCGCGCCGCGTGAGGTTGGCGACGGAGCGGACCACCCGCTCACCCCACAGCAGTTCGTAGGGGAACGCCGGAATTTCGCTCATGTGAATTCCGGCGCAAACCACCGTCCCGCCTTTCTCCGTGGCGCTCAGCGCGGACACTACGAGCGAGCCGACCGGCGCGAAGATGATCGCCGCCGCAAGCGGCTCGGGCGGCGTCGCGCCCGCGTCTCCCGCCCAAACGGCACCCAGTGCACGCGCGAAATCCTGCGCGGCCGCGTCACCGGGGCGCGTGAACGCATAGATCGTGCGGCCCTGGTGGCGAGCGATCTGCGCGACGATGTGCGCTGCCGCCCCGAAGCCGTAGATGCCGAGACGGTCGGCGTCGCCCGCCATGACGAGCGAGCGATAGCCGATCAGCCCCGCGCAGAGGAGCGGCGCCGCGGCGACGTCGTCGTACCCCTCGGGAACGGGAAAGCAGTAGCGCTCGTGCGCGACGGTGTACTCGGCGTAGCCGCCGTCCGTGTGATAGCCGGTGAAGCGCGCGCTGTCGCAGAGATTCTCACGGCCGTGGCTGCAATAGCGGCAGACCCCGCAGGTCGCGCCGAGCCACGGGACGCCGACACGCTGCCCGGGTTGAAAACGCTCGACGTCCGCACCGCATTCAGTCACCACACCGACGATCTCATGGCCGGGGACGAGCGGCAGCCGGGGCGGGATCAGATCGCCATCGACGATATGAAGATCGGTGCGGCACACACCGCACGCGTGTACGCGGAGCAGAACCTGTCCCCGGCCGGGTCGGGGTACCGGAACCTCGGCGAGCCGCAGCGCGCGCGCCGGCCCATCGAGCAGCATCGCCCTCACCGGGCTAGCCTCCGCCGCTCTCTCGAGCGTAGCGCTGCAGAAACTGCACGATCGCTTCGGTATTGAGCTCCGGCGTCGTGCGCAACTCCGGCGAGCCGACCACCGTATTCGCCCAGCCCATGTGCTGCTTCATGCGCTCGACGATCGCCGGCCACTCGCGGCGGGTATGCTGCCGTGGATCGGGCGCGGCGTGGCATTGCGAGCACGCGAGGCTGAACATCTTTCCCGCTTCCGTCCTCAAGCCCGGATGGGCGGGGTCGATTTCCTTCTGGCTGTGCTTCTGCAGATAACGATTGAGCAGCGCAATCTCGTCTTCGGCCGGCGCCTGCACGCCGGCCATCATCTCCTTCATGAGCGCGCCCAGGTTGCCCTTGCCCTGCATGCGCCACACCATGCGCTCGACGACGCCGGTCCACTTCTGCGCCGTGTGCATCTGCGGGTTCGGCAGGTGATGGCACTGCACGCAGTAGCGCGCCGTGAGGCGCGCGCCTTCCGACTGCGGCTCGGGAAGATCGGCGGGCGTGATGGCCGGCGGGAGAATGCGTTCGAGCATCCGCCCATGCGGGCTTTGCGACCACATCTGCCGTGCCCTGGCGAGTTCGGAGACGCCCTCTGCGGCATTGGCGTACGAGGCAACGCAGAGCACAACCCCGCACAAGAGCGCTGCGCGGCTCGATTCATGCGCTACGGCGCGCATCGACGGTCCACTCGTGAAAATCCGCGCCATGATACTCGATCCGTCATTGGACAAAACAGCGGGCGCGCTTCCATGCCAGCACTCCTCTCTGGATTTCCGATTTCGTTACAGCGTGTGCCGCTTGTCGCCGTTGCAAAAACCGATGAGCGCCGCGTCCACGTCCTTGCCCAGCGCGATGACCTTGAAGAGCTCGCCCATCTCCGCGGGGCTCGTGAGCCTCTGCACCTGCGCGGCGAGCGGCAGATAGGCGCGGGCGTCCTCGGGTGGCGTGCGCGCGAGCAGATCCGTGATGCCGCAGTTGATGAGAAACTGCGCCTGGCTGGTATAGCCGAGGAGTTCGAGCCCGCCCGCCGCAGCGGCCTCGGCCATCGCGGTGAAGTCGATATGGCTCGTGATGTCCTGGAGCCCGGGCAGAAAGAACGGGTCGTCGTGCGCATGATGGCGGTAATGACAGCGCAGCGTTCCGCCCGAGCGCTGCGGGTGATAGTACTCCCGGCGCGGAAAGCCGTAATCGATAAAGAGCGCGACCCCGCGCCTCATGATTGCGCCGAGGGTGCGGATGAAGGCCTGCGCGTGAAACTGGATCTCGGAACAGTAATCGTCCGAGGGCAACAGCGCGGAATCGACGCGCCCCCGCAGCGCCTCACCCGGCGGGCGCTCCGTCCAGACGAAGTCCTCTCCCAGTAGCGCGACCCGGCGCTCGCTGAGCGCGCCGCTTCTTCGGCACACCACGGTCACCGGCATGGCGTCGAGCACTTCGTTGCCGAGCACGCAGCCGGAAAACGAAGGTGGGAGCTGGTTCAACCACGCGATGCGCTCCATGAGGTGCGGCAGGCGTGCGGCGAGCGTATCGCGGCTGCGCCTTCTCAGCTCCGGCGAAAGCTCGAGCATGAAATAGCGCGCGGGCAGGGCATCGAGCCGCTCCAGCTCGGAGAGCAGCGCGGCGGCAAGCGCGCCGGACCCTGCACCGACTTCGAGCACTTCGCCTCCCGCGACATCGAGCACCTGGCGCACCTGTTGCGCCAGCGCCTGTCCGAAAAGCGCGGAGATCTCCGGGGCGGTCACGAAATCGCCATCGCGCCCGAGCTTGCGCGCACCCGCCATGTAGTAGCCGAGCCCGGGCGCATAGAGCGCAAGTTCCATGTAGCGGTCGAAGCCGATGCTGCCGCCGGCGGCTTCGATCTCGCGGCGGATGCGCGCGGCGACCTGTGCGCTGTGCTCGCGTGCCTCGGGATTCGGTTCGGGAAGGTTCATCGGCGTTATGGTGGGTGAATCCAGTAAAATCCGCAAACCCGAGATCGAGCGAGATGCATGGCCCTCCCGCTGCAAGGCAAGGTTGTTCTGGTGACCGGCGGTGCCCGGCGGGTGGGCGCGGCGATCTGCCGCCGGCTGCACGGCGGCGGGGCGCAAGTCATGGTGCATTACCGCTCGTCGGCGGCGGAGGCGCGCGCGCTCGAGGCGGAATTGAAAGCGCGGCGGGCCGGCTCGGTCGCGATAGTGCAGGCCGACCTCCTCAAGGTCTCCGCGCTGAGCGCGCTCGTCAAGGACGCCATGAGGGCGTTCGGGCGGCTGGACGCGCTCGTCAACAACGCTTCCAGTTTCTATCCGACGCCGGTGGGCGAGATCACCGAGGACGTGTGGGAGGACCTCATCGGGACGAATCTCAAGGCACCGCTCTTTCTCGCCCAGGCGGCCGCGCGGGAGCTGCGCGCAAGCCACGGCTCGATCGTGAACATCGTCGACATCCATGCTGAAATGCCGATGAAGAACCACGTGGTCTACAATGCTGCGAAGGGCGGATTGATCGCGCTCACGCGCTCGCTCGCGCGCGAACTGGGGCCTGAAGTGCGCGTCAATGCGGTTGCGCCCGGCACCATCCTCTGGCCCGAGAACGAGACGTGGCAGGACGAGGTCACGCGCCAGCGCATCATCAACCAGACCGCGCTGAAGCGCATCGGCGAGCCCGACGACATCGCCAAGGCGGTCGAATTCCTGATCGCCTCCGCGCCGTATGTGACGGGACAGGTGATCGCGGTGGACGGAGGCCGCAGCGTGAACCTCTCGACGTAGTCAACCCGGAAAGCGCATGGACACTCCCGCAACGATCGCCGAACCGCGCAGCCTCCGCGAGCGGAAAGACGCGTATGAGGCGAACAAGCTCGCGAAGCGCCTGCGTCGCCTCGTCGGGCAGGCGATCGCGGATTACGGGATGATCGGCGCCGGCGACAAGGTGATGGTGTGCCTCTCGGGAGGCAAGGACAGCCACGCGCTTCTCGACATCCTGCTGCACCTTCAGGCGCACGCGCCCGTGTCCTTCGAGCTCGTCGCCGTCAATCTCGATCAGAAGCAGCCCGGTTTTCCGGCGCACGTCCTGCCGGATTACCTGAGCGCGCGGGGCGTGCCCTTCCGCATCGTCGAGCAGGACACCTACAGCGTGGTGAAGCGCGTCATTCCCGAAGGAAAGACGATGTGCTCGCTCTGCTCCCGGCTGCGGCGCGGCGTGCTTTATCGCGTCGCGACGGAGATCGGCGCAACGCGGATCGCGCTCGGCCACCACCGCGACGACATCATCGAGACCTTCTTCCTCAATCTCTTCTACGGCGGGACGCTCAAGGCCATGCCGCCCAGGCTGCGCTCGGACGACGGGAAGCACGTCGTGATCCGCCCGCTGGCCTACTGCGAGGAAGCCGACCTCGCGGCCTACGCGGCGGAGCGCGGGTTTCCGATCATTCCGTGCAATCTCTGCGGTTCGCAGGAAAATCTGAAGCGCAACGAAGTGAAGGCGCTGCTCCGCGAATGGCAGAAGCGCCATCCCGGACGCATCGAGACCATCCTCACCGCGCTCCAGAATGTGCGTCCGTCGCAACTCCTGGACCGCCAGCACTTCGATTTCCTCCGCCTGTAGCGCCCAGGGACGCTGCAAGCCTTTGGTCCAACAAATTTTTCCGTAAGTAAATTAGCGAGCACTTCAGCGCAGGAGCGCCGGCTGGACTACCGGCCGCTGGATAATTTTCGTTGTCAAATTCATTTTGACATGCTAGTGTCGCGGCCCATGAATTGTGCAGAACGTCTGGTGAGCCTTTTCGGCAGCCAGGCCGAAGTGGCTCGCCGCTTCCGGCTGGACCGCGCCGTGGTGAGCAACTGGGTCAAGTCGGGTTACGTGCCGGCGCGCTGGGCAATGGAAGTCGAGCACGTCTCCGGCGGCGCGATCACGGCGCTCGAGGTGCTCAACGAAGCGAATGCGAGGAAGCCGATCCGGCTCAAGTCGCGGCCGGACGGCGAGACTTTTTTTGGTTCCCCACTATCCGGGAGTGACACGATGAACAGCTACGCACCGGCCAAACGCATCAGCTCTTTTCACCCCCCCCAACGCACGCTCATGGGGCCTGGGCCGACCGAAATCCATCCGCGCGTGCTGACCACCATGAGCCAGCCCGCGATCGGCTATCTCGACCCGGTCTTCGTCGAGATGATGGAGGAGCTGAAATCGCTCCTCCGCTACGCATACCAGACGAAGAACGCGCTCACCTTCCCGATTTCCGGCCCCGGCTCGGTGGGCATGGAATACTGCTTCGTCAACATGGTGCGCCCGGGCGACAAGGTGGTGGTGTGCCGCAACGGCGTCTTCGGCGGGCGCATGATCGAAAACGTCGAGCGCTGCGGCGGGGTGCCGATCGTGGTCGAGGACAGGTGGGGCGAGCCGGCCGATCCGCAGAAGCTGGAAGACGCGCTCCGGAAAAACCGCGACGTGCGGGTGGTGGCGTTCGTGCACGCCGAGACTTCGACCGGCGTGCTCTCGGACGCGAAAACGCTGATCGAGGTCGCGCACAAGCACGACGCGCTCGCCATCGTGGACGCCGTCACGTCCCTCGGCGGCTCGCCGGTGCTGGTGGACGAATGGAACGTCGATGCCATCTATTCCGCGAGCCAGAAATGCCTGTCGTGCACGCCGGGGCTTTCACCGGTCTCCTTCAGCGATCGCGTCGTCGAGTACGTGAAGGCGCGCAAGGACAAGATCCACTCCTGGTTCATGGACATGAACCTGCTCCTGGGCTACTGGGGGGCGACCACGCGGACGTATCACCACACCGCGCCGACGAATTCGCTCTTCGCGCTGCACGAGGCGCTGCTCCTCATCCGCGAGGAGGGGCTCGAGAACTGCTGGGCGCGCCACCAGCGCCATCACACGGCGCTCAAGGCGGGTCTGGAGGCGATGGGCCTCAAGTTCCTCGTGAAGGAGCAGCATCAGATCCCGCAGATGAACGCGGTGATCTGCCCGGAAGGCGTGAACGAGGCCGATGTGCGGAAAACCCTGCTTTCCGAGTTCGGTCTGGAAATCGGCGCGGGGCTCGGGCCGCTCGCCGGCAAGATCTGGCGCTTCGGGCTCATGGGCTATTCGTGCCGCCCGGACAACGTGATGCTGTGCCTCTCGGCGCTGGGCTCGGTGCTGGATGATATGGGCTATCCGGTGCACGTCGGCGATGCGGAAGCGGCGGCGCACGGGGCCTACGCTTCGATGCACGCGAAGGCGGCGCAGGCGAAGAAGAAGAGCGCGGCCGCGAAAGTGGCGGCCTAGCCGGTCTCGTCAGGGACGACCGCGACGCACTGGATTTCGACCATCATGGCGGGCCGTGCAAAGCCTGCCACCGTGATGAGCGCACTGGCGGGATAGCGGCCGTCGGGAAACATCTCCTTGCGGATCTCGATGAAGCGGTCGCCGTAGCGCGCGTCGATGATGAAGACGGTCATCGATACGATGTCGGCAAGCTTTCCGCCCGCCAGGGCGAGCGTCGCCTCGATGTTTCTGAACGCCTGGCGCGCCTGGGCGTCGAAATCACCGTCGAGCGACTTCTCCGTTCCGTGCAGCCCGCCGTGCCCGGCGACCCATAGCATGCGCCCGCCGTGTGTTGCGACCAGCGGTGAAAAGGCGCGCTGCTGCTGCCACGTTCCCGGGTAGTACTTGCGCTCCATCGCGATTCTCCGCTAGATCGTGCTCACGTCGGTGCGCTGCCAGAAGATCACGCGCCGGCGCACGAACGTGATGAGCAGGTTGAGCGTGACGCCCATGACGCCGAGGATCACCAGCACCGCGAACATGCCGGCGACGTCCATCGTGTAGTTCATCTGGATGATGAGGTATCCCAAGCCCGCTTTCGCGCCCACGAATTCGCCGACGATCGCGCCCAGCACCGCAAGCACGATCCCGATCTGCAAGCCGGCAAAGATGTAGGGCAGCGCCTCGGGAAGCTGCACCAGAAAGAAGGTCTTCACGCGCGAGGCGGTGAGCGCATGCATGAGCTCGAGCTTGTCGGCGGAGGTGGATTTGAGCCCCACGATGGTGTTGACGAGCATCGGGAAGAACGACACCAGCGCGGCGATGATGATCTTGCTCTCGATGCCCAGCCCGACCCACACCAGGATGAGCGGCGCGATCGCGATCTTGGGCAGGGTCTGCAGCGCGACGACATACGGATAGACCGTCGCCTCCAGCAGCCGGATCTGGCTGATGAGGGTGCCGAGCACGAAGGCGAGCGAGGCCGAAAGCAGGAACCCGAGCACGATCGCCTGCAGCGTCACGCCGAGCGCTTTTACATAGACGCCGCTTGCGAGGCCGGAATAGAGCGCGCGCACGATCTGCGAGGGCGGCGGCAGGATGACGGCGCTCACCTGGTACGCCTTCACATACCACTCCCAGCCGCCGATCAGCAGGACCAGGGTGAGCGGCACGCAGATCCACTCCGGACGCTGGCGGATGCGGGCGGCGAGGCGCGCCAGGCCGCGGCGCGCGCTCGCTCGGGACGCGCCGGAGCCGAGGTTCTCCGGCGGCCGCGAAGCGACGCTCTCCGTCACAGCTTGAATTCGCGGGCGCGCTTGACGACCGCCGCTTCGTCGAACTTGTTGATCTCGTCGATGAGGTCGTTGGTGTAGTAGGCGCCCACGTCGATCGCTTTCGGCAGGACCTCGGTTTCGACGAGATAGGCCTGGAACTTCTCCATGACCGGACGCGGGAGATCGCCCCATTTGTTGGTGTTCATCGCGTTCTTGGAGATGAGCTTGGTGCGCACCGCGAGCACGTTCAACTCGCGCTTGATCGCCTCGTCGGTGATGCCTTCGCGCGGCGCGGTCTGGGGATAGACCTTCCAGTGGATGCGGATCGCCGCTTCGGGATTGGTGTACTGGAAGAGCTGGGCCTTGGCGATGGCACGCGCGACTCCGATCAGCGTCTTGCGACGCGCGGTGAAATCCGAACTCTTCGCCAGGATCGATCCCACCGCGTGCCCGTCAGCGCGGGGATCGCGGACGATATTCGAGAATGGAATGCCGTTCTGCTGCAGCGTGACATAGGCCTCGTCCCACAGCGAGAATGCGTCGATCTGCTTCGAGCGATAGGCGCCTGCCGCGCGCGCCCCGACGCCGACTTCGACGATGTTGTAGTCCTTTCCGGACTCGAGGCCGATCGTCTTCATGAGGCCCTTTACGTAATTGGTGCCGCCGCTCGCGAAGCTCGACACGCCGATCGTCCTGCCCTTCAGGTCCGCGAGCGTCTTCAGGCCCGAGTCGGCGGGCAGCGCAACGCCGAAGATGTCGCCGCGGATCGAGGTGTAGTAGAACTTCACGTCCGCGCCCTTCTGGATCGCGATCATCGCACCGGAGGGGTTGCCGATCGCGAAATCGGCGCGGCCGCCGACCACGAGCTGCATGGCCGCGGCCGCGCCCGCCATGGGGTTCACTTCCACTTCGAGCCCTTCCTCCTTGAAGTAGCCGAGATGGATCGGCAAGGAGCTCGAATAGGCGAACGCCGCCGTGATCTGCGGCTGCGAGTGCAGCAGCGTGATCTTCTGCAACGCCTGCGCGTGCGCGCCCTGCAAAGTCGCGGTCAGCGCAAAGACCAGTGCAGCCAGTACGCGTATCCAGTTCATGTGTTCTCTCCTTCCGTGGCGGATGCCGTATGGTTTCGCAGATCTCAATCCAGCGCGCCGCTCACCGCGAGCTTGCGGCGGATCTCGGTCACGAGCCGCCCGAACTCCGGCGTGCCCATGACGTCCAGCGAGCGCGGCCGCGGAAACGTCACGTCGAGCTCGGAAATGATACGCCCGGGACGGGGCGACATGACGATTACGCGATCGGCGAGGAACACCGCCTCGCTGATGCTGTGCGTGATCAGGAAAACGGTTTTCTTCGCCGCCGCCCAGATGCGCTGCAGGTCGAGGTTCATCTGCTCGCGCGTGAGCGCATCGAGCGCCCCGAACGGCTCGTCCATCAGGAGCACCGCCGGGTCGTGAACGAGGGCGCGCGTGATCGACACCCGCTGCTGCATGCCGCCCGAGAGCTCGAACGGATACTTGCGCTCGAATCCGGCGAGCCCGACCATCCGGATGAGCGCGTGCGCGCGCTCGGTGTAAACCCTGCGGTCGAGGCCCTGCACCTCGACCGGGAGGAGCGTGTTCTCGAGCACGTTGCGCCACGGCAGCAGCGTCGCCGACTGGAACACGATGCCGATGTCGCGGCGCGGGCCGGTGACGGGCGTGCCGCGGAGCAGGATCTCGCCCGCCGTCTTCTCGAGCGTGCCCGCGAGCAGCCGCAGCAGCGTGCTCTTTCCGCAGCCGCTCGGGCCGACGACCGAAACGAACGCCCCTTCCGGAACGGCGAGGTCGATGTTGTCGAGCGCGTGGATGCGCTCGCCTTCCAGCGTCTGAAATATCTTGCTCACACCGCGGCACACGATCGTGCAGCCGCTGCCGGGCGCCTCCGTCGCGCCGGGTTGCGCGCTGCGCGAGGCCGCGACGGCGCTCATGATCCCGCGCTCGGACGGAAGACCGGGTGGTCGGTCATGATCGGTGCCTTCAGCGCCGGCGCGGCGCCTCGCGGTTACACAGGTCGAGCGCGGCGTCCAGGTACACTTTCGCTGCGATCACCAGGTTTTCCACCGGGACGTGCTCGCCGACTGCGTGCATGAGCCCCTTGGCGTCGGGATGGCTGCGGCCGCCCGGCCCGTAGCAGATACAGGGCACGTCGTAGCGGTTGAGATGCGTGGAATCCGCGCCGGGGCGACGGATGATGAGCTGCGCCTCGTCGCCGGTCACGCGGCGATGGGATGCGCGCACGACCTGCGTGATGAGCTCGTCCTCGCCGATCACGGTCGGCGGATCGTTCACGAAGAATTCGAGGACGGGCTCCGGCCGGCCGCGCGCGGCCGCAAACTCGCGCAGCAGGCGCCGCAGCGACCGCTTCACCTCCTCGAGCGTCTGTCCCGGAACGGTACGAATGTCGAGATAGAGGCTGCACTCGAAGGGATTGCGCGCGAGCCGCCACGGCATGCCGCCGCGGATCGCCGCGATCGTGACGTTCGGGTGCTCCCCCATGTAGACGTGGGTCTTTTCGTATTCGGCAATCCACCCCTCCAGCGCCGACTGCAACGCGTGCATCTCGCGGATGGCGTTCACCACACTCGGGTCGCGCGCGAGCGCCGCGTGGCTCACGGTTCCCTCAAGAGTGATCTTCGCCCAGAGCGCGCCCATGTTCGCGGTGCAGACCTTGAGGCTCGTGGGCTCGCACAGGATGGAACAGTCGCCGGTGATCCCGTGCAGGACCATGTGCCGCGTGCCGACGCCGTAGCCGGCCACGGAGCCGCCCCTGAACTCATCGACGGCCGCCTTTTCGGTTTCGCCGACGACGCCGCCGTAGAGCAGATCGCCCTTGAGCGGGATGCCCTCGCGCGCGATCGCTTCCACGGCGACGAGCGCGGAGGCGAGCCCGCTCTTCATGTTGTTCGCGCCGAGCCCCCAGATCCAGCCGTCGCGCAATACCGCCTTCGCTTTGAAGCCCTCGCCCTTCAGGTAGTCCTCGTCGCCGTCGTAGGACGTGTCCATGTGGCCGGTGAAGAGCAGGTTCACGCCCTCGCCGGTTCCCGGCCGCACACCGACCGCGTTGGGGCGCCCATCGCTCACTTCCTGGAGGTGCGCCTGGAACCCCGCTCGGGCGAGGCGCGCGACGATGTATTGAGCGAGCTCGCCTTCACGGCCGGTGGGGCTCGCGATGTCCACCATCTCCATCAGCGTCTTGCTAACGGCCTCGGGGGTGATGTGACGGGCGGCACGGGCGTAATCGGGGTGAGTCATCGGAAAGCGGCGCTCCTGTTCGGGTTTGTTCCGTCGGGAGAGAAAATGACGGGTGAGTGGTGAAACCCTAACAAAATTCCGCGCTGCTCGCTACTGATGTCTCGGCCGTGGCTCTGATGGGCTTGGTATGATCCATTCCATTGAATACGGTCCCGCACGGAGAGAAGACACCATGCAGCTCACACTGACCATTCCCGACCGCCTGGCTGGCCTGCTGCGGCGCCTGCTCGAGCGTAAAGCGGCACGCCCGCTGCAGATGGCCGCGGCGCCGGCCTTCATGCTGCGCCATAGCAACCCGGCGGGTCTGTGGAGCTCGCCGCGGCTCACGCAGATGGTGGAAGTGCAGGGCGCGCGCATGATCTACCTGTCCGGCCAGACGCCTGCGGATCAGCACTACCGGGTGCGCGGGACGGATGTCCGCACGCAGGCGCAGGCGGTCTACGACAACATCGAGACCGCGCTCAAGGCGGCGGGCGCAAACTGGGACAACGTGGTGAAGACGACGACCTATCTCACCGATGCCGCTCTCATCGCGGATTTTCGCGAGGCGCGCATGGAGCGCTTCAGGCATCTCAAGGCAGCCCCCGCGAATACGCTGCTCATCGTGAACCGGCTCGCCGAGCCCGAGTTTCTGATCGAGATCGACGTGATCGCCGCGGTTCCGGCGACCTGAAGCCGTCACAGCCCGAGGCGGCGCCAGATCGTCGTGGTGAGGCTGGCCTGGTTGAGCGTGTAGAAGTGCAGCCCCGGCGCGCCGTTGCGGAGCAGCTCGTCGCATAGCGCCGTCACGACGTCGAGCCCGAAGGCGCGGATCGACTCCGTGTCGTCGCCGTAGCCTTCGAGCTTTCTGCGGATCCAGCGCGGGATCTCCGCGCCGCACGCGTCCGAAAAGCGTGCGAGCTGCGAGAAGCGGCCGATCGGCATGACGCCCGGCACGATCGGTATCGTGACCCCCATCGCCTCGCACTGATCCACGAAGTGGTAGTACGCCGCCGGGTTGTAGAAGTACTGCGTGATCGCGGAATTCGCGCCGGCCTCGACCTTGCGCTTGAAGTTGAGGAGGTCGTCCTGGGCGCTCCGTGCCTGCGGATGGTACTCGGGGTAGGCCGCCACCTCGATCACGAAGGCATCACCGAATTCCCTGCGGATGAAGGCGACGAGCTCGTTGGCGTAGCGGAATTCGCCGGGTGCGGCCAGGCCGGAAGGCAGATCGCCCCGCAACGCCACGAGATGGCGGATGCCGCTGTCCTTGTAGCGCTGGAGCATCTCGCGCACCGAGGTCGCGGTGGAGGCGATGCACGAGATGTGCGGCGCCGCCTCGTAGCCCTGCGCGCGAATGTCGAGCACCGTGCCGAGCGTGCGCTCGCGCGTGGAGCCGCCGGCGCCGAACGTGACCGAAAAGAACTCCGGATTCAACTGCGCGAGCTGGCGCGTCGTCTCGCGCAGTTTCTGCTGCCCTTCCGGCGTGTTGGGCGGGAAGAACTCGAAGCTGAAGGTGCGCCGGTAGCGCTTCTGCGATTCCATCAGTAGCGGTAGTGCTCGGGCTTGAACGGCCCGCTCATGTCCACGCCGAGATAGCGGCTCTGCGCTTCGGTGAGCACCGTCAACTGCGCCCCGAGCTTCTTCAGGTGCAGCCGCGCCACTTTTTCATCGAGCTGCTTCGGCAGCACGTACACCTTGTTCTCGTATTTTCCGGCGTTGTTGTGCAGCTCGACCTGCGCGAGCACCTGGTTGGTGAACGAGTTCGACATGACGAAGCTCGGATGTCCCGTGGCGCACCCGAGATTGACGAGCCGTCCCTGCGCGAGCACGATCAGGCGCTTCCCGCTCGGGAAGATGACGTGATCGACCTGCGGCTTGATGTTTTCCCACGGGTACTGGCGCAGGCTCGCGATGTCGATCTCCGAGTCGAAATGTCCGATGTTGCAGACGATCGCGTTGTGCTTCATGCGCACCATGTGCTCGTGCGTGATGACGTTGATGTTGCCGGTCGCCGTGACGAAAATGTCCGCCTTGTCCGCAGCTTCGTCCATGGTCACGACGCGGAAGCCTTCCATCGCCGCCTGCAGCGCGCAGATCGGATCGATCTCGGTCACCCAGACGTTGGCGCCGAGGCCGCGCAGGCTCTGCGCGCAGCCCTTGCCGACGTCGCCGTAGCCCGCGATCACGGCGACCTTGCCGGCGATCATGACGTCGGTCGCGCGCTTGATGCCGTCCACCAGCGACTCGCGGCAGCCGTACAGGTTGTCGAACTTGGACTTCGTCACCGAATCGTTGACGTTGATCGCGGGAAACGGCAGCCGCCCTTCCTTCTCCATCTGGTAGAGACGGTGGACGCCGGTCGTGGTCTCCTCGGTCACCCCGCGGATGCCGGCGAGCTTCTTCGAGTACCACCCCGGCGCGGACTTGAGCCGCTTTTCGATCGCCGCGTAGAGCACGCGTTCCTCCTCGTTGGCGGGGCGGGCGATGAGCGAGGGATCCTTCTCGGCGCGGGCGCCGAGCGTGACGAGCAGCGTCGCATCGCCGCCGTCGTCGAGGATCATGTTGGGCCCGCCGCCGTCGCGCCACTCGAAGATGCGGTGGGTGAACTCCCAGTAATCCTCGAGGCTCTCGCCCTTGTAGGCGAAGACCGGGATGCCGGCCGCGGCGATCGCCGCGGCGGCGTGGTCCTGGGTGGAGAAGATGTTGCACGAGGCCCAGCGCACTTCGGCGCCGAGCTTGACCAGCGTCTCGATCAGGACCGCGGTCTGGATCGTCATGTGCAGCGATCCGGCGATGCGCGCGCCCTTGAGCGGCTCGCGCCCTTTGTATTCGTCGCGCACGGCCATGAGCCCCGGCATCTCGGTCTCGGCGATGGCGATTTCCTTGCGGCCGAAGTCGGCCTGAGCGATATCGGCGACGTGATGGTCCGCCGCAACGCGATTCGTCACTGCGTTCATGGAAGCTCCTCAATAAAGCGGGCGCTGTTCCACGTCGGAAGGCGCCTTTTCGAGCCTGGCCGGCATGAGACCGGTCGCAGCGCCCCTCGAAAAGGCCGCCCACAAAAGCAAGGCGCCCGCACCGTTTCCGATGCGAGCGCCGTTGGATTTTGCTGAGCCTGGCCGGTCGATGCCGGTTGCAACGCTCCTCAGCAGGCGAAAGTATACACGAGGGCCCGGCTGCGCCCCAAGCGTCCTAGAGACCGGCTTCCGCGCGCAGGACCGGCGCCTTGTCGATGGCCTCCCACGAGAATTCGGGCTCGTCGCGCCCGAAGTGTCCGTACGCCGCGGTCTTGCTGTAGATGGGGCGCAACAGATCGAGCGACTGTATGATGCCCTTAGGACGGAGATCGAAGTGCTTCTGCACCAGGTCGGCGATCTTCTCGTCGCCGATCCGGCCGGTGCCGAACGTGTCGACCAGCACGCTCACGGGGCGCGCGACGCCGATCGCGTACGCGACCTGGATCTCGCACTTCTTCGCCAGCCCGGCCGCGACGACGTTCTTCGCGACGTAGCGCGCGGCATACGCCGCCGAGCGGTCCACTTTGGACGGATCCTTGCCGGAGAACGCGCCGCCGCCGTGCCGCGAATAGCCGCCATAGGTGTCGACGATGATCTTGCGTCCGGTCAATCCGGTGTCGCCCATCGGCCCGCCGATCACGAAGCGTCCGGTCGGATTGATGAGAAAGCGCGTCTCCTTCGTCACCATGTTCTTCGGCAGCACCGGCTTGACGATTTCCTCGATCACTGCCTCCATGAGCGGCTCGTGCGAAATGTCGGGGCTGTGCTGCGTCGAGATGACCACCGTATCGACGTGGTGCGGCTTGCCGTCGACGTAGCGCACGCTCACCTGCGACTTCGCGTCGGGTCGGAGCCACGGCAGGCGACCGTCCTTGCGCAGCTCGCTGTGGCGCTCCATGAGGCGGTGCGCGTAGTAGATCGGCATCGGCATCAACTGCGGCGTTTCGTCGCAGGCGTAGCCGTACATCAGGCCCTGATCGCCCGCGCCCTGCTCGAGGTCGAGGCCCTTGCCCTCGTCCACGCCCTGCGCGATGTCGGGAGACTGCTTGTCGAATGCGGTCAGCACCGCGCACGTGCGGTAATCGAAGCCCACGTCCGAACTGTCGTAACCGATGCGCCGGATCACCTCGCGCGCGAGCTCGCCGTAGTCCACCACGGCGCGCGTCGTGATCTGTCCCGCCATGACGACGAGCCCGGTTGCGACCAGCGTTTCCGCGGCAACGCGTCCGTACTTGTCCTGGGCGAGCACGGCGTCGAGTACCGCGTCTGAAATCTGGTCGGCGACCTTGTCGGGGTGTCCCTCGGATACGGATTCCGAGGTGAAGAGGAAAGCGCTCATTTATTCGTGGTTTCGGGGATTCAAAGAGGCCGCCTACAATATCACACACCCCTCCATTTATAAAACGGACCGATGTTCCCGGCGTTGCTGCGTCTCTTCGCGCGTTTGCCCCTGCGCTGGCTGCACGGCGCCGGCGTGGCCGTGGGCTGGCTCGCCTACTGGTTCTCGCCGGCTTACGCGGCGCACATGAAGGAGAACCTGCGCGCGAGCGGCGTCTGCCGTGACGAAGGTGACTGCCGCCGCCTGCTGCGCGAGGTGATCGCCGAGACCGGCAAAGGGGTGACGGAACTCATTGCCGTGTGGTTCGGAACGGACGATCGCATCTCTGATTTCGTCGCGTGCAGTACGTGGCATGTAGCAGAAGAGGCCGAGCGCGAGGGCCGCGGGATCCTGTTTCTCACGCCGCACCTGGGCTGCTTCGAGATCTCCGCGCTTTACGCCGCACAGCGGTTGCCGATCACGGTCATGTATCGACCACCCAAGCTCGCGTGGCTCGAGCCGCTCATGATCGCGGGCCGGCAACGCTGGCGCGCGCGAGTCGCGCCCGCCAACCTGCGCGGCGTGCGCATGCTCTACAAGGCGCTCAGAAACGGCGAGGCGGTGGGGCTGCTGCCGGATCAGACGCCGGGCGTGGGCGAGGGCGTGTGGGCGCGGTTCTTCGGCAGGCCGGCCTATACCATGACGCTGGTTGCGCGGCTGCAGCAGGCGACCGGGGCCGCGGTGATCATGGTTTTCGCGGAACGCCTGCCCCGCGGCCGCGGCTATCGGCTGCACCTCGAGCGCATGCCGACCGCAGGTCTCGACGAGGGCGCGTTGAACCGCGCGATCGAGGCGTTGGTGCGGCGCTGCCCGGCGCAGTACCTCTGGGGATACAACCGCTACAAGGTGCCGGCCGGTGTCGAACCGCCCATTGCAGCCGCCCGTGACCGCTGACGCGCGTTGCAGGGAAAGCCGCACGTATGCGAGAGTGTGCGGAATTTCGTTCTGTCGGGATGCGCGATGATGCCGCTGCGCGCGGGAGTGATCGGTGTCGGATATCTGGGCAAGTTCCATGCGCAGAAGTATGCCGCGCTGCCGGATGTGGAGCTCATCGGCGTGGCCGACGCGGATCCCGCGCGCGCGGAAGAAGTGGCGCGAAGCTGCGGTTGCCGCGCGGTCGCGGACTACCGTGCATTGCTCGGTGCAGTCGATCTGGTCTCGATCGTCGTGCCGACCGAGCATCACTACGCCGTGGCGCGCGACTGTCTCGAAGCGGGTCTGCACATCCTGGTGGAGAAGCCCGTGACGCGCACGCTGGAAGAGGCCGACGATCTCGTCCGGCTCGCGCGGGCGAAGGGATGCGTGTTCCAGGTCGGGCACGTCGAGCGCTTCAATCCCGCGGTGCTGGCGCTCCAGGCGGTGCTGGAAAAGCCGCTTTTCATCGAGTCGTATCGCCTCGCCTCGTTCAAGCCGCGTGGCACGGACGTGAGCGTCGTGCTCGATCTCATGATCCACGACATCGACATCATTCTGAATCTCGTGGAAAGCGAAATCGCCGACGTGCGGCCGATCGGCTTTCCGGTTCTTACCGATGAGGTCGATATCGGCCACGCCCGTCTCGAATTCGCGAACGGCTGCATCGCCAACGTGACCGCGAGCCGGGTGAGCGACAAGGCGATGCGCAAAGTGCGCGTCTTCCAGCAGGACGCGTATCTTTCCATCGACCTCCACAATCCGAAATTCGTCTGCTGGCGCCGCCTGCGCGACGACGGCGGCGCAGCGCGGCTCGCCTCCGAGGAAAAGACCTTTCCGCAGTCCGACCTGCTGCTCGAGGAAGTCCGCGCTTTCGTGCACGCCGTGAAAGACGGTACACCCCCGCTCGTATCGGGCGCGGACGGAAAGCGCGCGCTCGAGGTGGCGCTCCGCATCAGCGCCGGGATGGGCGGCGCGTGGCCACCCGCGGAGGCTCGCGCATGAGAATTCCCATGGTCGATCTCATGGCGCAGTACGCCGGGATTCGCGAGGAGATCGATGCCGCGCTGCTCGGCGTGGTGCATTCCGGGCAGTTCGTGCTCGGGCCGCAGGTGCAGGCCTTCGAGCAGGAGGTGGCCGCCTATTGCGGCGTGCGCCACGCGATCTCGGTCGCCTCGGGCACCGACGCACTCCATCTCGCCTTGCGTGCGGCGAACGTGGGGGCGGGGGATGAAGTGATCACTACACCCTTCACCTTCATCGCGACCGCCGGTGCGATTTCCCAGACCGGCGCGCGCCCGGTGTTCGTTGACATCGATGCCGCGACCTGCAACATCGACCCGGCCCAAGTGGCGCGTGCGGTCGGCGCGCGCACCCGCGCCGTGCTGCCGGTCCATCTCTACGGGCAGCCGGCCGATCTCGCGCCGATCCGGGACATTTGCCGTGCTCATGGTCTCGCGTTGATCGAGGACTGCGCGCAGTCGTTCGGCGCGGAGTATGGCGGAAGGAAATCCGGCGCCTACGGCGACATGGGCTGTTTCTCGTTCTATCCCAGCAAGAATCTGGGCGCGTATGGCGACGGCGGCATGGTGATCACGGACAGCGACGCGGCTGCGGAGCGCCTGCGGCGTCTGCGCGACCACGGCCGCATCGAAGGCTATCGCCACGGCATGGTGGGCTACAACAGCCGTCTCGACGAGCTGCAGGCCGCGGTGCTGCGCGTCAAGTTGCGCCGGCTGGACGAATACAACGCGCGACGACGGCAGAACGCGCAGCGCTATGGCGCGCGGCTGGCGGACGCCGGTGTCGTGACCCCGGTGGCGGACGGGAAGGGCGTGCACGTCTACCACCAGTACACCATCCGCACGAAACGGCGCGACGCCCTGCGCGGCGCCCTGAGCGCTGCCGGGATCGCGAGCGCGGTCTACTACCCCATTCCGTTGCACCGGCAGCAGGTCTACGCCGCCGATTATTCCGGCGCGCGATTCCCGGTGGCGGAGCAGGCGGCCGGGGAAGTACTGTCACTGCCCATGTATCCGGAACTGTCCGAAGGGCAGATCGACGAGATCGCGCGCGTCATCCGGCAGACGCGGGCATGACGCGATTCGCGATTTTCCTTCTCTGGCTCGTTCACTTTCTGCCGCTGCCTCTGCTTGCTCCGCTGGGACGCGGGGTGGGGCTCCTCGTCTATGCGCTGGTGCGGGAGCGCCGCGAGGTCGCGCTCACCAACTTGAGGCTGTGCTTTCCCGAATGGAACGAGCGCACGCGCAGGCGTGTCGCGCGACGCCATTTTCAGGCGTTCGGGCGCGCGGTGGTCGAGCACGGACTGCTGTGGTGGTCGCGCCGGGCGCGCCTGCAGCGGCTGATCCGCGTCGAAGGCCGCGAGCACTGGGAGGCGGTGCAGGGGCGGCCGGTGATCTGGCTCGCGCCGCATTTCGTGGGGCTCGACATGGGCGGGACGCGGATCATCACCGAGTGGCGCGGCGTGTCGGTGTATAGCCGCCAGAAGGATCCGGTTTTGGATCGCGTGCTGCTGCGCGGGCGCACCCGCTTCGTCGAGCCGGTGCTCTTTTCGCGCCAGGACGGCATCCGGCCGGTCGTGCGGGCGATGCGTGAGGGGCTGCCGCTCTATTATCTGCCGGACATGGACTTCGGCAGCCGCGATTCGATCTTCGTGCCTTTCTTCGGCGTGCCGGCGGCGACGGTGACCGCGCTTTCGCGCATCGCCCGTCTGGCCGGCGCGCTGGTGGTGCCCGCTGTGACGCGCCAGTTGTCCGGCGGCAAGGGCTACGTGCTCAAGTTCTATCCGGCGTGGCAATCGTTTCCGACCGACGATGTCGCTGCGGATGTGCGGCGCATGAACGCCTTCATCGAAGACCGCGTGCGCGAGATGCCCGAGCAGTATTTCTGGCTGCACAAGCGCTTCAAGACCCGACCGCCGGGCGAGGCCCGGTTCTACCCGCAATGAGCGAAAACGCGCGCGCGGCTTCTGCGAGGATTGTCATTCTGCCGGTCGGCAGCGACGAGGCGGAATCGATTTCACGGCTCGCCGCGGAGATCTGGCGTCGCCATTATCCGGGCATCATCAGCGAGGCGCAGATAGAATACATGCTGGAGCAGCGCTACGCTCCGGACCGCATCCGTCTCGAGCTCGCGCACAACGAGGCGTGGTGGGACAAGCTTGCAGTCGACGGCGCGGCGGTCGGATTGACGGCGTACTTCCTGGCGCAAGAAGCGGGAGAGATGAAGCTCGACAAGCTTTACGTGCACCCGGACCACCAGCGCAAGGGATACGGCGGACGCCTCATCGCGCACGTGTGCGAACGGGCGCGCACGATGGGTCTCAGCCGCGTCACGCTCACCGTCAACCGCCGTAACGCTCAAGCCATCGCCGCCTACCTGAAGCACGGCTTCACGGTGCGCTCGACACGCGTACTCGACATCGGCGCGGGCTTTGTGATGGACGACTACGTGATGTGCCGGGAGCTCTAGTTGCCGAACCTGCGCCCACCCGAGCAAGCGCTGTCAGTAGAGGGGGGACTGCGTCAAACACGTGCCACCGCCGCACGTCTCCGAGCCGACGGAAATCCTGCTATCTTGCGCTATTTCACCATTTAATTCAGATAAGTGCGTATAAAATTCACCAAAATGCACGGATTGGGCAACGACTTCGTCGTGCTCGATGCCACTCGCCAGCCGTTGAGCCTGACGCCCACTGCATTGCGCCGGATCGCGGACCGGCATTTCGGCGTCGGCTGCGATCAAATCCTGCTCGTCGAGCCGCCGCGCGAGCCGGGAACCGATTTTTTCTATCGGATTTTCAACGCCGACGGTGGCGAAGTGGAGCAGTGCGGCAACGGCGCGCGCTGCTTCCTGCGCTATGTGCGTGAGCGCGGACTTACGCAAAAGTCCGAGATTCGCGTGGGTACGCGAGCCGGTATCATCTCGCCTCGCCTAGAGTCCGACGGGCAGGTGACGGTCGATATGGGGACGCCGCTCTTCGAGCCGGCGGAGATACCGTTCCTGGCACAAGAGCGGGCGCTTACATACGATCTGGACTTGGATGGAAAAACTATTACCATCAGCGCGTTATCCATGGGTAATCCGCACGCGGTGCAAACGGTAGCGGATGTCGAGGCCGCGCCGGTGACGCTTGAAGGGCCGCGGATCGAGGCACATCCCAGATTCCCCCAGCGTGCGAACGCGGGCTATATGGAGGTCGTCGATCGCCACCGGATCCGGCTGCGGGTGTACGAGCGCGGCGCGGGGGAGACGCTCGCCTGTGGCACCGGCGCGTGCGCGGCTGCGGTCGCCGGAATCCAGCGGGGGCTTCTCGATACCCCGGTTCGCGTCACGACCCGCGGCGGGGATTTGCGCATCCACTGGGCCGGAGAGGGACGTCCGGTCGAGATGACCGGCCCCGCGGCGACGGTCTTCGAGGGCGAACTCGATCTACAGGCACTCGTACAGGGAGAAAAATGAAATCCGAAGTCGTGGCAGAGTACCTCAGGAATCACCCGGAGTTCTTCGAGGAGTATGCCGACATGCTCGCCGAGATCCAGCTGCCCCATCCCCACGGCGGGCGCACGGTTTCGATCAGCGAGCGGCAGATCCTCGCGCTGCGGGAAAAGACCCGACAGCTCGAGTCGAAACTGCGCGAGATCATCGAGTTCGGCGAGGAGAACGATGCGATCGGCGAGAAGATCCACCGGCTCACGCTCACGCTCCTCACCGCGCGCGACCTGCCCGGCGCGCTGAGCGCGGTGTATCTGAACCTGCGCGAGGACTTCGCCGTCCCGCACGTCGTGTTGCGCGCCTGGCGTGCGGGCGAGAACGGCGCGCTCCCCGAGTTCGCGCCGGTCAGCGCCGGCATACGGGAATTCGCCTCAAGCCTGACCCAGCCCTACTGCAGCGGACATGCCATGGTCGATACCGCAACGCTCTTCGGCGAAACGGCGCCGCATCTGCGCTCGTTCGCCTACCTGCCGTTGCGCGACGAGACGGTGTTCGGGCTGCTTGCGCTGGCGAGCGAAGACCCCCAGCGTTTCTATCCCGACATGGGCACGCTCTACCTGAAGCGCATCGGCGAGCTGGTGTCCGCGGGACTCGTCGCGCGGCTTGCGGCATGAAATCGCGGCAGCAGGCTGCGCCCGCCGGCGCGGCCCGGCGCCTGCTCGAAGGCTACCTCTCGCATCTTGCCCACGAGCGCCGCCTGAGCGCGCACACCGCGTCCGGCTACGCGCGCGACATCGGTGCGCTGATTGCGCTCGCCGGCGCCACGCCCCTCGAGCGGCTTCAGACGCACGAGGTGCGGCGCTTCATCGCGCAGCTCCACGCGCGGGGCCTGAGCGGCAAGTCGCTCGCCCGCACGCTCTCCGCGTGGCGCGGCTTCTATCGCTATCTCGCGCGCGACCACGGTTTCAAGCACAACCCCTGCGCCGGGATCCGTGCGCCCAAGGCCGCGAAGAAGCTGCCGCGCGCGCTCTCGCCCGACGAGGCGCAGCAGCTCCTAGCCCGGGACGCTGCCGGACCGCTCGAGCTGCGCGACAAGGCGATCCTCGAGCTCTTCTATTCATCCGGGCTGCGGCTGTCCGAGCTGACCGGTCTCGACCCCGGCGATGTCCAGCTCGACGAAGGCACGGTGCGGGTCACGGGGAAGGGCGCCAAGACGCGCATCGTGCCGGTGGGCGGGCCCGCAGTGTCCGCGCTTCGCGCCTGGCTCGCGGTGCGCCCGACGCTCGCGCGAAGCGGCGAGCGGGCGCTCTTCGTCAATGCACGCGGCGCCCGCCTCGGCCCGCGCGCGGTGCAGGCGCGCCTCGAGCGCTGGGCAATCGGGCAGGGCCTCGGGCGCAGGGTGCATCCGCACGCGCTGCGGCATTCGTTCGCCTCGCACGTGTTGCAGTCGAGCGGGGACCTGCGTGCGGTGCAGGAAATGCTCGGGCACGCGAGCATTGCAACGACGCAGGTCTACACGCAGCTCGATTTCCAGCACCTCGCGAAGGTGTACGACGCGGCCCATCCGCGCGCGCGCAAGCGCACCTAGCCCCGGTCGGATGCCATGGACCGGCTCATCCTGAGGCCTGGACGGGAAAAGGCGCTGAAGCGGCGCCACCCCTGGATTTTCTCCGGCGCCGTGGAACGGGTGGACGGCGATCCCGCGCTCGGCGAGACGGTGGAAACGTATTCGGCGAGCGGCGAGCTGCTGGCGGTCGCCGCGTACAGCCCCCATTCCCAGATTCGCGCCCGCGTGTGGGACTGGAAGAGCCGCGTCATCGACCGCGAGTTCTTCGCGCAGCAAGTGCGCCGCGCGGTGTCCGAGCGCGCACTTCTGATGCCCGACGCGACCGACGCGATCCGGTTGGTGAACGGCGAGGCCGACGGGTTGCCCGGCGTCGTCGCCGATCGCTACGGCGACACGGTGGTGCTGCAGCTCACGAGCGCGGGCGGCGAGCGCTGGCGCGAGGAGATCGCGGAGGCGGTCCTCGCCGCGAGCGGCGCGGTCCGGGTGTGGGAGCGCTCGGATGCAGACGTGCGCACCCTCGAAGGCCTGCCGCCCCGGCGCGGGCCGCTCCGCGGCACACCGCCCCCGCCGACGATCGCGATCCACGAGCACGGTCTGCGATTCGAAGTGGAACTCGAGCAGGGCCACAAGACCGGCTTCTATCTCGATCAGCGCGACAACCGCCAGCGGCTGCGCGCGCTCTCACGCGATCGCGACGTGCTCGACTGCTTCGCTTACACCGGCGGTTTTGCGCTGAACGCGCTGGCGGGCGGCGCGCGGACGGTGACGGCGATCGAAAGCTCGAGCGCGGCACTCGTGCGGGCGCGCGCCAACGCGGCACTCAACGGGCTGCCGGACGCGCGGTGGATCGAAGGCGACGTGTTTCAGTGCCTGCGGCAGTTCCGCGACGAGGCGCGGCAGTTCGATGTCATCGTGCTCGATCCGCCCAAGTTCGCGCCGACGAGCGCGCACACCGACCGCGCCGCGCGCGCCTACAAGGACGTGAACCTCCTCGCCTTCAAGCTCCTGCGACCCGGCGGTGTGCTGATGACGTTCTCGTGCTCGGGGGCCATTTCACCGGATCTCTTCCAGAAGATCATCGCCGGCGCAGCGCTCGATGCCGGCGCGAGCGCGCACGTCGTGGCGTGGCTGCACGCGGCGGCGGACCACGCGTTTGCGCTCAATTTTCCGGAGGGGGAGTATCTCAAGGGCCTGCTCTGCCGCGTCGCGGGCTGAGCGGGCACGCTCCTGCATTTTTCAGTGCCGCCCGCCGGTCGGGCGCGGCGGCACGGGGTCGATGCCGCCGGGATGCCAGGGGTGGCACTTGAGGATGCGCTTCAGCGCGAGCCAGGTTCCGCGCCGTGAGCCGTGCAACTCGATCGCTTCGCGCGCGTAGTGCGAGCACGTCGGATAGAACCGGCACCGGGTGCCAAAGAACGGGCTCAGCAAGAGCCGATAGCCGTCGATGAGTGCGAGCAGGACGGATTTCATGGCACTCGAGTATAGCTGCGACGCGTGCCGCCCGACCGGCGTCGCGGTGCTTCTGGAGTAGAATGCGCGCTCCGCTTGCTTTCCGGCGTGCGCAAATCGGCTTCAATCATGGGCGCATCGACCCCTCTCCCGGCCCAGCCGACCCAGCGCCTCAAGATACGGCAGCGCCGCGTGCTTCTGCTCTTCGGCGCCGCCAGCCTGGTTCTGCACCTCATCGTGCTCGACGCGCTGCCGGGATTGAGTCCGCTGCCCGCCACCCCCGAAACGCGCGTGCTCGACGTCGTCCTCGTCGAACCTCCCGCCGCGCCTGCCACCGCACCCGAGCCCCTGCTGGACATAAGTCCGCCGCCCGCGAAACCGGCCCCCAAGGCGTCTCCGCCTGCGGAAAGGCGCACGCCGCCGAGGCCAAAGCAGACCGAAGTACCGGCCGAGCCCGCGCGCACAGCGCCGCCAGGCGAATCGCGCGAGGAGCCGGGTGCGATCCCGATCGCTCCGCCGGCGTCGGTGGCGCCTGCGCCCGCGCCCGCACGCGAGCCCGAAAGTGCTGCCCGCGGCGCGCCGGCACCGCAGGCGAAGCCCGAGGTCACGCCGCCTGCGTTCAGCGCCTCGTACCTGCGCAATCCCGCCCCGCGCTATCCGCTGATCGCCCGCCGCAACGGTGAGCAGGGCACCGTCACGCTTCGCGTGCTCGTTGCGCGTGACGGAACACCGGTGCGCGTGACGCTCGAGCAGTCGAGCGGCTCGCGCCATCTCGACGACGCGGCGCTGGAAGCGGTCCGGTCGTGGCACTTCGTGCCGGCGCGGCGCGGTGGCGAAGCGATCGAAGCCTGGGTGCTGGTGCCGATCGTGTTCCGGCTCGAAGGCGCCTCGTGAGGGGCGGCGCGCTATAATGAGCGCGGCCGAATCAGACTTTCAACGGCGCGGCGCTCCCAACGGCTCGGCGGCGCGGCGGCGCGGCGGATTCCGGGATTCTCTTTCTTTCGTGATGAGCGAAACCTTCCACGGTACAACGGTCCTCTCCGCACGCCGCGGCCGGCGCGTCGCGCTTGGCGGTGACGGACAGGTCACTCTGGGCAACGTTGTCGTGAAGGCGAGCGCGCGCAAGGTGCGCCGGCTCTACCACGACCGCATCCTGGCGGGGTTCGCGGGCGGCACTGCCGACGCTTTCACGCTCTTCGAGCGCTTCGAGGGCAAGCTCGAGAAGCATCAGGGCAATCTCATGCGCGCCGCCGTGGAGCTCGCCAAGGACTGGCGCACCGACCGCATTCTGCGGCGGTTGGAAGCCATGCTGGTAGTCGCGGATCGGGAGAACTCGCTCATCATCACCGGCAACGGCGATGTGCTCGAGCCGGAGCAGGGGCTCGTCGCGATCGGCAGCGGCGGCCCGTATGCGCATGCCGCGGCGCGTGCGCTCCTCGAGAATTCCGATCTTCCGCCGGAGACCATCGTCGCGAAAGCGCTCGCGATCGCCGGTGACCTCTGCATTTACACCAATCAGCAGCACGTGATCGAGGTGCTGGAGTAACGCTAGGCGGCAACGCGGCGTGCTCGGGCCGCCGCCGTTGCGCTTCGAGGTGCTTTCATGTCGCAGATGACACCCCATGAAATCGTGCATGAGCTGGACAAGCACATCATCGGCCAGCACGACGCGAAGCGCGCGGTCGCGATCGCCCTGCGCAACCGCTGGCGGCGCCAGCAGGTCGAGGAGCCGCTGCGCCAGGAGATCACGCCCAAGAACATCCTCATGATCGGCCCGACCGGCGTCGGCAAGACCGAGATCGCCCGCCGCCTCGCGCGGCTCGCGAACGCGCCCTTCATCAAGGTCGAGGCGACGAAGTTCACCGAAGTGGGCTACGTCGGCCGCGACGTCGATACCATCGTGCGCGATCTCGTCGAGACGGCGATCAAGGATCTGCGCGAGCAGGAGACGCGCAAAGTTCGGGCGCACGCGGAAGATCTCGCCGAAGAGCGCATCCTCGACGTGCTGCTCCCCCCGGCGCGCGACGGCTACGGCACCGAGGGCGCCGAGCGCGACAGCGCCACGCGCCAGCGCTTCCGCAAGAAGCTGCGCGAGCACGAGCTCGACGACAAGGAGATAGAGATCGAGGTCGCCGCGGTGCAGGCGCAGATGGAGATCCTCGCCCCGCCCGGCATGGAAGATCTCACGTCGCAGATCCAGAGCATGTTCCAGAACCTCGGTGCCGGGCGCAAGCGGGTGCGCAAGCTCAAGATCCGTGACGCGATGAAGCTCCTCATCGAGGAAGAGGCGGCGAAGCTCATCAACGACGACGACCTGAAGCTGCGCGCGCTCGGCAACGTCGAGCAGAACGGCATCGTGTTTCTCGACGAGATCGACAAGATCGCGAGCCGCTCGGAGGTGTCCGGCGCGGACGTGTCGCGCCAGGGCGTGCAGCGCGATCTGCTGCCGCTCGTCGAAGGCACCACGATCTCGACCAAGTACGGCATGATCCGCACCGATCACATCCTCTTCATCGCGAGCGGCGCCTTTCATCTGGCGAAACCGTCGGATCTCATCCCCGAGCTGCAGGGCCGCTTTCCCATCCGCGTCGAGCTCGCGAGCCTCTCGGTCGCCGATTTCGAGCAGATCCTCACCAACACCGACGCCTGCCTGACGCGGCAGTACCAGGCCCTGCTCGCGACCGAGGGCGTCAAGCTCGAGTTCAGGGACGACGGCATCCGGCGGCTCGCGGAGATCGCGTGGCAGGTGAACGAGCGCACGGAGAACATCGGTGCGCGCCGGCTCTACACGGTGATGGAGAAGCTCCTCGAAGAGGTATCGTTCAACGCCGGCAAGACGGGCGCGCAGACCGTCACGATCGACGCGCCGTACGTCGATGGCCGCTTGAAGGATCTCGCGCAGAGCGAGGATCTCGCGCGTTACGTGCTGTAGCGGCTACCAGCGCAGAAGAATCGGCCGCGGGCCGAGCATCTCGCCGATGCGGTTCGCGATCTGCCGCGCCTCGTCCTGGCTCGCGTAGGGACCGGCATGGACGCGGTACAGGCCTTCGCGCGGCAGGACATGGAGGCGTACCGCCAGCCACTCGGCCTGCTGCCTCAGGCGCGCGACCAGCGTTTCGGCATTCTCGCGCGAGCGGAATGCACCGAACTGGACGTAGATCCCGCTCGCCGCGGGCGCCGCTTCGGTATTCGCAGCATTCTGTGCCGCGTTCGACGCGGCGGAAGTGGCGGTCGGCGCGCTCGTGGTGCTTGCGGTGGTCGCGCCGGCGGCCGCGACCGGTTGCGCCGCGGGGATCGGAACGGCCGCAGGAGGCGAAGCGCTCGCCGCGGGGCGCGTCTCCGCCGGCTGCTGCGGCGCTGCGGGCTTCGGCGGCGCACTGCTCGCCGCCGCCACCGTCGTCGCTGGTGCATCGCCCGGCAGGATCGTTTCCACTTCCACCAGCCCGCTGCCGTCCGTGACGAGCCCGAGCTTGTAGGCCGCGGTATACGAGAGATCGATCAGCCGATCGCCGATGAACGGGCCGCGGTCGTTGATGCGCACGACGACGGACTTGCCGTTCGCCAGATTGCTGACCCGCGCATAGCTCGGGATCGGGAGCGTCGGATGCGCGGCCGTCATGGCGTACATGTCGTAGGGCTCGCCCGAGGAGGTCGGTTTCCCATGATAGCGGCGCCCGTACCACGTGGCCGTTCCCCGCGCCTTGTAACGCGCGAGATTCGTCATGGGCACGAAGTGCTGTCCCATCACGGTATAGGGGCGGCTTGCTCCGCGGTGCAGCGGCTCGAGCTTCGGAACGGCGTCCGGAATGGCCTCGAGATTCGGCGGCGGATTGGGCCCGGGACCGTCATCCAGGTAATAACGCCCGCTCGCGTCTTTCTCCATCGTGGGCGGGATAGGTCCCTCGCGGCGGCTCGTGGTGCCGCATGCGGCGAGCGTGCCGGCGAGCACCGTGATCAGGAGCAGGCGGGAAGTGCGGCAGGATAAGCGCAGCGCGACGGGAGGAGGGGTGTACCCGCTGCAAGCGACGCCCTGCACGTTGCGCTTCTCCTTTCGGGCCCCGTGTGGAGGAACGGTCGATCGCACGCCGTGGGCCCCGTCAGCTCTGCACCAGCTTACGGTGCGTCTGGATGCTCATAAGAATACCAAAACCGAGGCAGAGGGTGACGAGCGAAGTGCCGCCGTAGCTCACGAGCGGCAGCGGCACGCCGACCACCGGGAGGATACCGCTCACCATGCCCATGTTGACGAAGGCATAGGTAAAAAACGTGAGCGTGATCGCGCCCGCAAGCAGCCGCGTGTAGAGCGTCTGGGCATTGGCGGTGATGATGAAGCCGCGGCCGATCACGAGGAGGAACAGCAGGATCAGGAACACGTTTCCGACGAGTCCGAATTCCTCGGAGTACACGGCGAAGATGAAATCCGTCGTGCGCTCGGGGATGAAATCGAGATGGGTCTGGGTGCCGTTGAGCCAGCCCTTGCCGGTCAGCCCGCCGGAGCCGACCGCGATGGTCGATTGTATGGTGTGATAGCCCGAGCCCAGGGGGTCCTGCATCGGGTCGAGGAGCGTCAGCACGCGCTGGCGCTGATAGTCGTGCAGCACCGACCAGACGAAGGGCAGGCTCGCCATGCCGGCGACCGCAACGCCGGCGATGATGCGCCATGACAGCCCGGCGAGGAACAGCACGTAGCAGCCGCTGCAGAAGATGAGCACCGCGGTCCCGAGATCGGGCTGACGTGCGATGAGCCCTACCGGAACCATGAGCAGCACCGCCGCGAAAAGGTAGTGCGCCAGGCGCAGCGTCGATTCGTTGCGATGGAAGTACCACGCCAGCATGAGCGGCGCCGCGATCTTCATGAGCTCGGACGGCTGGATGCGCGTCACCCCGACGTTGAGCCAGCGCCGCGCGCCGTTCACCACGTCGCCGAAGAGCGCGACCGCGACGAGCAGCGCCAGACCGGCGAGATAGAGCGGCAGCGAGAGCCGCACGAGCAGGTGGGGCGGGATGTTGGCGAACACCCACATCACGCCGAGCGCGACCAGCATGTTGACCGCCTGGGCGCCGACGCGCCCGTAGCTCGCGTTGGAGGCGCTGTAGAGCACCGCGAGGCCGGTCGCCATCAGGATCAGCACCGCACCGAGCAGCGGCCCGTCGATGTGCGCCGTGAAGCGCTTCGAGAGCCGGCTAATGTGCTGGCGCATCCTCGTCGTCCTTCACCGGCTTCACTTCCTTGCCGAGGAGATAGTAGTCGAACACCTCGCGCGCGATCGGCGCGGCGGCCCGCGCACCGAAGCCGGAATTTTCCACGATCACGGCGAGCGCGATCCGGGGCTTCTCCGCGGGCGCCCACGCGATGAAGAGCGCGTGGTCGCGGAAGCGCTCCGCCACGCGGCTTTCGACGTACTTCTCACCCGGCTTGATGCCGATCACCTGCGCGGTTCCGGTCTTGCCGGCCGCGACGTACGGGGCGCCCATGAACGCCCGCCGCCCCGTGCCCTCCTTGTTGACCCCGATCATCGCCTGCCTGACGATTGCGATGTGCTCCGCTTTGACGTCGAGCTTCCGGAGGGGCTTCGGTTCGATGTAGGTCTTCTCTCCGGTGCGCAGGTCATCGACGTAGTTGACGATATGCGGGCGGAACATGACGCCGTCGTTGGCGAGCGTCGCGGTGGCGGTGGCGAGCTGCAACGGCGTGTACGAGTTGTAGCCCTGGCCGATGCCGATGCTGATCGTCTCGCCGGCGTACCATTTCTGCTGCTCGGGCTTGCGGAAGCGCCGGCGTTTCCACTCCTGGGAGGGCAGCACGCCCTCGGCCTCACCCGGAATGTCGATGCCGGTGCGGCTGCCGAATCCGAGCTGCCCCATGAAGCGGGAGATGGCGTCGATGCCCATGTCGTTGGCGAGCACGTAGTAGTAGGTGTCGCAGGAGACGACGATCGACTTGTACATGTCCACCATGCCGTGGCCGCCGACCTTGTCGTCGCGGAACTGGTGGTTGCCGAACATGAAGTAGCCCGGATCCACGATCGCCTGCTGCGGCGTGCGCTTACCGTAGGTGAGCGCGGCGAGCGCCATGAACGGTTTGAAGGTCGAGCCCGGCGAATACGTGCCGGCGAGCGCGCGGTTCACCATCGGGCGGTCCGGCGAATTGTTGAGCTCGGCCCAGCTCTGGGGGTCGATGCCGTCGACGAAGAGATTGGGGTCGAAGCCCGGCTTGCTCACGAACGCAAGCACGCCGCCCGACTCCGGCTCGATCGCGACCAACGCGCCGCGGCGCTCGCCGAAGGCCCGGAACACGATCTCCTGCAGTCCGGCGTCGAGCTTGAGCACGAGGTTCGCGCCGGTGATCGGCGGCGTGTGCGAAAGGGTGCGCACCGCGCGGCCGGCGGAATCCACTTCCACCTGCTCGTAGCCCGTCGTGCCGTGCAGGTAACGCTCGTAGCTCTGCTCGAGCCCCGTCTTGCCGATGTAGTCCGTGCCCTTGTAGTTCGCGAGCACGCCTTTTTCCTCGAGCTGCTCGAGATCGCGCTGGTTGATGCGGCCGATGTGCCCCACTACGTGCGAAAAGAGCTCGCCCTGGGGATACTGCCGGAAGAGCCGGGCCTTCACCTCCACCCCGGGGAAGCGATAGCGGTTCACCGCAAAGCGCGCGATTTCCTCATCGGAAAGACGGGTCCGGATGGGCAGGCTGTCGAAGCGCTTGCTCTCTTCCATGAGCTTGCGGAAGCGGCGGCGGTCCTTCGGCGTGATGTCGATGATCTGCGCGAGGTCGTCGATCGTCGCCTCGAGATCGGGCACGCGGCTCGGGGTGATTTCCAGCGTGTAGGCGGAAAAGTTGTGCGCGAGCACCACGCCGTTGCGATCGATGATGACGCCGCGGTTGGGGGCGACCGGCACGATCGAGATGCGATTCGCTTCCGCGAGCGTGGCGTAGTGCGCGTGCATCACGGACTGGAGGTAGATGAAGCGGCCGAGCAGCAGCGCGAAGAGCAGCAGCACGAAGACCGCCATGACGGCGAGCCGCCTGCGGAACTGCTCGACTTCGAGCTGCGCGTTGCGGAACTCGATTCCGGAATTGATCGAGAGCTCAGACATGATCCGGATCCACGCGCGGCCGCTGCGGGAGCTTGAGCAGCACCGAGAGCACGGGCCACAGCGCGCCGCCGACGAAGCTGCCGAGGAAATACTGGAAGCCCGGAAAATCGGCACCTGCCAGCAGCCTGATCATGAGCACGATCACGTCGTTCATGATGAGCAGCGGTATGACGTGCAGCACCTGCGGCGTGACGGCGAAGCGCTGGACCCGCCGATGCAGGACGATGCCGGCGTACGCGAGTATGCTGTAGGCGAGAGCGTGCTGGCCGAAGAAGCTGCCGTCGGCGACGTCCATGAGCAGCCCCAGCAGCCACGCCGACGTGAACCCGATCTTGCGCGGCTGGTCGATGCACCAGTAGAGCACGACGAGCGCGACGAAATCGGGACGCAGCCACAGTCCCCATCCCGACCACGGCAGCAGATTGAGAAGCAGCGCGACGGCGAGCGTTGCGGCGATGAACGCCGGCCGGATCGGCAGCAGGATCTCCTGCGGCCCGACGACGCGCGAGTGCATCATCCGGCCCTCCGCGTGCGCTTGCCGCGCGCCGGGCGCTCGTCCGGCTCCACCGGGCGCTCCGGCAAGTTGCGCTCGACGTTCACGACGAGCACCTGGGTGCTGCGATTCACCCCCGCCAGCGGACGGCAACTGATGCGCGCGAAGGGATAGCTCGCGTCGCGCTGGACGTTCGATATCTCCGCGACCGGGAGCCCCGGGGGATACACGCCATCGAGTCCGGACGTGACGAGCCGGTCGCCATTCTGGAAGTCCGCGTTGAGCGGGACGAAGCGCAGCTCGAGCGCGGTCGCGTCGCCGGTGCCGGCGAGAACCGCGCGCAGGCCGTTGCGCACGTTGAGCACCGGCACGAGCTGGTCCTTGTCGGTGATGAGCGTGATCTCCGAGAGCCACGGATAGGCGCGCGTCACCTGCCCCACCACACCGATTTCGTCGATGACCGGCTGGCCGCCGCGCACGTCGTGCTGCCGGCCGCGATCGATGATGATCTTGTGGGAAAACGGATCGCGCGCCGTGTACAGCACTTCCGCCAGCGTCACTTTGGATGCGATGCGCTCGCGCGCGCCGAGCAGCGCCCGCATCTGTGCGTTTTCGGCTTCGAGGGCCTTGTGCTGCTGCAGGACGAGCGCATGGGCAAGCTGCTCCTGGTGCAGCCGCGCGTTCTCCTCGCGCAGCGCGCCGTGCGTGACGAAGAATTCCCCGGCGCGACGGGCGATGTCCGCAGGCGCTGCGGCGATGCGCTGGAGCGGATACACGACGACGGCGGCGATCTGGCGCAGCAATTCCAGGTACCTGAAGCGCGCGTCTGCGACGAGCAGCGCGAGCGAGAGTGTCGCGAAGATCAGCAGGCGGGCGAGCGGGGTAGGGCCGGTCTTGAAAAACGGCGGCGGGGCGTGTTCCATCCAGGGACGACGGTCACGGCACCCGGCTGGGGTCGCCGGATCGCGCGCTTCCGATTCGGCTCCGTCGCCTCACGCCGCGTCGGGGCTCAATCGTAGGTGAAGATGCCGACCAGCCGCTCCATCTTCTCGAGCGCCTTGCCGGAACCCCGTACGACACAGCTGAGCGGATCGTCCGCGATGACGACCGGGAGCCCCGTTTCCTCCATGAGCAGCCGGTCGATGTCGCGCAGCAGCGCGCCGCCGCCGGTGAGCACCATGCCCTTCTCGGCGATGTCCGCGGCGAGTTCCGGCGGCGTCTGCTCGAGCGCGGACTTCACCGCGGATACGATGCTGTTGAGCGGATCGGTCAGCGCTTCCAGGATCTCGTTGCTCGAGATCGTGAAGCTGCGCGGAATGCCCTCGGCGAGATTGCGGCCCTTCACTTCCTTTTCGCGCACTTCCGAGCCGGGGAACGCGGAGCCGATTTCCTTCTTGATCTGCTCGGCCGTCGTCTCGCCGATCAGCATGCCGTAGTTGCGGCGGATGTAGTTGATGATCGCCTCGTCGAACTTGTCGCCGCCGACCCGCACCGAGCCCTTGTAGACCAGGCCGCCGAGCGCCACGACGCCGACTTCCGTCGTGCCGCCGCCGATGTCCACCACCATCGAGCCCGTCGCCTCGCCGACAGGGAGATCGGCGCCGATCGCCGCGGCCATCGGCTCCTCGATGAGATACACGCGGCTCGCGCCGGCGCCGATCGCCGATTCGCGGATCGCGCGGCGCTCGACCTGGGTGGAGCCGCACGGCACGCAGATGATGATGCGCGGGCTCGGCTTGAAGAGCCGCGAGTCGTGCACTTTCTTGATGAAGTGCTTCAACATCTGCTCGGTGACGGTGAAGTCGGCGATGACGCCGTCCTTCATCGGTCGAATCGCGGTGATGTTGCCCGGCGTGCGGCCGAGCATCTGCTTCGCAGCGAGCCCGACTTCCTGGATCACTTTCTTGCCGTTGGGGCCGCCTTCCTGGCGGATCGCCACGACCGACGGCTCATCGAGCACGATCCCCTTGCCGCGCACGTAAATGAGCGTGTTCGCCGTGCCGAGATCGATCGCGAGATCGTCGTTGAAGTAGCTCTTCAGGAAACCGAACATCAGGCGTTCCGGGTCTTCTGTATTGTGCGGTGCGTTGGGCGGTTATGATACCCTATGCAGCTCCCGTTTTTAAGCAAATTTTCCCTCCTTTATGGCGCTTACGCTCGAAGATGTCAAACGCGTTGCGCACCTCGCGCGCATCGAGATTTCCGAGGCGGCGGCCGCGCGGGTGCTGCGCGATCTCGAGCGCATCTTCGATCTCATCGAAGAGATGCGGGAAGTCGACGTTGCGGGGATCGAGCCGATGGCGCACGGTCAGGACGTCGTCCTCGCGCTGCGCGAGGACACGGTGACCGAGTCCGATCAGCGCGAGCTGCTGCAGTCCGTCGCGCCGCAGGTGGAGGGCGGACTCTACCTCGTTCCCAGGGTGATCGAGTGACACGGCGAAGCATGCCGCGCGCGGTGCGTCCCGGGGGCTTGCGCGGAGCGCCATGCACCACCTGAGCGTCGCGGGCCTCTCTGCGGAGCTCGCGGCGGGGACGCTTTCCAGCGTCGAAGCGACCGGGCATTTCCTGCGGAGGATCAAGGCATTAAACGACCGTTACGGGTGCTTCATCACGGTCGACGCGGAGCGCAGCCTGGCCCAGGCGCGTGCCGCCGATGCGCTGCGCGCCGCCGGGGCGGCGGGGCCGCTCACCGGCGTGCCGATCGCCCAGAAGGACATCTTCTGCGCGCGCGGCTGGCGCACGACCTGCGGCTCGAAGATGCTCGCCAATTTCGTGTCGCCTTATGATGCCCATGTGGTCGAGCGACTGAACGCCGCCGGCGCCGTCAACATCGGCAAGACCAACATGGACGAGTTCGCGATGGGCTCCTCGAACGAGACGTCCTGGTTCGGCCCGGTGCGCAATCCCTGGCATGCCGGGTCGGTGCCCGGCGGAAGCTCGGGCGGCTCGGCGGCGGCGGTGGCGGCGCGGCTCGCTCCGGGCGCCATCGGCACCGACACCGGCGGGTCGATCCGCCAGCCTGCTGCGCTCTGCGGCATTTCGGGTCTCAAGCCGACCTACGGCCTCGTGTCCCGCTACGGCATGATCGCCTTCGCCTCGAGCCTTGATCAGGGCGGTCCGATGGCGCGCACGGCCGAAGACCTCGCGCTGATGCTGAACGTGATGGCGGGACACGATGCGCGCGATTCCACCAGCCTGAACCGCCCGCCCGAAGACTATACGCGCGAGCTCACGCGTCCGCTCTCGGGGCTGCGGGTTGGGCTGCCGCGTGAATTTTTCGCCGCGGGGGTGGCATCGGACGTGGCGAAGGCGGTGGACGAGGCGGTCGGGGAGCTGCGCCGCAGCGGCTGCGAGACGGTCGAGATCACGCTGCCCAACATGGCGCTCTCGGTGCCCGTGTACTACGTGCTCGCTCCCGCCGAAGCCTCGAGCAACCTCGCGCGCTTCGATGGCGTGCGCTATGGCTACCGCGCGCCCGAGTACGGCGATCTCGAGGACATGTACAAGAAGACGCGCGCGCAGGGCTTCGGGGAGGAGGTCAGGCGCCGCATCCTGATCGGCACCTACGTCCTCTCGCACGGTTATTACGACGCCTACTACCTGCGGGCGCAGAAGGTGCGGCGCCTGATCGCGCGCGACTTCGCCCAGGCGTTCGAGAAGTGCGATGTCATCGTGGGACCCACGAGCCCGACGACCGCCTTCCGGCTGGGCGAGCGCGCATCGGATCCGGTGCAGATGTACCTCTCCGACATCTATACGATCGCCGTCAATCTGGCGGGCCTGCCGGGGCTCTCGATCCCGTGCGGCTTCGACGGCGGGGGGCTGCCGGTCGGCCTGCAGTTGATCGGCAACTACTTCGCCGAGGCGCGCATGCTGAACGTCGCGCACCGGTACCAGCTCGCGACCGACTGGCACGAGCGCGCGCCCCCCGGGATCGACGCATGAAGTGGGAAACGGTCATCGGCATGGAGACGCACGCGCAGCTTTCGACGCGCGCGAAGATCTTCTCCGGAGCCTCGACCGCGTTCGGCGCCGCGCCCAATACGCAGGCCTGCGCCGTCGATATCGCGCTGCCCGGCGTGCTGCCGGTGCTGAATCGCGGCGCGGTGGAGCGCGCCGTCCGCTTCGGGCTCGCGGTCGGCGCACGCGTGAACCGCCGCTCCGTCTTCGCGCGCAAGAATTATTTCTACCCCGATCTGCCGAAGGGCTATCAGATCAGCCAGTACGAGATTCCGATCGTCTCGGGAGGCGAAATCGCGATCCGGGTCGACGGCAGCGAGAAGCGCATCCGGCTCACGCGCGCGCACCTGGAAGAAGACGCCGGCAAGTCGCTGCACGAGGACTTCCACGGCGCGACCGGCATCGATCTCAATCGTGCCGGCACGCCGCTGCTCGAGATCGTGTCCGAGCCCGACATGCGCTCGCCCGCGGAGGCGGTCGCGTATGCGAGGGCGCTCCACGCGCTCGTCCGCTGGATCGATATCTGCGATGGCAACATGCAGGAGGGCTCGTTTCGCTGCGATGCCAACGTCTCGGTGCGACCGCTCGGCTCGGACACGCTGGGGACGCGCTGCGAGATCAAGAACCTCAATTCCTTCCGCTTTCTCGAGCGCGCGATCGAGTACGAAGTGCGCCGCCAGATCGAAATCCTGGAGGACGGCGGCTCAGTCGTGCAGGAGACGCGGCTCTACGATCCGGAGCGCGACGAGACGCGATCGCTGCGCACCAAGGAGGATGCGCACGACTACCGCTATTTTCCCGATCCCGATCTCCTGCCGCTCGAGGTGAGCGCGGAGTGGATGGAGGCGATCCGGGCGGCGCTTCCCGAGCTGCCCGGCGCGATGCGCGAACGCTTCGCTGCCCAGTACGGCCTTACGCCGTATGACGCCGCGATGCTCACGGCAAGCCGCGATGTCGCGGCCTACTTCGAGGCGGCGGTCGCCGGCGCGGATGCGCGCATCGCGAAGCTCTGCGCGAACTGGATCACTGGCGCGCTGAGTGCCCGCCTGAACGAGGACAATCTCGAGATCAGCGCGGCGAAGGTGCAGAGCTCGGCGCTGCGCGCGCTGGTCGAGCGCATCGCCGACGGCACGATTTCGGGCAAGATCGCAAGGGACGTCTTCGACGCCATGTGGGCCGGAGAGGGCGCGCCCGACGCGATCATCGAAGCGCGCGGACTGAGGCAGCTCTCGGACAGCGCCGAGATCGAGAAGATCGTGGACGGCGTGATCGCCGCCCATCCGCAGCAGGTCGCGGACTATCGCGGTGGGAAGGAAAAAGCTTTCAATTCGCTCGTCGGGCAGGTGATGAAGGCGACGAAGGGCAAGGCGAATCCGCAGCAGGTGAACGAGATCCTGAAGCGCAAGCTCTCCGGCTGAGAGCGGCCGTCGGCTATTTCTTGGCCGGCGCGGGCACGGCCGCTGCGGTGGCGCCGCCGCGCAGCTCCAGGTAGCGCTTCTTCTGCGCCGCGTAGCGCTCGCTGATCTCCGTTTTTTCCTTTTCCTTCGCGGCGATTTCGCGCTCGTACTTCTTCATTTCCGCTTCGGCGCGCGCCATGTCTTCCTTGGCGTTGCGCTTCTTCGCGTCGTTATAGCGGTCGGTCGCGTTCTTGAGCGGTGCCTGGAGCTGCACGATGGCGAGATCGACCTGCTGCAGATCGCGGTTGCGGCGGTCGTCGATTTCCTTTTCGCTTGCGTAGGTATTGAGCAGCGCCGCATCGAGCCGCTGCTGCTCGGCACGTAGCCGCTTCTCCTCCGCCTTCTGTTTGGCCGTCGCCTCTTCCTGCGCCTTGCGCCGCGCCGCTTCCTCCGCCGACTCGAGGGTGCCGCGCTTCGCGCCCGTGCGATCGAGCTGCGTCGCGGCGTTGTCGCGATACTCGGGCGGCACGGTATCCCCGCATCCAACCACCTTGCCGGTCTTGTCCTTCCAGCAGACGAACTTGCCCGACTGGGCGAGAACCGGGGAGATGATCACGGCGCCCGCGACCAGCACGATGCCGCAAAGGAGACGCGCGCATTTGATGTCAGGCATGGGCTTTCACTCCGTATTGTTCGCGATAGCGGTTGACGGCGGCGAGATCGCGCGCGAATCCCGCGTCGGATGCGAGATAGCTCACGAGATCGTCGAGCGTCGCGATGCTGATCACGGGAATCTTAAAGGTTTGCTCCACTTCCTGCACCGCCGAGAGCGCTCCCAGTCCGCGCTCCATGCGATCGAGCGCCACGATCACGGCGCACGGCTCGGCGCGCTCGGCGCGGATCAACTCGAACGACTCGCGCACCGCGGTGCCCGCGGAAATGGCATCGTCCACGATGAGCACGCGGCCCGCGAGGGCCGCGCCGATGATGTTGCCGCCCTCACCGTGATCCTTCGCTTCCTTGCGGTTGAAGGCAAAGGGCTTGCTGTGCCCCATCTGCGCGAGCGTGACCGCGACCGCGGCGACGAGCGGGATGCCCTTGTAGGCGGGCCCGAACAGCATGTCGAACGCGATGCCGGACGCGAGTATCGCTTTCGCGTAGAATTGCGCGAGCTGATTGAGCGACTCGCCGTCGTTGAACAGGCCCGAATTGAAAAAATACGGTGACAGGCGGCCGGCCTTGGTCCTGAACTCCCCGAAACGCACCGCCTTTCTTGCGATCGCAAACCGGATGAAGTCCCGTCTGAAGTCCGCCATCGTCGCGCTGTAATCGATCCCCGGGTTATGTTACGCATTATCACCCTCAATCTCAATGGAATCCGCTCGGCCGCGAAGAAGGGGCTCTTCGCGTGGCTCGCACGCCAGCGCGCCGACGTGGTGTGCGTGCAGGAAGTGAAGGCGCAGCCCGGCGATCTCACGCCCGACATCGTTGCGCCGGGCGCATTCAATAGCTTCTTTCACTGTGCCGACAGGCGCGGCTACAGCGGCGTCGGTCTCTACACGAAGCACCTGCCCTCCAGAGTGACCGAGGGCATCGGCATCGCTGACATCGATCGCGAGGGACGCTATCTGCGCGCTGATTTCAGGAACCTGAGCGTGATCTCGGTCTATCTGCCTTCGGGCTCGAGCGGCCCGGAGCGCCAGAAGGTGAAGTTCCACTTCATGGAGCGCTTCTTTCCCTGTCTGCGGAAGCTGCGCGAGGAGGGCCGCGAGATCGTGCTGTGCGGCGACTGGAACATCGCGCACCGGGAGATCGATCTCAGGAACTGGCGCAGCAATCAGAAGAACTCCGGCTTCCTGCCCGAGGAGCGCGCCTGGCTCACGCGGGTCTTCGACGAGCTCGGATGGGTGGACGTCTTTCGCCGCATCGATCCGCGGCCCGAGCAGTACACGTGGTGGTCGAACCGCGGCCAGGCGTGGGCCAAGAACGTCGGGTGGCGCATCGATTATCACATCGCCACGCCGAAGCTCGCGGCGACCGGCAGGCGCGTGAAGATCTACAAGGAGCAGCGATTCTCGGATCACGCCCCGCTCATCATCGACTATGACTACCCGCTGGGCTAGCGGGATCCGGCCGTATCTGGAGCCCGCGCCGCTGGCGGCGCTGTTCCTCGGCATTTCATCCGGTTTTGCCTTTGCCATGATCGGCGCGACGCTCACCACGCGGCTTGCCCAGCACGGCATCACCAAGAGCGCGGTGACGGCGTTCGCGCTCACCTTTCTCGCCTACAACCTGAAGTTCCTGTGGGCGCCGATCGTGGATCACGTGCGCCTGCCGGTGATCGGACGCTTCGGGCAGCGCCGCAGCTGGCTGTGGCTGACCGGGGTGCTCGTCATGGCGGCCGTCGCGTTTCTCGGCGCCGCCGATCCGGATGAGGCGCTCTATCTCGTCGCCGTGGCGGCCATCGCGGTCGGCATCGCGGGCGCGACGTTCGACATCATCATCGACGCCTACCGCATCGAGCTGCTCGAGCCGCGCCAGCTCGGCGTCGGAGCGGGCATGTCCCAATACGGCTGGCGCATCGGCGCCGCCGCAGCGGGCGCGCTCGCGCTTCTGATCGCCGCGCGCTTCGGCTGGACCGTCGCCTACTTCGCATGCGCCGCATTCGCGCTGCCGGCGATGCTCGTGGGCGCGGTGATGGGCGAGCCCCCGCGCCACCGCGAGCCGGCGAAGCCGCGCGGCCTGGTGGAAGCGGTCACCGCCTATTTCAGCCCGCTCGTCGAATTCCTGCAGCGCGAAGGCGCGCTCGTGGTGCTGGTTTTCGTGCTCATTCACAAGATCGGCGACACGCTCGCCAACCTGAGCCTGCGGCTGCTCTTCCAGGATCTCGGCTTTACGAACGACGAGGTGGCGTTCTACGACGTGGGCGTCGGGTTCGTCGCGCTGCTCCTCGGCGTCTTCGTCGGCGGCATCCTCTACGAGCGCCTCGGCATGAAGCGCGCGGTGCTCGTGAGCCTGATTCTGATGGCGGTGTCGAACTTCAGCTTCGCGGCACTTGCCGCCGCGGGACACAGCAATCTCGGCATGGCGGCCGCGATCGGTTTCGAGAATTTCGCGAGCGGGATCGGCGGGGTGACGGTGGTCGCATACCTGTCGGCGCTCTGCAACCTGCGCTTCACCGCGAGCCAGTATGCGCTGCTCTCCGCGCTCGCCAGCATCGCGGGGCGTCTTTTGACCGGAACGAGCGCGGGCGCCCTGATCGATACCATGGGTTACGTCAATTTCTATCTCCTCACGACGCTCGTCGCCTTCCCCGGCGTGATCCTCTTCTGGATCATGATGCGCTCGGGGCTGGCCGACGTCTCGCTGGGCAGCGCCGGCAGGGAAAAATAGGATTTCAGGCGCCGTTGCCGAAGTGGTAGATCGCGAGCGCCCCGCGGAGATTGGGCAGCCATTTCACCGCCGCGCCGCTCGTCAGTACCTTGCGCTCGACGATGCGGATGCGGCGCTCGCGGCAGAAGCGCTCGAAGTCGGCGATGGTGCAGAGGTGCACGTTCGGGGTGTTGAACCACTCGTAGGGCAGGTTGTCCGAGACCGGCATGTAGCCGGCGAGCACGTGGAGACGGTTCTTCCAGTAGCCGAAGTTGGGAAAGGTGACGATGCCTTCCCGCCCTACGCGCAGCATGTCGCGGATGATCCGCTCGCTGTTCTTCACCGCCTGCAGCGTTTGCGACAGGATCACGTAGTCGAAGGATTGGTCCTCGAATTCCGTCAGCCCGCGCTCGAGATCGCCCTGGATCACGTTCACGCCGTTTTTCACGCACGCGAGGACCTTTTCGTCCGCGATCTCGACGCCGTAGCCGCTCACGCCGCGCTGCGACTTCAGGTACCTCAGCAGCGTGCCGTCGCCGCATCCCAGGTCGAGCACGCGCGAGCCCGGACGCACCCACTCCGCAATGGCGGCGAAGTCGGGACGGTGGATGCCCTTGCCGTTCGCGCTCATGCGGGCACGTCGAGCGCTGCGCGCGGCGCGCCGGCCTCTTCCGCGATCCGGTCGAAGTAGGCGGCGACCAGCCGGTGATAGCGGTGATCGTCGAGCAGGAACGCATCGTGACCGTGCGGCGCGTCGATTTCGGCATACGTCACGTCGCGCCGGTTGTCGAGGAGCGCGGTGACGATTTCCCGCGAGCGCTCGGGCGAGAAGCGCCAGTCGGTCGTGAACGAAATCACGAGGAAGCTCGCTTTCGCCGGGGCGAGCGCGCGCGCGAGATTGCCGCCGTGCTCGAACGCCGGGTCGAAATAATCCAGCACCTTGGTGATGCGCAGGTACGTATTCGCGTCGAAGTACTCGGCGAACTTGTTCCCCTGATAGCGCAGGTAGGACTCGATCTCGAACTCGGTGTCGAACGAATACGCGAGCCTGCCGCGCTTCAGTTGCCGCCCGAACTTGCTCGCCATCTCGTCGTCGGAAAGGTAGGTGATGTGCCCCACCATGCGCGCGACGCGCAGTCCGCGCTTCGGCGTCGTGCCGTGAGCATAGTAGTCACCGCCGTGGAAATCGGGATCCGTGATGATCGCCTGGCGCGCCACCTCGTTGAAGGCGATGTTCTGCGCCGAGAGATTGGGGGTGCACGCGATGACGACCGCGTGCCGGATGCGCTCGGGGAACAGGATGGCCCACGTGAGCGATTGCATCGCGCCGAGGCTGCCACCCATCACCGCCGCGAACTGGCGGATGCCGAGATGATCGGCGAGCCGTGCCTGCGTTGCGACCCAATCCTCGACGGTCACCACCGGAAAGGCGCCGCCCCACGGCTTGCCGGTCGCGGGGTTGACGCTCTTCGGACCGGTGGACCCGTGGCAGCCGCCCAGATTGTTCACGCCGATCACGAAGAAGCGGTTGGTGTCGACCGGCTTGCCGGGCCCGATCATGTTGTCCCACCAGCCGACGTTGTTCGGATCGTCGGCATAGACCCCGGCGACGTGGTGCGAGGCATTGAGCGCGTGGCACACCAGCACCGCGTTCGAGCGCGCGGCGTTGAGCGTGCCGTAGGTCTCGTACACGAGCTCGTAATCGTCGATCACCGCGCCGCATTTCAAGGTCACCGGAGCGGTGAACCTCGCGACCTGCGGCGCGACGATGCCTACCGAATGCTCTCCTGCGCTTCCATCCATAAAAAAACCCCGGTCACGGCTTGCGTCCCGGGGTTTCGAGAAGACTGTGCTGCAGAGCGTCTCTTTAGCCGGATTTATTACGCGCCCGCAAGCTGATCATCAAATCGGCGCGAAAACCGGGGCTTACGTTACAGCGGCCGCCGCACCTTGTCAAATCGGGGGCTTCAGGCGTTCACGCGTTCGAGCAGCGCGCGCAGCTTGTCCGGATCCTCCGTGCGCAGCATCTTCAAGGCGATCGGGCGGATCTGCTGCAGGCTCGACTTGAGGATGTGCTGTTTCACGTCGAGCAGGTGCGCGGAATGCATCGAGTACTGGCGAAGACCCAGCGCGAGCAGCAGCCGTGTGAGGCGCACGTCGCCCGCCATCTCGCCGCACAGCGCGACGGGAATGTTCGCTTTGCTCGCGGTGCGGAAGATGTGCGCGAGCAGATTGAGCACCGCCGGGTGCAGCGGATCGTAGAGGTGCGCCACGGTGTCGTCGCTGCGGTCCACCGCCAGCATGTACTGGATGAGGTCGTTGGTGCCGACGGAGAGGAAATCGAGCTTGCGCGTCAGGATGCCGAGCGCGAGCGCGGCGGCGGGCACCTCCACCATGCCGCCCACCTTCACGCCCGGATCGTACGGTATGCCTTCCGCGTCGAGGCTCGCCTTCGCCTGCGCGACCATCTGCAGCACCTGGTCCACCTCCGCGACGTTCATCAGCATCGGGATCAGGATGTTGACGCGCCCGTAGTGGGACGCACGCAGCATCGCCCGAAGCTGCGTGAGGAAGCGCCGCGGCTCGGTGAGCGAGAGACGGATCGCGCGCAACCCCAGCGCGGGATTGATCGTCGAGCCGTCGGTCGCTGCGAGCTGCTTGTCGGCCCCGAGGTCATAGGTGCGGATTGTGACCGGACGGCCTTCCATGTCCTGGACGACCTTGCGGTAGGCCTCGAACTGCTCGTCCTCGTCGGGAAGCGCGTCGCGGTTGAGAAAGAGAAACTCGGTGCGAAAGAGTCCCACGCCCATCGCGCCGTTCTCGCGCGCCGCCGCGACATCGCCCGGCAACTCGATGTTGGCGTGCAGCTCCACCTCGATGCCGTCGAGCGTGACGGGGCGCGTGTCGCGCAGGCGCTTCAGCTTCTGGCGCTCGATGTCGAACACGTACCGCCGCAACTCGTATTCGGCGAGCACGTGGGGATCGGGATCCACGATCACGACCCCTTGCGTGCCATCGACGATGAGGGGCTCGTTTTCGCGGATCAGCTGCCGCGCGTTGTGGAGCGCGACGATCGAGGGCACGTTCAGGCTGCGCGCCACCACCGCGGTGTGGGAGGTGACGCCGCCCAGGTCGGTGATGAAGCTCGCGATCTGGTGCGGCTTGAACTGCACGACATCGGCCGGCGAAAGGTCGTGCGCGACCAGGATGCGGTCGTGCCGGGCGTCCCCCGGCGGCGGGGGGGTATACCCGGGCTGTCCCGAGAGCGCCTTCATGATGCGCTCGACGACCTGCACGACGTCGGCCTTGCGCTCACGCAAGTAGGGATCCTCGATCTCCTCGAACTGCGCGAGCAGCGCGTCGGTCTGGACGCGCAACGCCCACTCGGCATTGCACTGCTCGGCTTCGATGATGGTCCGCGGAATGACGGAGAGCGTCGTGTCGTTCAGGATCATGAGGTGAAGATCGATGAACGCGGCGAATTCGGCCGGCGCCGTGGAAGGCACGCTTGCGCGCACTTCCTGGAGCTCCGATCGCACGGTGGCGATGGCGGCGTCGAACCGCGCGCATTCCTCGGTCACCTGCGATGCCGGTATCTGGTAGTGCGCGGCTTCGAGGCGGGCGCGCGAGACCAGATGCGCGCGGCCGATGGCGATGCCGCCCGATACGCCGACCCCGTGCAGGATGAAACTCATTCGTCCTCGCCGAAACGCCCCGCGATCAGCGCCTCGATCGCCTGCAGGGCGGCCGCCTCGTCCGGTCCCTCGGTCTCGATGACGACGCGCGAGCCCTTGGCCGCGGCGAGCATCATGACCCCCATGATGCTCTTCGCATTGACGCGCCGGCCGTTGCGGCTTATCCAGACATCGGCTGTGAACTGGCCGGCGACCTGAGTGAGGCGGGCCGAAGCGCGGGCGTGCAGCCCGAGCCGGTTAACGATTTCAACTTCCCGTTGCAGCATTGTGAACGGTCGCGAGGGGTGGCGGCACCCGCACCACGCCTTCGCAGCCCCCGCTCACGGCCTTGGTGACGATCGTCTGCAGCGACCGGTCGCGATAGGTGAGCGCCCGGATCAGCATCGGCAGGCTGACGCCCGCCACCGCCTCGACCTTGCCCGGCACGACCAGCTTCTGCGCGATGTTGGAGGGTGATCCGCCGTACATGTCGGTGAGGATCAGCACGCCGTGGCCCTTGTCGAGCTCCTTCACGAGGGCGCGCGCTTGGGGCAGCAGCAGCAGCGGATCGTCCTGCGCGGTCACGCCGAGCTGGCGCAGCCGCGGCGGTCGCTTGTTGAGGACGTGGCTCGCGCAGTGGATGAGGCTTTCGCCGAGCGTGCCGTGCGTGACGATCAGTATGCCTATCATGGGCGCTTGCCGGTGTCCGGATACGCAATTCTACGCTCTTTTTGCAGTGCATCACGCGCATGGCCGGGCAAGTTCCGCGCGGTTCGTCCGGACCATGAGGGGAGGGAAAGGGCGACTACAGCCCTTCCAGCACATCCAGCATTTTCGCCGCGACATTGAAGCCGGTCTGCTCGGTGATCTCCTGAAAGCAGGTCGGGCTCGTCACGTTGACTTCGGTGAGATAGTCGCCGATCACGTCGAGGCCGACCAGGAGGAGCCCCTCGGTGAGAAACGCGGGTCCCAAAGCAGCCGCGATTTCGCGCTCGCGCGCAGTGAGCGGACGCGCGACCCCGGTGCCGCCGGCCGCGAGGTTGCCGCGGGTTTCGCCTTTCCTGGGGATGCGCGCGAGCGCGTAGGGGATCGCCTCGCCGCCGATCACGAGCACCCGCTTGTCGCCGTCGCGGATCTCCGGGATGAAGCGCTGCGCCATGATCGTGCGCCGTCCGTAATGCGTCACGGTCTCGATGATGACGTTGACGTTATGGTCCTCTTCGTGCACCCGGAAGACCGAGACGCCGCCCATGCCGTCGAGCGGCTTCAGGATGATGTCGCGATGCTCGGCGAGGAATTCGCGAATGAGCTGCTCGTTGCGCGTCACGAGCGAAGGCGCGGTGAACTGCGGAAAGCGCGCGATCGCCATCTTTTCGTTGTAATCGCGAATCGCACGCGGCCGATTGACGACGCGCGCGCCCTGCATCTCCGCCAGCTCGAGGAGATACGTGCTGTAGACGTACTCCATGTCGAACGGCGGGTCCTTGCGCATGAGCACGATGTCGAACGCGTTGAGCGGAGTCTCCGCCGGCGCGTCACTGCGATACCAGTCGGTCATGTCGCCGGTGAGATGCAGGCGGCGCGCCATGCCGGTGACGGCGCCCCGGCGCCACAGGAGATCTTCCTGCTGCAGGGTGTAGAGCGCGTGACCGCGAGCCGCCGCCTCGCGCATGATCGCGTAGGTGGTGTCCTTGTAGATCTTGAATTCTTCGAGCGGATCGACGATGAATGCGAGCTTCACGTGGACGCTTTCTGGTTGGACCACCCCGGCGCTTCGCGCCACCCCTCCTCATCGGAGGAGGGGAAATAGGCTCTTCCCCTCCTTCAGTGAGGAGGGGTGTCAACTGCGTTGACGGGGTGGTCGTGTGGCGCGTTCCACCCGCCGGCGCTATTGTAACGCCCGCGTGCCGCTCCGGCGGTCGCGGGCGCGCCGCAAAAAAACGGGCGCCGGAACGGCGCCCGTCGTCCACCGTGTCCTCCCCGTCAAGTGTGATACGCGGTCTCGCCGTGTGAATTGATGTCGAGCCCTTCGCGTTCCTCTTCCTCGGTGACGCGCAGCCCCACCACGACATCCGCGATCTTGAACGCGATGAATGCCACAACCGCGGTCCAGACGATGGTGACGCCGACCGCCTGCGCCTGGGTCCAGAGCTGGTCCACGATCGGGTTGGAGCCCACCTTACCGGTGACCCAGTCGGTCACGAGGCCGGGCCCGCCCAGACTCTGGGAATTGAAGATGCCGGTCAGGAGCGCACCGAGGACGCCGCCGACCGCGTGCACGCCGAAGACGTCGAGCGAGTCGTCGGCACCGTGCCAGCGCTTCAACTGGTTCACGCCCCAGAGGCACACGACGCCCGCCGCGAGCCCGATCACGAACGCGCCGAAGATGCCGACGTTCCCCGCCGCTGGCGTGATCGCGACGAGTCCCGCCACCGCGCCGGAGGCGGCACCGAGCATCGAGGGCTTGCCTTTCACCAGCCACTCGGCGAACGTCCACGAGAGCACCGCGCAGGCCGTTGCGAGAAAGGTATTGATGAAGGCGAGCGTCGCCGAGTTGCCGGACTCGAGCGCCGAGCCCGCGTTGAAGCCGAACCAGCCCACCCACAGGAGCGAGGCACCGATCATCGTCATGGGAAGGTTATGCGGGGTCAGCGCTTCGCGCCCGTAGCCGATGCGCCTGCCCACGAGATACGCGCCCACGAGGCCGGCCACGCCGGCGTTGATGTGCACCACCGTGCCGCCCGCGAAATCGAGCGCGCCCCACTGCCATAACAATCCGGCCTTGGCGTTCAAGCCGTCCACGAGCTTCGCGTCGGTGTAGGCGTCGGGACCGGGCCAGAACCAGACCATGTGCGCGATCGGCGCATAGGCGAAAGTGAACCACAGCACCATGAAGATCAGCACCGCGGAGAACTTCACGCGCTCGGCGAACGCGCCGACGATGAGGCAGCACGTGATCGCCGCGAACGTCGCCTGGAACGCGACGAACAGCAGCTCGGGAATCACCACGCCCTTGCTGAAGGTCGCCGCCATCGCGAAGTCGCCCTTAGCGGCATCGAAGGTACCGCCCAGGAAGAGCCGGTCGAAGCCGCCGATGAAGGAATTGCCCTCCGTGAACGCGAGACTGTAGCCGTAGACGCACCACAGCACCACGATCAGCGAGAAGGTGACGAATACCTGCATCAGGACCGACAGCATGTTCTTCGCGCGCACCATCCCGCCGTAGAAGAGCGCCAGCGCCGGAATGCTCATCATGATGACGAGCGCCGTGCACACCAGCATCCAGGCGACATCGCCCTTGTTGGGCACGGGCGCTGCGGCCGCAGCCGGGGCGGGTGTCGCGCTCGTCGCGGCGGCGGCCGGTGGCTCAGCCGGCTTGTCCTGCGCCTCGGCCGGAATGCCCGCGAGCGTGAGCGCGCCGAAAAGCGCAAGTACAGTCAGCAGCTTTCTCATTTGCAATCGCTCCCTATAGCGCTTCCGCGCCGGTTTCGCCGGTGCGGATGCGGATGACCTGCTCGAGTTCGAATACGAAGATCTTGCCGTCGCCGATCTTGCCGGTGTTCGCGGACTTCTCGATCGCCTCGATCACCTGATCGAGCAGTTCGCTGCGGATCGCGGCCTCGATCTTCACCTTGGGCAGAAAATCGACCACGTACTCGGCGCCGCGATAGAGCTCGGTGTGTCCCTTCTGTCGGCCGAAGCCTTTCACTTCCGTCACCGTGATGCCGGTGACTCCGATCGCGGACAACGCCTCCCGCACTTCGTCGAGCTTGAAGGGCTTGATGATTGCCGTTACGAGTTTCATGGGTATCCCCGTGCGTGTGGATTGCGAAAACGGCGGCTAGAACGTCTTCTGGATGAAGATCGTTCCCGTCCCCTTGCCGATGAAGCGTCCCGCGGGCGTCGTGTAGAACGTTTCCTGCGCCGCGCTCATGCTGGTGTCGGTATAGAAAGCGCCGATCGTGAAATCCTTCGGCAGCGCATAGGACAGGCCGAGCTTCCAGTCCTCGTAGGAGGCGACTGTATCGTTGGATACGCCCGGGACCGCGCTGCCCTTGAACTTCTGCTTGCCCCAGTGCGCGATGGCGGTGAGCCCGGTGTCCCCGAGCGGCACGCTCGCCGTGACATCGAGGTAATAGGTGCCGCGGCTGTCGCCGACGCCGAAGGTCTTGTCCTTCATGCTGTGCGAGTACTTGACGGTGATCCATTTCCAGCCGAGCGCGCCGTAGAGCTCGAAGGTGTCCGCCTTGAGAAATCCCGGCGCGACATCGCCCGGATACCAGTAGTAGAGGCCCCCCACGTCGTAGGTGAAGTCGGTCTTGCCGATGTTGCCCTTGATGCCGCCGTAGATATCCAGCTCGAGGCTGCCGCCGCCGGTGTAGGCACCGAAGTCCCGCAGCCAGCTGATGTTCGAGCCCCACGTGCCGATGTAGAGCCCGGTCGGCGTGTGGCTGTAGTCGAAGCCGCCCTGCAGTGCCGGATCGCGGTCGGTCTGCGTCAGGCCGCGGAAGATGTATTGGCTGAAGAGCCCGAGGTTGCCGGTGAGATTGTGGGGTGAGGCGGGCGCCTGCTGGGCGCCCACCGTGCCCGATACGCATGCCGCCGCCACCGCCCCTGCCAGAATCGTTCTTTTGAACATGTGCATGCCCTTTCCAGATGGAGTCATGGGAATTCCCGATGATTCGGTCAGCACAAGCCATGCCAGAACAAAATCGAGTGGTTATTCATGCACTTGGAATGCCGGTCCAGTCTTTGCGAACGGGTCCTGCACCGTATTGACGCGCAATCCGGCACGGGCGCACCAATGTCGTGCACATGTACGAAGCGTCGGCCGGTGTTATGGGACAATCCCCCAAACATCGTTTGAGAGGTCGCCGTGGACAATCAGAGGCTGTTCGAGGAGATCAACGAGCGCATCCGCACGGTGCTTGCACAAAGCCCCGCCGCCGATATCGAAAAGAACATGCGCGCCATGCTGACGGCATTCTTCGGCCGGCTCGATCTCGTGACGCGCGAGGAGTTCGACGTGCAGCGCGAAGTGCTCGCCCGCACCCGCCAGAAGCTGACGGAGCTCGAAGCACGGGTCGCCGAGCTCGAGCGCAAGAACCGCTCCGCCCCCTGACCCTTTCCCCCCCTCCGATGAGGAGGGGTGCCGACTATGTCGGCGGGGCGGTGAGAGAGTACGTCCGCCAACCACGCCCCTCCCGCATTAATCCATGCAATCCACGACCCGTGATGCCGCTCCATGGGACTCGCCGTACTCTACAGTCGTGCGCTCGCCGGCATGGACGCGCCGCTCGTCACCGTCGAAGCGCATCTTGCGAACGGGCTCCCGAACTTCACCATCGTCGGGCTGCCCGAAGCGGAGGTGAGGGAAGCGAAAGACCGGGTACGCGCGGCGCTGCAGAACGCACGCTTCGAATTCCCCATGCGCCGCATCACGGTCAATCTCGCGCCCGCCGATCTTCCCAAGGAAAGCGGGCGCTTCGATCTGCCCATCGCGCTCGGCATCCTCGCCGCGTCGGGACAGCTTCCGTGCGAGCGGCTCGCCGACTACGAATTCGCCGGGGAGCTGGCACTGACCGGGGAGCTGCGGCCGATACGCGGTGCGCTGGCGATGACCTTCTCCGCTGCGCGCGAGAAGCGCGCGTTCATCCTGCCGGAAGCGAGCGCGCAGGAAGCGGCGCTTGTGGAGCAGGCCGCGATCTATCCGGCCCGCTCGCTGCTCGATGTCTGTGCGCACCTCGCCGGCAATGCACCGCTTGCCCGCTATCGATGTGCGCCGCCGATCGTTCCGGACCGCTTTCCCGACATGGCGGAAGTGAAAGGGCAGTCGCAGGCCAAGCGCGCGCTCGAAATCGCCGCCGCCGGCGGGCACAGCGTGCTGATGCTCGGGCCGCCGGGAACCGGCAAGACCATGCTCGCTTCCCGTCTGCCGGGAATCCTGCCGCCGATGACGCAGGAAGAAGCGCTCGCCTCGGCCGCGATCCAGTCGCTCGGCAGCGGCGGCTTCGAGGTCTCGCGCTGGGGCCGTCGTCCGTACCGTGCGCCGCATCACACCGCATCCGCCGTCGCGCTGGTGGGCGGCGGCTCAAATCCGCGGCCCGGGGAGATCTCGCTCGCGATGCACGGCGTGCTCTTTCTCGACGAGCTGCCGGAATTCGACCGCGACGTGCTCGAAGTGCTGCGCGAGCCGCTCGAATCGGGGCGCATCACCGTCTCGCGCGCCGCGCGGCAGGCCGAATTTCCGGCGCAGTTCCAGCTCATCGCCGCGATGAATCCCTGCCCCTGCGGTTACCTCGGACACTACAGCGGACGTTGCCGCTGCACCCCGGACCAGGTCCTGCGCTACCGCAGAAAGATTTCCGGCCCGTTGCTCGATCGCATCGACATCCAGATCGAAGTGCCCGCCGTGCCCTCGCAGGACCTCGAGCGCGCGAATGGCGGCGAGACTTCGAGTGCGATGCGCGAGCGGGTCCTTGCAGCCCGCGAACGCATGCACGCGCGCCAGCGCAAGGAAAACGCGCGGCTCACGACCCGCGAAATCGACCATTACTGCGTGCCCGATGCACAAGGCGCGGCATTGCTGAAGCAGGCCATCGGACGACTTGGGCTCTCGGCGCGCGGCTATCATCGTATACTGAAGCTCGCGCGCACCATCGCGGATCTCGCGCCGGCCGAGCGCATCGGCGCGGCGCACGTCGCGGAAGCGGTTCAGTATCGGCGCCTCGATCGCGCGGCGGGGTAGTCGGCGAACCCCCTCGGTCCTGCGGAGGAGGATGGAACAACTCAACGGCTTACTCACGCAGCACGGCCTCACCGTCGTGTTCGTGAACGTGTTGCTCACCCAGGGCGGCGTGCCGGTGCCCGCGATTCCGACGCTGGTGGTCGCCGGGGCGCTGGTTGCGCAAGGGCATATCGGACTGACGCCGCTTGCCATCGTCGCCGTCGTTGCATCGCTCATCGGCGACACGCTGTGGTACGCAGCGGGCAAGCTCTACGGCCAGCGTGTCCTTGCCACGCTCTGCCGCATCGCGATCGAGCCCGACTCGTGCGTCAAGCAGACCGAGAACATCTTCGAGCGCTGGGGCGCCGCTTCGATCATGGTCGCCAAGTACATTCCCGGCTTCGCGACGGTCGCGCCTCCGCTCGCGGGCATGGTGCGTCTGAAGCTCCTGCCTTTTCTCCTGTACAGCACCGTGGCGGCGCTGCTGTGGATCGCCCTTCCGATCGCGCTTGGCATGGTATTCCACGCCGAGGTCGAGGTGGCGCTGGAATGGCTCGAGAGCATGGGGACGGGCGCGCTTGCACTTCTGGTCGCCGCGGCTCTTCCGGGGGAAGGAGGCGGTGTCGCAATTCGAGACGGTCTGTCTCGATGCCATTCCGATCGTTGCGCTCATCACGTTCCTGATCGGCGTCGTGTTCACCTACATCCTCGGACAGCAG
>Ga0209172_10000226_pt1 | contig 169265 bp, 150 predicted proteins | sample LarsenN4metaG_FD_184113 | JGI IMG/M metagenome (GOLD analysis project Ga0209172, IMG submission 184113) | Hot spring sediment bacterial and archeal communities from British Columbia, Canada, to study Microbial Dark Matter (Phase II) - Larsen... ...
TACTCCCCTTGGTGCTCAAACACCATCCGCACCGCCCGCTCCCTCACTTCCGGTGAATACTTCGTCTGCTTGCTCATGACTCCATCCTCTCAAGGTTGGGAGTCTCCGGCAAACTCGGGGCGGTTCAATTCCGTAAACTGCCGCACTTCCCGCGAAGAGGACCGTAAGCAGGAGGCAGTTCCGGAGTCTCCGTTTTGCCCTGGTTTCCATTGCCCGAGCCTATGACCTGACTATTCGCTTTCGAAGCCGTGAGTCGTGAACTTCAGGGTCCGGCTGTTCTCCGTAACAATGCGTACAACATTGTCCGGAGCGCCGTCCGGGAAACGGGCCTCTATCTCAAGAGTGACTTGCACCGTCGCTCCTACCAGCCCTGCCAGATGTGTAATGACTTCGTCTGCGATCCTGCTTGCGTCTCGACCAGCGCGCTCGGGATCCAGCTTGACTGTCCCGTGGTATCGCTTCGGCTTGAGCGCCTCCACGGCGCCTCCTGTAGGTCCTGTTTCGCCGGTACCCGGTGCTTGTCCAGTGCCGGCGCCCACGCCGGCCGACGCTCCTGATGCCGTCCCTTCGGTCTCGACCTCCATCTGCCTGCGCGCCACAGCGGCTTGCACCAGTAGACCTGGGTCGTTATCAGTAATCGCCACCTGCTGGCCGCTGCGCAATCCTCGGTACCGTGCCGCCGCCTTGTCATAGGTTTCAGCATATGCGAACGCGTCGTTCTCCCATGTCAGGAGCGCGAGCCCGTTCCGTATCGCGTCGAGCAACACCTCTGCTTCCCTGAGTCGCGGGAGGTAAAGGTAGCGTGAAAAGTCGTCGACCAACTGCCGAATTCCGACATGCTCACCGCGCCACAGTGGAACCTTGTCGAGCTCCATGCGAAGTCGCGATGGTCCCAGGACAGTGATCAACAATTCCTCGTTCTTCAGGCGCTTGCTCGCCCGTACCGCCAAGGGCTCCTGACCGGTCAGCCGGATCGCCTGAAACTCCAACGGTTCCTGCGGCTTGTGCTGCACTGGCACGATGAGCCATTGGTAGGTTTCGGGCAAGCGTGCGGTCGCGGCGCCATCGGCGGCGGCTCTCTGCGTCTCGGCCTGTTTCACCTGATGCGGCGATAAGTCGAGAGTATCCCGCTCATCGAGAATCGATTCCCACGCCAAGTATTTGCGTACGGCGTCCTCCAAGTCCTGCAGGCGCGACTTGTCGGCCGCCAGGAAAACCAGCGTGTTTCGGTACAAGCGTGGAGTGTTGCCACGCGTCTCCAGGATCGCCTTCGCGGCGACCTCCGCAGAATTCCCCGGCTCTTTGGAGTACGGATGGTCTGGGCTGAGGACGACCAAGCGTGCGTCGAGGTCGTCTGGCACGTCAGCCCCCGTTGCCGGCAGCGAATGCACGCGTTTGAACTCACCGGAATTCCGCAAATCGTCGCGCAGCCGCCGCTCCAGCTCGTGCAGCACCTTGTCTGGATCGCGCTTGAGTTGCTCCGCCCGATCCTCTGCAAGCTTCGTCACTGTGGGCTGTGTGGAGTACCAATAGCGCGGGCCATCCTGGTACAGGTAGGTCGCGGCGGCTGCCAGTCGCCTCAGGGCATCGCCGAATACGGCTGGCGCCTCTCCGGGCATCACACAACCGAGCTTGATTCGACGATCTTCCAGGCCACGATTCGCGGCGGTGGGGGTCGGCGCCGACCCCAGATAGATTGCCCTGGCGACACGCCGGCAGGCAGCGAACTTGCCAAGATTGGGAAGATCACTGTCGAGGCGCAGCGGTAGTGAGTTGGCTCCATCGACGTCCTTCTCGATGATCGGCACCCAGTTGTCCGACAGATACCGCGTGAGCTCGAACTGGACACGCGGATCATCGATCGGGATATTCGCAGGCATGATCAGTGGATTGCGATCCGCCTTCTCCCAGAGGCTATGAATGACGGCAGCCATCAAACGCAGCACGCCACGCGTGCGCTGAAACTTCACCAGCGTTGACCAATCGGTGTACAGACGATCGAAGACCTCCGGATGTATCGGGTAGGCCGCCTTGAGCCGCTTTTCATAATCGGTATCGCGGCATTCGGGCGGGAACTCCTGGTGTTGGACGCGATAAAAGTCCGCAAATTCACGTGCGACCACGTCCCGCGTCTTGAACTGGCTGGGGTCGATCATCGGCTCGAATAACCGACGCCTGACGATCTCGAAGCCTTCCTCCGCGCTAGCCGGCCGCCACGAGGACTCGATGCGGCCTACTACGTTGCGAAGTCGATCCAGGGCTTCCCGCCCCCGCTGCCCCCCCACTTCTACGTCGTCAATCTGGGCGTGCGCCGAGCTACCACTGTCCGAAGCCGGCAAGCTGATGACGAGCAAGCAGTTCTTCGCGAGCTTTGCCGACTCCGTCAGAGCCTGGGCGAAGGTGAACTGGGTCTCGAAGCTTCCCGCTGGCAAGTCGCTCTGATCATGAAGCTGACGGGCATAGGCGACCCACTCATCGATGAGGACCAGGCAAGGCCCGTACTCCTTGAACAGTTCGCGCAGCACGTCGCCAGGGCTAGTTGCCTTCTCGTCATCCGCTTGCACACGCGCGTAAGCTTTCTTGCCGCCCAGTTGATAGGCCAGCTCGCCCCAAAGAGTCCGAACCACCGTGCCGTCTGATTTCGTGACGGGATTGCCGGGCGAAATCTTGTTGCCCACCAGGACCACCCGCTTGGCAGTCGGCAACTTGGAGCTTCCGGCTTCCTGCATTACCCCGTCTATGCCCACCAATTCGTTGGGCTTCGTACCGCCAAACAGATGGTAGAGCGCTAACATCGAGTGCGTCTTGCCGCCACCGAAGTTGGTCTGGAGCTGCACGACAGGGTCGCCACCCGTCCCCGAGATACGCTGCACCGCCCCGACAAGCATGCGTTTGAGGCTGTCTGTCAAATAGGTGCGGCGGAAGAATTCCACCGGATTCCGATATTCATCCGTGCCTTCGCCGAGATGCACTTGCCAAAGATCGGCCGCAAATTCAGCCTGCTGGTATCGCCCGCTTGCCACGTCCTTGTGCGGCGTGATGACCTCTCGCCACGGTTTCAGTGTGCCGGTAGCCACGCTCTCGACCGCAGTGCCGGCCGTCTTGCGCTTCTCCGTGCGCACCTGCTCGTCGAAACGCACCCGCAGCAGCTCCATCTTCACTTTCTCGACTTCATCCGCCTGCGGGGCCGAAACAGCCGTCAGCAGGCGCGAGCTGGAATCGAGCGCACGATAGGCGTCGTCGCTGGAGAAGTTCTGCTGGTGCGCCCATTTGTTCCGTACGCTGCGCAGCTCGTTGACCAGACTACGTTCTGCGGGGCCGAGCGTCTTGCGAAAGACGTCGTTCCACGCCTCCCACATCACCTTCAGGAGGGCGGCCGCATCCCACTCCGAGAGCTTTGCCTTCGCAAGAAGCTTGTCTTCCCCAAGGTACCCGCGCGCCTCCTCCTCGACCGTCAGCATGCTGCGGCCCTTCAGCTCGCGCTCGATGAATGGAAGCAGGCCGGCACGAAGCAGCTCCAGTGCCTTGCCGACACGCTCATGATTGGTAATCGCCATTATTTGGTGCCCCCAAGACCTATTTTTTCGAGCAGGCTCTCCGATTGCCTAGACTAGATTAGATGTACGACGTCGATATCCCCCCATTTCTCACGCAAGTACTCTGCCACCACGCGGCGATGACAGTGATGGGGTTTGTCCTCGCTGCAAAGCATGCAACCGTCGGCCAGCAACTCCCGAGGAACGGTATCCTCGATACGTCGTTGCCGCATTAGCTCCAGGAACTCTTGCTCATAGACGTTCCAGTCACCCTTGTTCTTCTTGTACTTGTCGAGAATGTCCTGTGTGGGAGCGAGATCCGGCAGGTACACATAGTCCATGTCGCAAATCTCGCGCAGGAAGAACTCGAGGTCCGGCCGCTTGGCAAAGCCCGCGAGCTGCGAGACATTGTTCAGCCGCACGTCGACAATGCGCTTGGCACCGGACTTCCGCAGCAGGGTGAAGAACTTCTCAGCTGACTTTTTTGTGAACCCGATCGTGAAGACCTTCATGTTCATCGTCTCCGTTCCTGGATGCCTTCACTTCCTGCATGTCCTCGTCGATGTAGGCAATCTTCTTCTCCTGCCTGGCGCACGCCTCGGCCATCTGTTCCTCCTCGGATCTGAACATGTCGCTGGCGGGAATTCTGGTGAGGGCCAGCAGCCGGCGCATCGTGTCGCCGTGCGCTTCCAGCGACCCATCCGCTCGAATGTGCTCGACGTGCACACCCAAGGCTTCCAGGGCCCGGCTAACCAGCAGGGTGCGGTGGCAATCGAGCGGCTCCTTCTCTGCACACATCAGCGCGACGCAGTGTGATTCCGCGCCCTTCATCACGCGCTGAAGCCCTTGCTTGAAAAGTTCCGTTTTTGCGAGTCGCTCGTACCTCACCTGGCCACCCTCGTAGCAGGCGGGGTCCTCCGAGCGAGCGCCCAACTCCTTGCCGAGAAAGACATATGCAATGCCAGCAGCCTGCAGCTCCCGCTGCAGGTCCTCGCGATTGAATTGCGGGTTCATGCGGCTGTAAGGGGACGACCGCACATCCGCCACGGCGGTGATGTCATGGTCGCGCAGCAAGGTCAGAAAATGGGCGATAGGGTGTGTCGAATGCCCAATGGTAAAGACCTGCATATGGTTCATCTCTCCAACCGTTTGACCATGTCTGGAGTTAACAATGCCGCCACGAGCTTGTAGCAATACCCGTCCGTGTGTGGCTCACCAAGGCTGATTGTCGCATAGCACTCCCCGACTCGATAATCGCCGTCAGGCTTCTGCAAATAGATGCGCTCGATTACCGGGTCGGTCACCCACAACTTGTATGGTATCCCCTTAAACCGAAAGACTCCTTGCACCCGCCGCTTCCGATTACCGACGTCGGCACTCGGTGCGAATACGCGCACTCCCACATTGGCCAACATCAGAAAATACAAGGAGTTCCTGAGCCTCATCGCCTTCTCTGTCGGCACTCGGTCATTCATCCCGTGATAGGTACGGGTGCCATTGCGCCATAGGATTTCCGGCTCGTCCGTTAGCCAGTCGAGCTTGGGCGTGGCCGTTCGGGTGATTCGCCGCCAGTACCATCCGTCGTCAATAACATAGTTCTCCGTCTGAAACGCGTTGGGACGATGCTCTGCGATCGGCACGTCCATGATGTCCAGCACCCTAGGATCCCTGCCATCCTTGTACCGGCGCTCCTCTTCCGATACTTCCTCGGTCGGCCTCTCGCTGATCGGTCGGATCCAGTCGCCCACACGGCCGTTCTGCCACTCCTTTCCTGCAATACATCGTCCTGAAAGTTTTCTTGAGTTCGCCAGACACACGATGCGTTTCCACATCATAGTCACTCTCCTTGTGCATAGTCGTGCTCAAAGCAATTCGTTCTGCTCCGGTTCTCGTCTTGCGGCATCTCGGCTCAGCCGGAGGATCTCCGGCCAGCTCTGCACCAGCGCGTTGTATTGCAGCGCCTCGGCGGCGCGCTTCTTGCGCTCGCTCACGGTGTAGAGCCGGTAGGCGAGTTCGCGCGCGGTCTCGGCGCGGGTGCCGAGCTTGGCCGCCAGCGCCGCCGCCGCGCTCTCGCCGCCGCTTTCCAGCGCGCGGATCAGGTGGTGCACGGCCTCCCAGTGCGTGAAGCGCGCGTCGGCGGCCGGGTCCCAGTCCGCGGGCAGCTCGGCGGGTTGAAGCAGCCGCACCTTGCCGCGCTTCGATTCGAGGATGCTCGCCTCGCGCAGGCCGTCCACGCTCGTGTTTTTGGCGCGCGCCAGCACGTCGGCCACGCCGAACTCGCCCTCGGAAAAGCCGTGCTGCTCGAACCAGGCGATCGCGAAGCGGCTGTCGGCGTCGAAGTCGCCTTCCTGCGCGGCCAGCGTCTCGTCGAGTACCTGGTTGATCAGCGCCAGCGCCTCGCGCACGGAAAGCGGCTTGCCCTCGGCGTCGAGCACCTTCGCGTAGCGTGTGTAGACCGCCATGCCGGGGCCGATGGCTGCCTGCGCCAGGTCCACCGGCGCGATGTTCGCGCGCTGCAGGTGCGCGAGCGCCGCGGGCAGCTCGGCCTTCAGCGCCGAGAGGAACTCGCGGCGGGTGGCGGTGGGGGCGTTCTCGGGGCGCCTGCGGCAGACGAGGACGATGCTGGAGGCCAGAGCGTTGGTGCCCGAGCCGATCATCCGGTTGCCGAGTTCCGTGCGCATCGGCCAGGTGCCGCTGATGCCGAAGCCGGCGCGGATCACGGCGTCGAGGAAGGTCTCCCAGCCGGTGCTGGACGTGCCTTCGGCGTTCTCGGTCTCCGACTGCTTGAAGGCGTAGTAGATGGTGACCGGAAACGTCGGGTGCGCTTGCTCGGCGAGCCGATGCATCGCCTGCGTCATGCCGTCGAGGAAGAAGGTCTCGGCCTTCTCCTTGCTGCCGTGGCGGTAGGGCGTGGCGACCAGCTCCTCGGCCTTGGGCACGGCGAGCGTGGCGAACAGGTCGGGATAAACGCCTTTCAGCGAGCGGCGCAGCCAGACGTAAAAGAAGTCCGACAGGTCGGCGTAGCCGATGTTGTCGTAGTAGGGAGGGTCGGTGGAGACAAGCTTTCCGGCGCTGACGGATTGCGTTTGCGCATCGTCGTGCCGTGCTAAACCGCGATGACTCCACGGCACTTTCTCGACAGCCTTAACCATGTTCTCGAGGCTCACCATGTAGTCACCCGCGGCCTCGCCGAACACATTGTTCTCGGCATAATCCCAAAGCATCGGAATCGCCTGGCGCCCGAATAGGTTGCGCACCTGAGTCTTCGTGACTTCCCAGCGACAAAGCGCGTTGCAGATGTCCGTGAGCCGGCTCAGCGCGATTCCCAAGAACACCCCCACCGCCTCCGCATAGGCCGTCGCGCCGCTGCCGCCGTTGCGGAGCGGCACGCCGTCGTCGGGCAATCCCGCGGCCAGCGCGTCGCGGCGCGCCTGCTGCATCGCCTCGCCCACCAGGTCCGAGAACGTCGTCAGCGCCACCAACTGCCGCGGGGTGAAGAGGTCGCCGTAAGTCGTGAGGCCGTACAGCGGCGGCGAGAACCAGCGCGGGTTCTCGGGCATCGCGACGTCCGGCTTCCAGTCCGGCTTGGCCCTTCGCGCCGCCGCCTCGTGCTCCGGGGTCGGCGCGAGATACACCCGCCCGCGCTCGCCCTCGGCGACGATGGCCATCAGCCGGGCGCCCATGCGACCGGCCTGCGCCTCGCCATAGATGTGGTCGCTCGCGATCGGCGTGCCGGACATCAGGCAGCGGAAGTTCGCGCCGCGCGCGAGCTTGGTTCCGTTCTTCACGCCTTCGGCATCCTTCGGCTTGCCCACCTTCACCGTGAACCGGTAGCCGCCGCCTTCGATCAACGGCTCCACATACGCTTCCTTGCCGGCCTTGGTGGAGAGCATGAAGGTGGAGGCGAGCGGCACCTCCACGTGCGCGAAGGCGGGGTTGGGGCTTTTCACCGTGCGCGCCCACAGCCAGGCGATCACGGTGAGCTTCTGGCCGACGTAGGGCTTCAGGTCCGGCCGCGCCTTCGCCATCTCGGCCGTGACCTCGACCTTGGGGTACAGGTGGCCGATCCGCTTTTCCGCTTCGTCGCGCATCCACTGGCCGTAGTGGCGCACGTCCTCGGCCAGCCCCTGCGCGCCGCGCCACTGCCGCGCGATCAGCGTCTTTTCCTTGCGCGCCTCCGGGTTCACCGGCGGCCGGCCGGCGAAGCGCGGCGGAATCTCGATCATCGCCTTGTTGATCAGCACCGCCACCGGGTTGAGGTCGCTGGCATACGCCTCCAGCCCGAGCCGCTGCGCCTCGAGCGGCAGCGCGCCGCCGCCGGCGAAGGGGTCGTGGAAGGCCGGCAGGCGGTGGCGGTCGAACAGCTCCTTCGCGCGCGGGTGATCGGCGTTCTCGGCGCAGGCGCGGCGCCAGCTCTGCCAGATTTCGTCCCGCGCCTTCTGCAGCACCGCCTCGTTGGTGGTGTTCTCCCACTGCACCAGTTCTTCGATGATCCTGAACAGCCGCTCGCGCTCCTTCTGCTGCCTGGCTTCGGTTGGAAAGAGGTCCGGCAGCGACGAGGGGTCGTCCACCATCTGCGCGAAGATCACCGCCCGCGCCGCCGCCAGCGGCCGGCGCGCCCACCACAGGTGCAGCGTGGAGGGGTGCCCGTGCCGGATGGACTTTTCGCGCGCGCTGGCCTTGTTGATGGCCTCGAGCGGCAGGGCGACCTCAATTAGCTTTTTCTTCATCACAATTCAGGAAACAAATAGTCGTCACGTTGCCGTTTCGCCATTATGATCTCGATACTCCCCTAGTTTCGGACATTTACCTGCCCCCAGTTTCAGGACAATCAATCCCGTCTGAATAGTCTTATGCCCGCCGCCTTTTCAAACTCAGCACAGATCAGCTTCAACCTTTCCTGACGAAACTGCTTGAACGCTTTAATAGCACCCTTTTGCCACACGCCTGCATCATTCCCGACGGGTATTAGGTGGCTCTTCATGACGGCACGAAACATCCGCCGACTGTCCGCCTCGTATTCCGCAAGGTAGCGCAGAGGCAGCCGCATACCGATCTTGGCGTTGTCATGAGAGACGAGAAAGCAGATATTGCACAAGCTGTTATATATTCTCGCGGGAAACGCATGCCTCAACTGCGCTTGGGGAAATATGTGGTGCCGATGCTTGCGATTCGAGTGACTAATAGCTCCGGCATCAAGAGGAATAGGCTCCCCATTTTCCAGGTACTTTGGCTTGTGGGAGGCAAGCAGACAGAAGAATGCGCGCGTTCTTGCAGACCGTGCCCCGTATTCGGCACCTTGGATATCCAGTACGGGATCAAGGAGATCGCGAAATACAAAGCGCTTCCTTTTCCCTTGAGCCAAGCCCTCGAACAATTTCGCATCCGCGACGATGTTTCTGTGATAGCCTCTGCCTGTGTAGCGTTGAGCCACCCCGGTCGCCCAGAACCATTTGCGAATTTCAGTCGCCTGATAGCCGTCCGGCTGCCCCGCATGATAGAAAAAGAACACAGCGAGCGTGGCGAGCATGTTCGCGGACGGCAAATACGACTCATCGTGTACAGGGAAGTTATAGTGAAGATAGTCCACAGCTGTCACAAATGCTTTCTGGTACCTGTCCCACTCCTTGCGAAATCTGGCTTTTGCACTCTCGTCGCGCTCGATCTGTCTGGACCATCGGCGCGCCATAGCTTCTAGCTTAGGTGGATCGCCATCAATGCTGGGGCGATTCACGATAAGATTGAAGCCTATAAGGATCGGCTCAACACCTGCAAGAGCGAAGACCTCTTCTCTCACCTTCTGGCGCAGTTCCTGGGCCATTGCCCGCACGTCAAGCGCTCCCATCAACGCAATGGCTCTATCTGCCGCAGTGATACGCATACCTTGGGAGTTGATACGAATAAAAACTTCACCGATCTCGTCCAATGTTGCCGAGCGCACGATTACTACCGGGACCGGGTAGCTCAGAAGGCGTTCGCGACAATCCTTAACTCTTTTAAGAAACCACTTGGCATGACTCGGAAGTCTGCTTTTCCAGTCCGCGGCAAGGATGTCACGAAGCGGAATGAAATCTCGGCCAACAGGTTTACGGTAAACGATTCGTGGCGGATCCTCTTGTTCCTGATCGGGACGAACCACGAAGCATAGGCGCCCGAAGTCAATGTCACGCCCGGCATCGTTTTGTCTTACCTGCGCCTCAAACGCCTGATAAATGACCGATAAGCGTTGTTGTCCGTCAATCACGAACCAGATTTTCCTGTTCGAGTTGTTGAACGACGGAAGCACCTCGGCCGATTGTCGAATCAGGTTCGCGGATTTCCGATCCATCTCCCACAGGAATAGTGATCCAATGGGCATATCGCGGTACATCGAATCCACGAGCTTGGCTGCGCGTCCTGGATCCCATACGAAATTGCGTTGAAGCTTGGGGACCGCGAAGCGCCGCTCCAGAAGATAGCTGCGGAGCTTTTTTACGTTGAATTGTGTCGGTTCAGGCGCCTTCATTTGAGAGTACTGGATACTTGATCAAGAGCGTGCTGACGTTGGAGCCGTGCCAACTCATCGCCATTTCGCCAAGGACAATCGACGTCAAACCCCGCCAGTTGCATGGCATCTTCAATGCAGATTCTGTCGATGCTCATGTCCGACGGTTCTGCCTATCTGTTGGGGACGTATGACCGTTTTTGAGATTCCCTTCTGTCAGGCGGATGTCGACCCACTTCTGCCCTGCCGGGGCTGTCGCGGAACGAGTAGCATGCGTGGCTTGGTCAGCAGCCTCCCCAGAAGTTGTCCCCATTTGGGGCGTATCGAGGTCCGCCACTTCTCTCGCCATTGTGCGTCCGGTTAGGACGTCGCTCCCAAGGTCGACCCAGGTCACCGCCCCGAATGGGTGCTTGTAGTGCACGGGTGGTTCGAGGAGTCGGATGTCGCGCAGCACCCATGGTGTGGTCCATCCTTTGGCTGTCGCAGCCGCGAGCCCGCTTTCCGGAATCGCGTGATAGGCGATCGTCGCCCGCAACTGCTCAGGCGTGCATGCCTGCAGACACTCAGCCAGTGTGGCAGTGCCGCATATCAGGCCCGAGCCCGCCCGGATCAGCGCGATTTCGCCACGTATCGATGTCGGCCGCGAACGCATCTCCCAAGTCTTCTTCCCGGACAGTATCAAATTGATCCATGGAGCACGAATGACAAGGCCTTTCATTTGATCGGATCTCCCTGTAGCGAATTCTCTCGTTGCCGCACAGCGGTGTACTCCTCGAACCAGTCATGCAGGTCCTCTTTGCGAAGCGCTTGCTGCAACGCGGCGACAAACTCGGCGTCGCGGGTCGACTCCCAGGACACATTCTTGATCACAATGCGAACCTTCGGTTCGATGATCCGCATGCGCTGCAATCCCGCCTCGACCTCTGCCCTCAAATTCATGCCAGCATACTTACTGCTGTGTGCTGAGCGTTCCAGGCGCCGGTGGATGGATTCGACAATCGAATTGACGACCGAATCTTGCTCATTGCTGACGTGATCCCGAAACGCCGACACCCAGGCCTTGAGCGCTTCTTCGTATACGGAGACCTCATCAAGGAACTTATGCAGGCGATCCCTTCGAATCAGCCAGCCGAACCCCTTCACCTGCCTAAGATACCGATCACGGATTCCTGCCCATAGCTTGGTCATCTCCGCCTGAGTCGCTGGTTTGACAATCCTCTCGCCGTTCTTGTTAAACACCGGCTCGCCGTCCACCAACAATGGCACCTTAAATGTCAGATCACCCATGGCCTGAAATGGCCGCACCTGCGTATCAATGATTTCCTGGAGGTGTTCTGGTAGATCCGCGTTGAGCAGTATGCTGGATAGCCTCACTCGCCTCTCTGTCCACTCAGCACCCATAAGCTCGAATTCGACGAACTGGAACCGCGTCGCGAACACACGTGTCTTCTGCGCCAGATCGAAGGGCGCCGGCGGATTGGCCTTGAGGTTCTCGACGGTCTTGTTGAGCTCGTGAGGCGTCAGGGGCTCGCGACCAACTTCCGCCTTGTCTGGCAGCACCTGACTGTCATCAGAACCCACGGCTGATGCAACAGTGCGCACAGCTGAACCGGTCAGAAAAATTGCATTCGGCTGCTCTCGACCTGGTTCAGGCTCGACCGACCTCGCCGTCGGTGCCCAGATGACGAGTTGCTCGTCCGTGACGAGCATTCCGATCCGCAATCCCGTCTGCCGCCTCAGCGGGAATTGCAGCCGCGATGCTGCTTCGTGTAATTCGGCCAGCGCATCTGGTTCACCATATCCAATTCGATAAGCATCCTCATCTGAGTCGATTATGATCGTGAGCGAGATGCTGTCACGCTTCATTGCTCGAACAAGGGCTGCATTGCCCGCCTTTCCGACCCCGGGTGCAACATATACCACGCGCGAAGTCGCGCCATCGATGATGCGACCCAACAATTCGTCGTTAATAGAACGGAACGTTTCCATATATCACTCTGGCGGCGTCGCCCGCTGAATCAGTTCAAGGAACCCGTAATTCACGCTGGTCACACCGAAATCAGGCTCTCGATGGAAAGGCGTCCGGAGATAATGAACACGGTGACTGTCCGCACTCACGAACTCGACGATGGCCAGAATGAAGTCCTCCGGCTTGTTCAGCGAGTAGAGGATCTCGTTCTTCGTGACCGTGATTGTATCGGCACCTGTGACACGCCCCTTCACCTCGATGAACCGGAGGCGACCAGTTCGGGGATCGCGGCTTTCTATGTCGTACCCGAGCTTCTCGAATTCCCGGTCCACTGGCTCGAATCCGAGCTTGCGTTCGATATCCATGATTATTGCTCTGGCCCGTGCTGCTGAAACATCGGTATCAGCAGCCTGCGCAGCTGCCAGATTCGCTGTCCCGGTCATTTCTGCGATCAGCCCGGCTGGGATGACCACCAATCCGCCGAGCACGACAGGTGGCAGGGCGGAGATCTGGGCCTCCAGGTCCAGCTGTTCCATTCTCTTCTGCAGACGACCCTGCAGATCGTCAGCGCGCCGCCGGGCCTCCCGCGAATTGAGCCGAGCATTGGCCCGTCCCGCCTGTTCCTGCAACTTCAGCTCCGCGGCACGGTGGTCCCAATAGCCTATCTCCTTGGTTAGTCGGTCCTTGACCGCTGCCTTTGTCTTTTCTATCCATCCCAATCGTCGGTTGCGAACCTCCTGCAGATGACCCGGTACGACATGGGCTATGGCGTGCGTCAGAGCTTTCTGCTCGAGGTCATGCGTAATCCATTGACACTCCGAACGCGCCAATATCGCCGCGACATCCGGCTCGTCGGATTTGAGTGGTCGGTAGTCGAGATACGGGGCGTAATGAATGTGACGTACGTTGCCGCCTGCATCCTGCTCGACATAAAGCAACTGGCGCGAGATGGTTCGGCGCTCGCCCGACTTGGTGGTGCTGGCGTCCTGGATAGCGTGCTCCAGATAGAACATTAGTCTCGGTGACATGCCCGGATCCCGATCATCGACCAGCACCGCCCCCCGGCGAAGCAGGTCTCGATGGCGTTCCAAGGTCAAGTCCAAGACCGCGTCGAGCAGCCCATGTCCGGGACATAGGAAGGCTGCCAGTGGCTGGCCCGGCGGCGCGATCAGGTTCTTCTCGAACACCACGCGCTCGTAGCTCGGCAGAACGGGCTCGCCTCGCCCAATCATCCGGTCCCGATTACGTACGGGAGCAGGGACGTGGGTGACCTCGTACCGTCGTGCTTCCCTTTGGCGTGCCGTCCCTCCCATTTGCCTAAAGGCCTCGAGGAAAAACGACTCGATATAATGAGGCTGCAGCTTACGCGCCTCAGCGCGCTCCATCTCTTCCCTTACGCGCGCGACACGAGTGGCATCCATCGCGTCATGCGCCAAGGCACGTTCCTCCAACAGATCTTGCAGGTGCGGGCGGTCGACGGCTTGTGAGATGACCTGCGTCAGTCGGGCCCGAACGTCCTCCCGTTCCCCATACCGGATCGCCTCAATCAACAGTTTGCGCAGGGGCCTACCCTCAAACTGAAGCTTGCCGAGCACATCGAAGACTTGTCCGCCTAATGCTTGTCGGGCCTGCTCCAGCTTCTCAAGGAGGGTGCGATAGACATCGCCCTCGCGCGTTTCCTCCGCGACGAGATTCCAGAGGTGGCAGACTTCGGTCTGGCCAATACGATGGATTCGACCGAACCGCTGTTCCAACCGGTTCGGGTTCCACGGCAAGTCGTAGTTGACCATGAGGTGCGCGCGCTGAAGATTGATACCTTCGCCCGCCGCATCGGTGGCTATCAGCACTTGCACGTCCGGCTGGAACTTGAAGGCCTCCTGCGTTTTAAGGCGCTCCTCGCGACCCATCCCGCCGTGGATTACAACGACGGCATCTTGTCTTCCCAGCAAGGATGCGACTTTGTTCGCCAGATAGGTCAGCGTGTCCCTGTGCTCGGTGAAGATAACGAGCTTCTGGTTTGGCGAGGACTTAGGCGGTGGGATCGGTCCGGATCCGTACGCTGGCGCGTCCTCGCTTACCGCGGCCGCCAACGCGGCAGGGGTGAAGATCTCCCCGAGCAGGCTCGCCAGCTCTCGCCATTTCCTGTCCTCGCCACTGCGCCGTACTCGTTGCGCCAGACCCTCTAGGCGCACGAGGGTAGCGATCTCAGCCTTCAGTTCTCCGATCGTTCGCGCTGCAGTAGCTTGATCAAGAATCTCCTCTTCGACTTCGGCAACCTCCTGATCGGGCGCTTCATCGAGGTCCTCGATATCCTCAACGTCCAACGTCGGTTGCTGGCTTATTAGTATCTCAGCCGCCGCTCCTCGCTGGAGCAGCTCCATATCGCGCAAGCGCTTCTCCAATCGCTCGCGCCGGCGCCGCAGCGACTGATAGATGGCTTCCGGGGATGATGCCAGGCGACGCTGTACGATGGTCAATGCGAAGCCGACAGTTCCCGCTCGTTTATCGTTGTTGAGCTTTTCGGCCCGATTAAACTCCTCCCGAACGTAGTCCGTTACCGCTTTGTAAAGTTGCGCCTCCAGATCGGACAGTTTGTACGGAACCGTATGCGCAATGCGCTCCGGAAACAGAGGAGTGCCATCGAATTTCAGGAGCTTCTCCTTGACCATGCGGCGCATGAGGTCGGTGACATCCACCTGGTGGACCCCATCTCGGAAGCGGCCCTCAAACCGATCGCCGTCCAGCAAGGCGAGAAACAACTGAAAGTCCTCCTCCTTGCCGTTATGTGGCGTCGCAGTCATGAGCAGGAAATGCCGCGTCAAGGTGCCCAATAGCTGTCCCAGCTTGTAGCGCTTGGTGTACTTGATCTCGCCGCCGAAGAAGGTTGCCGACAGCTTGTGCGCCTCGTCGCAAATGATGAGATCCCACCGACAATCCGGCACGGCAAGCTTTTGCTGGACATCTTCATTGCGTGAAAGCTTGTCGAGGCGTGCGATCACCAAGTTCTTTTCAAGGAACCAATTGCCGGTTCGGGCGGCCTCCAGCGCGTCGTTAGTCAGTATGTCGAACGGTAGCTGGAAGCGGCGGTACAGCTCGTCCTGCCATTGTTCGGCGAGACTGCCAGGACAAACCACCAGACATCGCTGCAAATCCCCACGGGCAATCAGCTCCTTGATCAGAAGGCCGGCCATGATAGTCTTCCCGGCGCCCGGATCGTCGGCCAACAGAAAGCGCAGCGGCTGCCTTGGCAGCATGGACTCGTACACCGCAGTGATCTGGTGCGGGAGAGGGTCCACCAGCGATGAATGCACAGCCAACAGCGGATCGAACAGATGCGCCAGGCGAATGCGGTGTGCCTCCGAAACGAGGCGGAACAGGTGACCGTCGCCGTCGAAACTCCAGGGACGACCACGCTCGACGACCTCGAAGGTGGGTTCTTCGTGCCGGTACAGAAGGCGGTGATCCGGCTTCCCTGCCGGATCTTTGTAAGTAAGCGTCAAAGCCTCAGAGCCGTGCCACTGCACACTGACCACGGTCACCAGGCAGTCGGGAAGGACCCCTCGGACGGCGGCATTGGGCTGTAAGTCTTCTAGCTTGCTCATCGGCGATACCTTTCCATGGCGGTGTGCGTGGCCACAGCGAACGTCCCGCTGCAGTGCCACATTCCTAATGCTGTCATCGTATAGCCCGACAGGGACATGTTTGGGAGGGCGCGCTTTCGTAAACATCTGCCGGCCGACGCATATAGGAAGGTCCGTCTTGTATGCGACACGCTGAAGCCCCCTCGACACTGTGCGACACGCTTGTAAATCTTGCTGATGTTCGCCGCCAGACGAATCGTCCCTCCGTGCGTCCGCAGTAATCGGCGGGAAGTCCCGATGCGCGTCATGTCAAATCCTTTGACACATACGCGTCCGTATACGAAGGTCCGGCGGGTGGCGGATCATCATCAGGCGTATCGTCAATTGGTCTAATGCGGCCGATGTCAAAGGCATCGAATGACAACCCATAGGCAACGGATAATCGATGAAAGTCCGTTGCGTTCAAACCTGGCGCTTTCAGTATATTGGGACGCTCCATCTGAATGACACGCATCGGATACTCGGTCGGCCTATTCAGCCTGCCAAGTGCATTGCGGTAGAAGGGCACATTCGCACCGCCGCCACATATGAAAACGGGTATTCCATCCGTCCAATGCGGTGACCGCCTGTATCTATTTCTCTTCGTTTTCTCCAGGACATCGCCGATCGCGCCCACAAAACGACTTGTTGCTTTCTTCATCTTGCCCTTCAGGACCGCCGCGTCCACCCGGAGTCTGTCCACGATCACATCTACGGACGGAAACGGTTGCGAGTCGTCCCATTCGACAGGTCGCTCGGTGCTAACCAGGATCTCGTTAAGGAGGAAATGTGTCCCGAGGCGCAAAACTTTGGCCGCAAAGATTGGGTACACGTCATCACCTTTTTCTGAGTGGACATTGAATGTCGTCACATCGACAGTCCCTGCTCCGATGTCCACGAGAAGGTGTAAGTCATCCTCCCTGCGCGGAGACCTTACGTAAGAGGCAATTTGCGCGATGACTTCCGGAATCACCGAGATCTGTTCTGGACTCCGCAACGATGCGCCATTGAAGTTACCCTTCGGGTCGGTTCTATACGCATCCCGGGCCGCGGCGAGGGTTACTTTTCCAGGCGCGACGCTCAGCTCCCATGCGGCCCAGGCAATCTGCTTGTAGAGTTCTTTGAGTTGCCGGTCATGCCACGGATCAGAGGGCAGCCCCATATTCATAAGCCAATTGATCCTGTTTCGACCATATACATCACCAAGATTGCTTTGAAACCAAGCCCGCACATGTCTCAACACAAGTGCAAGATACGCCGCGACTAAAGCGCATCGCTCGACGGTTCTGTCTTGTGCAAGTAGACTGAACTTCATATCGGAGTAGTACGCCTGCGCGTCGGGAACCTCTCCAAGATGACACTCGCCATCAGCGGCGATCGTAAGTACTCCGGGCAGCAGGTATGGGTTTGGTGTAGCGACACGCTGCTCGAATGGAACAGCGTATCGAGCGCGGCTCTCGCCAATGATCACCTTTGTAAAGGCGGTGCCAAAATCCAGACCAATAACGAGATCCAGAGTGTCGGCACGCTCGGTTCCGTCGAACTGCGTACGACGGCCGACGTCCTGCCAACCGGCCCAATCTGTGCGCGCTGGGGCACGAATTTTTATTTTCGGCCTATGCAGGGCTGGGGAATCGGATGCTGACCGATTTTCGCCGGTCGAGACGGCTGGCGAGTCACCGGGTTGTTTGATCTCACCCACGGAGCCGGCGGATATCGCCTTTTCCTGTTGTCGCCCGTCTCTGGTACTCAACGGCTCTGCTCTAAGCGGTACACGAGCATTTATCCCGCTTCGCCCCTCATCGTCGTATCGCTCCTGAGCAAGACTGCCCCCTTGCGAACCCGCCCCGGGAAGCGCGGCGCGACCCTGCTCCGATGGGCCGCCTTGCCACGACGTGGCCCAAGCTCCCATCCTGTCTCTAATGTCCCTCAACTGCTGCTTCCAGCCTTTCCGATCATCCATGGCGCACTCCCTAAGTTAGATATATGACACCCGCGCACGGCTCAAAGTGACTCGTACGCATTTCCTCCCTCGATGTCAGCCGCTCCATCTGCAGAGATACCTTTTCTTCCAATGAGCGAATTTGTCCCTCAGTTGCGTTGACCAACGACGCTCTGCCACACACCTGATGCTTGATCAGTACCTCGCGCAATACCTTCATGCGACGCTCCTTGTGCTTGATAAGTGATTCCTTTTGAAAGGTTACGCGATCGCGATTTTCGATCTCGCGCATTTGCGCGGCCCGCTCATAGTCACCCTGGACCGCCGTTGCGCACGCATCAATCGCGCGTCTCAGCTCGTCGCTCTCCAACCTGCTGTGGGCTTCAAGCCAATCCTCCGCAACAAGCCTTGCTCCGTTCACTAGCTCAAGGGATTCTTCCATCGACAACATCCTGCCGCACACGATGTTGACGGCTCTCGCACTGAGTTCCTCATCGGTCCGTAGTCCCTCGAAGCTCCAGTGCGAAACGACGAACACATAGGTTCCGGGCTCATAGGTTCGGGGCATCATTGATGTGTCGCATCTCACTGCGACAAGCGGGATATAAGCCTCGTTTTCTTGCGACAGTTCTGTGCTGATGAAACGGACGAGAGGGTGAAACTGACTGATATGCTCGAGCCGACCCATCCCGCGGCCCACCTTGTTCACAAAACGGCACCTGATGCGCTGTCCCGTTGCAAGTCTCGTCTGACCATGTTGACGTTTCACCTTGAGGAACTCATCGAGTTTCGCGGCAACGTCTGCCGGGAGCCTGATATCTATTTCGGTCGCGTCGTCGCCGCATTGTACGAACTCATGGCCGGGCGCGTACCGCTCAAGGTAGTCCCGAACGTAAACGATCAAGTCCCTTTCTGAGATACGGCGCGAGAACTGATGTGCCGCGTGCACCTGCTCCAATATGTAACCACCGTGCGCAATCAGACTGGAGGCGCTGCTCTCGAGTTCGTCGTTCTCCATTTTCTTGCGCTCAAGTGCCAGCGCAGTCTGCTCGACCCGCGTTTCCTCCTCTTCCGGCGTGAGATGATGCGAAAGCAGATCTAACGTTAGGCGTTGAATTTCCTCCCCCAGAATCGCCTCCATGCCGCCCAAAGCGCGTTCAAATAGGTTCAGCCGCTCGTAAAGCCGACTGAGAATTCGCTCGTCAATCGTCCCGGCGGAACAAAGATTCCATATCGTAATCGCCTCTGCTTGCTGCCCCAGTCGATCAATTCGACCAATCCGTTGCTCTACTCGAACAGGATTCCAAGGCAGGTCGTAGTTCACTAGCACGCGGCAAAACTGCAGATCGACGCCTTCGCTTGCGACTTCGGAGGAAAGAAGAATCCGTACATCCGAAGACTCGCGAAAGCCGTCGATGACCGCTTGCTTATCCGGCATACCTCCCTTGAGTTTGACGCTCGCAACTCCGTCCTTCTCAAGTCTCTCCTGCAGGTAATCGAGAGTGCCGCGATAATAGGAGAACACAATGATCTTCTCGGCCGGATGCTTCGCGAAGTATCCCGTCAATACGGCCCTCAGCCGCTCATACTTCGAATCGGACGCCTCTAGTACCGCCACATCAAGCTTCGGCAGCACCTCTCTTTTGATGTACGCCAGCAGGGGCTTGTGTACCTCGCTCTCCACTTCCGCCCCCAGTGATTCGAACAGCATCTCCGCGTCACCATCAACTTTCATCGTCCAGGCACGCGCGGCAGCCACCATGCAGCTTGAGACTTGGCGCTGCGGCGGCGCGAGCAGGAATCCATCGTTTATGTCGCGGGACAACGCATATTCTCGGATCGCGCGTGTCACCTCGAAATAGAACCATGCTTCTGACGGCTGCATCTGAACCTTTTCAAGGCGCGCACGGCGAATGACACGAAATTCATGCACGTCGCGCTTTCTCGTACGCGACACCACGTTATTGAGCAGATTTACGCGCTCAATGCGATTGGCAAGTCGCACGCGCTCGGATGGGTCATTAAGGAGTGTGGGCGGCATCGGCGCGCTGCAAAGCATCTCGAGTTGGCGATTACGACTTAAGAGACGATGAGACTTCGCCTGCATTAGCAATGCCTTAATTTCTTCCTCGGTCGCCGATTTGTCTAATGCCTTATGGCGCGCCTTTACCAGCGGCTCATTTGCGGCCAGAACCTCCGGAAAGAGCGCGCGATATTGAAAGTTGTCTGGATCGACAAGTCGCAAGAGTTCGTACAGATCATTGTCCCTGATGTTGATCGGGGTCGCCGTCAACAGCACGACATGCTCTGACACCGCACGCAGCAGATCGCCTAGCTTGGCCGTCTGTGTCTCGGGATTTCTGAGATAGTGGGCTTCGTCAATTATGAGGAGGTCCAACAGAGTCTCGCGCTCGGCGTGTGAGTTCAGGAAATGCGCCAGTTTGTGACGCGCGGAGAGTTCTGCATTGGCCTCCTCCCGTTCGTCCCAACCTCTAGGCGGGCGGTGCCCTTGAATGCCGGCGATAATGGCCTTGCCGTCAGGCCATTCGTTCTTGGGTCTGCTCAGTGCGTTCAAGGTTTCGGCGGACGTCGTAATTTCTGCATCAACCGCGAAGCGTCGAGACAGCTCAAGCTTCCACTTTTCACAAAGCATGGCAGGACAGATGACCAGGAGCCGCCGCGCATCGAATCGTGCACGCAGTTCTGTCCAGATCAGTCCGGCCTCGATTGTCTTGCCAAGGCCGACTTCATCCGCGATCAGTAGCCCATTCGAGGGCGATTCAAGAAAGGACAGGACGGGCTTGTATTGGTAGGCGTAAAAGTCCGAATTAGTCGTCTCCATGCTGTAGATTACGTTCGCGAGACGTCCGGACAACTGGATACGCGTGAGGTTTCGCCTCAGATCCGATGCGCGACCAAACTTAAGCTGCTCGATAAGAGAGTAAAGGTCAATGTCGCCATCGGTCAGCGGCTCGAGCTCGTATTCTGGTTTATATGTCATTCCGAGCACTGGAAACGTAGCCTGGACCATTACCGTGCCGGCGCGTTCCCGCTGCCGACCGGTGCAGATTCCAATCGTTCCCGGGTCAGACTTGAGGCGCACCTGCGTGCCCGCCTGCCAAGGCGAAATTTCGTTCTCAGCAATGCGCTGGTCTGATGTCATATATACATCTCGATCATCTTCGAGATACGCTGTTTCAACTCCCTTCGCAGGGTTGCGGGTTGCAGGACTTCTACGTCGCATCCGTAACGCAATACATCCATCAAGATTTCTCTATGATCGGAATACGGGATCTTTAGGATGTAATACCCGTCTTCATCATGGTGTCCCTCTTGATGCGGATGCCACGTCTCTCCTGCTATCCACCTCGCACTCTCTGGGGTAAACCGAAGCACAGCGATATTGTTGGGCTTACCTGCGAATATTCCGTAGCCACCGGCAACGGCTTCGTCGATTCGGTCCTCCGCAATATTCCGCGCGGCGCTTGACAGTGGTACGACCACACGAATTGCATCGAGCGCGAAGACGCGGATGTCTTTTCGCAAATGACACCAGGCATCGAGATACCAGTTGTCGCGGTAGTGCACGAGTCGCTGCGGGGAGACCTCGCGCGTGAGCTCCTCGCCGCGCTCGCGGTTGTAGTGGGTGATGCGCAGGCGCTTGCGGGTGAGCACGGCCTTGGCGATGGTCTCGAACTCCTTCGCCGGCACCGATCGGCGGCCCATGGGGAGGAGCTTGATGCGCTTGCGGATCTCGGCGGTGGTGTGGCCGGCGCTGTCGAGCAGCGCGGCGATCTGCGCCTTCAGCGGCGCGATGCTCTCGGCGAGCAGGCCCGGCTGGATCCCCTCCAGCAGATGCTGCATTGCGAGCAGGGCGTGCGCCTCGGTGTCGTTGAACCACAGGCCCGGCAGCTCGAAGCGCGGGCCGGCCTGTCTGCCCTTCTGCTCCTCGTAGCGGTACCCACGCTGCGCCCGGTCCCAGACGATGGGGGCGTGCAGGCGGCTGCGCAGGTATTCGAGATCGCGCTTGAGCGTGGCCGGGGAGACTTCCAGTTCCTCTTCAAAGACATGGAATGGCACCACCCGCCGGGCTTCCAGCAGCTGGTTGATGCGGTAGAGACGCTCGGTGCGGTCCATTCGTAGCCGGGTTCCCGTGGCGATGGATGCGGCGGCGGGCTCCTCGCCCGGCCTTCCTTGTCTGTCCAACACTAGCCCCTCCTCCTGGTCGTTGCCAGCGGCACATATGGTGAGCTGTGCGCTGGCTCACCGTGTGAGCCACCGGCCCCCGCACAATCTCCCCGCCGCAACGCCTACCGCGGCAGAAAGAGAAAGCGAAAACATGCAGATAATCAACGATACGCTGATGGAAGTGCTGGTCGGGGACCCCACGCTGTGCCGGAACCTGGCCGTGTTCCCGTTGTTGTCGGGGAAGCCTCCCCGGTTCGAGTACCTGACGCTCGACGAGGCACTGGAGCGTGGGCTTGCGGAAGTCGCCGAGGTCTCCGAGAGCGGCAGCGTGCCCGAGCTGCGCTTCACCAACCGCGCGGAGAAGGACGTGCTGCTGGTCGACGGCGAGGAGCTGGTCGGCGCCAAGCAGAACCGCGTGCTCAACCTCACCATCCTGGTCGGCGCCGGCCACACGGTGAGCATCCCGGTCTCCTGCGTGGAGAGCGGGCGCTGGCAGTACAAGTCGCGCAAGTTCCGCTCCGGCGGCAAGACGCTCTACAGCCGGGCGCGGGCGCGGAAGATGGCCTCGGTGAGCTACTCCATGGAGGCTGAAGCCGTGCGCATGTCCGACCAGGGGGAGATCTGGGCGGACATCGCCGCCAAGAGCGCCCAGATGGCGGCGTGCTCGCCCACCGGCGCCATGGACGCGATGTACGAGTGCCACGCCGAGCCGCTCCGCGAGTACGCCGAGAAGCTAAGGACGGTGGAGAACCAGACCGGGGCGGTGTTCGTGGTGAACGGCAAGGTCGCGGGGCTGGAGCTCTTCGACAATCCGCGGACCTTCGCGCGGCTGAAGGACAAGCTGGTGCAGAGCTTCGCCCTGGACGCGCTCGGCGAGGCGGCGAACGACGCGCCCGCGCCGGACGCGCAGGTGGTGCGCGATTTTATCGAGCGGCTGAAGACCGCGAAGGCGAGCGAGCACCTGGCCGTGGACCTCGGCACCGACGTGCGCATGAGCGGCGAGCGGCTGGTCGGCGGCGCGCTGGTGCTGGACGGCGAGGTGGTGCATCTGGCCGCCTTCAGCCTCGACGCCGACGCGACGCGCGCCCGCGGCGGAGAGGAGGTGATGTTCGACTGATGAAACGCGCCAGCCCTTGTGGTGCCGGCGACGCAGGCTGCAATCGTGCATGGATAGATACGCGGAGCGCACAGGCGGAGCACGACCCCACCGTGCCCGCGTGCGCGTTAAGGCCATTCCGGGGGACATCCCCCGTCATGCCACCGTACGGCGCGTTCGACTCATGGCGAGGGGCCTATTCCTCGTCATGGCAGCGGAACCTGTCCCGGCAGGCTGGAAGCCGGCGGCTGCCATCCATTTGAGGCTGGCTAACGACTATCGATGTGTGTGTCTCCCCAATTGGGTTTCGGCCACCCCTCCGAAACGACGGCTCCCCACGGCCGTCATGCTGGCGACGGATCGCCGGCATCCAACCCACGGACGGACCCGTGGTTCGACTTGGTCGTCATATGCCGACGTGGTCGTCAAATTTCTCGGCGCGAACAGCCCGTCATGCCAGCGCGAGCTGGAATCCATTTTGCGGTTCGCGGAGAGGTCAAAGAGAGCATGAGTGGGGGGACTGAAGAATTCATTCACGCTGGAGGATGCAATGACAACCTTACTGACTATCCTGATCCTGCTGACATTTATCTTTGCGGTGTGGCAAGGGCGTTCCCCCTCCCCGCGCCGCGCCCATCGCTGGCGCGCGCACGTCATCTGGGTGCCGCCGGCGCGCACCGGCGATTCCGTCCTCGACGCGCGCAACCTGCGCGACCGCTCGAAGTGGACCCGCGTGCACACCAATCGGCCCTAGCACGGCTCGGCGGGCGGAAAGGCTGAAATCCGAGCCCTTCGGGTTCCGAATGACCTGATTGATTGACAGGTGTTGTCATAACTGACAACATGCAGAGGAGATTCGATGACACGGACGACGAGGCCCGTATCCTGGGTCAGTGCCGCGCGGAGGGCGTTCGGGGATTTTCCGGAGGGAGCGCAGGGCCTGTGCCTTGCGGCCCTGACGATTGCGGCCGAGGGCGGCAAGGCGGACACCGCCAAGCCGATCCACGGACTGGGCTCCGGAATATTCGAAGTCGCGCTGGCTTACCGGGGGAATGCCTTCCGAGTGATTTATGCGGTCAACTCGATGATGATGTCTGGGTCGTGCATGCGTTCCAAAAGAAGTCGAGCAAAGGCATCAAGACACCGAAACGTGAAATCGATCTGGTCCGGGACCGGATCAATCGGCTGAAGCAGATGTTGCGATGAAACGGGAAAAGTTTGAAGTCATTCGCGGCAGTGGCAATGTCTACCGCGATTTCGGCGATGAGAAGGCCGATGTCAGGCAGCTCAAGGCGATACTCGCTGCCGAGATCATCAAGGTCATGGACACGGAAGAATTGAGCGTCCGTAAGGCCGAGGCCCGCACCGGCATCGCGGCGGCGGATTTCTCGCGGATCCGCAACGCCGATCTCGATCGCTTCACGGTCGATCGGTTGATGTCCGTCATCAATCGACTGGGCTCCCGCATCGAGGTCAAGGTCAAGGTCCGCCGCCGGGCCGCCAGGGATTCGGCCCGCGCATGACACGGATTCGGCACGATGACGGCGGCAATGATTACTGCCCGGCCAAATGAAACCTTTATACCCGGCCAATTGAAAACTTTGCACTTGGCTGGCTGAAACCGACGTCCGTATCCAGGCGCGCAAACTCCGGTTACCTCCGTCCCGGCATGAATACCGGGTACGGACTCGCGTCAGGCGTAGACGAATTGCACATGCGCCGCGCGATACGAGGCAGGACTGGCGCGCCGACCGTCGCCCACGAGGACGGATCAGCGCGCTCCGGCATCACTTCCGCACGCAGACCGTCACAGGCATTGCCCTGCACATCAGCGCTCATCGACGCTCATTTCGCCTTGTCGATGAGACCCGGGAAATCCCCACCGTCATGCCATGGCAGATTGGATCTAGTCCTTGCAGCATGTCTGCCGCACGCATTCGGTGCATGCGGACTTGTGTGAGCGAGGCGGCGTTTCGAAATGCACACGGTCGTTGTGCCGCAACATTCGCTGTGCATAGAATACGGGCACGTTCATGAGTCGCCGAAGGGGATCATGAGACCGTCGCTGTTGCCGGCGCGCCCGTACTTTTCCTCCGGGCCGTGCGCCAAGCGTCCGTCGTGGACGCACGAAGTGCTGCATGACGCGGTGCTGGGCCGTTCCCATCGTTCCGAGGTCGGGCACGATCGGCTGCGCGCACTGCTCACCCTCAGCCGCGATCTGCTCGGCCTGCCCGAGGACTACCGCATTGCCGTCGTTCCCGGCTCCGACACCGGCGCCGTGGAGATGGCGTTGTGGTCGCTGCTCGGCGCGCGCGGTGTGGACTGCCTGGCCTGGGAGAGCTTCGGCCATGGCTGGGTGGAGGACATCCGGTCGGCGCTGAAGATCGCCGACCTGCGCGTCCTCGAGGCCGACTACGGCGAGCTGCCGGATCTCGCGCAGGTGGACTGGCGGCGCGACGTGGTCTTCACCTGGAACGGCACCACCTCCGGCGTGCGCGTGCCGGATGGCGATTGGATCGCCGACGACCGCGAGGGCCTCGCGATCTGCGACGCCACCTCCGCGGTGTTCGCGATGGAGCTGCCGTGGCGCAAGCTCGACGTCGCCACCTACTCCTGGCAGAAGGTGCTGGGAGGGGAGGCCGCGCACGGCATGCTGATCCTGAGTCCGCGCGCGGTGGCGCGGCTGGAGAGCCACATGCCGCCGTGGCCGATCCCGAAGCTCTTCCGCCTGACGAAGAGGGGCAAGCTCACGGAGGACCTCTTCACCGGCGCCACCATCAACACGCCCTCCCTGCTCTGCGTGGAGGATCACCTCGACGCCCTGCGCTGGGCGCAGTCCATCGGCGGCCTGCAGGCGCTCATCGCCCGTTCCACCGCCAACCTCGCCGTCATCGAGCAGTGGGTCGAGAGGACCTCGTGGGTGGACTTCCTCGCCGCCGATCCGCGCACGCGCTCGAACACCTCGGTGTGCCTGAAGATCGTCGATCCGTGGTTCACCGCACAGTCGCTGAAGGAGCGCTGGGCGATCGTCAAGTCGCTGTGCGCGCGGCTGGAGCAGGAGCGGGCGGCCTACGACGTCGCCGCCTATCGAGACGCGCCGCCGGGCCTGCGGATCTGGTGCGGCGCCACGGTGGAGCGCGAGGACGTCGAGCGTCTGCTGCCGTGGCTCGACTGGGCCTGGCGCGGCATGGCGCGCTGATCGCAGGCATGCACGCCGCCGCGACGCCTGGTTCGCGATACCTCTTGCCGGCACCGGCAGGCCTGCTGTCATCTTTGCCGGCCACCATTCACGCGACAGCGGCAACGCGCTGGCCGAGGAGCACGCGAGTCGCGTAAGGCGCGGCTCACGAATCTGCCTGGACACACACCCGAGGGAGTGGAAGGCGACATGCATTCGATACTCGTGGCAGACCCCATCGCCCAGGAGGGCGTGACTCATCTGAGCAACCAGCCCGGCTTCCGCGTCGATGTGCGGACCGGCATGAAGGAGGCGGAGCTCTGCGCCTGCGTCGGCGACTACGACGCCGTGGTCGTGCGCAGCGCCACCAGGATCACCCGGCCGGTCTTCGAGGCGGCGCGCAGGCTCAAGGTCGTCGGCCGCGCCGGCATCGGGGTGGACAACATCGACGTCGAGGCCGCCACCGAGCACGGCGTGGTGGTGATCAACACGCCGGACGCGAACGCGGTCAGCGCCGCGGAGCTCGCGCTCGCCCACCTGTTCTCGCTCTGCCGGCGCATTCCCGCGGCCGACGCCTCGGTGAAGGCCGGGGAGTGGGCGCGCGGCAGGTTCACCGGCACCGAGGTCACCGGCAAGACCCTGGGCGTGATCGGCTACGGCACCATTGGCCGCATCGTCGCCGCGCGCGCGCTGGGGCTGAAGATGAAGGTCGTCGCCCACGACCCGTTCGTCAGCCCGGAGGTCTATGCCGCCCACGGCGTGCAGCCGCTGGCGCTCGAGGACCTGCTCGCCGAGTCGGACTTCGTCACCCTGCACTGCCCGCTCATCGAGGCCACGCGCAACCTCATCAACCGCGAGCGGCTGGCGCTGATGAAGAAGGGGGCGCGCCTCATCAACTGCGCGCGCGGCGGACTGGTCGACGAGGAGGCGCTGCACGACGCGCTGGTCTCCGGGCACCTCGCCGGTGCGGCGCTGGACGTTTTCCAGAAGGAGCCGCCCGGGCCCTCGCCGCTGCTCGCGCTGCCCAGCGTCGAGTGCACGCCGCACCTCGGCGCCTCCACCGAGGAGGCGCAGTACGCGGTGGGTGTCGAGATCGCGCGCCTCATCGCCGCCTGTCTCAACGACGGCGAGGTGCTGAGCGCCGTCAACCTGCCGCGCGTGGCGAGCGAGCAGGCCGGCCGGCTGCGGCCCTACCAGGACCTCGCCCACCGTCTCGGGCGGCTGCTCGCGCACATGACCGATGCGCCGCTGCACGGCATCGAGGTCTCGCTGCAGGGCGCGGCCGCCGAGCTCGACACCCGGCCCGTCGCCATCGAGGCGCTGGTCGGCTACCTGCAGGAGCACCACACCCGGCCGGTCAACCGCGTCAACGCGCTGCTGGTCGCCAATCGCGAGGGCCTGGCCTTCGGCGAGTCGCGCTCGCTGAAGGCCCACGACTACGTCTCGCTGATCGTCGTCACCGGCAAGGCCGCCGATCGCGGCGTCGTGCTGGTGGGCACGCTGTTCGACGAGCGCTACCCGCGCCTGGTCCGCATCGACAACTACGAGATCGAGTGCGGTCTGAAGGGCGACATGCTGTTCACGCGCCACGACGATCGGCCGGGCGTGGTCGGCGCGCTCGGCACCGTCCTGGGCGAGAGCGGCATCAACATCTCGCGCATGCACATCGGCAGCGCCGAGGACGGACCGCACGCGGTGGCGGCGATCGAGATGTCCACCCGGCTCACCGACGCGCAGATGGAGAAGATCCGCGCCATCCCGGCGGTGAGCAAGGCCTTCCAGATCACGCTATGAGGCGCGCGGCCTTCTTCGACTGCGACAGCACCCTCTCCGCCGTGGAGGGCATCGACCTGCTGGCGCGCCGCGCCAACGTGGCCGCGCAGGTCGTGCCGCTCACGAAGGCGGCGATGGAGGGCAGCCTGACGCTGGAGCAGGTGTATGCGCGACGGCTCGAACTGATCAGACCGACGCATGAGGACGTGACCTGGCTCGGCACGCAGTACGTGGCGCAGCGCGCCGAGGGCGCCGCGGAGACGGTGGCGGCGCTGCACGCTCTCGGCTGGCAGGTGCACGTCATCAGCAGCGGCATCCGCGAGGCGGTGCTCGCGCTCGCGGCCGAACTCTCGATCCCCGCCGAGCGAGTGCACGCGGTGGAGGTGTACTTCGACGCCGCGGGCCGCTACCGCGACTTCGATCGCGCCTCGCCGCTCACCCGCGCCGGCGGCAAGGCCGCCGTCTGCCGCGGGCTCATGACCCGGCTGGACAGCGCGGTCATGATCGGCGACGGCGTGACCGATCTGGAGGCGGCCGAGGCCGGCGTGCCGGTGGTGGGCTACGGCGGCATCGCGCGGCGCGAGCGCGTCGTCGCCAAGGCGTGGAAGTACGTGGATGCACCCTCCCTCACGGCGGTGCTGGATGTCATACTTAGCCCGGCCGATCACGCGCGGCTGATGGGTCAGTCCCGCGCGCCGGGAACGTGAGGCGACGATCGCCGCGGCGCCGGCCGCGACAGCGCACAACCACGAACAGGGACCGAAGGCTTGACGCACACATCCGTCGAGGAGGACAACGCGGGCGGCCGCAGGACGCCGCTCCACGATCTGCACGTGCAGGCCGAGGCGCAGTTCACCGAGTTCGCCGGCTGGTGCATGCCGCTGCGCTACCCCGACGGCACGCTGTGGGAGCACCTGCACACGCGCGCGCACGCCGGCCTGTTCGACATCTCGCACATGGGCCAGATCGCGCTGCGCGGCGCGCGCCGGGCCGCGGCGCTGGAGGCGCTCACCCCGGCGGACGTCATCGATCTTCCCGCCGGCCGCCAGCGCTACGCGCTGCTCACCAACCACGAGGGCGGGATCATCGACGACATCGTCGTCGCCAACCTGGGCGAGGAGCTCCTGCTGGTGGTGAACGCCGCGCGCACGGCCACCGTCCTGTCGCATCTCAATGACGAGATCGGCCGCGCCTGCGAGGTGCGCCATCTCGACGACCTCGCCCTGCTCGCCGTACAGGGTCCGGAGGCGAGCGCCGCCGTCGCGAGGCTGGCGCCGGGCCTCGCCGAGCTGCCGTTTCAATCCGTGTGCACGCTCGAGATCGACGGCGCGCCGTGCCGCGTCAGCCGCTCCGGCTACACCGGCGAGGACGGCTACGAGATCGCGGTGCCCGCCTCCGGTGCCTGCGACCTGGCGCGGCGGCTGCTGGCGCAGGAAGGCGTGCGGTGGGTCGGTCTCGGCGCGCGCGACTCGCTGCGGCTCGAGGCCGGCCTCTGTCTGTACGGTCACGACATCGACGAGCACACGAGCGTGATCGCCGCGGGTCTCGGCTGGACCTGGTCGGCCGTGCGCCGACCGGGCGGTGCGCGGGCCGGCGGATTCCCGGGCGCCGAGGACCTCGCCGACGAGCTCGAGGCCGGCGAGGCGATGTGCCGCGTGGGGCTGCTGCCCGAAGGACGCGCACCGCTGCGCGAGAACACGGCGCTGCTGAGCGCGGACGGCACCGTCGTCGGCCGCATCACCAGCGGCCTGTTCAGCCCGACCCTCGATCGTCCGATCGCGATGGGCTACCTGCGCGCGGACTGCGTGGAGGCCGCCATACCCCTGCATGCCATGCTGCGCGGCCGCGCGATCCCCGTGAACCGCGCCGAGCTGCCCTTCGTGCCGCATCGTTATTACAAGAAATCCAACAGACCCTGAAGGAGACACACCCATGTCCGAGTTGAAGTATTCCCGCGATCACGAGTGGCTGCGCGTGGAGGCCGACGGCACCGTGACCATCGGCATCACCGACTACGCGCAGAAGGAGCTCGGCGACGTGGTCTACGTGGAGCTGCCCGAGGTCGGCCGCGAGGTGCGCCAGGACGAGGACGCCGCCGTGGTGGAGTCGGTGAAGGCCGCGAGCGAGGTCAAGATGCCGGTGGCCGGCAGCGTCGTCGCGGTCAACGAGGCGCTCGCCGATCACCCGGAGACGGTGAACAGCGATCCCACCGGCGAGGGCTGGTTCCTGAGGCTGAAGCCCTCCAGCCCGGAGCAGATCGCCGGCCTGATGAGCGAGGCGGACTACCAGGCCTACGTCGCCGGCATCAAGAAGTGAGACGGGGCAGGGGCGCATGACATCCACGGGACAGCGTCGCACCCTCGAGCAGCTCGAGGATCGCGAGGACTTTCTCCATCGCCACATCGGCCCGGACGAGACCGAGATCCGCGGCATGCTGGAGACGCTCGGGCTCACCTCGCTCGATGAGCTCATCGAGCGCACGATCCCGGCGGACATCCGCTCCACGCGCCCCTTCAACCTGCCGCCGCCGCGCAGCGAGCGGGTGATCGAGGACACGCTGCGCCGCATGCGCGCGCGCAACCAGGTCTACACCAGCCTCATCGGCACCGGCTACTACGACACCATCCTGCCCAACGTCATCAAGCGCAACGTGCTGGAGAACCCCGCCTGGTACACGGCCTACACGCCCTACCAGGCCGAGATCAGCCAGGGGCGGCTGGAGGCGCTGCTCAACTTTCAGCAGGTGGTGATCGATCTGACGGGCATGCCCGTGGCCAACGCCTCGCTGCTGGACGAGGCCACCGCCGCGGCCGAGGCGATGACCATGTCGCACCGGCTGACCAGCGGCAAGGCGAACACGTTCCTGGTCGATCGCGACTGCCACCCGCAGGTGATCGCCGTGGTGCAGACCCGCGCCCGGCCGCTCGGCATCGACGTCGTCGTCGGCGATCCCTGGCAGCACTCCTTCACCCGCGCCATCTTCGGCGTGCTGCTCGCCTACCCGGGCTCGAGCGGCGCGGTGCGCGACCTCTCGCCGGTCATCGCCAACGCGCACGCGCACGGCGCGCTGGTCACCGTCGCCGCCGATCCGCTGGCGCTGGTGCTGCTCACGCCGCCCGGCCGCCTCGGCGCCGACATCGTCGTCGGCAGCGCCCAGCGCTTCGGCGTGCCGATGGGCTACGGCGGCCCGCACGCGGCCTTCTTCGCCACTCGCGATGAGTTCAAGCGGCAGATGCCCGGGCGCATCATCGGCGTCTCCGTCGACGCCCGCGGCAAGCCGGCGCTGCGCATGGCGCTGCAGACCCGCGAGCAGCACATCCGCCGGGAGAAGGCGACGAGCAACATCTGCACCGCGCAGGTGCTGCTCGCCATCATCGCCGGCCTCTACGCCGTGTATCACGGCCCGCGCGGGCTGCGCACGATCGCCGAGCGCGTGCACCGCCTGACGCAGATCTTCGCGTCGGGCCTGCGCCGGCTCGGCTTCGAGGTCGTCCACGACCAGTTCTTCGACACGGTCACCGTGCGCACGCCCGGCATCGCCCGCCGCATCGCCGCGCGCGCCCGCGCCGCGCGCTTCAACCTGCGCATCGTCGACGCCGATCACCTGGGATTGAGCTTCGATGAGACCTCGCGCCGCAGCGAGCTGAAGCAGCTCTGGCAGTGCTTCGCCACGCACGCCGAGCAGCAGCTCGACGTCGCGGCGATCGACCGCGAGGTAGCCGAGTGCATACCGCCGGCGCTCAGCCGCGCCGAGCCCATCCTCACCCACCCGGTGTTCAACCGCCACCACACCGAGACGGAGATGCTGCGCTACCTGCGCCGGCTGGCCAGCCGCGACATCGCGCTGGACCGCTCGATGATCCCGCTCGGCTCCTGCACGATGAAGTTGAACGCCACCATCGAGATGCTGCCGGTGACCTACAACCTGTTCAGCGCGCTGCATCCGTTCGCGCCGCTGGAGCAGGCGCAGGGCTACCAGCAGCTGTTCGAGGAGCTGGAGGAGCGGCTGTGCGAGCTCACCGGCTTCGCGGCCTTCTCCTTCCAGCCCAACGCCGGCTCGCAGGGCGAGTACACCGGCCTGCTGGTCATCCGCCAGCACCACCTCGCGCGCGGCGAGCCGCAGCGCGACGTCTGCCTCATCCCCGCCTCCGCCCACGGCACCAACCCGGCGAGCGCGGCGATGGCGGGCATGAAGGTGGTGGTGGTCGCTTGCGACGAGCGCGGCAACGTCGATGTCGCCGACCTGCGCGCCAAGGCCGCGCAGCACGCGCCGCAGCTCGCGGCGATGATGGTCACCTACCCGTCCACGCACGGGGTGTTCGAGGCCTCGGTGCGCGAGATCTGCGGCATCGTGCACGCCGCCGGCGGGCAGATGTACATGGACGGCGCCAACATGAACGCGATGGTGAACCTCTGCCGGCCGGCGGAGATCGGCTTCGACGTCTGCCACCTGAACCTGCACAAGACCTTCTGCATCCCGCACGGCGGCGGCGGCCCCGGCATGGGGCCGATCGGCGTGGCCGCGCACCTGGCGCCCTTCCTGCCCGAGCACCCGGCGCACACCGGCGTGAACCCGGCCGCGAGCCTGAGCCCCATCGGCACCGTCGGCACCGTCTCGGCCGCGCCCTGGGGCTCGGCCAGCATCCTCACCATCCCGTGGACCTACATCGCGCTCATGGGTGCCGACGGCCTGAAGCGCGCAACCCAGGTGGCGATCCTCAACGCCAACTACATCGCGCACCGGCTGAAGGCCTGCTACCCCATCGTCTACACCGGCGCCAACGGCATGGTCGCGCACGAGTGCATCGTCGACCTGCGGCCGCTCACGGAGCGCAGCGGGATCACGGTGGAGGACGTGGCCAAGCGGCTCATGGACTACGGCTTCCACGCGCCGACGGTGTCCTTCCCGGTACCCGGCACGCTGATGATCGAGCCCACCGAGAGCGAGGACAAGCGCGAGATCGATCGCTTCTGCGAGGCGATGATCGCGATCCACGGCGAGATGGCGGCCGTGGAGTCCGGCGTCGCCGACCGCGAGGACAACCCGCTGCGCAACGCCCCGCACACCCACGATTTGCTGATCGCCGAGCAGTGGCCGCATCCGTACTCCAAGCAGCAGGCGTTCTTCCCGCTGCCGTGGATCGAGGAGGACAAGTACTGGCCGCCCGTGGCGCGCGTGGACGGCGTGCAGGGCGACCGCCACCTCGTCTGCACCTGCCCGCCGGTCGCCGACTACGCCCCCTGATCCGGGGCGTGCCTTTCATGCGCCACGCCCGCGCGCGAGCATTCGCGCACGGGTATCGAGAAGCCGGGATCAGGCTGATCTGGGAGCCGATAACGCATCCCAGGCCGCCTCGGAAGCAGTCGGCAGATGCGCCTTCAGTGCCTTCAGCGCGCGTGTGAGGTGGCGATTCGCGCTCTTCAGTGCCGCCTTGAGGGCGTCCCCGATGGCGCCGGGAAATCGATCCGCCAGCGCATCGAGCAATGCCGCCACCTGGCCGAGATCCTTTTCCGTCCTGCTGCTCGTGGTCCCGCGCAGCTGCGATACGATGAGCTTGTGCACGGCGCAACGCTCCGGTACCGGCGCCCGGGTGTTGACAATGCCGTGCGCGCTCAGCGCCGGCACCATCTGTGACGCGCCGAGCAGGTATGCGAGATACGGCAGCCCTTTGGCGTGAGCCTTCAGCTCGGGCACCGCTACCACCGGGTAATCATCGTTCGGTGACGGGACGAGGAGATCGACCCGCAATCGCGATCCGCCGCGCTCGGCGAACGAGGTCGACGCCTTGCGCCGATTCGGACTCGGCACCTCGAAGAACTCGATGCCAGTCGCGCGCAGCATCTCGATGAAGGCGGGCAGTTCCGGCACCGCCAGTGCCCCGCGGCGCGCGATATCGACGTCTTCAGTGGCATAGCCTGTCCCGCGGACGCCGAGTGAATTCAGCATGGCGCCGAACGCGTGCGAACCGATGACGAAGGCGCCGGCCTCGAACAGCCCGTTGTTGTGCAGGCTCGCGAGCGTGAAATAAGCCTTCTTGTCGATGGTGGCGTAGCCCGCGCGCGCGAGCAGCCGCACCGATCTTCGCACTCAGGGAATTGCGCCTGGCCTCGACGTCCGGATCGCCTACGACGCCGATGTAATCCTCCTGACGTCGGCCCGAGGCATCCGAATAGCGACGCGCCCAGAACCGCGTGCCCTGTGCATTGTGCCGTTCCGCGATCGTTCCCGGCGTACCCAGCAACAGCTCTCCCTGCGCTGACGCCAGGGCGGCAATTTCCTCGAACAGCAGAGTGAGGGCGCGTTCGTGCGGCGTGGTGAGTACCGGCATCTAATATCCCACACGAATGCATTGGGTGGGATATCCCTCGGGCGGATGAAGCGGATGGATATGGGTGGTGGTACGGGTTAAATGGAGTTCCCGGGTGTCACTGGATACTGCTGGATGACTGGATGGTGGCTACGGGTGGGCTCGAACCACCGACCTCAGCATTATGAGTGCCGCGCTCTAACCGGCTGAGCTACGTAGCCATGTGGGGTGCCGCGGGAGTGGCCTGAAGCCGCGAGGTGGCGGGGCCGTCCGGCAGTCAAACAGGGGCCGCGATTGTCCGGAAGTTGCGGCGGGGTTGTCAAGGAAGACGCCCGCCCTCCCCCGCGGCGGGGGAAGGCGTCTCAGTCGTCTTTGCAATCGATTCCAGCCTGCACCGGAACGATGGGGCGGCGTCACCCCGACCCCGGTCTTCTCCCGGAGGGAGAGGGAGCAAACACAGGTCTCTCCCTCGAGGGAGAGCCCGAAAAGCAGTGTCAGCGCACGCCGAAGACGACGATGGTCTTGCCGCGGGCGGTGAGCAGGTGCTGCTCCTCCAGCGTCTTCAGCACGCGGCCCACCATCTCGCGCGAGCAGCCGACGATGCGGCCGAGCTCCTGGCGGGTGATGCGGATCTGCATGCCCTCCGGGTGGGTCATCGCGTCCGGCTCCTTGCACAGATCGAGGATGGCGCGGGCCACGCGGCCCGAGACGTCCATGAAGGCGAGATCGCCGACCTTGCGGTTGGTGCGGCGCAGGCGCGTGGCGAGCTGCCCGGCGATGTGCACCACCAGCTCGGGGAAGATCGAGGACAGGGTGCGCAGCTTCTCGTAGCTGATGCTCGCGATCTCGCAGTGGCCGCGGGCGCGGACCAGCGCGGTGCGCGAGACGTTTTCGTTGAAGAGCCCGATCTCGCCGAAGAACTCTCCCGGATTGAGATAGGCGAGCACGATCTCGTGCCCCTTCTTGTCCTCCAGCGCCACGGTGACCGAGCCGCTGATGATGTAGAACAACTCCTTGGACGGCTCACCTTGCCGGATGATCGTGGTCTTGGGCGAGCAGTGGCGGCGGTGGCAATGCTCGAGGAAGCGCTTGATGACGTCGGTTCCCGCGGGTGCGGTACGCAACTCCGGCATGATGGTATTTCCCCCTGTGAACCCCGGCTGCAGTGCTCTTAGTGTAAGCAAGGTAACCTCCTGTGTCGAATGACGTTGGGCATGTGGTACGCTCTCCAACCCCTTGATACGGGTTGGAGAGTGCGATGAAAGGCGCGGTGAAATGGGTCGGTGATGCGATGTTCGTGGCCGAGTCCGGCAGCGGCCACTCGGTGGTGGTCGACGGGCCGCCGGAGGGCGGCGGGCGCAACCTCGGCGTGCGTCCCATGGAGCTGGTGCTCCTCGGCATGGGCGCCTGCACCGCCTACGACGTCGTCCACATCCTGCGCAAGGCCCGGCAGGAGGTGCGCGGCTGCCGCGTGGAGCTCGACGCCGAACGCGCCGAGACCCCGCCGCAGGTGTTCACGAAGATCCACGTGCACTTCATCATCACCGGCAAGGGGATCACGCCGGCGCAGGCCGAGCGTGCGGTGCAGCTCTCCGCCGAGAAGTACTGCTCGGCCTCGATCATGCTCGGCAAGACCGCCGCCATCACCCACGACTTCGTGGTCGAAGAGGCGGTCTAGCGCGGGGGTTTCCGGTGCGGACGGCGCGCGTGCCGCGCGCCGGGCGGGGGCGCCGGTGCCGCCCGCATTCGTGGTCCCATATCCCTGGACGCGCATTGTGGCTAGGGGACCCGCCGACGGCTACGGTTGCCCGTGCTCGGCGAGGTCCTCGTCCTCACCGCGGAGATTGCGCTCCGCCCGCGCCAGCAGGGCCGGCAGGTCATCGCCCTTGCCCCATTCGGCCAGTCCGATGCCGACGGCGACCATGCTCTCGCCGGCGCGCTCCTCCTCCAGGCGCAGGCGGTTGATGTAGGTTTCGATCTTCCGTACCAGCTTGCTCGCCGGCTCGAGCGCCGTCTCCGGCAGGATGAGCATGAAGGCGTCCCTCTCCCAGCAGCCGACCACGTCCACCCAGCGCAGCTTCTCCTTGAGCATCTTGGCGATGCCGCGCACCAGACGCTGCTTCTGGATCGCCGTCACCGATTCGCCGGTGGGCCCCAGGTCCTGCAGGCGGATGATCACTACCGAGAGAGGATTGAGGTAGCGGCGGCTGCGCGCGACCTGCTGCACCAGCTCCTGCTGCATCGTCGGCGCATTGAGCAGTCCGGTGGCCGGGTCCAGGCGGCCCGGCTCCTTCAGCTCCGGGTAGAGCTGGCGCGGGCGGCGGGCGGTCTCGTAGCGGGAAACGTCGATTACGCAGCCCACGCTGCCGTCGAAGTCGGCCAGGCCCTCGAGCTTCTGCGTCACGCACTCGAAGCGGCGCTCGGCGGCGCCGGCCCCGGGCGCGTGCAGCCAGTGGATGGTCTTGGAAAGGCTGAGGGTCTTGCGCGCCGGCAGAGCGGCGCGCTCGATGCCGAGCAGACGTTCGCGGGGCACGCCCAACTGATCGCACAGGGTGTCGTTCACCCAGCGAACCTTGCCGTCGGCGTCGGCGATGAACACGCCCACGGGCAGGGCGGAGAGCACGGCCACCGCTTCCAGCGGCGGCAGGGCGTTGTCTTCTTTTTTCATACACTCCTCAGGGCACGAGCTTGGGTCGCGTCTGAGGGTGTTAGCGGGTCAGACCGCGGAAACTTTAGATTCCGCCACAGTCCCGCTCCCCTGCGGGAAAGGAGTTCGCAGCGATGGCGCTAGGAGGCCACGCAGCGCAGATAGGCCTGCTCCAGGTCGGCCGCGCCGAAGGCGGCGCAGCACTCCTGCGGCGTGCCGACGAAGCGCGGCACGCCGCCGTGCAGGATGACGATGCGATCGCACAGCGACTCGACGTCGGAGAGCAGGTGGGTGCTGAAGAAGAGCGCCTGACCCTGGTCGCGCCGCAGCGCGAGCAGATGCCGCTTGAACAGCGCGCGGGCCTTCGGATCCAGCCCGCTCATCGGCTCGTCGAGCACGAACAGGGGCCGGCCGGAGAGCAGGGTCGCAGCCAGCCCGAGCTTCTGCGACATGCCCTTGGAGAGGGTGCGCACGGGCTTGGCCAGCGCCGCCGGATCGAGGTCGAGGGCGGCCAGCACCGCGTCGCGCTCGCTCCCGGCGTAGGGCCGCTCGTGCATGGCGGCCATGTAGCGCAGGAAATCCTCCCCGCGGGCGTAGTAGGGCGGCGAGAACTGCTCGGGCAGGTAGGCGAGCCGGCGGCGGGCCTGCCAGTCGCGATGCGAGACGCCGAAGATCTCGATGTGCCCGCGATCGATCTCGCCCAGGTCCAGCATGCCCTTGATGAGGGTGGTCTTGCCGGCGCCGTTGACGCCGACCAGGCCGACGTATTCGCCGGCGCGCACGTTGAAGGTCACGCCGGAGAGAACGCGCTGCCGGCCGTAGCTGCGCTCCACCCCCTCGAATCGTATGGCCTCGGGCATGGCCTACATGTTATTGGAAAATGGGTGATGGACGGCTTCTTCGCCGGGGAACGCGCAAACAAAAAGCCCGCCGGGAGGCGGGCTGAAGCCGAGGGAGGAGTGTCAAAAAACCCAAGACAACATCAGTACAGGTAAAACGCGTTGCAATCGGCGTCGTTGGCGTTGATGTCCCAGATCCGGTTCGGTGAGGCGCCGCTGACGCACGTCGCGGACTGTTCGCTGACCGGGGTGTACGTGCTGCCGGCGCTGGGCGCGGCGCGCAGCACGCCGGACTCCGCCAGGCCGTCGTCGACCTTCACGTCCAGCTCGCGCGCGACGGCCACCGGCATGCCGCGACCGAGCACGAGGTGCAACCGGATCGGCTGACCGGCGGGGGCGAGGTATTGATTGCTGCGTCCGAGCAGCAGATAGCCGCCCCACGGATTGGTCGGGGCGATCGCCGTGTTCTGATAGGCGGCGGCATTGCCGATCAAGCCGGCGGTTGCGTACGGTCCCTGGATGAACCCGGACGCCGCCAGGTGCGACCACACGGCACCCGACTCGTTCCACGCCAACGCGCCGGCTTCCTCGAGCCGACCGTTGCCGTTGCCCCCGACCGTCGCGCAGTTCGGCAGATTCGAAGCGCCCAGGACGCTGCAGGCCTGGGTGGCGCCGTTGCCCGGCTGCATGTCGCCCGGGATCATGCGGTAGCGGTCGATGAACCCGTAATAAGCCGCCTGCACGCCGGAATTCTGGTCGGCGACGTTGCGCACGCGCGCGCTGGTGATGAGCTCCTGACCTTTCAGTATGCCGCCGAGCAGCAGACCGATGATGACCAGCACGATGGCGATTTCCACCAGCGTGAAGCCGCCCTGTTGTTTCCTGATGTTCGCGACCATAACCTGCCTTGTCTTGGATGGAGATCCACGATGGACTGAATCCTGTATTGCAGGCTCGGTGCCAAGATGGCAACCAGTTGATTTGTCCAAATTTCCATCCCCGGCCATCGGAGTCTGTCCGACCTGATTGTTAAGGTTCTCGGCACAATTGTCGAAATTTCGACAGCCACCCCGGTGCGCGCACTGCAGCACAGGGCCGCCCGTAGGCGGTGGAGGGCCGGGCGGGTCGGAAGCTCGCTGCGGCAAGGGTCCGGCGGTACGGGCTTGGCTTGGGTAATAATGAACGGGCGACCGGCCACGGGTCGCAGACTATTCAGGGAGCGCCGGCATTGGCTGTGAGCAGGTCGGTTTTCGAAACCACGCTGAGCGGCCGATTCCGCGCCGGACTGCGCCGCTACGGGCTGCGCATCCTGCTGGTCTTCCTCGTCTTCGTCGCCTTCCTGCTCAACGCGGCCGGTGTCATCGGGCTGACCTTCGACCTGAAGACCGCGCTGCGCTTCCACCCCGGTCTGGTGCAGCACCTGGTGCAGACCGGCTCGCTGCCCGCCTTCGTCCAGTCGGCGGATTTCCTCGTGCTGCTGGCCTGCGGCGCCACGCTGTCGCTGCTGCTGCCGGTGCTGAGCCCGATCCGGGCCTCCGTACTGACCGTCGTCTGCATGGTGCCGCCCATCTGGTTCGCATACACGAATCCCGCGCGCTCCGATGCGATACCTATGGAGTACACGCTGCTCACCATGCTGGTGCTGTACGTGGTCAACGTGCTCGCCAGCTATTTCTCCGAAACCCACGCCCGCCAGCAGCTGGTGGGCATCTTCGGCCAGTACGTGCCGCCGCAGCTGGCGCAGGTCATCTCCCGAAGCCCCGAGAGCTTCTCGATGGAGGGCGAGCAGCGGGAGATGACGGTGTTCTTCTGCGACATCAAAGGCTTCTCGACCATCTCCGAGCAGATGCCGCCGCGGCAGCTCGCGCGCATGCTCAATCACTACTTCACGGCGATGACCGACATCCTGCACCAGCACGGCGCCACGATCGACAAGTACATCGGGGATGCGATCATGGCCTTCTGGAGCGCCCCGGTGGTGCAGGCCGACCACGCCCGCCGCAGCGTGCTGGCGGCGCTCGCCATGCACGAGAACCTGCAGCGCCTGCAGGTGCAGTTCCGCGACCTAGGCTGGCCGCAGTTCGACATCGGCATCGGCATCAACACCGGCATGATGAACGTCGGCAACATGGGCTCGAGCTACCGCGTCTCCTACACCGTGGTCGGCGACGCGGTCAACGTGAGCTCGCGCATCGAGCGGCTCACGCGCGTCTACAACGCCCGCACCCTGGTGACGGAGTCCACGATGGTCGCGGTGCCGGACGTGATCTTCAAGGAGGTCGACCACGTGCGCGTGCGCGGCAAGGGCAGCTCCACGCGCATCTTCGAGCCGCTGTGCCGCACCGAGAACCTCAGCAAGGCGCTGATGGAGGACCTGGCGATGCATCGGCGCGCGCTCGACGCCTACTACTACCGGCAGTGGGACGAGTCCGAGGCCCTGTTCTCGGCGCTGCGGCTGAAGGACTTCAATCGGCAGTACTGCGAACTCTTCCTCCGGCGCATCGAACAGCTCCGAAGGCAGCCCCCGCCGGGCGACTGGATGGGGGTGACCAACTACTCGCGTCGCCCCACCGACTGATCCCCGCGGGGCGGCGTCTATCGCCCTTGATTCTCGCGGAATTACCAGCCCATGAGGCGGCCGCTGCCGGCGATGACGACCACGGCGACGCCGAGCACGGTGTTGATGCCGATCAGACGCCGGATCCGCGCCAGGGCCGCGCCGGCCGCCGGCATGTCGTGCGCGGCGACCGCGCTGCGCAGCCCGCGGTAGGGGACGAACCAGACGTAGAGAAAGATGAGGATCATCGCCACGCCCACGCCGGTCATCACCCACACGTACGGCAGCGCCTCCCGGTAGTCCCCGTACATCGACGCCGCCAGGTAGTAGCCGCTCGCCGGCAGGACCAGGACGGCCGCCCACACCCACGGGAAGAACCGCTCGAAGACGCCCGCCCACAACGCGAACCGCGCGCCCGGCTGCAGCTGCGCGGCGGCGACCGGACGCAGGCAGAGGTAGGCGAAGAACATCCCGCCGACCCAAACGACGGCCGCGAGCAGATGCAGGGCCAGCGCGGCGATCACGGCTGCGCAGCCGCGGGCGGCGGCGCCGGGGCCGACGCATCGGGCGGCTTGGGCGCGGCGGCCGGCCCGGCCGCCGTGGCGTGACGGCTCAGCCAGGCGCGCACACGCGCCACGACGATCTCGGCGGCCCCGCCGAGCATGTCGTCCACCCCGGGCACGGTGGTCTGACTGTAGCCGGTGTGCTGCGCCGCGCGCGCGGCGCTGGCACGCTGTTCGGCGAGGCTGCGCTGCGCCGGATCGGCGAATTCCCCGGTGATGTCGAGCACCGGCAGCTTCAGCTGGTCCATCGCCGGGACGGTGACCGCCGGCGGGTTGAGGCCCTCGGCCGAGGACAGGCTCAGCGCCACCACGCCCTTGACCTCCTTGGTCCCCGCGGCCGTGGCGAGGGCCAGGGCCGCGCCCAGCTCCTGGCCGATGATCGCGATCGCCTTCGGTTTGGACTCGGCGAGCCTGGCGAGCGCCGCGGCAATGCGCTGCCCGGCGAGCTCCTGGGTGCCGCCATAGGCCTCGCGCGGCGAGCCGGCCGGCAGCACCGGCAGCTGCAGCGAGAGCGTCGACCAGCCGGCCGCCGGCAGGCCGGTGCGCAGGGCATGGATCAGGCCGGGCTCATCGGCGGTGTCGTCCATGGCGTGCAGCAGCAGCACCGCGCCGCGCGGCTCCCTGCCGGTCTGCTCCCTGTACAGGGCGAGTACCTTCGCCTTCCCGACCTCCAGCTGCAGCACCTCGGCGGCAGGCACGCGCGCGGTCACGGCATCGACGATCGCCTGCTCGCGCGCGGCATCCGGCGCGATCTGCAGCGGCGGCTTGGCGCTCTTGTCGCGCTTGCCGCCGCCGTCCTTGGCCGCAGCCGCCGCGGGTTTGTCCTCGCCGTCGGGCGGCGTGGTCTGCGCGTGCGCGCCGAAGGCGACCAGCACGCCCGACAGCATCCACCCCACGGTCCTCAGTGCATGTATACGGCGCATGCGGGCAGTATAGGCGAGCCGGCCAAGTGGCTGAAAACCCCCGCCCGATGGGGTACAGTGGCCATCCTTTTTCGCAGCCAAGCCGACCGCCGTGGCCCAGGACTTTCTCATCGCGCCCTCCATACTCTCCGCGGACTTCGCGCGCCTCGGCGAAGAGTGCACGCGCGTGCTCGAGGCCGGCGCCGACATCATCCATTTCGACGTCATGGACAACCACTACGTCCCGAACCTGACCTTCGGACCGGTGGTGTGCGAGGCGTTGCGCCGCTACGGCATCACCGCCCCGATCGACGTGCACCTGATGGTGCGGCCGGTCGACAGGCTGATCGGCGACTTCGCCAGGGCCGGGGCCACCTACATCACCTTCCATCCCGAGGCGAGCCATCACGTCGATCGCTCACTGCAGCTCATCCGCGACAGCGGCTGCAAGGCCGGCCTGGTCTTCAACCCCGCCACGCCGCTGGAGGTGCTGAACTACGTGATGGACAAGGTCGACATGGTGCTGCTGATGTCGGTGAACCCGGGCTTCGGCGGTCAGTCGTTCATACCCACGGCCTACACCAAGCTCAGGCAGGCGCGGCAGCTCATCGACGCCAGCGGACTTCCCATCCGCCTGGAGATCGACGGCGGCGTGAAGGTCGACAACATCCGCGCCATCGCCGAGGCCGGCGCCGACACCTTCGTGGCGGGCTCCGCAATCTTCGGCACCTCCGACTACAAGGCCACGATCGCCGCCATGCGTGCGGAGCTCGCGGGGGCGCGGGCGTGAGCGACGGCGCGCCGGAGCTGCTGTTGTTCGACCTGGACGGCACGCTGGTCGACAGCGTGCCGGACCTGGCCTGCTGCCTGAACGCGATGCTGACGGAGCTCGCGCTGCCGGCGGCGAGCGAGGACGAGGTGCGGATGTGGGTGGGCAACGGCGCCGAACGGCTGGTCAAGCGCGCCCTCACGCGCCGCATGGACGGGGAGCCCGAGGATCAGGCCCTGCTCAGCCGGGCATTGGCGCGGCTCATGGAGATCTACGGCGAGAACACCGACCAGTACAGCCAGCTCTACCCGGGCGTGATCGAAGGCCTGGACTACGCCCGATCCCTGGGCTGCCCGCTCGGGGTGGTGACCAACAAGGCCGAGCGCTTCACCGTGCCGCTGTTGCGCTCGCTCGGCATCTTCGATCGCTTCGACATCGTCGTCGGCGGCGACACGCTGGCCACCCAGAAGCCGCACCCCGGTCCCCTGCTCCACTGCGCCGAGCAGTACCGCGCCGCGCCCGCGCGCAGCGTGATGATCGGGGACTCCGTCAACGACCTGCAGGCCGCGCGCGCCGCCGGCATGCGCATCCTGTGCGTGAGCTACGGTTACAATCACGGCCAGGACATCGGCACGCACGGCCCGGACGCCATCCTCCACTCGCTGGCGGAACTGCCCGCCCACCTGTAGATGCAGCCACGCATGAACGCCGCTCAACTCGACCGACTGCGCGCCCAGGGCTACAACCGCGTGCCGGTGGTGCGCGAGGTGCTCGCCGATCTCGACACGCCGCTCAGCGTCTACCTCAAGCTCGCCGAAGGCCCATACTCCTACCTGTTCGAGTCGGTGCAGGGCGGCGAGAAGTGGGGCCGGTATTCCTTCATCGGCCTGCCGGCGAAGACCGTCATGCGCGTGCGCGGACACGATGTCGTGGTGCTGGAGCACGGGCGGGAGATCGAGCGGCACACGGTGGCCGATCCGCTGGCGTGGGTGGAGGAGTTCCACCGCCGCTACCGGGTGCCGGAGATCGAGGGCATGCCGCGCTTCACCGGCGGCCTGGTAGGCTATTTCGCCTACGACACCGTGCGCTACATCGAGAAGCGCCTGGCCAACGACAGCCGCCCCGATCCGCTGGGCGTGCCCGACATCCTGCTGATGGTGTCCGAGGAGGTCGTCGTCGTCGACAACCTCAAGGGCAAGCTGCACCTGGTGGTGCACGCCGACGCGCACGACAACGGCGCGATCGAGAAGGCCGAGCGGCGGCTGGACGAGCTCACCGTCGCGCTGCGCGAGGGCCGTCCGCGCTACGCCTCCCACCCGACCTCGGTGCAGGTCTCCGAGGCCGACTTCACCGGCGGCTCGTTCACGCGCGAGGGCTACATGAACGCGGTGGAGCGCATCAAGCGCTACATCGTCGACGGCGACGTGATGCAGGTGGTGCCCTCGCAGCGCATGTCGATCCCGTTCGCCACACCGCCCATCGATCTGTATCGCGCGCTGCGCAGCCTGAACCCCTCGCCGTACATGTTCTTCTTCAACTTCGGCGACTTTTACGTCGTCGGCTCCTCTCCCGAGATCCTCGTGCGGCTGGAGGACGGCATGGTGACGGTACGGCCGATCGCCGGCACCCGCCCGCGCGGCAGGACCGAGGAGGAGGATCTGGCCCTGGAGAAGGACCTGCTCTCGGATCCCAAGGAGATCGCCGAGCACCTGATGCTCATCGATCTCGGCCGCAACGACGTCGGCCGCGTGGCCGAGGTGGGCAGCGTCACGGTCACCGAGCGCTTCGTGATCGAGCGCTATTCGCACGTCATGCACATCGTCTCCAACGTGGTCGGCAGGCTGAAGAAAGGCATGAGCGCGATCGACGTGCTGCGCGCCACGTTCCCCGCCGGCACGGTGAGCGGAGCGCCCAAGATCCGCGCCATGGAGATCATCGACGAGCTCGAGCCGGTGCGGCGCGGCATCTACGCCGGTGCGGTGGGCTATCTCTCGTGGAACGGCAACATGGACACCGCCATCGCTATCCGCACCGCCGTGATCAAGGACGGCACGCTGCACATCCAGGCCGGCGGCGGCATCGTCGCCGACTCCGTACCGGAAACCGAGTGGGAGGAGACCATCAACAAGCGCCGCGCGATGTTCCGCGCCGTCACCCTCGCCGCGGCCGGCCTGGACCGCACGGGCTGACCGCACGGGTCGCGGCACGGCCGCGTGCGCTCCGCCACCCCCGGGCGGCGGCCGGGGCCCGGCACAGCTCCCCCGAGGCCTGCCCCGCCCCCGCCGGGGTTTCGAAATCCCTGAAATACCGCCAAAATACCCGCCCCGGCCCCCGCCACGGGCGAGACACCCCGCCTCCCGAAGACTGACGATCGCCGCACCCGCGTCCACCCAGGATACCGGCCCCATGCTGTTGATGATCGACAACTACGATTCCTTCACCTACAACCTCGTGCAGTACTGCGGCGAGCTCGGCGCCGACGTGCGCGTGTACCGAAACGACGAGATCACGGTGGAGGAGATCGGCCGGCTGAAGCCCGATCACATCATCATCTCGCCCGGTCCGTGCACGCCCAACGAGGCCGGCGTGTCGATGGCGGCCATCGAGCGATACAAGGGCGAGATACCCATACTCGGGGTATGCCTCGGACACCAGGCCATCGGCCAGGTCTTCGGCGGCGAGGTGGTGCACGCGCGCGAGGTGATGCACGGCAAGACCTCGCCTATCTTCCACCTCGACAAGGACGTGTTCGCCTCCCTGCCCAACCCGTTCACCGCCACCCGCTACCACTCGCTGGTGATCAGGAAGGAGACCGTGCCGGAGTGCCTCGAGGTCACCGCGTGGACGCGCAATTCCGACGGCTCGATGGACGAGATCATGGGGGTGCGCCACAGGCAGTACCGCATCTCCGGGGTACAGTTCCACCCCGAGTCGATCCTCACGGAGCACGGCCACGCCCTGCTGCGCAACTTCCTGGAAGACAGGCGCTGAACGCGGCCATGAGCGTCACCCACGCGCTGCAGATCATCGTCGAGAGACGCGACCTGACCGCCCACGAGATGGAGGCGGCGATGCGCACGATCATGGCCGGCGAGGCCACGCCGGCGCAGATCGGCGGTTTCCTCGTCGGCCTGCGCATGAAGGGCGAGACGGTCGACGAGGTCGCCGCCGCCGCGCGCGTGATGCGGGAGCTGGCAACGCCGGTGCACGTGCACGCCGAGCCGCTCATCGACACCTGCGGCACCGGCGGCGACGGCGCCAACACCTTCAACATCTCCACCACCAGCGCCTTCGTGGTGGCCGCCGCCGGCGGCAAGGTGGCGAAACACGGCAACCGCTCGGTCTCGAGCGCCAGCGGCAGCGCCGATCTGCTCGAGGCCGCCGGCGCACGGCTGGATCTGTCGCCGCAGCAGGTGGCGCGCTGCGTCGAGGAGGTGGGCGTGGGCTTCATGTTCGCCCCGGCGCATCACGCCGCGACGCGGCACGCGGTCGGCCCGCGCCGCGAGCTCGGCGTGCGCACCCTGTTCAACGTGCTCGGCCCGCTCACCAACCCGGCCGGGGCCCGGCGCCAGGTCATCGGCCTGTTCAGCGCCCACTGGCTGGAACCGCTGGCGCAGGTGCTGCAGCGGCTCGGCAGCACGCACGTGATTCTGGTGCACGCCCACGACGGCCTCGATGAGATAAGCATCGCCTCCCCGACCGAGGTGGCCGAGCTGAAGGACGGCGAGGTCCGGCGTTATCGCCTGACGCCCGAGGAGATCGGCGTCGCCGCCTCGCCCCTGGATGGCATCACCGTCGGGGACCGGCAACAGAGTCTGGCGATCACCCGCGCCGTGCTCGCCAACACGCCCGGGCCGGCGCTGGAAATCGTCTGCGCAAACGCCGGCGCGGCGATCTATGCTTGTGGTCTGACCGAGGACATCGCAGGCGGCGTGCGCCGCGCGCGCTCGGCGCTCGCCGACGGCAGCGCTGCAAGGGTGTTTGCCGACTTCATCGATTTCAGTCAACGTTGTTGAGCGACATGGACAACACACCCGACATACTGAAGAAGATCCTGCGGCACAAGGAGAGGGAGGTGGCCGCGCGCCGCGCCGTCGTCTCGCTCGAGCAGATGGAACGCCGCGCCGAGGACGCCCCGCCGCCGCGCGAGTTCGTCACCGCCATCGAGCACAGGATCGCCGAGGGCAAGCCGGCGGTGATCGCCGAGTGCAAGAAGGCCTCGCCGAGCAGGGGCGTCCTCCGCAAGGAGTACTACCCGGCGGAGATCGCCAAATCCTACGAGGCGGCCGGGGCGGCGTGCCTGTCGGTGCTGACCGACACCGAGTTCTTCCAGGGCACCGACGCGCACATGCAGGCGGCGCGCGCGGCCTGCTCGCTGCCGGTGCTGCGCAAGGACTTCATCGTCGATCCCTACCAGGTATACGAGGCGCGCGCGCTGGGCGCGGACTGCATCCTGCTCATCGTCGCCGGGCTGAAGGATCGTCTCATGCAGGATCTCGCCTGGCTGGCGCGGGACCTCGGCATGGACGTGCTCGTCGAGGTGCACAATCGCGAGGAGCTCGAGCGCGGCCTGATGCTGCGCACGCCGCTCATCGGCATCAACAACCGCGACCTGCACACGTTTCACACCGATCTGCAGACCACGCTCGACCTGCTCTACGACGTGATGCAGGATCGCACCGTGGTCACCGAGAGCGGCATACACACGCCCGAGCAGGTGGCCATGCTGCGCAAGCGCGGCGTGCACGCGTTCCTGGTCGGCGAGGCCTTCATGACCGCGCCCGACCCCGGTGCAAAACTGAAGGAATTGTTCTCGCTGTGAGCCGTCCAACGAGTGGAAAGAAGACCAACCCAGGAGGCGTACCCATGAATCGAAGCATCTATCCGCTCGCCCTGCTGGCGGCCGGCGCACCGGCGATCGCCGTCGCCGCCGACCTGGTTGCCACTCCCGTCTGGGAGAGCGAGGCCGTGTTCAAGAATCCGGAGTCGGCGCTCTATGACATGGAGCGCAACGTGATCTATGTCTCCAACGTCGACGGCGATCCCATGGGCAAGGACGGGCACGGTTTCATCTCGCGCATGACGCCGGACGGACAGGTGACGGACCTGGAATGGGTCACCGGCCTGAACGGGCCGAAGGGTATGGCGATCGTGGGCGACAGGCTTTACGTGGCCGACATCGACACGCTGGTGGAGATCGACATCGGCACCGGCACCGTCTCGCACCGTTACACGGTTCCGGACGCGCAGTTCCTCAATGACGCGGCCGCGGACGGCGCCGGGACCGTTTACGTCTCCGACATGATGACCAACCGCATCCATCGCCTGTACAACGGCGTGTTCGAGAACTGGATCGAGGGCAGTCAGCTCGAGAACCCGAACGGCCTGTACGCCATGGACAACAAACTGCTGCTGGGCACGTGGGGCGCGATGAAGGGCGGATTCGCCACCGAGGTGCCGGGTCGCATCAAGGTCATCGACATCGCCACCAAGGCGGTCGGCGATTTCGGCAGCGACAAGCCGATTGGCAACATGGACGGCATCGCGCTCATGGCCGATGGAACGATACTCGCGACCGACTGGATGGCAGGGGCGCTGATGACGATCGCCCCGGACGGCACGGTGCGCCAGCTCCTGGACCTCAACCAGGGCTCCGCGGACCTGGAGTACATCATGAACGGCAGCATCGCCATCGTGCCGATGATGTCCGACGGCAAGGTGGTCGCCTACCAGATCGCCGAACCGGCGCCTGAACCCGCGCTCGAAGAGATGCCCGCGGCGGGCGACGCGCCAGCCGCCCAGGAATGATGTCCCGGCCCACGAAACAGTGCCCGGAGTCGAGCCATGGCGGAGAAGCCGCACGGTTTCGAGAGAGAGTACACGGAGAAGGGATTCTGGGACTCGTTGCTCCATTATGCGAAGCTCGCCGGACGCGAAGTCGTGGAAAAGGCACTGCAGCTCTACTTCACCGCCGACTCGAAGGACCTGCCCCAGTGGGCGCGGGCGGTGATCTACGGGGCGCTGGGCTATTTCATCGCCCCACTCGACGCCATACCGGACCTCACGCCGATCGTCGGCTATACCGATGACCTCGGCGTGCTGGTCGCAGCGCTGGCGGCGGTGATGGCATACGTCACGCCCGACGTGATGGAACGGGCGGCGCGCAAGGCGCGCGAGTGGTTCGAGTAGCGGTCACGCGATTATGTCGTCCGCGCGCAAGCGGCAACCCATTTTCGATATACTCGGACCCCTGACGAAAACCTCGCGCCCCTGACCAAACGACGCGCCCGTAGCTCAGTTGGGCGAGGCGGAAACCGGCGAACATCCGGTGAATGTTCGCCCCGCCGAGCGCCCGGTCAGGGACAACCGGGCCGGAGCGTCGCTCCAGGGAGGGATGCAACCATCGCGGTATCGAGCAGCACTACACGCGCCCGTAGCTCAGTTGGGCGAGGCGGAATCTGGCGAACATCCGGTGAATGTTCGCCCCGCCGAGCGCCCGGTCAGGGACGACCGGGCCGGCTCGTCGCTCCAGGGAAGGATGCAACCATCGCGGTATCGAGCAGCACTACACGCGCCCGTAGCTCAGTTGGATAGAGTACTCGGCTTCGAACCGAGTGGTCGGGAGTTCGAATCTCTCCGGGCGCGCCATTTCCCCTCACGAACCGCATCGCGCGAACAATGTACCCCCGTTAGCCGGCACTGCCCGGAAATGACCGCTCACGCGCACGACCATCGCTGAGGTTGGTGGACGACGACTACCGTCGATCCAAGACCGCAGATCGGCGTGACGCGCAAGAGCGCTTGTGACACGATCATCCGTGATCTGGAAAGCGGGGGACCCCATGGATTCACGCACGTTGAGAAGGCGCTTCCGTGCTGGCCTGTTCAATGGGCTGCGCGTGGTGTGGCCGATTCTGTCGGCCTTGCTCGCGATAATTGTCGTGCTCGGTCTGGCAGCAGGTTTGATCGAAGGTTGGTCGGTCGGGGAGTCGATCTACTTCTCGTTCGTATCCGGCCTCACGATTGGTTACGGTGACCTGGCGCCCAAGACGCCGGTCGCGCGTATGCTCGCGATCCTGATCGGGGTCACCGGCGTGCTGTTCACAGCGCTAGTCGCTGCGATCGCAGTGAGGGCCTTGAGTTCGACGTACGGCGGCGAGGGCTGAGCAGGCGCCAGAGTGCTGAATTGCATGATTGAGTCCATGCGGGTTCACGCCGTGCGTGAGCCAAGGGACTGAATCGACAGTCACCGAGAACAGATCGCTCAGCGTGGATGGCGCCGCCTGAAGGCCGCTCTCAGCGACTTGGCCGTACAGTCGCTCTTGGCCGGCTCCGGACTACCCAACAAGTTTCGGCCAAAACGCCGAAATCGTACCTGTCGCAAACCCAGTCAACGTAGCCATTTTGCCGCTATGCATGACTGCGCCAGGCCATTTGACACTCTGCGCAGCTGCTGATTGCTATGGCGAGCGTCGCAAGGCATGGATTGGTTGGTGGCGCTCTCTGCTGCCCGCCACTTCGGATCGAACCGAGTGGCCGGGAGTTCGAATCTCTCCGGGCGAGCCGTTTCCCCTGGCCGTCCTCGCCGGGACATTCCCTCCGTCAGCTGCGAACCTGTAACCCCGCGGGCGCGCGAGAGCGCCGACGGCCAGTTACGAACTGCGCCGTGAGGGGAACGGCCGCATGGCGAGTGCTACGCTTTAGCTGGTAACGCGATTCCTTTGTGGCCACAGATTGCGGGGGGGTGCCGACATGTCGTACGTCCGTGCCAAGCAGTGTTTCAAGGATGCGCAGCGCTCCATCAAGGCGAGCCAGGATGTGGTGTCGCTGGCGCTCATCGAGGGTCTCCTGCAGCTTACCGAATCCCTCGAGAAACACATCGCCGAGCTGCACTCGGAGATTGTCATGGTGAGAAAGAACGTCGCGAGCACGGCCGTGCGCAAGCCGCGCTCGGCGACGCGCAAACGCCGCTGAGCGGTGCCGGTGGCCACCGACCGCCGGTCGCCGGCACTTTGCAGGTCAAAGGCCGAGTCGGTACTCTTCCGGGGATACCAGAACCCGTCGGCCCCGTGCGCGGGCGGCTGGCGCCCGTCGCCGACCGCTCACGCGGCCCTCGCGATTCCAAGGAGGCCATCGTGCCCAATCTGATTCATCCGACGGCGATCCTGTCCGCCAAGGCCACGCTCGGCCGCCGCAACGTCATCGGCCCGTACGTGGTCATCGAGGACGACGTCGTCATCGGCGACGACAACCGCATCGGCGCGCACAGCGTGGTGAAGAACGGGGCGCGCATCGGCAATTCCAACTGCATCCACGAGCACGTCGTGTTCGCCGGCCCGCCGCAGGACATCGGCTTTCGGGACACGCCCACCACCGCGGAGCTCGGCAACGGCAACGTGCTGCGGGAGTTCGTCACGGTCAGCCGCGCGACGAGCAAGGAGGAGGGCCGCACGACGATCGGCGACCACAACTACTTCATGGCCTGCACTCACGTCGCCCACGACTGCCGGCTCGGCAATCACATCGTCATGGCCAACGACGCGGTGCTGGCCGGCCACGTGCACATCGAGGATCGGGTCTTCGTCTCCGGCGGCGTGAAGATCCACCAGTTCGCCCAGATCGGCGCGTACGCCATGATCGGCGGCAACAGCAAGATAACCCAGGACTGCCTGCCCTACATGATCACCGACGGCATACCCGGGCGGGTGTGCGGACTGAACCTGGTGGGGCTGCGGCGCGCCGGCTTCGGCGCCGCGGAGCTGAGCGATCTGAAGGCGGCCTATCAGATCCTGTTCGGGGCGCGCGGATCGCTGGAGCAGCAGCTCGCCGGGCTCGAGAAGCTGGGAACGCCGACGGCACTGCACCTGCTCCATTTCATACGCAATTCCAGGCGCAGCTTCCACCGCGCCTGAGACGCGGCCGCACCGCCTGCCGCACCGCGCCCGCGCGGCGCGCCCGTCCTCAGCGCGCCTCGACCTCGATGTGCTGCACGTAGGCGTGATCGAGCATGTCGAGCAGCTCGCGCCGGCGCAGGTCCTCCGGGCGCAACTGCACGGTCTGGTTCAGATCGATCTCCGCCGTGGCGGTCGTGCCGCCTCCCTCGGACTTCGGCGGGGACACCAGCTGCAGGTGACACTCGCTCAGCCGCCTGAGGAACTGCACCCGCGCGTCGCGATCGCAGCCGGCGACGATCATTCCTTCCTTGATGGCGGCCACCAGCTTCTCCAGGCAGCGCCCCAGCTCCATCCGCTCCTGCTCCGTCGTCTTGGGCGCCACGCTCCACACCAGTTGGTCGCTGACGGCGATCGCGTCCTTCCACTCCTGGCTCGCCTCGCCGTGCACGCGGTGGATCGCGGCGAGATACTGACGCCAGTGCGTCAGCAGGAACTCCACGACGAAGGACGGCGGCAGCGGCCCGTTCGCGGCTTCGATGGCGTGCCTGATGACGTTGTTGGCGGCCTCGAGTGGACTCATTCTGCGCTCCCTTGCACGGCATCATTGAACAGCGTCGGTGTCGGCAGTCTAACAAGAACCGGGCGGCGCGTTCCAACCCCCGTGCCGGCGCGCTGAACCACTTTGCGCGCCGGCCCGTACGGCACGGCAGGGATGGCGTTATGATGCCGCGCATGTGCGGACGCTACGCCTCTTACAGACGGGATCGCCTTCGCCCCATCGAGGAGGCGCTCGATCAGCACCTGCACATCGATCCCCTCCCGGTGAGTTACAACATCGCGCCCGGCCAGCCCGTCGTCATCGTGCGGCCGGCCGCCGGTGCGGCATTCGAGGCGGCCCTCGCCACCTGGGGGCTCGTACCGGCGTGGTCGAAGGAGCCGAAGGTGGGCTACAGCACGATCAACGCGCGCGCGGAGAACGTCGCGAAGAGTCCGGCGTTCCGCAACGCCTATCGCCACCGCCGCTGCCTCGTGCCCGCCGACGGGTTCTACGAGTGGCACGCCGTGCCGGGCCAGAAGCTCAAGCAACCGTACTTCATCCGCATGGCCGATGACGCGCCGTTCGCGTTCGCGGGACTGTGGGAGCGCTGGGAGCGCGAGGGCAAGACGCTGGAGTCGTGCACGATCCTGACCACCGAGGCCAACACGCTGATGGCGGCCATACACGCCCGCATGCCGGTCATCCTCGCGCCGGGGGATTACCGCGGCTGGATGCAGGGGGACGCCGATGCCGCCGCCGCGCTGTTGCGGCCGTACCCGGCCGCGAGGATGACCGCCTATCGTGTCAGCACGCGCGTGAACTCGCCGCGCAACGACAACGGGCAGTGTCTGGATCCCCTGCCCGAGGCCGGGGCGGGCTGAACCGGTGGAACCCGGGGGACCGATCGTGGCAAGTCTCGTCGTGTTCATCGCGCTGGTGGCGTCGGCGGCGCTGACCGGCGGCCTGTTCCGCCCCGGGGCCTGGTACGAGGCGCTGGCGAAGCCGCCCTGGACGCCGCCAAATTGGCTGTTCGCACCGGCATGGGCGGTGCTATACGCCGCCATCGCCGTCGCCGGATGGCTCGCCTGGCGGCGCGCAGGCGGTCGCGTGGACGCGGCGGTCTCCATATGGGGCCTGCAGCTGCTCTTCAATGCCGCGTGGTCGTGGCTGTTCTTCGGACGCCACCAGATGTTCGTGGCGCTCATCGACGTCTTCGCGATGCTGCTCTGCATCCTCGCCTTCATCGTCATCAACATGACGACGAATCGCTGGGCGGCGTGGCTGTTCGTGCCTTACGCGCTCTGGGTCACATACGCTGCGGCGCTCAATCTGGCGCTGTGGCGGCTGAATCCAGGCGCATGATGGGCGATGAAGCAGATGCCCGGGGCGACGTGGTGCACCGGACATGATCCGAGGGCATCGACGATGAGCAGCGGCACGCTTTCGGCCATCTGGTTGAAGCGCGCGAGGCGCGGGCCGATGGACGCCGTCGCGGCCGCGTCGCTGATCGCCACCCGCGGGCTCGTGGGCAACGCCAACCAGGGCGGCAAGCGCCAGGTGACGATCATCGAGGAGGAGATCTGGTCGGCGCTCATGCGGCAATTCGGCAGCGATCTGCCGCCCTCCACGCGGCGCGCCAACCTGATGGTGCGCGGCGTGCCGCTGGCCGACAGCCGTGGCCGCATCCTGCAGGTGGGCGCCGCGCGCATACGCATACTCGGCGAGACCAAGCCCTGCGAGCGCATGGACGAGGCCCTTGCGGGGCTGAAGGACGCGATGTGGGCGGAATGGCGCGGCGGCGCCTTCGGCGAGGTGCTGACCGGAGCGGAGATCCGCGTGGGCGATCCGGTCTCCTGGACCGCATAGGCACCAGCGTGGCGAACGGCCGGGAGGCCCGGGCGTCCCGGGCGGAATTCCCTTTGCGCCGCGTAAGGCGCTACGCCAAAATGCCGGCGAGACCACCCGGGGTTACGTGATGCGGGCCGCAGGTCGCGGGCCTCGTCGCGCGCGAATTCCATGGATCCACTCGACGTCGAACTGCGCAGCGCGAGCGCGAACACCATCCGCAGCAGACTGTCCGATGCCAGCACCTACGTCCTGGGTGGCGACGGCGTCGTCGTCCCCGATGCAGGAGCGGGGGGGCCCGGCCAGCTGCGTCTCATCACCGAGGGCAAGCAGCTCTACGTGGCGCCCGGCGGCGCCGTGCCGGTCATGGTCAACGGCCGCGCGATCGCCGACCGCACGCACGTCAACGACGGCGACTGGGTGACGATCGGCGGCACCGTCTACCAAGTCAGGCTGAGCGGCGCGGCCGCGCCGGTGCACGCCTCGCCGGCGGCGGCCGGCGAGGTCTTCGACATCACGTCCGACGCCGACGCCGCGCCGAGCATTCCACGCAGCGGGCCACGCACTGGGCCGCGCACCGAGCCCGGCGCTGCCCCGGCGCGCGCCGGCACGCTCGTCATCGGCCGGCAGAAGGGCTGCGCGCTCACGATCGACTCGCCGCTGGTCTCGCGCGAACACGCGCGCCTCATGCACGAGGCCGGGCAATGGTGGCTCGAGGACCTCGCCAGCACCAACGGCACCTTCGTCAACGGCCATCGCATCGCCGCGCGCACGCCCATCAAGCCCGGCGACCGCATCGCCATCGCGACGTTCCTGTACCGCTTCACCGGCGACGGCCTGATGGCCGAGGGCGAGGAGGGCCGGATCCGCGTGGAGGCCGTCGGCATCACCAAGGAGGTGCGCGATCGCGCCGGCGGCCAGCCCCGCAGGCTGCTGGAGGACATCTCGCTGGTGATCGAGCCGGGCGAGTTCGTGGTGATCTTCGGCGGCAGCGGCAGCGGCAAGTCGACACTGCTGGATGCGTTGAACGGCCGCCGCCCGGCGAGCGGCGGCCGCGTACTCTACAACGGAGTGGATCTGTACGAGTCCTTCGACATCTTCCGCTCCACCATCGGTTACGTGCCGCAGCAGGACATCGTGCACCGGCGGCTGAAGGTGCGCCGCGCCCTGGAGTACACTGCCCGCCTGCGCCTGCCGCCCGACACCAGCGAGCAGGAGATCGCGTCGTACGTCGAGGAGGTGCTGCAGAGCGTGCGGCTGCAGGACAAGGCCGACCTCCTCATCGACACGCCCACACCGCTGAGCGGCGGCCAGCTCAAGCGCGTGAGCCTCGCCTCCGAGCTGGTGGCCAAACCCGGCATCCTCTTCCTCGACGAAGTGACGAGCGGTCTGGATGCGGGCACCGATCGGCAGATGATGCAGACCTTCGCGGAACTCGCCGACGGCGGCCGCACCGTCGCCTGCGTGACGCACTCCCTGGAAAACATCTCCGATACGGCGGACCTCGTCGTGCTCCTGCATCGCGGCCGGCTCGCGTATTTCGGGCCTCCCGCCGAGGTGTGCGGCCATTTCCGGATCAAGCGCCTCGCGGACGTTTACGAACTGCTCGAGACGCGTCCGCCCGAGCAGTGGGCCGCGGAGTTCAAGGCCTCGCGCCACTACCACCAGTACGTCACCGCGCGGCTCTCCCCCGCCGCGCAGGCTCCCGCCGCGATGCCCGTCCGGCAGCCACGGCCGGCGCCTGCGACCAAGGGCCAGGGCGGAGGCTTCTGGACGCAGACGAGGATCCTCACGCGCCGGTACATCGATCTCATCCTGGGCGATCGGCGCAACCTCGCCATCCTGCTGCTGCAGGCGCCGCTCATCGGCGCGGTGATCGGAACCGTATTCGACACCGGCGGCGAGCTGCCGGCGCGGGCCGTCGCCGAAGGCCAGGTGAGCTTCATGCTCGTGCTCTCGGCGATCTGGTTCGGCTGCCTGAACTCGGCGCGCGAGTTCGTCAAGGAGCTGCCCGTCTACCTGCGCGAGCGCTCGGTCAACCTGGAACTGGCGCCGTACATGCTGAGCAAGCTCGGACCGCTGGCGCTCATCTGCCTGGCGCAGTGCGCGTTGCTGCTCGCCGTGGTCAGCGCCCTGCTGGACCTGCCGGGGCCATTCGGATCGCGACTGCTCCTGCTCACGGCCGCCGCCTTCGGCGCCACCGCCATGGGATTGGCGGTGAGCGCCTTCGTGGACAGCAACGACAAGGCCATCGCGATGGTGCCCATCCTGCTGATCCCGCAGGTCGTTCTGTCCAATGCAATCGTGCGCCTGGACGGCGCCGCGCTGTGGGCGGCGAAATTGAGCATGGTCTCGTTCTGGGGCTACGACGCCATGAAGTCGACGCTGAGTGGCGATATACTCGGTCTGAAAGATGCATTGGGCAGGGAGGTCGTGCCCGTGCTCGAAACCCATGGTCGCGGGCTGCTGGCCATCGCCCTGCTGACCGTCGTCTTCCTCATCCTGGCGTGGGTGGGCCTGCGACTGAAAGACCGCCGGGGCTGATCCCCCGCAACAAGGTTCGTTTCCGATGGACAAGACCCTGCGCACCGACACCATCAAGAGCCTGCACGAGGAGGCGCTCGCCACCGCGTTGGCAAACACCGGCGACAGCGTCTGTCCGCGCTGCAGGACCGCCTACGACCGCGCCAGGCTGACCCCGCCCGAGTACAAGTGCGTCTGCGGCCTCGAGCTGGCCTATCCGGAGGTGGGCGCGAACGGCGAGGTGAAGGGCGTGCTCGGATGGCTGCACTCCCCGGGCGTCATCGTCCACGACCGCTACCGCATCGTGCAGCTGCTGGGACGCGGGGGCTTCGGCTCGACCTACCTGGTGGAGGACATGAAGCTCGGCAACAAGCGCCGCGCGCTGAAGGAAGTGCCCGAGCCGATGTACGACGAGCACGAGACCCGCATACTCGCCAAGCTCAATCATCCCTCCGTGCCCGACATCACCGATCGCGCCGTCGGCGACGGCATGGTCTACCTGGTGCTCGAGTTCGGCGGCAGCCGCACGCTGGAGACCGTCCGCCGCAGCTATCCGGAGAAGCGAGTACCGCTGGCGCAGCTGGCGCCGTGGGTGCGGCAGCTCTGCGACGTGCTCGCCTACATGCACGCGCAGCAGCCGCCCATCGTGCATCGCGATCTGAAGCCCGGGAACATCCTGCTCGACGATCAGGACCGGGTCATGCTCATCGACTTCGGCATCGCCAAGGAGGCGGTGGCGAGCGAGCAGACCCGCGCCCTCGGCCGCGCCGTGACCCACGGCTACAGCCCGCCCGAGCAGGCGATGGGAACCGGCACCGACGCCCGCTCGGACGTCTACGCGCTCGGCGCGACCATTTATTACATGCTCACCGGCCAGCGACCGCCGGGGGCCGCCGAGCGCATCCAGGGCGCGGAGGTGACACCGGCCTCGCGACACGTCGACGGCCTGCCGCCGGCGGTGGATCGGGCCCTGCTGCAGGCCTTGTCGCTGAACCCGAACGAGCGCCAGCAGAACGTGCATGAGTTCGGCAAGGCCTTCGATTACGAGGTGCCCACCGTCAAGACCTACGACCTGAGCGAGCGCACGGTCGTCATCGGCGGCGCCTCGACGCCGTCGGTGAACACCGGGCCGCAGATGTCGCTGAAGCTCACCCCCGACGGACCGCAGGTCGTCGCACCGCCGAGGAAGGCCGTCGGCCGCGGCATCGGCCGCGTGGCCATCGTCGCCAGCGTGGTGGGCCTGCTGATCGCCGCCGGCGCAGTGGCGTTCGTGATCTCGCAGTTCGGGAAGACCGGCTCCGAGACGGTCGCCACGGACGCGCCCGCGCAGACCGTTCCCGCGCCGGTGCCGGTTGCGCCCACCCCGGCCACGGCACCGGTTGTCCCCGCCCCGGTCGCCGCCACGCCCGCGGAAACGGCCAGCGCCGCGCCCTCGGTCCCGCCGCCGCAGGAGCCGCCGGCCACCCCGGTGCCGCCGCCGGCAAACGTGGCGACCGCGCCGCCGACGTACGCCCCGGCGGCGCCCGCGAGCGTGGGGCCCGCGATGACCGCGCCCGCGCCGGCCCCCGCAGCTTCGGGATCCTCGGCCATGGAGGAGTTGCTGAAGCGGCGGCAGGCGAGCGAGAGCGTCGCTGAACCCGAGCCGCCAGCGAGCACCGCCGCGACCGCCGAACCGGCGCCCAAGCCGGTGAAGCGCAAGCAGCAGAAACCCAAGCCGGTGGAGCCCCCGCCGGCACCGGCGCCCGACCCGGCCCCCGTGGCCGGCGGCGCGGCGAATGCTTGGCAGAAGGCCAACCAGAACACCCAGTTCATCGAAGGCAACTGACCCCGAGGAGCACGGCATGAGGCCACGCACGACTGCGCGCGCGTTCAATTCCGGTTTATCCAATGCATGGCAGGCTGCATCTCGCGGCGTGATCGTCGCGGCGTTGTCGATCATGGCGGCGGGCGCGGCCCACGCGGGCGGCGCGCTGCCCGGGACGTACGGGCACAAGATCTACCGGGTGGACTACAGCCTGTATCCCTTCGTGCAGGTGTACTTCCGCACCTTCGACGAGAACAAGCAGCCGCTGGTGAATCTGAACGAGCTCAACATAGGTCTCATGGTGAAAGGGCGCGCCTACGACCCGATGAAGAGGCAATACCGCATCGAATCCGTGCGGCAGAAGCAGGTCGGCACGCGTACCGTGCTGGTGCTGGATGCCAGCAAGTCGATGGCCGGCGCCCCCTTCGAGGCCGCCTTGCGCGCCGCGGCCCGCTACGTCGACACCAAGCGGCCGCAGGACGAGGTCGCGGTGCTCGCCATCCGCGACGAGAAAGAGGGCTACCAGCTGGTCTCGCAGTTCGAGCGAGACCCGCTGGCGATCGCGCGCCGCCTGGCCGACGTGCAGGTCGACGGCATGCAGAGCCGCATCTACGACAGCGTCGGCGCCGCCATGCAGATGTGCGGCCTGAGCGGCCAGGGCTCGCTCGATCCGGGCATCGAGAACTACATCGTCTCCTGCTCGATCGTGGTGTTCTCCGACGGCCTCGACGAGGGCAGCGCGCTGGCGCGCGAGGAGCTCATGGGACGCATCACCAACATGCCGGTGCCGGTGCCGATCTATTCACTGGCCTATTCGAAGCGTTCCACCGAGCACTTCAAGAATCTCGAGGCGCTGTCGAAAAACTCCTTCGGCAATTACTACAATGTCGGTGAGACGGTGGATCGCATGCAGTCCATCGTGGAGGAGATCCAGAACATCGTGCAGAGCGACTATGTCGTCACCTTCCGCTCCTACCTGCCGGTGGACGGAGAGTCCCACGCCTTGAAGCTGGGCGTCGAGTACCCGACCGGCAGCGGCAAGTTCACCTACGACTCCGCCAGCTTCGAGGCCATCGAACCGCCGCCGGTGACGGGCGTCAGAGAGCGGATGGACGTCCTGAACGCGACGCTGCCCCTGCTCCCCGACGGCAATCCGCACTTCAGCGCCGCGGGCGGCGGCGCCGTCGCGCCCGCTCCGGCCACCCAGCCACCGCTGCCCGAACCGCCGGCAGTGGTGCAATGAATGCAATGAAACAGAACCGCGAAACTTCAGTGCCAAACGATTGAAGCTCACATAAGGAGGCCATCATGAAGACTCGTTCCAAGGCGGCAGTCGCCGGCGTCACCCTTTCCTGTGTCGTGCTGACGGGCTGCACCGGCGGCAGCTACTCGACCACCGAGACCTCCACGGTCGGCGGCGCCGCGGTCGGCGCGCTGGTCGGCGGATTGCTGGGCGGCTGGCAATGGGCCGCCATCGGCGCGGCCAGCGGCGCGGCCCTGGGCTGGGTCGCCGGCAAGGCGATCGAGGCGCAGGAGATCTCGTCGCGCAGCACGGTACAGGACCAGCAGCTGTACGGCTACTCCGCACCCTCCGACAGCGTGTTCGTGAACATCAACTCGGCGACCTCCTCGCCGCAGGTGGTCGCGCCTGGCGGCGTGGTGGACGTGGTCACCGACTACTCGCTGGCGCTGCCGCAGAGCATGTCGCAGGCCAACGTGATGGCCACCAGCGTGCTGATGAAGGACGGCGAGAAGGTCATGGAGTTCAAGGGCCAGCCGGTGCCGAAGTCCTCCGGCGGCTACACCATCAAGCTGCCGATCAACATCCCGGCGGAGGCCGCGCCCGGCACGTACGTGATCGAGCACAGCGTCTCGGCCGGCAGCACCTACGACACTGCGCAGTCGACCTTCATCGTCAAGTCCTGATCCCGACGGGCATCCCGGGGCCGGCAACCAGGGCGGCGCGGACAGCGATGTCCCCGCCGCCCGTTTCGTCTGCGGCCGGCCGCGGGAAGCCCCGGCCACCGGGGACCTTTGATCCGGACCGTCCTGCGATGAAACGCCTGCTGGCCGCGGCGCTGCTCTCGCTCTGCCTTGCCTCGCCGGCGTGGACGCAGGCGGAGCGCTGCGCTGCCGAGGTACAGCGCGCCGCCGCCACGCTCGGCCAGATCTACCGCCAATGGCCGCTGCGGCCGACCAGCGATCGCGTCGTGCAGGGCGCGCAGTACGTCGCCGCGCGCCTGTCGCGCAACGAGACCTCATCCGGCAGGCAGTGGCGCGTGCACGTCGTGCGCGACGCCAAGCTCAACGCCTTCTCGATCGGCGACGGTCACGTCTTTCTGACCGAGGGGATGCTCCGCTTCGTCGCCAACGAGGGCGAGCTGGCGGCCGTCATCGCGCATGAGTTCGGGCACCATCTCGCCGGACACTTCTGCGCGTCGTCCCGCAGGCGCGGGTTCCTGGGCGGACTCTTCGGTGGGGGCAAGGAAGACGGCGCCACGCGCAGCCGCGTGGGCACCCTGACCGCGGTCGTGGATCCGGAGAAGGAGCGCGAGGCCGATCGCATCGCCGTGGTCGTGCTCGATCGCGCCGGCTACGATCCGCACCGGGCACTGCAGCTCGCCATGCGCGTGGCGCGCAGCGGCAGCTCCGCCCACTTCCAGTACGGCCACCGCATCGAGGCCCTGCAGGCTCTGCTCGCAGGCCGCCCTCCGGACCCCTTTGCACAGGCGGATTCCGGCGAGTTCCTGGAGATGAAGCGGACCCTGTGGCGGGAGGACGCGATGCGTTGAGGGAGGCCGCGGGTCTCGGTTCCTCAGAGACCGGACGTGCCGTGGATGGGACCCCGTGGAAGATGGCGCGCTCGGCGGGATTCGAACCCACGACCCCAGCCTTCGGAGGGCTGTACTCTATCCATCTGAGCTACGAGCGCGTTTGCGGTAACTGCGCAACTTCCGTTGCACCCATCCCTGGAGCGACGACCCGGCCCGGTCTTCCCTGACCGCGCGCTCGGTGGGGCGGACATCCACAGGATGTTCGCCGCTGTCCGCCTCGCCCATCCGGGCTACGAGCGCGTTGCTGCGAGAACGGATTCTAGCCGACGGGAACGGCTCGCGCATGACCCGTGTCCACGCACCGCAGCGTCGATACCACTGGGCCACCGCTGCATTGCCGGCAACCACGCGACTCCCCCGGCTCGTGCCGCTTTCGGAGCGGGGCTGTCCGCACGCCGCCGCGGGTCGTTAGGTTAACGCCTGTCCGGCCTCACGTCCATTCACCTGTCAAGCCCGCCGGATCAGTCATTTCGAAACGCGACACGCCGCTGAAGCACCCTGATTTACATATATAATCCCCTCAGGCAGGGAAATCCGACCGCTCGCGATCCGGCGGGTCGGCGCAGGAGTCGACGAGACCAACAACTCGCTGGGGGAGACATGAGTCAAGAACAAGACGCGATTTTCTTCAGAAACTTCACCCTCGTTCTCGTTGCGCTCACGATCTTCGGCATCTTCGCCGCGATCATGGGACGGCATTTCGCGAACCTGGCACAAACCGACGCATCGGTGGCAGAGCAACCGCCCGCGGCAACGGGATCAACGCATGAGTGAACAGCAAGACCGCCAGTTCTTCCGCAATTTCTCCCTGACCCTCGTCGCGCTGACGATCTTCGGCATCTTCGCCTCCTTCATGGGGCGACAGATCGCCACGCTGGTGCCGCAGGACAGCGGTGCCGAGGTGGTGGCCAAGCGCGTGCAGCCGGTCGGCGGCGTCTACACGGAGGACAACCCGCCGCCGCAGGTGGTCAACGAGGCGCCTCCGCCGGTCGCCGCCGGCGGCGCGGCAGCCGGCGACATCGGCAAGCAGACCTACGATACCGTCTGCATGGCCTGCCATGGTGCAGGCGTGGCCGGCGCGCCCAAGCTTGGCGACAAGGCGGCCTGGGAGCCACGCCTGGCGCAGGGCGTGGAGGTGCTGCACAAGCATGCGATCGACGGCTTTCAGGGTAGCGCCGGCGTGATGCCACCCAGGGGCGGCAGGACGGACCTCTCCGACGACGCCGTCAAGGCGGCCGTCGATTACATGCTCGCCGAGAGCGGCGGTCCGGCGCGCGCGGCCGCGCCGCCCGCGCCGGCCGAGGCCGCCACCCCAGCGGAAGCCGCCGCGCCCGCCGCCGCGCCCGCCGCCGAACCCGCGGCGGCACCCGAGGCTGCCGCGGCGACCGCTGCCGCCGGCGCCAGCGAGAGGGGCAAGCAGGTCTACGATACCGTCTGCATGGCCTGCCATGCCGCCGGTGTGGCGGGCGCGCCGAAGTTCGGCGACAAGGCCGCGTGGGCGCCGCGCATCGCCCAAGGCATGGACCTGCTGTACGAGCATTCCATCAAGGGCTTCATGGGCGCGGCTGGCATGATGCCGCCGAAGGGCGGCCGCGCCGATCTGCCCGATGACGATGTCAAGGCGGCCGTCGATTACATGGTAGGTGCCGCCAAGTGATTCTTCCCAACTGTCTGGAGTGAACAGCCATGCAAAACAACCTACGTGTACTGGGGATCGCCGCCATTGCCGCCGCCGCGTTGGCATTGGGCGGTTGCGGAAAGAAGGAAGAAGCGGCGCAGGCGCCCGCCGAACCGGCGGCCGCGCCGACCGCCGAGGCTCCGGCTGCTCCCGCTGAGGCCGCGCCGGCGGAGGCCCCTGCCGCTGAGGCTCCGGCTGAGGCTGCGCCGGCGGCCGAGGCACCCGCGGCCGAGGCCGCAGCCCCGGCTGCTGAGGCCGCGCCGGCCGCGACCGCCGCGAACGAGAAGGGCAAGCAGGTCTACGACACCGTCTGCATGGCCTGTCATGCCGCCGGTGTGGCCGGCGCGCCGAAGTTCGGCGACAAGGCCGCGTGGGCGCCTCGCATCGCCCAGGGCATGGATCTGCTGCACGAGCACTCCATCAAGGGCTTCATGGGCAAGGCGGGCATGATGCCGCCCAAGGGTGGCCGCGCCGATCTGCCAGACGAAGACGTCATGGCGGCTGTCGATTACATGGTGAGCGCCGCCCAGTAGCTCGCGGGTCGTTGTGCAGGAGAAGGGCGGCCGCGTGCCGCCCTTCGTCCTCGTTGGCGCCGGCAATCGTGATCGGCGCCGCGCGTTTCACACCCCCTTCATCCACGCTTCGAACTGCCTCCCCGCCCGCGCCCTATCCTTCGCCCGTCATCCCCCTGACGGACGAAGGAGCGCACGACGTGCAAGCGACGTTACTCCCTGCGGGGCCTCGCGCTCGCCTGCGCGCAGGCGGCCGGTCAGTGCATCTGCCTCGTGCTGTTCTCCTGCGCGTTCTTCCTGAAGGGGATGACCGGCCTCACGGTCACGATCGGCTCGATCCCGACCCTGGCGGCATTGATGTAAGCCACCGCGCCGCGCGGCGCGGTGGCGGGAACGCCACGCGGGGTATTGCCTGGGGAGCGCGAATTCGCCCCTTGTCGTACCAGGGACGGCTTGGCGACCGGCGGATCAGACGGAGACGAGATTGGCCTGCGCGGCGAGCAGGCGCTTGGTGCCGCCCGCCTCGAAATTGACCTGCACGACCATGTGCGGGCCCTGCCCCTCGACGTTGAGCACGACCCCGTCCCCGAAGCTCGCGTGCCGCACGCGCTGGCCGAGCCGGAGCAGGGCGCCGCCACCCTCCTCGGCACCGCGACGGCCATCGTAGCGCGGCACACTGATGCCGCCGCCCAGGCGCACTTCGCGCAGTAGCTCGGAGGGGAGCTCGGCGATGAACCGCGACGGCCGCGGGTAGAGATCGGTGCCGTGCAGGCGGCGGCTTTCCGCGTGCGTCATGACCAGGCGCTCGCGCGCGCGGGTGATGCCCACGTAGCACAGGCGGCGTTCCTCTTCGAGCTGCGCCGGGTCCTCGGTGGAGCGCTGGTGAGGGAACAGGCCCTCCTCCATTCCGACCATGAAGACGAGCGGGAACTCCAGCCCCTTGGCCGAGTGCAGCGTCATGAGCTGCACGCAGTCCTCGTGCGCCTCGGCCTGCCCCTCGCCGGACTCCAGCGCGGCGCGCGCGAGAAAGGCCTGCACCGGCGTCATGCCCTCGAACTCCGGGTCGCCGGTCTCGAACTCCCGCGCGGCGGTGATCAGCTCATCGAGGTTCTCGATGCGCTCCTCGCCGCGCCCGTCCTTCTCCTTGCGATAGTGCTCCGGCAACCGGCTGCGGCGTATGACCACGTCCATCGCCTCGCCGAGCGGCAGCGTCGCGGTCTCGTTCGCCGCCGAGTCGATGAGCCGCATGAACTCGGCCAGGGCGGCGAGCGCGCGCGACGGCAGCTCCTTGGTCGCCATCAGGCGCTGCGCGGCGCGCCACAGCGGGATCCCCTCGCCGCGCGCGGCGGCGCGTACGGCGTCCACGGTGCGGTCGCCGATGCCGCGCATCGGCGTGTTGATCACGCGCTCGAAGGCGGCATCGTCGTCGCGATTGGCCACCAGCCGCAGGTAGGCGAGCGCGTCCTTGACCTCGGCGCGCTCGTAGAAGCGGAATCCGCCGTAGACGCGATAGGGGAAGCGCTGATCGCGCAGAGCCTCCTCGAACAAACGCGACTGCGCGCTGGTGCGGTACAGGATGGCCGCCTCGCGCAACGAGCGGCCGCGCGCGTGCCACTGCTCGATCTGATCGACGCAGTAACGCGCCTCCTCGCGATCGTTGAAGGCACCGTAGAGCTGTATGGGCTCCCCGCCGCTCTGCTCGGTCCACAACTCCTTGCCCAGCCGGCCGGTGTTGTGGCGGATGAGCGCGTTGGCGGCCTTCAGGATGGTGGCGGTGGAGCGGTAGTTCTGCTCCAGGCGGACGAGGCGCACGTTCGGGAAGTCCCGCGAGAAGCGCTCCATGTGCTCTACCTGCGCGCCGCGCCAGCTGTAGATGGACTGGTCGTCGTCGCCGACCACGAACAGGCTGCGGTCGGGGTCGGCCGGGCGCCCGAGCGAGCCGCCCAGGTAGCGCAGCCAGGCATACTGGATCGAGTTGGTGTCCTGGAACTCGTCGACCAGCACGTGGCGGAATCGCTGCCGGTAGTGCTGCAGCAGGTCCTCGTCGTTGCGCCACAGCTCCAGCGATCGCAGCAGCAGCTCGGTGAAGTCGACCACGCCGGTGCGCGCGCAGGTCTCCTCGTAGACGCGGTAGATGCGCACCAGCTGCCCCAGCGTCGCATCGCCCTGATCCGCGACCTTCTCGGCCCGCAGCCCCTCCTCCTTGCGCGCGTTGATGAACCACTGCGCCTCCCGCGCCGGCCAGCGGCTGTCGTCCAGCCCCATGCCCTTGATCACGCGCCGGACCGTGCGCAGCTGATCGTCGCTGTCGAGGATCTGGAAGTTCTCCGGCAGCCCCGCCTCGCGGGCGTGCGCACGCAGCAGCCGGTGCGCGATACCGTGGAACGTGCCCACCCACATGCCTGAGGCCGGCGTCGCAAGCAGCTGCTCGATCCGCCCGCGCATCTCGGCGGCGGCCTTGTTGGTGAAGGTGACCGCGAGGATGCCCTGCGGGCTCGCCTGCGCGGTGGCGACGTACCAGGCGACCCGGTGCACGAGCACGCGCGTCTTACCGCTGCCGGCGCCGGCCAGCACCAGAAGATTGGTCGGCTCGGCGCTGACGGCCTCGCGTTGCGCGTCGTTGAGGGGGTCCAGGATCCGGGAGACATCCATGCGCGAATTCTACCCGAATGCGCCGCGCACTTCCGGACGCGCCGGAGGCCACGCGCACCGGCCGCCACCGTCGCGGCGCGGCCCCGGCAGGTGCTGTCCCGGGAGGCTCGGGCCGGGCCGGAGCTCACCCGTGGCTGATACAATCGCGAGCGATGAGCAACGAAGATCCGGCATTCAACGAGCAGCACGCCCTCGACGTCATTCAGCAAACCCTCGCCCTGGCACGCGCGGCGGGCGCCAGCGCCGCGGAGGCCGCCTACGGCCAGAGCGCGGGCCTGTCGGTGACCGTGCGCATGGGCGAGCTCGAAACCCTGCAGCATCAGCGCGACAAGTCGCTGCAGGTCACCGTCTACCTGGGGCTCCGCAAGGGCTCGGCCAGCAGCACCGATCTCCGCACCGAGGCGCTGCGCAAGACGGTGGAGGCGGCGCACGCCATCGCCCGTCACGGCGGCGAGGACCCGTGCGCGGGGCTGGTCGAACCGGAGCTGCAGGCGCGCGAGGTGAGGCAGCTCGATCTCTTCCACCCCTGGGACCCGAGTCCGGAACAGGCCGTCGAGATCGCGCGCCGCTGCGAGGGGGCGGCACGCGCCTTCGATCCGCGCATCACCAACTCCGAAGGCGCGACCGTGCGCGCCAGCAGCGGCGTGCATGCCTACGGCAACAGCAACGGGTTCTGCGGCGCCTGGCGCGCCAGCGTTCAGCGGCTGAGCTGCGCCGTCATCGCCAGCGACGAGAGCGGCATGCAGCAGGACTACGACCACAGCGTTGCCCGCCGCTGGCAGGACCTGCGCGAGGCGGAGGAGATCGGCCGGCGCGCCGCGGAGCGCGCCGTGCGCAGGCTCGGGGCCCGCAAGATCCCGACCACCGCGGTGCCGGTCGTCTTCGAATCGCGGATCGCCACCTCGCTGTTCGGCCACTTCGCCGGCGCGATCTCCGGCGGCAGCCTGTATCGCCGCAGCTCCTTCCTGGTCGATCACCTGGGTCGCGAGGTGTTCCCCGCGTGGCTGCAGATCCGCGAGGAACCCTTCCTGCCCCGCGAGCTGGGCAGCCGGCCGTTCGACGACGACGGCGTGGCGCCGCAGCCGCGCCACATCGTGGAGAACGGCGTCCTGAAGAGTTACCTGCTGGGTGGTTACTCGGCGCGCAAGCTCGGGATGAAGTCCACCGGCAACGCCAGCGGCATCACCAACTGGCGCCTGACTCACGGCGAGGAGGACCTCGGCGGTCTGCTCAGGCGCATGGGCCGCGGGCTGCTGGTTACCGAGCTGATGGGCTTCGGCGTCAACAGCGTGACCGGGGACTATTCGCGGGGCGCGAGCGGCTACTGGGTCGAGGAGGGCGAGATCCGGTTTCCCGTCGAGGAGGTCACGATCGCCTCCAACCTGAAGGACATGTTCAAAGGCATCGTCGCGATCGGCGCCGATCTCGAGACGAACGCGGCGATCAGGACCGGCTCGGTGCTGATCGAGCGCATGACCATCGCCGGCAAGTGACGCCGACGGCGGTCCGCGAGAATGCGTGACCGATCGCCTCGTCAGCGTCGGTCAAAGCGGCTATCCTCGTACCATGAGCCTTGCGGAACGCGATCACTCATGACCGCCCTCTCCTCTCCCAACCTGCTGAACGACAAGACCATCCTGGACACCGTCATCGCCACGGCGGGCGAGGTGGTGGTCGGCAAGCAACACGAGATCAAGCTCGCCTTCGCCTGTTTGCTGGCGCGCGGCCACCTGCTCATCGAGGACCTGCCGGGCGTGGGCAAGACGACGCTGGCGCACGTGCTGGCGCGGGTGCTCGGGCTGAGCTTCCAGCGCGTGCAGTTCACCAGCGATCTGCTGCCGGCGGACATCCTCGGCGTGTCGGTCTACGAGAAGGAGACCGGCCGGTTCAGCTTCCACCCCGGACCGATCTTCGCGCAGCTGGTGCTGGCCGATGAGGTCAACCGCGCCACCCCGCGGACGCAGAGCGCGCTGCTGGAGGCGATGGAAGAGCACCAGGTCACGGTCGAGGGCCGCACCCATACCCTGCCCGTGCCGTTCTTCGTGGTCGCGACCCAGAACCCCTCGCACCAGATCGGCACGTTTCCGCTGCCGGAGTCGCAGCTGGACCGCTTTCTGATGCGCATCGAGCTCGGCTATCCGGACGTCTCCGCCGAGCGCACCCTGCTGAAGGGACGCGATCGGCGCGAGATGGTGGCGGAGATCGAACCGATACTGCAGCCCAAGGCGCTTTTCGAGATGCAGCAGCGCGTGAGCGAGATCCACGTCAGCGACGCTCTCATCGATTATCTGCAGGCGCTGCTCAATTACAGCAGGCGCGCGCCCGGGTTCCTCGCCGGGCTCTCCCCGCGCGCGGGCCTGAGCCTGCGCAGCGCCGCCCAGGCGTGGGCCATGCTCGCCGGCCGCTCGCACGTCATGCCCGAGGACGTGCAGGCGGTGCTGCCGGCCGTGGTCGGGCACCGGTTGCGAGTGCGGGACCGGGCCCACGAGGCCGCGCCCGAAGACATCGCGGCGCGCCTGCTGCGCGAGGTCGCCATACCGTAGGCCATGGCAACGGCCACCGCGGCCAGCATCCGGGGCCGGGCGGCGGCGCCCGCTCAGGGCAACGTGCGCGTGCTGCCGAACCGCTACGGCTGGCTGATGCTGCTGGTTCTCGGCGTGATGCTGCTCGGCTCGATCAATTACAACAACAATCTCGGTTATGCCCTGACCTTCCTGCTGATGGGCGTGTGGGTGATGGCCCACGTGCACGGCTATCGCAACCTGCGCGGCATCGAGGTCCTCGGCGTGCGCGCCGCGCCGGTGTTCGTGGGCGATGAGGCCGTGTTCGAGGTCTTCCTGCGCAACGGCGGCCCGCTCGCCAGCCACGGCCTCGCCATCTCGGCGGCGGGCGTGGTCACCACGGACGCCATCGATCTCGCGGCCGGGGACTCGCACACCGCGCGACTGTCGTTCCCCGCGCAGCACCGCGGCGTGCTGGCGCTGCCGCCGCTCACGATCGCGTCGGGGTTTCCGCTGGCGATCTGCACCGCGCGCATCGGCTGGTGCGGCGATGCGAGCGCCACGGTCTACCCCCACCCCGCCGGGGCCCTGCCGCTGCCGGAGAGCGGCGACCCGCGCGCCTCATCCGCCGGCAACACGCTGACGGGCGACACGGATTTTGCCGGACTGCGCGCCTACCGCACCGGCGATTCGCTGCGCCAGATCGCCTGGAAGGCGCTGGCGCGCGAGCGCGGGCTGCACGTCAAGCGCTTCGCGGGCGGCGCCGCCGAGCAGACCGAGCTGCGGTTGCGTGACCTGAATTTCATCGGCGACCTGGAGACGCAGCTCTCGCAGCTGGCGCGCTGGATCGTGGACGCCGACCGCGCCGGGATCTCCTATTCCCTGGACCTCGGACAGACACGCCTGCCACCCGGGCTCGGCGAGGCGCACCGCGACCGCTGCCTGCAGGCGCTCGCGCATTACGGAGCGCCGTCGTGACGGCAACGCGCGGGATCGAATTGACGCGTCCGGTGCTCGCCTGGCTGGCGGTGTCGCTGCTGATGGTCGTGCTGCTGCACGCGCGCCAGCAGCCGCTGTGGGTCTGTGGCGGATTCCTTGCGCTGGTGCTGTGGCGGATGCTGCACGCCTGGCGCGGCGTGCCGCTGCCGACCCGCGACCGTCGCCCGCTGTGGCTGCTCAAGCACGCGCTCGCCATCGGCATCTTCTGGGTAGTGTACCGCCGCTTCGGCGGCGTCATCGGACGCGACGCGGGCATCAGCCTGCTCGTCCTGCTCATCGGATTGAAGCTGCTCGAGATGAGGAGCCGGCGCGAATTCGTGCTCATCGCGCTGCTGGGATTCTTTCTGCTGGTCACGGCCTTCTTCTACTCGCAGAGCATCCCGGTAGCGCTGTACGCGCTCGCCTGCGCGGCGGCGCTGCTCGGCAGTCTGGCGGCCATGGCGCTGCCGACGCGCGCGCGCGCGCTGGGTGCGAACCTGCGGGTCGCGGGGACGCTCATGCTGCAGGCCGCGCCGCTGATGCTGATCGCCTTCGTGCTGTTCCCGCGGCCGAGCTCGCCGCTGTGGTCGCTGCCGAAGGACGCGCGCCACGCCGTCTCGGGATTGGGCGAGGAGATGTCGCCGGGCGAGTTCACCAGGCTGACGATGTCGGACGCCGTCGCGTTCCGCGCGGCGTTCTCCGCCAACCGCCCCTCGGTTGCGGAGATGTACTGGCGGGGGCCGGTGCTCGTGAGGACTGACGGCCGGACGTGGACCCCGGGCGAACCCAGCGATCGGCCCGCCCCGGCCATCACCGCGCAGGGCGTGCGCTACAGCTACAGCATCACGCTCGAACCGACCAACAAGCCGTGGATATACGCGCTGGAGCATCCCTCCTCCCTGCCGCGCGGGACGAGGCTCAGCCGCGACCTGCGCGTGCTGTCCACGCGGCCGATCACCGATCGCATGCGCTACGGTGCGGAGTCCTATACCCAGGCCTGGGTGGCCGAGGCCGACAGCGAGGAGCTGCACGCGGCGCTGCAGCTTCCGCTCGGGGCCTATCCGAGAACCCAGGCGCTGGCGAGGCTGTGGCGGCGGGAAGATCGCACCGACGAGGCCGTGGTGCGACGCGCGCTGCAGCACTTCCGCGACGAACCGTTTGTCTACACGCTGTCGCCGGCGGAGATCTACGGCGATCCCGTCGACGGCTTTCTGTTCGGCACCCGCCAGGGTTTCTGCGAGCACTACGCCTCGGCGTTCACGGTGCTGATGCGGGCCGCGCGCATCCCGGCGCGCATCGTCACCGGCTACCAGGGCGGGGAATACAACCCCGTGGGCGACTACTACATCGTCCGCCAGCGCGACGCGCATGCGTGGGTGGAGGTGTGGCTGGGCCGCCGCGGCTGGGTACGCGTGGACCCGACGGCGGCGGTCGCCCCGGCGCGCGTGCAGCGCGGCATCGACCAGGCGCTCTCGGGACTCGGCACCACGGTCGCGGGGGCCGCCGCCGATCTGGCGGTGGATCTGGCCGCCTGGCGTGAGCTGCGCTATGCCTACGACGCGATCAACAACCGCTGGAACCACTGGGTGATCAGTTACAACGCCCGCCGCCAGTCCGCGATGTTCGCCGAGTTCGGGCTGAGCGCGGACTGGCGCGCCCTCGCCCTGCTGCTCGGCGCCGCCCTGCTGCTGGCCGGAGCGCTGCTCGTGGCCTGGTCGCTGCGGGGACGCCGCGCCTACGGCGACGCCGTCGCGCGGGCTTACCGCCGTTTTTGCTCCAAGCTCGCGAATCGCGGCCACCCGCGGGCGCCGCACGAGGGCCCGATGGACTACGCGCGCAGGGTCAGCGCGGCGCTGCCGGCGGCGGCAGCGGAGATCGCCCGGATCACGGCGCTGTACAGCCGCGCCCGCTACGGACCGGCGCCTTCTGGCGCCGATGCCCAGGCGCTGCGCCGCGCCGTCCGCCGCTTCGTCCCCCCATAGTCCGCCGCTCCCGCTCAGTCCGCCGCGGCCGCTTCCAACGCATGCGCGTGATGCAGCCGCGCGTAGACGCCATCGGCGCGCAGGAGCTCGGCATGCGTGCCGGTCTCCACGATGCTGCCGTGCTGCAGGACGACGATGCGATCGGCGTTCTCGACGGTGCTGAGGCGGTGCGCGATCACCAGCGAAGTGCGCCCGGCGCGCAAGGTGTCGAGCGCCGCCTGGATGTGTCGCTCCGAGGCCGTGTCGAGCGCCGAGGTCGCCTCGTCGAGTATCAGGATGGGAGCGTCCTTGAGCAGGGCCCGCGCGATGGCCAGCCGCTGCCGCTGCCCTCCCGACAACCGCAGTCCCTTCTCGCCGATCGCGGTCTCCAGACCCTCGGGCAGGTCGTGAACGAATTCCATGACGCGCGCCGCCTCCGCGGCCGCGAGCACCCTCTCCGCGGGCGCGTCGCGCAGCGCGCCGTAGGCGATGTTGTTGCGTATGGTGTCGTTGAACAGCACCACGTCCTGGCTCACCAGCGCGATATTGCGTCGCAACGATTGCAGCGTGATCTCTTCGATGTCGATGCCGTCGATGCGGATCACGCCGTGCTGCGGGCGATGGAAGCGCGGGATCATGCCGGCGAGCGTGGTCTTGCCGCTGCCGGAGGCGCCGACCAGCGCCACGGTCTCGCCCGCCGCCATCCTGAGCGACACCTGGCGCAGGGCCGGTCGCGTGCCGCCGGGATAGGTGAAGGTCACTTCACACAGCTCGATCTCGCCGCGCGCGCGGCCGAGATCGCGCCGGCCGGTGTCCGCCTCCGGCTCCGCGTCGATGAGCGCGAATATGCTCTCGGCTGCAGCCAGTCCGCGCTGCAGCGGCTCGTTGACGCCGGTCAGCCGCCGGACCGGCGCCTGCAGGATGAGCATGGCGGCGAAGAAGGAGACGAATTCGCCGGTGGTGAGCGCCTGCGAGGCAGCGATTCCGCGCGCGGCGTAGATGGTGGCCGCGATGCCGCAGGCAATGATGAGCATGACGACCGGCTCGTTGGCGGCAGCCGCCATGATGACCTTCATGGCGTACTTGCGGGCGCTGTTGATGGCCTGCTGAAAACGCCCGATCTCGTAGTCGTGACCGCCGAACACCTTCACAACCTTCTGCCCGCTCACCGCCTCCTCGGCGACGTGATTGATCGTGCCCATGGACAGCTGCAGGCGGCGGCTCATCTCGCGCAGCCGCGCGCTGATGCGGCTCACCGACCAGGTGATGAGCGGCGCCAGCACCAGCACGACCAGAGTCAGACGCCAGTCCAGCCAGAACATGTAGGCGAGCAGCGCGACCACCGACAGCGAGTCCTTCACCAGCACCATCAGCACGCGCGTCACCGACTGCTCGACCTGGGTCACGTTGTAGGTCAGGCGCGAGAGCAGCTCGCCGGAGCTCGCCGTTTCGTAGTAGCTGGCCGGCAGGTGGACGAGACGCCGGAACATGTCGCCGCGCAGGTCCATCATCACCCGTTGCGCCACCCAGGTGAGGGAAACGGTGCTGAGGAAATTCAGCGCGCCGCGGATCAGGAACAGGACGACGATGAGCAGCGGAAAATAGCGCGCCTGCCAGGTGGTCGCGGTGAGGAAATTCCCGTCGAGAAAGGGCTTCAGCAGCGCCGGCATGATCGGATCGGTGGCGGCGTACATCAGCATCGACAGCACGCACAGCCCGAACACGCGCCAATAGGGGCGCACATATGCGAGTAATCGACCGTAGAGGACGCGGCTGCTCTTGGGGGGGACCATGGGCCTTTGTCGATGCGCGGCGGCAGGGCCGGATTTCGATTATCCTATATCCGCGCCATTCGCACCCATAGTCGACGCCTCGCCCAGACATGTCCAAGGCCCATCCGATCATCGCCGTCACCGGTTCTTCCGGGGCGGGCACCTCGAGTGTCAAGGTCGCCTCCGAGCACATCTTCCGCAGGGAGGGTATCCTGGCCGCGGTCGTGGAAGGCGACAGCTTCCACCGCTACGAACGCAGCGAGATGGAGAGGCTGCGCGCCGCCGGCGAACGGGTCACCCATTTCGGTCCCGAGGGCAATCTCTTCGAGGAACTCGCCGCGCTGTTCAGCGAGTACGGCGAGCGTGGTACCGGCCGGCGCCGGCACTACGTGCACACCTCCGAGGAGGCCCTGCAGTTCAACCGGCCGCCCGGCACGTTCACCGACTGGGAGCCGCTTCCGCGCAACACCGACGTGCTCTTCTACGAGGGCCTGCACGGCGGCGTGATCACCGACCGGGTGAACATCGCCCAGCACGTCGACCTGCTCATCGGCGTGGTGCCCATCATCAACCTGGAGTGGATGCAGAAGATCCATCGCGACAAGGCGGTGCGCGGGTATTCCGCCCAGGCCGCCACGCAGATGATCCTGCACCGCATGCACGACTACGTGCACTACATCGTGCCGCAGTTCGCGCTCACCGACATCAACTTCCAGCGCGTGCCGATGGTCGACACCTCCAACCCCTTCACCGAAACGGAGGTACCGAGCGATGATGAGAGCCTCGTGGTCATCCACATCGCCAACCGCCGCAAGATACAGCCCGACTACCGCTACCTGCTGGAGATGCTCTCCGGTTCCTTCATGTCGCGCCCTGACACCATCGTCGTCCCGGCCGGCAAGAAGAGCTTCGCCTTCGAACTGCTGATCGGGCCCGTCGTGGAGCGCATGGTCCGCGACAGCGGCGGCGGCTGAGGGGTAAGCGTCACGCGATGCACCGTGTAACGCTGAGTCCCGGCGGGAGCGTCTTCGACGCCGCCGAGGAGACCATACTCAACGCCGCGCTGCGCCAGGGGGTGGCGCTGCCGTATGGCTGTCGCAACGGCCAGTGCGGCGCCTGCAAGGCCCAGATCCTGGCCGGCGAGGTCGACTACCCGGAGGGGGCGCAGCCCGCGGCACTGACCGACGCGGAGGCACGGCAGGGCTGGTGCCTTTGCTGCCAGGCGCGCGCGCGCAGCGATCTGACCCTGCGTGTCCGCGAGGCGGGATCCGGCGCAGCGCCGGAGGTGCGGACGCTGCCGGCGCGCGTGGCGCGCCTGGAACGACTCTGCCACGACGTGATGGGCATCTGGCTACAGCTGCCCAAGAGCGAGCGCTTGGTGTTCCGCGCCGGCCAGTACATCGAGATACTGATGCGCGACGGCAGGCAGCGCGCCTTCTCCCTCGCCAACGCGCCGCACGATGACGAGTTCCTGCAGCTGCACGTGCGCTACTACGCGGGCGGGATCTTCGCGGAATACGCGTTTCACACCCTGAAGGTGAAGGAGCTGCTGCGCATCCGCGGCCCCTACGGCAGCTTCTGCCTGCGCGAGGACTCCGCGCGACCGGCGATCTTCGTCGCCGGCGGCACCGGCTTCGCACCCATAAAGGCGGTGCTGGAACACGCCTTCGCCAAGGGGGTGGCGCAGCCGCTCGAGCTTTACTGGGGCGTGCGTGCCGCGCGCGACCTGTACTCGCCGCTGCCGCGGCAATGGGCCGCCGAGCACCCGAACTTCTCCTGGATTCCGGTGCTCTCCGAGCCCTCGCCCGAGGAGCCATGGAGCGGCTGCCGCGGCTACGTCCACGAGACCCTCGCCGCGCAACACCCCGATCTCTCCGGCTACGACCTGTACACCTGCGGCCCGCCGGTGATGACCAAGGCGGTGGCCGAGGTCGGGATCAGGCACGGCGCGCCGCCCGAACGCATCTACTCGGACGCCTTCGAATTCGCGGCGAAGTGAGGCGGGGCCCGCCGCGCGCCCTCAGTCGGGGCGGTGCGGAAGCAGCGCAGTGGCGGACTGCCCGGTGGCCAGCAGCAATCCCTGCCGGTGACAGCGCAAAGCGGCGTCGCGGTCGCCGAGCTGCTCCTGCGCCTCGGCCAGCAGGCGATAGGCCTCCGGTGTCGGCGCCTTGCGGATCAGGTCCTCGAGGTAGCTGCGCGCCTTGCCCCACAGCCCGTTGCGCAGCGCCAGGCGCCCCAGGGCCAGCAGCAGGCCGGGCGCCTCGCCGTGCTCCTCCAGCCAGCCCTCGGCATTCTTCAGCTGCTTCAGCGCATCCTGCGGCTGCAGTTCTCCGTACACTCGGGCCAGTCCCTCGTCCCACTCACGGCGCAGCGCGCCCAGCACCAGGCTATGGGCCTGCTCCTGCTCGCCGCAGGCCGCCAGCGCGCGCGCGTACCGCGCGATGATCTCCGGCAGGTGCCGCCGCGCCCGCGGAACGCGCTCCCACGCCGCCCTGATCGCGCGCGCGTCGCCGCGGCGCTCCGCGTCCAGCATCAGTCCGTCCATCGCCTCCTGCTCCATCGCCGCCCGCTGCGCGGCCGGCACCAGATCCCGCTTCGCCAGCTTCGGCAGGAGATCGAGCAGCGCGTTCCACTCCCCCGCCGTCCGGTAGAAGGCCGCCTCCATGCGCAGCACCTGGTCGTGGCGGCTGTCGATCTGCTTGAGCTCGCCGAGCAGTGCGCGCGCGTCGTCCAGCCGGTGCTCGTGCAGGGCCTGCTCCATCTCGCTCAGGCGCACCGGCAGCCGGGCCTCATCGCCTTGCTCACTGGCCATCTGCAGGTAGAAGGCCTGGCGATCCGCGGCCTGCAGCGCCTGCGCGGCGCGGGCCGCGCCCAGGTAGTGCAGCAGCGGTGCGTCGCTGCGCCGCGCGCCGTCGCTCAAGGATCGCTCGGCCTCGCGCCAATCCCCCTCCACGAGGGCGAGAAAGCCCTCGGAGAGGTTCTGCATCGCCTTGGCCTCGCGGCGCCGGCGCGACCACTGCTGCAGCTCGCGCGGCGCGCGCCACAGCCGCACCAGCGTCTTCAACGTCCACCAGCCGACGACGATGGCCACCAGCAGCAGCACGACGAAGAACGCGAAGCTCGTACGTATCACCTGGCCGTGCACGCCGACGACCACGAAGCCGGTGTCCTTGAGCAGCACACCGCCGAGCAGCACCGCTGCCACCAGCAACACCAGGGAGAGGATCACGAAGCGCATGAGGAGAATGTCAGGGCGCGGCCGTCGCCGCCTCGACGTTTGCGTTCTCCGCCGGCCGGGTCACGGCGCTCAAATGCCCACGCACCATCTCCAACGCATCGTGAAGGCTTGGCAGCTCGGGAGCCAGTTCCACGCTCGCCATCGGCGCGAGCGTCGCACGCATGCCGGTAACCTCCGGGCTGCGCGTGTCGTAGTAGCGCTCGAGCAGCTCGTCCACCCGCGCCAGCGTGGCGCGGAAATTGGCCGTATCACCGCGCAGGACCTCCAGCCGCGCGGCAGCCAGCTCCAGCCGGAGATTCTGCTGCAGCAGATAGCGCTTGCCGGGGTCGAAGATGACGTCGTCGGGCACTTCCATGCTCCTGATGTCGACCAGGCGCACCAGGTCCGTCCACATGCGCTCGAGCGCCTGCCGCCACCCGCCGTCCTGCGACTCGCCGGCGGCCGTGCCCTCGCCTGTCTCGGACGTGACGGTGGCCGCGGGCTCGACGTCGCCGGCCTTCAGGGGCAGCTTCTCCACCCTCGTGAGCAGATCCGCAAGCGTCAGCGTCATTCCGGAGGTGTCGACCGGGGTCACGGCGCGCAGCGCATTGAGATCCGCGATCACCTTCTCGCGCACCGGGAGCAGCGACGGATCGTCGCGGTCGGCCAGCCGGCGATCGACGCTCTCCAGGGCCGCCATGGCAGTGGCGACGTCGCGCTCCAGGCGCAATCGCTGCTCCGCGACCGTCAGCAGGTAATGCACCTCCCGCAGGACCCAGAGCGCGTCGGAACGGCCCGCGCCCCCGCTCTGCGCCTGCCTGATCGCGGCGAGGGCGCTGGAGGTTTCCTCCCGCAAGGCCGCCAGCGCGGAGGCGAGTTCGTTCAGGCGGCGATCGTTCTGCTCGCTGGCGGCAGTGGCCGCCTCGAGCCGGCCACCGAGACCCTCGTACCTCTCGCTCAGAGCCGCCAGTTCCGAGGCCTGCTCGCCGCGCACCGCCTCCAACGCACGCTGCGTCCGGATCAGCGCGAACGCCGCCAGCGCCGCCGCCGCCAGCGCCAACACCAGGGCAAACAGCGCCCAGCGATTCCACCCGCCGCCGGCGGGCACGACCCTGGCGTCGATGATCTGCTTGTCCGGGGAGACCGGCGATTCCGTCATAGGTGGCTGACCCGATCGAAATTCACGGCATTAAATGATGTATGGGGGCGCGCTGCAAGTAGCGCTCGCGGGGCCGCGAACAGCAGTGTTTCCGGCGCAGGCGAACACGCACCGCGTGCGCATTCAACGGCTCTTGAGCCTGAAGCCCGCCGCCTTCAGGTAGTCGGCCTCGAGCGCCAGGTCTGCGGCCGTCAACGGGTTCGCCTGCAGCCAGTCCTCCGGAAAGCGCAGCTTCAGAGTGTCGCCGTCGGCCTCCACCTCTATGCGCGGCATCTCGGCTGCGGAGCGCGCCCGGTGGAGCAGCACCGCCAGCCGCAGCAGCACGCACAGTCGCCGCACGGGCTGCACGTCGTCGTCCGGCAGCGCCTGCAACTCGGCCAGCGGAAACTTGCGGCGATGCGCGCGCACCAGGAAGGCCATCCGCTGCTGCTCGCCGCGCGAAAATCCGGGCATGTCGAGGTTGTTGAGCAGATAGGCGCTGTGCTTGTGGTACTGACTGTGCGAAATGGACAGTCCGATCTCGTGCAGACACGCCGCCCAGCCGAGCAGCCGCTGGTACTCCTCCGTGTCGAGCTGCCATGGCACCCGCACCATCTCCCACAGGGCCAGCGCCTTGCGCTTCACCCGCTCCGCCTGCGCCCGGTCGATGCGGTAGCGATCGGCGAGATCCGCGACGGTGCGCTCGCGGATGTCGTCCTGCCGCAGGCGGCCCACCAGATCGTAGATCAGTCCCTCGCGCAGCGCGCCGCTGGCGCAGCTCATCTGCTCGATCTCAAGGGCCTCGAAGATGGCCGAGAGGATCGCCACCCCGCCCGGGAAGACCGGCGCACGCTCCGCCGTGACGCCCGCCATCTTCACGTCCGCCGTATTGCCGGCCGCCACCAGCGCCCGGGAGAGCTTCCTCAGGGCCGCGGCGCTGATGCCGTCCTTGCACCAGCCGGCGTCGTGCACGGCCTCCGCGATCGCCAGCACGGTGCCGGAGGCCCCGATCGAGGTCTCCCAGCCGAGCTCGCGGTATACCGTCGCGATGGGCTCCAGCTCCTGCAGCGCGGCGATCTCCGCCGCCCGCATCCGATCGGCGGTGATCTGCCCATCGGGGAAATAGCGCAGGCTCGAACCGACGCAGCCCATGTGCAGGCTCTCCATGTGCTTGGGCTCGAATTTGCGCCCGAGAATGATCTCGGTGCTGCCGCCGCCGATGTCGACCACCAACCGGCGGCGGCTGTCGTCCTCCAGGCTGTGGGATACCCCGAGGTAGATGAGGCGCGCCTCCTCGTGGCCGGCGATGATGTCGATCGGATGACCGAGCGCCTCCTCGGCGCGGGCGATGAACTCGGCGCTGTTGCGCGCCTTGCGCAGCGTGTTGGTGCCCACCGCGCGCACCCGCCCCTTCGGCACCGCGCACAGCCGCTGTCCGAAGCGGCGCAGGCATTCCACCGCTCGCTGCATCACCTCCTCGCTCAGGCGATTCTTCTCGTCCAGGCCACCGGCCAGGCGAACCATCTCGCGCATCTTGTCGATGACCTTCAGACGGGACTCATCGACCTCCGCGACGATCATGTGAAAGCTGTTGGAACCGAGATCGACCGCGGCGGCGCCCTGAGATTCGTTCCCCATGGCGGCGGATTATATCGGCAAAAAACGGAGATAATGCGTCAGTCCGCTGACTTTACACCCGCGGCCGGCCGCTCTACATTGGGTTGGCCCGCACCCGCCCGCGCCGAAGCCGAGGAACCTCACGAATGACCAGCGTCCACAGGGTCGATCCACTGCAGGCGCACGCGCAGATCGTCGCCGATCCACTGGCGGTGCTGATCGACGTGCGCAGCCGCATGGAGTTCGATTACGTCGGGCATCCGATCGGTGCGCTGCACGTGCCGTGGAAGGAGTTCCCGGAGTGGACGGTCAATTCCGGATTCGTCGATGCGGTGCGTGAGCTGCTGCGCGCGGAAGACGGGGTTGCGCCGGAGGCCAGGCCAGTCTATCTGCTGTGCCGCAGCGGCGCGCGATCGCTGGCCGCCGCGGAGGAGCTGGTGCGTCACGGCTTTAGCCGCGTCTACAACATCGAGGAGGGATTCGAGGGCGACAAGGATGCCGAGAACCATCGCAGCACGATCAACGGCTGGCGTTTTCGCGGCCTGCCGTGGGAACAGGGCTGAGAGCGGCCCTGCCGACGTCACATCACCAACGCGAGAGCACCGACAATGAAGTTCGAGACCATCAACCCCGCCACCGGCGAGCGCCTGCAGTCCTACCCGTTTCTGAGCGAAGGCGAGCTGCAAGACGCGCTCGCGGAGGTGAGTGCCGCCTCCGCGCAATGGCGCGCCACGCCGATCGCCGAGCGCGCCGTGCCAATGCGGCGCGCCGCGGATGTGCTGCGCGCGCGCCGCGACGAGTTCGCGGCGATCATCTGCCTGGAGATGGGCAAGCTCATCAAGGAGGCGCGCGCCGAGGTCGAGAAATGCGCGTGGGTGTGCGAGTACTACGCCGAGGAGGCTGGCAGGATGCTCGGCGACGAGCCGATCGCCACCGACGCCGGCCGCAGTTACGTCGCCTACCAGCCGCTCGGCGTGGTACTGGCCATCATGCCGTGGAACTTTCCGTTCTGGCAGGCCTTCCGTTTCGCCGCCCCCGGCGTCATGGCGGGCAACTGCGGGATCCTGAAGCACGCGCCCAACGTGCCGCGCTGCGCGCTCGCCATCGAGGAGGTGTTCACGCAGGCAGGCTTCCCGCGCGGCGTGTTCCGATCGCTGTTCATCGACACCGACCAGGCCGCGCGCGTCATCGACGATCCGCGCGTGCACGCGGTGACGCTCACCGGCAGCGAGACCGCGGGACGGAAGGTGGCGCAGCGCGCGGGCGCGGCGTTGAAGAAGGCGGTGCTCGAGCTCGGCGGCTCGGATCCGTTCATCGTGCTGGAGGACGCGGATCTCGATCTCGCGGTGTCCACCGCGGTGACCGCGCGCTACATGAACGCCGGTCAGAGCTGCATCGCGGCCAAGCGCTTCATCCTCACCGCGGGCATCGCCGATGAGTTTCTCGCCCGCTTCAAGACGGGCGTGGAGAACCTGCGTCCCGGCGATCCGATGCAGGAGTCGACCACACTCGCGCCGATGGCGCGCGCCGATCTGCGCGACGGCCTGCACGCGCAGGTGCGCGACAGCCTGGCGCAGGGCGCGGTCGCGGTGACCGGCTGCGAGCCGATCGCGGGACCCGGTTGGTACTATGCGCCGTCCATCCTCGATCGCGTCGCGCCGGGTGTGCGCGCCTACGAGGAGGAACTGTTCGGACCGGTGGCGATCGTCATCCGCGTCGCCGACGAGTCCGAGGCGGTGCGCGTGGCCAACGCTTCGCGCTACGGCCTGGGCGGCAGCGTGTGGACCCGCGACGCGGCGCGCGGCGAGCGCGTGGCGCGACGACTCGAGAGCGGAATGGCCTTCGTCAACGGCCTGGTCAAGAGCGACCCGCGCCTGCCGTTCGGGGGCGTGAAGGCCTCCGGCTTCGGCCGGGAGTGCTCCTATCACGGCATCCGCGAATTCACCAACGTGAAGACGGTCTGGATCCGCTGACCGCCCCCGCGCACGCCGGGAGGGCGGGCCCGGCTGCGGCAAGCCCTTTCCCCTCGGCGGCATGAACCGACCCGGGGCGGCCTGCAGGTCATTGCCGCCCCGATGCCGGGAGCCCTCGCCGGCTTCCGGATATTCAGGGAGTTGCGTGATTGGAACGCGGGTTGCTCTGAGCCTGCCATCCAGTACGGAGCCACGCACACATGGCAGTCGCAACCATCGCAGGCGCCGAGGCCGCCGCCACCACCAGCGCGCAGGGCGGCACGTCCGCGGGCGCCAAGCTGTTCGGCGGCAAGGGCATCTCCTTCATCGACATCCTGCGCATCGCCGGCGGCGGCCTGATCGGCGGGCCGATCGGCGCCGGCATCGCCTTCGCCGGCGTGCTGGCGGAGAAGGCCTTCCGCAAGGATGGCGCGGCCGAGGCCGCCGCGACCGCGGCTGCACCGGGCGCCGCAGCGCCGGCGCAGCCGGTGGCGGAGGCCGCCTCCGAGATCCGCCCAGGCGGCTGGATGGTCAACATGGCCTACGGCGGGCGCGACCCCTACCAATTGACCCCGTCGGTGCACATCGACGCCCGCGGCGGAGCGCCCGACGCGAGGGTCGCGGCCAGCACCCCGATCAACGATCCGCGCCTGACGGCCGCGGCCGTTGCGAAGGAGCGCCCGGGTGGCTGGATCATGAACGCGGCCTACTCGGCGCAGGACGCCTACGAGGAGACGCGCAACGCCCTGCTCTCCCGCCTGCGCGCGGAGGCCTGAGGCGGTCGCGCTCAGCGAAAGGCGGCGAGTTCCTGGACGTAGGTCCCGGGCTTCAGATAAGGGCTGTCGGAGGTCTCGCGGCGCTCCGAGCGCACCAGCCCCACGCCGGGCGCGTACCAGTCGACGTGCTCGACGTCGACGTGGCCGAAGTTCGCCCCCTGGTTCACCCGCACGATCGCGCTGCCGGAGGCCGTCACCTTCAGGCAGCCGCTGAACGTTCCGGCAGGCACGGTCACGGTCTCCGCGGCCGATGCGATCGAATACTGGAGCGTCACCGCCACCTCACGTTCGCGAATGCGCTCACCGGCCTCGTAGAAGATGCTCTCGATGAGCGTCAGCTGGCTGGGGAGCGACCAGCTGGTGCCGGCGGCATAGGGTGAGCGCAGTATGAAGTGCGCCGGACCGTCGCTGCGCACCCGGCCGTCGGCGCCGCGCCGCGTGGCCACGCGCCGCACGCCGTCGACACCGCTCAGGTAATAGCCGCGGGCGTTGCCGGGATACTCGATCACGCCGACCGGCCCGGCCTCGCCGTCGACCACGCCCAGCGCGCGCACCTCCAGCGTCGAGCGCGCGGTCTCGTCGAGCACCGTCGTGGTCACGGTGTAGTTCCAGTACCGACCTGCCTCGAGCGGGAACAACGTCTCCGATGGATCGCCGCAGCCGGCGAGCATCAGCAAGGTCGCGAAGACCGCGCCGGGCAGGCGCGCGGGGTATCCTGGACGAAGCGGCATCACCTCCGCATCGTAGCATTCCGGCGCGATGGCGCAGAGTGCCACCCGCCGCCGGAGTTGAGCAACGCCTGCTCCGGCGCTCGCGGCTCACGCCGCGATGCCGGTGGAGCGGTCACCGCGGGCGCATCGATCCTCGCGCGGTGCCCGCTCGGGAAGCAGCCGCCCGAGCAGGTGCCGCATGCTGCCGACGGTGCCCGTCGACATGCACACGATACGCGCCGCGGACTCCACCGGCACCAGCGGTCCGCGCGCGGAACGTTTGCTCCACTGCTCCTGCAGTACGTTCTCCAGCAGCGCGTGATCGGTGCTGGCGTCGGTCAGGAACACGACCTTGGAGAGGTTCACACTTCCGACCAGCGCCCCGATCTCGAAAGTGCAGCCGAGCTTACGGGCCTCGAAGCCGCGCAGATCCATGAGCACTGCATCGCTCATCATCGCCAGCCTCCTGACCGTCGCCAGCCAGGTGCTGTCGTGACAGAACAGCTCGTTGAAGCGGTAGCGGCCGTCGGGATCCTGCCGGTAGTCGAGCCGTTGCAGCTGCTCCTCGAGGTCTGCACGGCTGGCGATGAAGCGGCGCGACAGTCGGCCGGCCACGAATTCCAGCAGCTCGCGCGGTTCGATCATCCGCGTGAAGTGATCCGGCCCCGCAACCATGAAGACGCTACCGACATGCTGCCAGAGGGTGCGGAAGTCATCGAAGAACGATTCGCTGCCGGTGCCGAGTCCGGATACGCGCAAAAGCAGCAGATGGCGCGGCAGCACGGGCATCGCCACCGCCGAAAGCAGCGTGAATCCGGCATGCGCCACCAGCTTGTAGGCAGCGAACGCCAGCAGCGCGACCACCGGCCATCCCGCGCCGTAGGCCGCCAGATCGACGCCATGCGCGATCGCGAACAGCAGCCATGTCGAATCGACGACGAGGGCCTGCTCGCCAACCTGCTTGCGTTCGTATCGCCGCCAGAGCCAGCGCGCCAGCCACCAGCCGGCGATCGCGGCAAGGAGGAAGCCGGCCACGGTCAATCCGAGGAACGCGCCGTGGCCGGCGATGCCGAGGACGCCGCCAGGGCTCGCTGCATCGCGCATGGGCCCCACGCTGGCACCGGTCCAGCTGACGAGCACCTGGGCGCCGAAGGCGCCGGTCAGCATCAGCGTCGCGACCAGCGTGCCCACCGAACGCACCGGGCGCACCAGGAAGGCGAGCGCGAGCAGCGCCGGGATGACGCCCTCCAGCGCCCAGGACAGCAGCAGGTCCGGGGGGCTCACCGGCGAGTTGCGCCCCATGGCGAGCGTGCCGATGACGGCGAACACCGCGAGATATCCCGCCACGATCCACGCGCGCTGGGCGCGGCTGCACGCCGCCGTCAGCAGCAACGTGATCACCACCGGCCACAGGTATGTCCACAGCCGCGCAGCGATCCTCGTGTATGCCGGCGGCCCGCCCGGATCGGCCAGCAGGACGGCGCCGGTCATGACCACGGCGAAGGCCAGGCCGCCCAGGCCGTACACGATGCCGTTGCGCCATGGGCCGGCCAGTGCCGCGCGCAAGAGCTGCGCGTCGCGCTCGCCGGCTGCGATCGGCTCGGCGGCGTCCTCCATCACGACCTCGAGCGGCCACGTCCGGGCCGCGGACGGCGGCGGGAACGCCGGTGCGTACGCCGCGGCCTCGGTGTCGTCGACCGATACCGACTCGCTCGCGGCGCGCATGTGCCGCAACACCGCACGCCTGTAGAGCCACAGGATTGACATCGACATCGCCACCGCCAGGAGTGCGGCGGTGACCAGGCAGAACGCCACGATGGCTGGCAGGTTTTCGGGTGGTGCTTCGGTCATGAGGAAGTTTCCCCCCGCTTACGCATAAGCACTCGTCCGGCGCCCGGATGGCCGCGTATGCAGACTCGGGCAGGCTCAGGGGCCGGCGCCGCGGACCGACCCGGCGCGGCAACGCCCCGAGCCGCGCCGGCTTATGCGGGGATGCGCCGTGCTGACGCGTGGAAAGGCATCGCTGCCTGTGCTGGGATTGCGATCAGGTCGGGGCGGCTGGCCTGCCGGCCTTGCCCCGTGCGCCGCGCAACCACACGTGCGGCGGGGACTCGCTGAGCACAAAACGCGGACGGTGCATTCCCTTTGTCGTCGTGGCATCCCCCCTCCTGAATGATCGCGCCACGCTGATCTGAAGCTAGCAACGGGTGGACGCGGCTTCAAGTTGACCATCTCCCGCGCGCACTTTCAGCGCAACTCGTCGCACAAATGCATTCATTTTCGAAGCATCTGTCGGTGCCGGCGCGCGTGCCCGCGATGCGCCGAGCGGATAGACTTGCGTCGACACGTGGAGAGCTGGCGAGGGATGACGCACGAACGCCACAATCGCACCATCGTCTTCAGCGGCCATATGATCGACGCGGTGGATCGGTCCCGGCCGCGCTTCCCGCCCCAGATCGAACCGGCGGCGGCGCTCGCGATCGACGCGATGCTGAATGAGCTGGGCGTCGGGGCCGAGACCCTCGGGATCACCGAAGGCGCCTGCGGCGGCGATCTGCTGTTCGCCGAGGCCATGCTGGCGCGCGGCGCGCCGGTCGAGCTGTACCTGCCGTTCGAGCGGCAGCGCTTTCTGCGCACCTCCGTGAGCTACCGGAAGGCCGCATCCGCACTGCCGGACCGCTGGTCGCAGCGGTTCTTGCGCGTGCTCGCGCACCCCGCGGTGCGGTGCGTGGAACTGGACGCGGCAGGCGACCCGGACGCGGGTGGCGGGGACCCCTACGCCCGCTGCAATCTACGCATGATCGAGGCGGCCATGGGCGACGGCCGCGGCGAGCTCGAGCTCATCTGCCTTTGGGATGGCATCGACGGCGACGTCGCCGGCGGCACGGCCCACATGGTCGAGGCGGTGCGACGCCATGGAGGCCGCATCCACTGGATCGACATACGCACGCTGCTCGACGCGCCGGGGGCCGCACCGGCCCCCGCGCACCGCTCCGCGCCTACAGACGGGTGAAAGAGATCTCCAGTTTTTCCTCGGCGCCGCTCAACAGCCGCTCGACAGTGACCGCGGCATAACGCCCTTCGTTGGTCCGCAGGCAGAGCTGCTTGTTCACCAGGTTGGCCGCGCTCCGGGCCTGCGTGGAATAGATCGCCTGCCGGCAACGTGCGGCGTCCGCCGCTGCGACCACCGCGTAGGCGGCGCCGTTGACCGGCTCCAGGTTGGTGCCGCTCACGTACGGGCCGCCCCCACCGGCAGCCTTGTAGGCGAGATCGTCGGCGCCGCTCGCTGTCGCCCTGCCGGCGTCGATGTCCACGGCCGCGCCCAACCGGAGCGCCAGTGTCCCTCGCGCCGGCGGCGCTGCGATATCCGGCCTGCGCCGCGCGATGGTCAGCGTGATCGTCGCTCCACCGGGGTGGATCGCGGCCCCTGGCAGGGGGTCTTGCGCGATGACCGCGCCGTCAGGACGATCCTCGACCTCACGGTATCGCGGTTCCCCGAGCGTCATGCCCGCGTCCTCGATCTCGCGTTCCGCTTCGGCCAGCGACAGGCCGACCAGGTCGGGCACGGGCGCCGCCTCCGGCGCATAAACAAGGGCAACGCTCGTGCCCCGCCTCACGGTACTGCCCGCCTCCGGCCTCTGGCTCAGCACCGTTCCCGGCGCGGCACCGCTGCGCGCCTCGGCGACGGCGGCGCGCGCGGCCAGGCCCTGGCGCGCGAGCGCCTCCTTCGCCGATCCGATCCCCATCCCCACCACGCGGCGCACCTTCACCAGGTCCCTGGCCTCCTCAGGCTGCGCCACCGTCAGATCGATGCGCGCGCCTGGCGCGGCATCGCCGCCCGCGGGGGGCGACTGCGACAGGACGCGGCCGGGCGCGCCTGCGGCAACCCGCTGTCGACGCACCACGCCCAGCGTCAGGCCGGCTTCCGCGATCACCGCCTGCGCCGCCTCCAACGAGAGTCCGCTCACGGCCGGCACGCGAGTGGACGGCCCGGCACGCTCGGGCGGTTCCGCGCCGGGCGGCGACTCGCGGGTCGGCATGGGCTCGGCCACCACGGGTGTCGGCCCCGGCGGCGCCCGGGCAACGACGATGTCTACCGCGAACGGCTTGCCGCCGGCGGGCTCCGTGCCGGGGGGCGGCGATTGCGCCAGCACCTGCCCCGGCGGGGCCCGACTGGTCTCACGCTCCGTGACCTGCCCGAGGACCAGGCCCTGCTCCCGCAGCAGCGCGCCTGCCTCCTCGCGGTTCCGCCCCGTCAGGGTGGGCACCTTGCCGGCCGCGCTGGCCAGCACGACCTCCACGGCGCGCCCCCGCTTCACGACCAGCCCGGCACCGGGGTCCTGCCGGATGACGACATCCGCGGGCACGTCCTGGCGGTACTCACGAACCTGCGCCCCCAATCGCAGGCCCGCGCGCTCCAGCGTCGCGCGCGCCGCGCCGATCTCCAGCCGCGCGATGTCCGGAACCTCGGTGATGCCGGAGGGCCACCAGCGCTCCCAGGCCAGGCGGGCTCCGAAGATGAGGGCCACGCCCAGCGCCGTGGCGTAGGCGAGTCGGGAGATGCGTGGCCTCAGCCGCGCGAGCCGCCAGCCAAACTGCCGCCAGTAGGGGATCTGCCTGCGGATCTGGTCGATGAGCTGCTCGACGTCCCCGTCCCAGCGCTCGTCGCGCAGCGCGAAGGCGTTGCGGCCTGCCAGCTCGCGCAGCTCGGCGGGCAGCTCCGCCGCCGCCGGCATTCGCGCCTGCTCCACCAGCACCGGGATGACGACCAGACCGCGGCGCAGCGCCGCGGCGATCTCCTGGCGCACGAAATCCCCCGCCTCCTCCAGGCGCCGCCCGCCGCCGGCGTTGCGACTGTCCAGCCACTCCCGCCCGATGATCGCCAGCAGCACGTCGCAGGCCCCGATGCGCCGTTCTATGGTCCTGGCGAAGTCGGAACCCGCGTCGATGTCGCAGACATCGATGAACACGCGGCGCTCGCCGAAGGTCGCGCGCAGGCGATCGAACAGCCTTCCGGTGTGTCCCGCGCTGTCGCTGCGCCGATAGCTGATGAATATTCCGCTCATCTTCTTCTTGCCGCGGCGGGTGATGTCCCTCCAGGCGGGTGGCCAAGGAGCCGGCGCGGCGTGGTCCTCGCGCGCGGCATGTCGGCTATCCCGGGCACGCTTGCGCCCGTCAGTCCGTGAGCGCCTTGGCCAGCCGCTCCAGCCGCTCGCGCAAGGCCGCCTGCTTCTGGCCGGCGCCCCTGGCCATCTCGATCAGGAACTCGACGTGATCGAGCACCGAACCGAATTCGCGTCGCGAGGAACCGCGCTCCAGCGCGGCGCGGTAGCCGGCGCCGATCTCGGCCACTTCGGCGTCTTCGATAACGCCGCGGGCCAGCGCCGCGACCAGCCGGCAGTCGGGCGCGACGACGCTGTTCCAGTAGCTCGGATCGGTGCGTTCGCGGGCCGCGGCCTGCTCGACGGCGATCGGACAGTACCCATGCAGTGCCCGCTGCCAACCCTCGTCCGTGGGCGCCCGATACCATTGCAGCACCAGGTTCGCCGTTACCCAGTTCGTCAGTGAATAGGCGTGCAGGTCGCGCTCGATGCCCGGCGCCGGGACGGCAGCGGACTCCGCGCTGGCTGGCACGCCTGGCGGCGGCGATTCCTGCGCCGTGCCGGCGGGGGCGACGGCCACGAAGGCCTCGCGATAGGCGCGCGCCATCTCCCGCAACGCCTGCACACGCGCCTTCTCGTCGGTCTGCAGCGCGGCCATGCGCTTCTGCGCACTGCCCAGCAGCGCCCGCCGTTCGGCCGTCGCGCCGAAGCGCATCAGGGACTCGATCTCCGCTATCGCCCCGGCGACCTCCTGCCTGCAGGCGGCGATCAGCCGCTGGCGCTCGGCCGCCGTTCCGCCCCGCTCGCCGCGCGCCTCGCGCCAGCGCTGGAAGGCGCGCTTCACGCGGATGTTCGCCCGCTGCTCCAGTGCCCGCACGGGGAACTCCGCACGGTCGGCGGTCGTTAGCCGATCCAAGTAATCGAGCGCCTGCTCGTAGTCCCCGGCCTCGCCGTAAAGGACGCCGAGGGAGGCGCAGACGTCGGGACGGGCGAGCCACCGATCCCGCGCGCCCGGCGGCACGCGCGCCAGCAGGGCCTCCACCTTCGATCGGGACCTGGCCGCGTCGCCGCCGGACATGCGCACCTCGCCGATGCAGTTGTCGAGTTTCGCCACCAGCTCGCTGACCGCGGTGATAGGGGTGGAACGGCGCGAGGCGTCGTTCTGCCCCCCGACCAGGTGCAGGTCCTGATCGCCGTAACACTGATAGGCGCCCCAGGTGTTCACCTGCGGGAAGCGCGTGTAGACCTCCTCGCGCGCCGCGCGCACCGCGTGCCCGAAGCCGGCCCCCGCCAGCATGTGCCGGTAGAAGGAGACGGCGAACTGCCGGCCGGCGGAGTCGTCGACCGCCCAGCCGGCGGCGATCACGGCCTTCACGCCCATCCTGATGAACTCCACCGCCACGCTCGCCGCCAGCAGGTTGTAGTGCGGCGAGGACTCCGCGGCACCGTCGGTGCGGCCGAGGTGACAGCAATTGATGAACACGAGTTCGGGCGCCCAGCGCATCTGCCGGATGTCGCCGGGCGTGAGATACACGCCGTCACCGATCACCATGCCGGAGACCCGCTCGGCGGGGGCGCCGGGCTCGGGCCCGACCACCTCGACGTCGTGAACGCCGTGGCCGGCCAGATGCAGGATCTGGTAGGCGTCGGCGTGCAGCCCCATCAGGATGTTCTCTGCTGTATCGCGCAGCTTCAATGTGGTCCGGAACCCGGATTCCGCCAGGGTCTCGCCGACCTGCTCGGCCTCCTTCTCCGCGCCGGGAAGATCGGCGAAACGCTGCTGCGAACGCCCGCCCGCGGGCAGCTGCGGATTGCCGACGATGTAGGCGCTGCGCTCGAAGGTGTATGCCGGGGCCGGGCGGAACTCCTGCGTCTTCAACTGCCGCAGCATGCCCGCGGCCACGGCCAGGGGCCGGGAATTGGTGCCCCAGCGGTTCTCCATCAGCTCCCACGGAAACGCGGCGGAGCGTTCGTCGACCAGGTAGACCATGTCGTGCTGGGCGGGTGCGAGCTCCTTCAGGCCGTTGGGCATCAGCATCTCGAAGAGCGTGCGCGATATCTCGCGGGTGTTGGCGGTGGTGCCGCAGGCCGTGGCGATGAAATCCTCGGCGAGCCTGATCTGACCGGAGACCAGCGTCTGCTCGGCACGCGCCCGGTCGCCGTAGTGCGTGAAGCGCAGCGTGTTCTTGTCGCGGTCATAACCGATCTCCAGCCTGCGCCACCACTCGGCGCCCTCCTCGAAGGTCGCCCGCCGGCGCCCGCCCTGGCCTTCGATCACCACGCCATGCTCGGCCGACCAGTCCACGTGCTGCACGAGCTCCCCGTCGGTAAGCACCTCGGCGAGCGCGCGCACGGCCTGGATCGCGATGTCCTGGTAGAGCTCCAGAAACTCGACCTCGTCGATGAGCACCCGGCTGCTGAAACCGGTCTCCAGCAGACGGTGATTGGCCGCACGCACGCCCCAGAGCATCGCCGCCACCGAGTCGCGCACGCTCATGTTGCTGAAGCCGGTGCCGATGAGCAGGGCGCACACGCGCGCCGAGCGCGGCGCCGTGCGCGCGCCGAAGCGATCGTCGGGGCAATCGGCCACGTGCAGCGCGTAGTCGAGCATCGCCTGCGCCATGCCCGCCTCGAGGGCGCCGGGGGTGAGTTCGCCGACCTGTCCCAGGCCGATGACGACGGCGCCGCCGGGCTTCGCGGAGGGCGAGGTGTCCAGGAAGATCTCGTGCGTCCCGAGCCGGCCCGGGTACAGTCCGAGCCGTACGCGATTGGTGAGCGCCCCGTCCAGGCGCCTGTCGAGCGCCGCCTCGGCGCTGACGATGCTGTCGCCGAGGTAATGTCCCACGCACACCGGGTGGCGCGCGTAGGCGAGATCGCCGTGGCGCACGCTGACCTTCACCCGCGGCAGGCGCACCGACTCGGCGCGTCGGCGGCGCCTGCGGCTCGGTCCCAGGCCCATCGCCGGATCCGTCTGCGGATCCGGCACGCTGTCCGGCAGATCGGCGGGCAAGACCTCCAGGACCTCGGCATCGGTCACGCTGCGCGCGAGCGGCGGCGCGGCGGGCAGCCGCGAGGTGCTTCCCGTGCTCAGCAGCTCTGCGTAGGCGGGGAACGCGGCGGGATTGGCGAGCAGCTCGTCGTGCTGCGTGTCCTCCACGTACCACGTGGGCACGCCGGGGAGACGGCCGGAGGCCCAGGTGACGGTGCCGTCACCCTGTCGGGTGGACAGGAACTGCACGTTGGCGGGAATATCGCCGAGCAACGGCCGCCGCACCGGCGGCACGACGCGGTAATCGCACACCGTGTGCCGGGCGCACCCGGCCACGTAGATCATCACCGCCGGATCGACCGGGCACTGCGCCAGCTGCCGCCTCACCTCCTCGACGGCGCGCAGCTCCGCCGCCGGCGGCACCGGCCACTGCTCGTCCACCTCCGCCTTCAGTCGCTGCCAGAAGCGCACGTCGCCAAAGTCGCGCCCGGGGCCCGGCTCCGGCAGCAGCTCCAGCATGCCCGGAAAGCGCGTGACGATCTGCAGCAGCTCGTCGCGATCGTGGGCGACGTCCAGCAGCGCGAGCTTGCCGAGCGTGGGATTGCGGCCGGTGATCCAGCGCACGGCCTCGTAGGAGCCGGCGTTCGGCGTGCCGAACATCACGAAGCGGCTGCCGGGCAGCGCCCGCAGGCGCTCCCAGAGGCGTCGATGGCGCGCCAGCATCATGCGGGTCACCAGCCCGCCCATGGAATGGGCCACGATACGCAGCGGCTGGCCGTGGCTCTCGCAGTGGCTCAGCCGCGCCTCCACGACCGGCGCCAGCTGATCGGCGAGCCTCGCCAGGCTCAGGCGCCAGTCGTAGGCGAAAGGCACCACCTCATGGGTGCCGGTCAGGTACGCCAGGAATTCACCGTAGAAATCGTCGAGCAGGTTGCCTGGGACGACGCGGCGTGCCTCGATGCCGATGTCCTCCAGCCCGCCGCGCGCGAGGTCGAGGAAGTCCAGCCACTTGCAGTCGCTGCCGAGCAACAGCTCGCTGCCCATCGTCCCCGGCAGGACGAGGACCACCGGACGAGGACCGCGCTGGGCGCTGCGCGCGACCGCCTCGCGCCAGGCTGGGACCTCGTGCCTTGCCTCCGCGATCGGCCGGAAGCCGGCGAGCGCCCCGTCGGCGCGCAGCAGACCCTCCTGCAGCATGCGCACCGTGCGTTCGTTGGCGAAGTAATGAAAGTGCGAGACCTCGCGTCCCTGGTCGAGGAAAAACCGCGCCGCGCCGGGGGCGCGCTGCAGTCCGCCGTACATCGAGCCGGTGTTCACGACCAGGTCGTGATCGCTGGCGTAGAACCAGTCAGCCATGACCAGCTTCAGCTTGCTCCAGAAGGAATCGCCCTCGATATCCCCCGCGATGACGCTCAGATCGGCGGCCGTGCGCAGGTCGGGATGGTTGAGCAGCCGGATGAGCGCCGAGCCCGGCATCATCGCCTCCAGGCCCGGGAGGCTGCGCGGGTCGGTGCGCTCCTGCACCACCGCCAGCAGGAAGTCGAGCGCCTCGCCGATCATCTCGGGCGCGAAGTGCTGGATCACCGACAGCCAGCGGTCCAGCCGTCCTGAGGCGAGCGTGGTGCCGCGCGCCGGACAGGCCACGCGCACGAGGCGCGTCACGCGCGGCCGCCGACGCTGCAGCGCCTCGATCAAATCGAGCAGACGCGCACGCTCGACCGCGTAGGCCTTGGCGGCCTCGGCGCTGTCGCGCCGCCCCAGGCCGAGCATGGCGCCCAGGGTGCGGTCGCGCTCGAACAGGCGATCGAGCGCCCCGGGCTGCAGCGGGTCGTTGCGTCCCTGCACCCGCTGGGCGAGGCAGAGCAGCTCCGCGATCAACCCGCCGCGTGAGTGCGTGACGAGATGCAGCTCGGCAGCCTCGGGCAGGAACTTCCCGACCAGCTCGGCAGCATTGTCGATCGGGCTGACCGTGAGAGTCCGGTGCTCGTAGGCGTACACGTGCGGGCCGTAGCGTTCCCTTAGCGCCTTGCGCAGGGCCGCGCCGGCCTTGTTGCTGGGGCTCCACAGGGACGCGAAGCTGCCCGCGGTACTCGAGGCGGTGCCGTGCACGAACAGGAGCAGTGGCTGTCCCGGCCGGGTCGCCGGCAGCGGTTCGTCCACCGCCTCCAGGGTCAGGGCCTCCTCGAGCCCGACCCGGTAGAGGCCCGGCGCGCTGCCCTGCAGCTGCCGGCGCTCGAACCATTGCGATAGTCCGATGGCGGTCTTGCGCTTCAGATCGACGCCGAACACCTCCAGGGCCTCGATGACCAGACCACCGAGTCCCCGCTGCGCGGCCTCCTCCCCGGCCGCCGCGCGGACCACCGGATCGACCTCCCAGACCTCCTCCTCCTCGCCGCCTCTGCTGGCGTGTAGGCCGAACTCGCGCCGGAGATCGTCCACCCGCAGCCACTGCCGGAAGCCGTTGGAGTACTCCAGGCAGGCCACATCGTCCTGGTTGATCGTCACGTCCACCGCGCCGGCACCCGCGCGAGACGCGCCGAGCTGCACCCGCGCCCTGGGGATGACATCGATGGACACCACGCGCGGCGGCGCCGCCTTCGCCGCCGGCTGCCCGCGCAGCCGCAGGGTGCGGGTCTGCGGCGCGGGCGACGCGGTGCTGGCCGAGCGCGAGGCGCGCGCGGGCGCCGGCGAGGGCCTGCGCGGACTGCCGGGCTTGCGTCTGCTCGCCATTGCGGCTCTACAGCGGCGCCAGGAAGCGCCGATCGAAGCCGGCCTTCCGGCCCTCCAGCTGCGGCACCTGGTCGAAACCACCGCGCTTCAGCCCCGCGCACGTGCGCTCGTGCAGCTCGCGGTAGGACAGCTCGCCGCCGCTCTCGGCGATCGCCGCCACGAGATGGTAGGTGAGCGCCCCGTTGTAGCTGCCGCCGATATACGCGTCGGCCGAGGTCTGGGTATCGCGGCAGCCGGTGATCAGCAACTCCGGGATTTCCGCGGCCACCACGTCGCTGCGGCGCCGCGCCGCCGGAGGCGAGACCCGCAGCCCGGCGACCCGGCGGCCGCGCAGGCGGCGCCCGGACTCCTCGGCCATCAGGTCCCAGGGATTCGGCAGGTAGCGCGGGATCCGCGGCGCATCCGGCGGCAGGACCGCGCGCGTGTTCGTGCCGGAATGGCAGCAGTCCATCACGACCGTGAGGCTGACCCCCTTGCGCAGGCGGTTGAACGTACGCCGCAGCCAGTCGTCGGTGAGCGGCGCCTTCCAGTCGAGATCGGTGGGGCAGAGGATCTCGTCACGCCCGTCCGCCTCGTCGCCGTCGGCATCGGGGACGTTGGCGCCGTGCCCCGAATAGTGCAGCAGCAGCACGTCGCCGCCTCGCGCGGTGCGCACCAGGCGCTGTATCGCCGCCTTGATCGCCCGCGTGGTCGCCTTGAGATCGGTGAGGGCGGTGATGTCGCTGGCGGAGAACGCGAAATACCGCTGCAGGGCGGCACGCACGTTCTCGACGTCGTTGACGCAGCCGCGCAGGTCCGCGCCCGGGATCCGGTAACGATTGATGCCGATGAGCAAGGCCTTCTTCGCCATCGCGATTCCTCCGTCGAGCACGCTCCCTGCGATTCCCAGGCGGCGCGCGGATGTGCGCTCGCACGCCTCCGCGCTTCACGGGGGCGCACACCAGTGTGCACCGGATCGCGCGGCCCGCCGGCGCAACCCGTCACAACTTCGCCCGTTGCTCTCAGCCCATCACGGCCTTCAGCATGACCGCCACCCCGCACTGCTTGCTCACCGCATGCGGATCGTAGATCCCGTCCTTCACGAACTTGCCCCGGCTGTAGTGATTCGAGAAGCTCCACAGGTACGGCGAGGCCAGCCGCCGCATGCGGTAGCCCATGCCGTTGTAGCGCTCCAGTAGGTACAGCATGTGCGGTACGGACCAATCACGCACGTCGTGGAAACCCTTCATCGTGAGCGCGTCGATGGCGCTCTCGCGCCACGTGAACGGCGGCGTGCCGGTCAGCGGCCGCCCCTTCGGGACGTGCACGGTGCGCGCGGTCAACGGATCGCCGTTGTGCAGGTGCCCGGCGAAATTGAAGCCGCACTCCATGGCATGGATTGCGCCGATGAACGCCCACGGTATGCCGTTCAGATCGCGCCCGACGGCCTCGTAGAGCGGCCGTGCGCCGCGCAGGCGTTTCACGTAATAGGCGACGTTGCCCCTGCACTCCGGCCGCACCGCGCACGCGTCGTAGTAGGCCTGGTACTCCGCGCGCAGCAGCGTGTAGTCCTTGCTGGCGAGCGGCGGCTCCAGCCCGCGCGCGGGGCGCCGCTGCGCGCGCGGCAGGCGCATCGTGGACTCCCCGCCATCCTCCGGCGCCGGCGCCAGCGACTCCTGCGCGTGCATCGCGCCCGAAAGGTGATTGAGACGATCGATGTGCGTCTCGAGCGCGGAGAGATAGCCGTCGAAGGGGCCGAGGCGCGCGGCGGCCACCGCCCGCTCCAGGTCCTGGGCGGCGAGCGTCAGGGTCGCGGCGGCGTCGAGGAGCTGGGCCTGATTGAGCACCGCGATCTTGCGGTTCAACGCCTCGATGGATCCGCGTATCGCCTTGCGTTCGGCGGCGTCCGTGGTGTTGGCGTGCCGCCGCCGCAGGGTGTTGATCGCGCGGCTGAGCTCATGCCTCAGTTCTTCGATGACGTACATGTCTCGCTCCCCATGTATTGGAACCGTCTCAGCGCAGGGCGGCGCGCAGGTTGGCGATGGTGCGGCGCCACGCATCCGCCCCGGCGCTCAATTCGGCCGATCGCTGCGCGAGCACCGCCAGCGTGAGCGGCTGCTGCGGGGTGTGATAGACCGCGACGAGCTCATGCAGCAGCTTTCGATACTGCTCCAGCAGCACCACGTAGATCGACACCGTCGCGCGGTATGCCTCGATACGGGCGATCTCCCCAGCCGCCACCTCGGCGTTGTCCAATCCGACGCCGCTCAGCCGCGCCAGTGACCGATGGGTCACCGTGTCGAACAGCACCGGGGCGCTGTCACGCAGCGCCACGATCACCGTTTCGACCTTGGGCGACTCCTGGAGCACCACGCGACGCAGCTCATCGAGGTTGTTGCGCGTGGCCACGCGGCGCGTGAGCGGCTCCACCGCGGCGACCAGGCCGCCCAGCGCCGGCCCGAGGCCGGCAGCCGGCGCGCCGGCCATGCTCCCGGCGCTCGCCAGCGCGCCGCCCAGGTTGGCCGCCAGGGTGTGCAGTTGCGCCTGCGCCGCATCGATGTTGCGGCCGTCGGCGAGTACGACCAGCAGCTGCGTGTAGTCCCCGACGCTGCGCAAGGCGCGCCTGAACGCACCGGTCGCGGGCGGATCGGAGATGGAGGAATAGTAGGGCGCGTCGCCGCTGCAGAACCCGGCGATCACGCCGGGGCCGGAGGGATTGCCCTGATCGTCCGTGTCCCCCTGATAGGGGATGCCTCCGCAAGGACCGGGCTGCGCGCCCCCGCGCGCCCGCAGCGCGCGCTCCAGCGCCACCGTCTGTCCCTGCGCACGCTCGGCCACCGCGAGGTCGTCGAGCAGCGGCTGACTGGCGGCGTGGAGTGCGCCGAACGCCTCGGCCACCATCGCCACCTCGCGGGCCGGCGGACTCGAGGTCGCGCAGCCGCATAGCGCGGCACAGGCCATCACGACGCACAGCGCCCTGGTCTCTCCCATGGTGCCCTCCCTAGACATGGCCATTCCGGAGGCCCGGTGCGGCTCTTCTGGTTGGGGAAACTCTGCAAAAGGCAGGGCTTCCTGCGGTGCATGGATGCACCGCCATGGTCGCTGGCCCCAGGCCATCGACAATGCCGGCCGGCAAGCATCACCCTACTTGCCGACCGTGCTCCGAGAGGTCGTGGAAGGACCTACTCAGAGCTTCCTCATTTGAAGCTTAGATCATCGTCGCCCTCATGCCGTGTCGGCCTGCGCATTTGCAGCGGCCGTTGCAGCGGAATCCCCCTCCCCGCCGCGCCGTGCATGGCGACACACCGCGCTGCGCGCGGCGCGCGGCCCTGCCGTTGGGGGGGGCTGCCGCGGTCCGGCCGCGAGCGATTGCAGCTCGATCGCCTCGAAAATGCCGTTGGGTAGCCGCGGTGAACAGTCTGTGCGCGTACAGCATCTTGTCCTGCGTGCTGCAGTGCAATAACGTGCCAGCGACGACGGCGAATCTCGCGAGCACACGCGGCAGACCGGTTCGACCCGGCGCGGGCCGCGCGGCGCCCCTCGTCGCTATTTGTGCCTCCACTTGACCGCCTGTGCTCTCCAGCAGGCGGTGCTTTTTATCCGGACGCGGTCTCGTCGGCCGCCAACGCGCGGTACTTATCGAGCAGCTGCGCGCGCGATTCCACGTGCGCGGGGTCGGGAACGATGCACTCCACCGGACAAACCTCGATGCAGCGCGGCCGGTCGTGATGACCGACGCACTCCGTGCACAGTCGGGGATCGATGACGTAATACTCCGCGCCCTCGGATATCGCCCCGTTCGGGCATTCCGGTTCGCAGACATCACAGTTGATGCAGTGGTCGGTGATGAGCAGCGCCATGACGGACTGGCTATCGTGAATGAGGACCCGCGGTCAAGCGTAACGTTTCACCAGCGCCTCGGCCACCGCCGGATGCACGAACGCCGAGACGTCACCTTTCAGCGCGGCGATCTCGCGAATCAGGCTCGATGAAATGAACTGGTACTGTTCCGACGGCGTCAGGAAGATGGTATCCACCTCCGGAATGATCTTGCGATTCATTCCCGCGAGCTGGAACTCATACTCGAAATCGGAGACCGCGCGCAGTCCGCGCAGGATGATACGCGCACCGCGTTCCCGCGCGAAATTCGCCAGCAGGCCGTCGAAACGGCAGACCTCGCAATTCGGCACGTCCGCGAGCACCACTCGCGCCAGCTCGACACGCTGGTCGGTCGGAAAGCACACGTTCTTCGACGTGCCGTGCGCGACCGCGACAATCACGTGATCGAAGATCCGGGAGGCCCGCAGGACGATGTCCGCGTGGCCATTGGTGATCGGGTCGAAGGTTCCAGGATAAAGCGCCACACCGTTCATTTCCCGCCTCACTGGTCGGCCGTACTGATCAGCAGATATCGCACCCGGCCGGCCTGCCTCTCCCGGCGCACCCGCCAGCCCCGCGGCCATTCTGGCATATCCGCGTCGGCTTCGATCTCCACGTACACGAGCGCGCGTTCAGCCAGTCGGCCGCTCTGCGCAAGCGCCGCGCAGCAGCGCCCCACCAAGCCCTGGCGAAACGGCGGATCGAGAAAGACGATGTCGTATCGCCCTGCGTCGCGCCCGAGCCAGCTCATCGCCTCGGCGTGCTCGACGCGCACCGACCCGGCGCCGAGACGCGAGGCCTCCGCCGCGATGTGCCGGACCTTGCGCAGGTCCTGATCGACCATCACGACCTCGGCCGCGCCGCGCGAGGCGGCCTCCAGCCCCAGGATGCCCGTGCCGGCGAACAGGTCCAGACAACGGGCGCCGTCGATCGCCGGCGCGAGCCAGTTGAACAATGTCTCGCGGATGCGGCTGCCGGTCGGTCTGAGGTCCGGCTCGTCGAACACCTCGACGTAGCGGCCGCGCCATCGCCCCGCGATGATGCGCACGCGGCCGGGATAGGCCGGCGGCGCGGTCCGCGGCCCACGGCGCTGCCTGCTCATGCGCGTGCCCGGCCTGGCGTCGAAGTCTGCATGGGTGGATGGTAGGATAGCCGCGGATCGCAGGTCCAGCGTATACGCGACGATACAACAGCAGCAAAAACCCTAGAGAATGTTCGGATTCGGAAAGCGCAAGCAGGATTCCTCCAGCGACGATCCCGAGAGGAAGCGGGGGATCCTGGAATCGCTGCGGGATGGCCTGCGCCGTACGCGCGAGAGTCTTCTCGGCGGCCTGACCGGCCTGATCCCCGGTGGCCGGCCCATCGACGCGTCGACGCTGGACACCGTCGAGGAGTGCCTGTTGCTCGCCGATGTCGGGGTCGAAGCCACCGCGACCATCATCGGCCGCCTGCGCGAGCGGCATCGTCAGCAGCGGCTCGCCGACAGCGAGGCCCTGTACGCGGCGCTGCGCGAGGAGATGGTGGCGCTGCTCGCGCCGGTCGCCCGGCCGCTGGTCGTGCCGGCCGATCGCAAGACGCCGTTCGTCCTGCTGATGGTCGGCGTCAACGGCGCCGGCAAGACCACCACCATCGGCAAGCTCGCGCGCCAGTTCCGCGACCAGGGCTTGAGCGTCGTCCTCGCCGCGGGCGACACCTTCCGGGCCGCGGCCGTCGAACAGCTACGCACCTGGGGCGAGCGCCTCGACGTGCCGGTGATCGCGCAGGCCGCCGGCGCCGACGCCGCCTCCGTCATCTACGACGCCCTCGCCGCGGCGACGGCCCGCGGCGCCGACGTCCTGATCGCGGACACCGCCGGCCGCCTGCACACCCGCGAGAATCTGATGGAGGAGCTGAAGAAGATACGGCGCGTGCTCGGCAAGCTCGACCCGGAGGCACCGCACGAGACTATGATCGTTCTGGACGCCACGACCGGCCAGAACGGCTTGGCGCAGGCCGAGCAGTTCCGCAAGGCCGTCGGCGTCAGCGGCATTGCTCTCACCAAAATGGACGGCACCGCCAAGGGCGGGATCGTCTTCGCCATCGCGCAGCGGTTGGGCATCCCACTGCGCTACATCGGGGTAGGCGAGCAGGCCGACGACCTGCGAGTCTTCGACGCGGGCGAGTTCGTGGACGCGCTGCTCGACCGGGGCGCCGCGCAGTGACGCGCCCTTGAGCGATGATCCGTTTCACCGAGGTCAGCAAGTCATACCCCGGCGGTCACGACGCGCTTAGGCGCGTCAGCTTCGAGATCGACAAGGGCGAGTTCGTGTTCATCACCGGGCACTCCGGCGCGGGCAAGAGCACGCTGCTGAGGCTCATCGCCCTCATCGAGCGCCAGTCCGGCGGCGAGATCGTCGTCAACGGCCAGGACCTCAACCGCATACGCCGCGCCCACGTGCCCTACTACCGCCGCCGGATAGGATTCATCTTCCAGGATCACCGCCTGCTCTCCGATCGCAGCGTGTTCGACAACGTAGCCCTGCCGCTGACCATCGCGGGACTGACTCCCCACGAGACCGGCAGGCGCGTGCGCGCCGCGCTCGATCGCGTCGGACTGCTGTCTAAGGAAAAGGACCTGCCGGCGCAGCTATCCGCCGGAGAGCAACAGCGTGTCGGCATCGCGCGTGCCGTGGCGCACAAGCCTGACATATTGATCGCCGACGAACCCACTGGGAATCTGGATGCCGAGCTCTCGCGCGACATCATGGAACTGTTCGACCTGTTCAACCAGGTAGGCGTGACCGTGGTTATCGCGACGCATGATCTCGATCTGCTGCGCAGCTTCGGCCACCGCAGCATCACGCTGCGCGCGGGGCAGGTCGAGACGGTGCAGGAGCTGGTACAGTGACGCGCCCGGCGGCGAAGATCACGCCGAGACAACGCAGCAGCATCGGCGCTGGGGGATTCGGCGCGTGGCTGCGCGCCCACCGCGCCGCGATCGCCGCCACCCTGCAGCAGTCTGCCCGCCAGCCGCTCGCGCACGCCCTCACCATCGCCGTGCTCGCCGTGACGCTGGCCCTGCCGACGGGTCTATTCGTGGTCCTCGCCAACGTCGAGCGCCTGACCGCGGCGTGGGATGCGAACCAGACCCGCATGTCGGTGTTCCTGAAGCCTACCGTCGACGATGCGCAGGCCCAGCGGCTGGCGGCCTCCGTCAGCGGCAGCACCGGGATCGCCAACGTGCGCGTGATCACCCGTGCCGAGGCGCTCGACGAGTACCGGGCCTATTCCGGGCTCAGCGAGGCGATCGACGCGATTGGCGGCAATCCGCTGCCGGCGGTGTTGGTCATCGATCCGGCCGACGGGGCCGACCTCCAGGCCATCGTCGCGCGCCTGCGCCACCAGCCGGAGGTCGACACGCTGAAATTCGACATGGAATGGGTGCAGCGGCTCCAGGCCATGACGGCGCTCGGACAACGGGCGGTGCGGGTGATCGCCGGAGTGCTGGCCGTGGCCGTGCTGTTGATCGCCGGCAATTCCATACGAGTGGCGGTGGCGCAGCGGCGGGAGGAGATCGAGGTGTACAAGCTGGTCGGCGCGACCGACGCCTACATCCGCAGGCCGTTTCTCTATACCGGCTGGCTGTATGGCGCGCTGGGGGGTCTCATCGGCTGCGGCGTCGTGGCGGCGATGCTCGCCGGCGTGCGCACCCCGGTCAGGCAGCTGGCGCAGCTCTACCAGAGCGCCTTCGAACTGAACGGTCTCACGTGGCCGGCGATCCTTGCGGTGATGGTCGCGGCGGGGTTTCTTGGTCTACTCGGCGCCTGGTGGACGGCGGCGCATCACATACGGCGAATCGACGTGCGCTGAGGCGGCCGCTCCTGCCTCAGGGGAGGTAGGGCGGCGGCGGCGGCGCCGTTGCCGCGGCTGTCTTCGACGCGCGTTTCTTGGACTGCGCCCCAAGAGCGCCGCCGCCGTTGAGCACCGTGGGGGACTGCACGAGACAGACGTTGTCGGACTTGATGAGATGCAGGCAGGCATTGACGGCGTCGACCTGCTTCAAGCCCACCAGCAGGGACCTGTAGGTCGTCACGTCTTCGACCCGACGCGGCACCACGGCGATCTGACCGCCGCGCAGCGCGGGCTGCAGGCGCTTGCGCATCATTTCGGCGTGCTTGCGCGCCTGGGACTCCTCGTTGAACGCCCCGAACAGCAGACCCCAGCCGGGCAGACGGCGGGCGCGGTTGGTGATACCGGCGCCGAGCGCGCATTCCGAGGCCTTCAATCTGAATGGCGGGGGATCGGCCGCGACGGCGGGAGCCGGCTCCAGCGACGTCAGCATCAGCGGGTTTTCGGACGACTTCAGTCTCGCGAAGCCCTCATTGAGCAGCTTGATCATGGCGGCCGTGCGCTCACTGCCGCTGCCGGCGCCAAGCAGCACCCCGACCAGGCGATGATCGTCGCGTTTTGCGGAGGCCACCAGATTGTAGCCCGACCCGCAGGTGAATCCGGTCTTCAAACCGTCCGCGCCTGGATAGCTGTTGAGGATGCCGTTGATGTTGCCGTAGGTGATCCCTTTGTAGGTGAAGGTGCGGGTATTGAACAGCTCGTAGTGCCGCGGGAAATCGCGCATGAGGCTCATCGCCAGGACCGCCATGTCGCGCGCGGTGGTCTTCTGCTCATCGTGCGGCAGGCCGCTGGCGTTGCGAAACACGGTGCTCGACATGCCGAGGGCGCGGGCGCGGGCGGTCATCACCTGCGCAAAGGCCTCCTCGCTGCCGGCAATCCGTTCGGCGAGCAGCACCGCGGCATCGTTGGCCGACTGCGCGATGACTGCCAGTATCGCCTCGCGCACCGTCATCTTCTCGCCGACATCGAGCCCGATTCTCGAGTCCGGCTGCGCCGCCACGTGCCTAGAGGCGACCAGCGTGTCGCTGAAGCCGAGGCGGCCGGCCTCGATCGCCTCGAACGCGATATAGACCGTCATCATCTTGGTCAGAGACGCCGGATACCACAGGTGGGTGGCGTCGTCCTCGAGCACGACGGTACCGTGATCGACGTCCACGACGATGCTGGCCTGATCGACCTTGGCGTGCGCATGCAAGGCGACGCCCATGAGGATGAGGCTGGCGAACCGGTGTAACGACCGCTGCACGATCTCTGCCCCCTGCAAGATTGGTCCGCTCGCGTCGTTGGCGGGTCCCCTACGCCGGCCGGGGTCCACGCGTCCCGATCGGCCCGGCCCTTCTCCGCGACTCCGATACGGCAAGCACATCGCATGCCGCTGCCTGCCGCGTCGCACGGTCCCTGTGACCACTCGCCGGGCCGCCTGGTTCGCCCCGTCGCGCCCTCTGCCGCCAGCTCCACGACTTGCGCGCCCCGCGGCAGACCCGCGCCGAGGGCGCGCCTTCACCTCTTTCACGGCCCCCGGCCGTCGCCCCGTGGAGACAGCGATTATCCGGCGCAGGGTTTGAGCGAGGTATAGGCCAGCCGAAGGGTGCGATGATTGGGTCGATTGACGCCCGCCGCGAACCGCACCTCCTGCCCGGCCGCGACGGATACCCCCGCGACAGAACGCACCAGCTTCGCGAGCCCCGCCGGAACGGCCTCGCCGTTCTTGGCGTTCCAGACCAGCAGGCAAACGCCGGTCCGGCTCGCGGGCGGGACATAGAACGGATACGGCAGCGCGATCACCCTGGCCGCGGGGAAGCGCGCGCGAAAGTTGCCGGCGATGTGCTCGTCGGCGGCGAAGATCGTCCCCTCGGAGAAGCCCGAGCCGACCGCGATCGCCTCGGCCAGCGCCGGATACGGTTCGAGCAGACGGCAGCGGCCACAGAGCGTCCCGTTGAACGCCGGCTGCAGGACCCACAGCACCGCGGTCAAAGACACGAACCCGATCAGCGCCGATCGCAACCGGGCAATCTGGCGCGTCGTCACGCCGATGCGCTCGGCGCGATACAGGTAGTAGAGCGGGAAGAGGATCAGCACCGGGTACATCCAGCGGATCTTCACGTGCTCGAGCAGTCCAATCAGCGCGCCGAGCGCCAGCACGGCGTAAATCATGATCAGAAAGCGGCCGAGCAGCCAGCCGCAGTCCGGTTCGCGCAAGTCGCCGCCGCCCGGCAATCGACGCAACGCCTGCGGGAACAGCAGCACCGCGGCCACGAGGAAGGAGGCGATGAACGACGCGCTGGATCGCAGGATCGACCACAGCGCCGGCAGGCGGCCCGCGCCGCCGCCGTCGCCACCAGCGGGCCTGTAGGTGACGTAACTGCCAAGCACACCGCTCAGATCGTGTCCCCGGAGCAGCCAGGCGATGGACGGCGCCAGCATCGCAATGCCGATACCGACCGCGAGCGCCATGCGCGGCGCCGAGATGCGGCTGCGCGCGGCGCGATCCGTACCCACCGCAAGCAACAGCGCCGCCATCAGCATGCCGAAGTTGTACTTGGACTGCAGACCCAGACCGAGGGCGGCGCCAAGGATGACATAGTCTCTCCAGGCACCGCGTTCGATGACGCGGAACACTGCCCACAGGGCGGCGGTGGTCGACGCGCCAACCAGGGCGGTGTGGGTAAACCCCTGATGCGCGCCCCAGCCCACGAAATAGATGAGTACCGGTGCGAACGCGGCCAGCACCTGCAGGTCGGGATCGCGCACGATGCGTCGAGCGCACGCGTACATGAAGACGAAGGTCAGATACAGGATGCTGTAGCGGACGAGCTGCGGCGCGAGCGCGCTGCCTCCCGCGATCTTCGTGGCAAGCAGAACGAGCCAGGTGTAGAAGGGCGGCTGGCTGGGGTTGTACCCCCACCGCCAGTCCTGCGCATAGATCATCTGTTCGACGTCATCGACGCCGATGGTCGACGACAGCATCGTGCGCAGCAGGAAAAACCCGACGACGTAAATGGCCAGTCCGAAGTGGAAGCTGCGGGCGGGGTGAGCGAAGAGCCGCCGCTGCGGCGTCGGATTCAGAGGCACGGGGTTTGGCTCGATGTGGGATCCCGAGTGGCCGGCACGGTACGCACGGCCGGGCGCAGTGTACCCGCTTGCAGCCCCGATGCGAAACGCGCGCTCAGGGGGACGGGTCCGCGGAATGCCACGCCGCCGGATCCAGTCCGTAGAACCCCCGCAGTTGCGCGTACAGCGCCGGATGGCGTGCGCGCAGCGCACGGGCCCGATCCATGAACACCTCCGTGGCCACCGCGAAGAATTCCGATTCGTTCTCCGCCCCCTCCGGCGGGATCAGCGTCGCCCGGCCGCGCTCGAGATCGTCGAGCAGTTCGTCGTAGGCGGCCTGCAGCACCTCCGCCCAACGCTCGTAGCCGCCGTCGCCCGATAGCGGCGGCGCACCGTCCCCGGCGCCATCGGCCTGATCGAGCTGGTGCGCGAACTCGTGGTAGACAACGTTGTAGGCATCGTCCCCGGCGTCCAGCCCCTCGCGCACGTCCTGCCAGGACAGCACGACCTTTCCATCCGACCACGACTCGCCCCCGAGCTCCTTGGCCTCGACGGTGTGCACGCCGGCCTCGTCGCTGTGCACGTGCTCGGCCACGAAGGTGTGCGGATAAAGAAGGATCGCGCGCAGGGAGTCGTAGCGGTGCACGCCCAGCCGCGCGACGAGCAGGCATGCCTGCGCCGCGATGATGACTCGCATCGTGTCGTCCACGACCAGGCCGTTGCAGCCGACGAAGCGCTTCTCCGCCAGGAACACCTTCATCGCGTCCAGCGTGGCCGTCCGGACGTCGTCGGGCAACCGGCTGAACACGGGCAGGTGCAGCCGAAGTATCTGCAGCCACTCCGCGGGAAACGCGCCCTCGGCGAGCCTGCGCCGCCGCCGCGCGCGGCGCCACGGACCCGCAAGCACGACGATGATCAGCGCCACGCCGATGGCGAGGATCAAGAAAAGACCGAACATGGCGAAGTGAAGTCCAGAATCCCGTTGGCGGGGGCGCCCGCTGCGGCAGGCTGAACCGATCGCGGCTGCGGCGCGTGGCCCGAATCAGTCAGTCGTCTGCGCCAACCTCGCCCTTGCGCCCGCGTGGCCCTGGGCGGCGGCGCGCCGCAGCCACTGCACGGCCACCTCCGCGTCGCGGGGAACGCCCTCGCCGCGATAGTACATCCCGCTGAGCACGAACTGCGACTCCGCGTCTCCCTGCAACGCGGCCTTGCGATACCACTGCGCCGCCCGCACCGGATCGCGCGGCACCTCCGCGCCGGCGAGGTAGGCGGCCGCCAGGCGGCGTTGCGCGACGCGGTCACCCTGGGTTGCCCGCTGCTGGAGGGTGGCCACGCTGTCCGGCGGCGGAACCGCGGCCTTCTTGTCCGGAACCGCTGCAGCCTCGCCATCACGGGACACCCGAGTGCCATCGATGTCCACCAGCGGACCGCGCAGTGGGCCCTGCCCGGCGATGACGTCCTGCACTGAGGCCGGCGCATGCGACGGCTGGAAATGCATGCCCTTGGGTGCTTTCTCCTCGTCTGCCGGCGCCTTTTCCGGCTCGGCGGAAAGAGAACCGTATCGAACTCGGACGCCGTGGGCAGCCGCCTTGTTGATTGCCGCGATCTCCGCCGGCGTGGCCGGAGGGTCCATGGCCGCGAGGACTGCCTCGGTCTCCGATCGCCGACGCGCGTTGTCCGGATCGCTCGAGCCCCCCTGCGGCGTCGCGTCGCCCGACGGCCCCGCAGCCGGCGCCGCGGTTGGCGCGGGTGCGCCGTCGTCTATGCGCGCAATCGCTTCGGCCGCCTTGGCGTTTCCCTGTGCCGCGGCTCGACGCAACCAGACGAGGCCGGCCTGCTCGTCCTGCGGCGTACCCTCTCCGCGGCGGTACATCGTGCCGACGAGAAACTGGGCATCGGGACGTCCCTGCTTGGCCGCCTTGAGCAGCCAGGAGAAGGCCGTCCTCGCATCCCGCGGCGCGCCACGGCCCTCGCGATACATCAGACCCAGCCGCACCTGCGACTTCGCGTCGCCGGCGGCCGCCAAGGGCTCGAGCTCCGTCCTCGCAGTACCGAAGTCACCGCGTTCGTACGCCTCCACCGCAGACCAGTAGTCGGCGCGCAGCGGCTGGGCGGCGGCGACGGCGAGAACCATCGCAAGCATCGGGATCGTCTTCGTAATCCGCCTCATCTGAGCAGGCCTCTCCCCATGCCGCTTGGATAACACCACAGTCAATGCCGGTCAAGCGCGTCGACCGCGGTACGGTAGTGCGGCGGCGGCGGGCATCGGACTAGAATGACGCGCGCCTTGGCGAGTCGCCGGCGGGCGGAGCCGAATCCCCAGCGCATGGGCACAGAGACAGGTTGAAGAGTACCGACATGACCGAACCAGACCTCGACGACGATGCGAATCAAGACAATGCCATGCGCAAACTGGCAACGGCGGTGCAGCAACGCGCGCCGCTCGACGCCGCCACCATGCTGGAACGCGAGAGCGACGAGACGATCGCCGAAGTCTTGAACCGGCTGCAACCGAGCTTCGCGCTCCGCGTGATGCTGCGGCTCCCGGAGGCTCGGCGCGAACGGGTGCTACCGCGCGTTCGCGATGCCGTCGGCGACCAGATCACCGTCAACCAGCGATACGAGAAGGACAGCCTGGGCCGCCTGATGGAACCGGCCGCCGCGGTATTCGGCATGGGCGTCACTGTACGCCAGGCGATCGACAAGATCCGCGAGCTCGTCAAGGAGGCGCTATTCACCTACGCCTACGTCATCGATGACGAAGGCAGGCTTCGCGGCGTGGTCGTGATGCGCGATCTGCTTTACACCAACCCCAACGACCTGCTGATCCACATCATGGTGGAGAATCCGTTCTATTTCGAGCCGGAGACCTCGATCGCCGAGGCCATGAAGGCGGTCGTGCACCGCCACTATCCCGCCTATCCCGTGTGCGACGGAAACGGAAGGCTGCTCGGGGTTGTGCAGGGCTACATGCTTTTCGAGGAGCAGGCCTTCGAGATCAGCGCCCAGCCGGGCCGAATGGTGGGCGTGCAGAAAGAGGAACGCCTCGCCACACCGTGGGCGGTCTCACTTCGATTCAGGCATCCGTGGCTGCAACTGAACCTGGTGACGGCGTTCCTCGCGGCGGCCGTCGTCGGCACCTTCGAGGACACGATCGCGCAGGTGGTGGTCTTGGCTGCCTTCCTGCCGGTCCTGGCGGGACAGTCCGGAAACACCGGCTGCCAGGCGCTGGCCGTCACGCTGCGCGGACTGACTCTCGGGGAGTTCACCAACGGCATGCAGCGCAAGGTGGTCATGAAAGAGGCGTTGCTCGGGCTGACGAACGGGCTGCTGGTCGGCGTGGTCGCCGGGGCGGCGATGTACCTTTACGCCTCCCACAGCCAATCCGCCGAACCGCTGAAGCTGGCGCTGGTCGTTCTGCTGGCGATGGTCGGCGCCTGCGTGGCGAGCGGAGTCACGGGCGTGCTCGTGCCCCTGACCCTGAAGCGCCTCGGCGCGGATCCCGCTACCGCCTCCAGCATATTCCTCACGACCGCCACCGACGTCACCAGCATGGGCCTGTTCCTGTCGCTGGCCAAACTGTTCGTGCTCTAGCACCGGCTCGCCCGCATGCAGATGACAGGCTGGGCGCGCGGGGCATGGATGGTCACGCGTTGCGTGCTGCGGGACTTTCGCCGCAACAAGGGCCTGCTGCTCGCTGGCGCGATTGCCTACAACGCCCTGCTGTCGATGCTGCCGCTGATCGCCGTGCTGTTCGCGCTGACCGCGTTCTTCTTCGATCGCAACCTGCTCGTATCCATCGTCAACGACGAACTCAATCTGATGGCGCCGGGGGCCGCGGGATTCGCCGAGGACGTCGGTGCGCTGTGGGAGAACCGCGATCTCATCGGTGGCGTCGGCGGCATTGTGCTGCTGTTCTTCAGCTCCTTCGCATTTCGCGCAATCGAGGAATCCTTCGCCATCATCTTCGCCCACACCCCCGAGCGGCGGCATATCTGGGTCTCGGCGCTGCTTCCGCTACTCTTTATCCTCCTGCTGATGGGCGGTCTGCTCGTCATCACCGGCGCCACCATGCTCATGGAGACGGCGGCGGCGCACGGAGTACAGCTGCTCGGGCACCGATGGAGCATTCCCGACGCCTCCGCGCAAATATTGAGTTACGGCGGGTTCCTGGGACTGGTCGTCCTGTTCGCGGCGATCTACTGGATCATGCCGGCGGCCAAGGTCTCGCCCCGGCGCGCGCTGATCGGCGGACTCGTCGCCGCAGTCCTCTGGGAGGTCGTACGGCGAACCATCGTCTGGTATTTCGCCAACGTCTCCATGGTGAACGCCATTTATGGCTCGGCCGCCACCATCGTGGTCCTGCTGCTGAGCTTCGAGGCGGCAGCCATCATCCTGCTGCTTGGCGCGCAGTTCATCGCCGAGCTGGAGAAGATCGATGACGAGAACCGCAGCGGGCCCATCGTAGGCCACTGAATCGGCCGGTGCGCTGCACGCACCGGCGCACCGTGCCTCAGAGCGCCGCCAAACTCGACTATGAGTCGAGCGCTTTCGCGAATCCGGTCACGCATCCCGGATCGGTCAGCTAAAGTTTCCCCTCTCGACGCCGCTTTCCCCGAGCGTAGACCCTGACTCTGGCCTGCGCGCGCCCCAATTCCCGAGGCATGCGACGGCCCCGGGGTCCGAGGCTCCCGTGACACGCCCTGCGCAGGCGTTCTGATTCAGCAACCAGAGTCGACAGCGACCATGAATGTGATCTCGATGAATGACCGCGACGCCGCAGCGGCCGCTGCCTCGCCACGGCGCGCGCAGCTGCTTGGATCGGCCAGGGAATGCGCCGCGCGCCTGCTCGGGGAGGTCTTCCGGCAGATGCTCGAGCGGGCCGACGACGTGCTCTTCGAGTTTGCCGAGAAGGCCGAGACGAACGCGCAGCAGACGCTGTATTTCGACGCGATGCGCGAGTTGCGGCTGAAGCACAATCAGATGTACGCGGTGTTCGTCGACAGCTTCGGCAACGGTTTTGAGGCGCGCCGGCGGCGCGGGGGCGGTTCGCGTACCTCCGTCGCGGCCATGCCGACAAAGCTCTCGCTGCTCGACGACGCGACCATGGAGCAGGACATTACGACCGCCGGCCTGGCCGAGAGGATTGCAAACGCCTGTCGTGAAGACCTGTTTGCGCTCAACAAGCGCCTCGCCGTGTTGCTCGAGACTGCGGAACTGAACTCCGAGGACAACCCGCTCGGTCCCACGTGCATCGCCGAGGCCGCGCGCGACTCCGCCAACTGCCTGGACGTCGACATCAAGGCGAGGCTCATCGTTCTGAAGCTGTTCGACCGTTACGTCGTCAGCGGCATCCCCGGGATCTATGGCGCAGTGAACCAGCTCCTCATCCAGCAGGGCGTACTGCCGACCATCCAGACCGAGGTCCGCCGCCAACCGATCGGCGGCGGGCGTGGCGGTAATGGCGCGGGGCGGAGCCCTGGAAGGCAGACCTCCCAGGCCGAGATCATGGGAATGCTGGAGAAGCTGCTGCGTGGCGGCGGCGAGCTGGATGCCGTGCATGGAACCGTGCCGCTCATCCCGGTCGATACGGCGGTCATGGGTACGCTGACGCACCTGCAGCGCAATGGCGGCGGCGGCGGCGCGGAATCCTCGGGCAGTGCGGCGCACCTGCTGGTCGATCTGCAGCGCTCCGGGGCGTTGCCGGCGATGGGGCCGGCGGGCGACATGACTATCGACATCGTCGCCATGCTTTTCGATTACATCCTCGAGGACAAGAACGTCCCCGAGGGAATACGCGCAAGGCTTGCGCGGCTGCAGATCCCGATTCTAAAGGTCGCGCTCATCGACCGCGAGTTCTTCTCGCGCAAGGCCCACCCGGCGAGGCGTCTGCTCAACCTCATCGCCGAGACCGCGGTCGAAACCGCTGGCGACGCCGCCATGGAGGCGAAGGTCGCCGACCTGGTCGAGAAGGTCGTGCAACGCATAGTGACCGATTTCGATCAGGATGTCGGCATCTTCACGCGCAGCGTGGAGGCGCTGACGCGGGCCTTCGATGACCTCAAGCGCGAGGCTACCGTTCGCGCCTCGCGCACGGCCAAGTTACTGGACGGCCGCGCGCGCCTGGAGCAGGCCAAGGAGCAAGTCCGCCATCTGCTCGACACGCGGCTGCGCCCGGACGGCATACCCGAAGTCGTGCGGAATTTCCTGCTTACGCACTGGCGCCGACTGCTCATCACCGAATTCACCACCGATGGAGGCGACAGCGACGCCTGGCGGGCGGCGGTTAGAACCATGGACGAGCTGGTCTGGAGCACACTGCCCAAGCGCAACGGCCAGGAACGTGAAAAACTCGGCCGGCTGTTGCCGAAGCTGCTTGCCAATCTGAGAAAGGGGATGGAGCAGATATCGATGCCCGCTGTCGCGCGCAGTGGCTTTCTTGCGAAACTCGAGAAGGCGCACGCCGAGGCAATGCGCGGGGAGCCGGGGATCGGGGCCGCAAAGGTTGGCGTCCCCGTGCTGACCGAGCTTCTCGCCGAGCCCGCCCAGGATCCGCCGCCCCTGGTGAGCGAGGAACCGAGCATCCTCGACATCACCACGGGCGAGATGAGCGGCGACGTGGATGAGATGATCGCCGCGGAATCGCCGCGCCAGCCGCCGCCGCGCGAGATCACTGAGCCACTCGCCGCGGCCCTCGCGCCCGAGGTGAGCGCGGCCAGAACCGATGTCGCCGCGGACCCGAGGCAAGACGGCCCGCCTCAGTGCTCGCCGGAGGACAACGTGCAGGCGGTCGCCGGCGGTCGCCGTGAGGAACCGGCGCACGAGTCGGCCCTGCAATTGCTGGAGAACGCGCAGAGCGCCGCCGAGAGAATACGCGAGCGCCTCTCCACGTCAGACGAAGTGAATCTTTCCGAGGTATTGCCTCCGGCATCCGACCTGCCGCCGCCATCCGGGCAGACCGCACGCAAGGAGCGCTCGGTACTGGATATGACGGCCAACACCTTCTATCGCCTCTTCGCGCAAGATGCCAGCAAGGAGGAGAAGGCCGCGGCGACCCGGGAGCTCCAGTTCGAGGAGCTCACCCTCGGGGACACCCGCAACCCGGTGGTCGCCCAGCAGGAGGACGAGCATCTTCTTCAAGTGCTGTCGCTCGAGCCGGGCACATGGGTAGAGTTCAAGCAACCGGACGGAACGACCATCGCCGGCCGCTACACCTACTACACTCCGGAGACCGAGACCTACGTGTTCTCCGATCGCAGCGGTCGCCGACTCACACATCGCACGCGCAACGGACTGGTGACGGACTTCCGGCGGGGGACGGCGTGCGTTACGCAGCAGCCGGCGGCACTGCTGGATCGCGCCTTCACCCGCCTGCTCGACCCCTCAACCTGGGTCGCACGCCGCCGCTAATGACGACAAGACGCCGATTTCCCCGCGAGGATCCATAAATGGGACACCCATCCGCCGCCGTGCACCAGGAGCCGACCGGCCGGCCGACCGCACAGGGGCTGGTCGCATCCGTACAGGGGCTGGTCTCGCCACCCGACATCTGTATCAAGGTAACCGAGCTGCTGCAGTCGCCGGATTGCTCTATCCACGACCTCGGCGAGGTGATCCTGCGCGACCCGAACCTTACCGCCAAGCTGCTGCGCCTGGTCAACAGCGCCGCGGTCGGACTGCGCACGCGGGTGGACACGGTCTCCCGCGCCATCACCGTCATCGGCACGCGCGAGTTGTACAACATGGTCCTTGCGATCTCGGCGGTGCGGACGTTCCGCAACCTGCCGAGCAAGCTGGTGAGTATGGACGTGTTCTGGCGCCACTCGATATATACGGGCTTACTCGCCCGGCTCCTCGGCAAGCATTGCGGCGTCCTGCACCCGGAGCGGCTGTTCATTGCCGGACTGTTGCACGATGTCGGCAGCCTGGTGCTGTATCGCAGTCTGCCGGAGGTGGCCGGCGAGCTGCTGCTGACGGCGCAGGGAGACGAACAGGTGCTCTGCCACGCCGAGAGCGACGTGCTGGGTTTCACGCACGCCGAGCTGGGGGGGTTGCTGCTCGCCACCTGGAATCTGCCCGAGACGCTGTGCGAAGCGACCACGTGGCACCACGAACCCGGCAGGGCGCAGGCCGCGAGGCTCGAGGCGGCCGTCGTGCACGTGGCCGACGTCCTGGCGAACCGTTCGGGAATTGCCGGCTTTTGTGAAACGACGAGCCCCACCGGGGAGATCGATCCGGCGGCCGTGGCACTCATCGGGGCGCTGGCAGTCAGCGACCAAGACGCCATCACCGGTGAGGCGGGGGCATTGCTCGCCGAGACGCTCGCCGTGCTCGCCGCCTGAGGCCGTTGGCGGAGTGCGAGGTGATCCCGGCCGTCGCGGCTCCGCGCGACCGGGGTGGTAAGCGTGGTTTTGGCGGGGCGCGCGGCATCCATGCCGGTAGTGCGGCTACTTGCGTTATCCTTACCTCGATGAAGTCAGCCCCCACTTTGGGTTTCGGGCTCGGTCTGCGCACCGTGCACTACGAATCCGTGCTCGCCGGGGAGCACGACGTCGACTGGTTCGAGGTGCTCTCCGAGAACTACATGGTCGACGGCGGCAAGCCTTTGTATTACCTCGACCGCATCGCGGAGCGATATCCGGTGGTCATGCACGGCGTTTCGCTGTCGATAGGCAGCACCGACCCGCTGGATCGCGAGTACCTGAAACGCCTGAAAGCCTTGGCGCAGCGCTGTCGGCCGCGGTGGATCTCCGACCACCTCTGCTGGACCGGGGTGGCGCACACCAACCTTCACGACCTCATGCCGCTGCCCTATACGGAGGAGGCGCTGGCGCATGTCGTGGAGCGCGTAGGCGCGGTGCAGGACTTTCTCGGCCGCCGCATCCTCCTGGAAAACGTATCGAGCTACGTGAGCTACACGACCTCCACAATGACGGAATGGGATTTCCTACGGGAGGTCGCGGAGCGTGCCGATTGCGAGATCCTTCTGGACATCAACAATATCTACGTCAGCGGGTTCAATCACGGCTTCGACCCGGGAGTCTTCATCGATTCGGTCCCGATCGGCCGCGTGCGCCAGATCCACCTTGCCGGCCATAGCCGCCATGCCGATTACATCGTCGACACCCACGACCATCCGATCGTGGACCCGGTATGGGATCTCTACGAGGCGGCGATCCGGCGCTTCGGACCGGTCGCGACCATGATCGAGCGCGATGACCGTATTCCTGCGCTGGAGGAACTGGTAGCCGAGCTCGACAGGGCGCGCGCTTCCGCCGCGCGTGTGCTCGGCCATGCATCGGCTGCGTGAGCTTCAGGAACGCTTTCAGCGCTACGTGCTGGAGGCCGACGAATCGGCGATCGAGGGCATGTTTGCCGACAGCGGCGGCGCCGACGTCGCGGTGCGGCGCGGCGTGTATTTCGACGCCTACCGCCTGCGCCTCATCGGCGCATTGAAGGTCGACTATCCCGTTCTTCTGGCGGCACTGGGCGAAGAGGGCTTCGAGCGCCTCGCGCGGGAATACACTGCTCGCACGCGCAGTCCTTATTACAATCTGCGCTGGTACGGCGGCGGCCTGGCCGATCATCTGAGGACAACCTCCGGCACCACCGCGCAGCCCTGGCCGGCGGATCTTGCGGCCTTCGAGTGGGCCCTGATGGCCGCCTTCGATGCCGCGGACAGGAACACCCTGAGCGTCGAGGAACTCTCCGCGCTGGCCCCGGAGCATTGGCCCGCGGCGAGGTTTGCCCTGCATCCGAGCGTGCGCATCCTGCACCTCGAATTCGAGGTTGCGAAGCTGTGGAAGGCCCACAAGGCCGGGGAGGACGTCTGCGGACGAGAGCCGGGCGCGCGCCCCGGCTGCTGGCTCATCTGGCGGCAGGGGCTGGAGACCTTCTTCCGGTCGCTGGAGTCCGAGGAGGCCGTGGCTCTCGAGGTCCTCGGCGCGGGCGGCACGTTCGGGCAGGTGTGCGAGCGATTGCATGAACGCTGCGAGAACGCGGCACTGCGGGCTGCAAGCCTGCTGAAGCGCTGGCTTCTGGATGGACTGATCACGGACCTGCGGCGCGGCGCCGAATAAGGCGGGCCGCGCGCCGCATCCGGTTACAATTCCGGAACGCGGATATACTTTCCGTTCGACATACAATCGGAGACCGACAATGGAAGGCGCTGGGTCGTTCGTCGTCGTACTGCTCGTCTTTGCCGCCATCTATCTCTGGCGCGGGGTCATCACGGTCAGACAGGGCTACGAATACACCGTGGAGACCTTCGGCCAGTACACGCGCACGCTTGGCCCCGGACTGCACTGGATCTGGCCGTGGGTGCAGCGCATAGGGCGGCGCATCAGCATGATGGAGACGGTACTGGACGTCCCATCGCAGGAGGTCATCACCCAGGACAACGCCATGGTGCGCGTCGACGGGATCGTCTTTTTCCAGGTTCTGGAGGCGGCCAAGGCGGCCTACGAGGTGGAGCACCTGGAGCAGGCGGTACTCAACCTGACGATGACCAACATCCGCAGCGTGATGGGATCCATGGATCTCGATCAGCTGCTCTCCAAGCGCGACGACATCAACAGCCGCCTGCTGCATGTCGTCGATGCCGCGACCACGCCGTGGGGCATCAAGGTGACCCGCATCGAGATCAAGGACATCTCGCCTCCGAAGGACCTCGTCGACTCGATGGCGCGCCAGATGAAGGCGGAGCGTGACAAGCGTGCCGCCATCCTGGAAGCCGAGGGGCAGCGTGCCGCGGAGATCCTGCGCGCCGAGGGCGACAAGCAGTCCGCCATCCTCGAGGCCGAAGGTCGCAAGGAGGCGGCCTTCCGCGATGCCGAGGCGCGCGAGCGCGCGGCCGAGGCCGAGGCGAAAGCGACGATGATGCTGTCGCAGGCCATCGCCAAGGGCGACGTGCAGGCTGTCAACTACTTCGTCGCGCAGAAATACATCGAGGCGCTTCAGCATATCGCCGGGGCGCCCAATCAGAAGGTCATCATGGTTCCGCTGGAGGCCGCCAACGTCATCGGCGCGGTCAGCGGGATTGCCGAGCTGGCGAAGGCCGCGCACTTGAAAGGAGCCGGCGGCAATGGGTGACTGGCAGCCGAACTACTGGCATTGGTGGGTCCTCGGCGTGTTGCTGCTCGTCGTGGAGATGTTCATTCCGGGCGCGTTCTTCCTGTGGATGGGAATATCGGCGGGCGTCGTCGGCTTGGCGGTGCTGCTGATTCCGGCGATGGGTCTGAAGGCCCAGATCGCAGCCTTCGCCGTGCTTTCGATCGTCACCGTTCTCCTCGCTCGCACCTACCTGCGACGCAATCCGCTGCCGACCGATCTGCCGCAACTCAACCGGCGGGCCGCCCAGTACGTCGGCCGCACCCTGACGTTGAACGAACCGATCGTCAATGGCTTCGGGACCGTGCGCGTGGACGATTCGATGTGGCGCATTCAGGGGCCGGACTGTCCCGCCGGCACCATCATCGAGGTGGTATCCACGGACGGCGCAATGCTGAACGTGCGTCCCCGCGCCTGAGGCTCGCCGCCCCCACCGCGAGCGGCGCCTCTGATTCAACGAAGCTCTGCAGTGAGCAGAGCTTCCTGCGGTGCATGGATGTGCCGCCATCTTCGACGGCCGCAGGCCATTGAAAATGAAGGTCGGCAAGAATCACACGTCCTGCCGACCTTGCTCTGAGAACTCCAGGATGGACTTGCTCAGAGCGTCCTTGACTCATTTATCCCGCCACGCTCGGCGGCGACACCCACGCGCACCCGGGAAAGCGAAGGGGAGGCAGGCACCCCGACCTTGACAGGTTCCCTGGCGTGGACTATGCTGCATCGCAATATGCTGCAATGCAGCAGTAGAGTGAACGATGAACTGACGCCTACCCTGCGGTAGTCAACGTAAAGAGGAGAACCGCGATGCAACCCACCCTGAATTACAGCGATATGCTCAATTATTACAGCAATGCCGTCGAGCTCGGCCTGCGCACCGGCAAGGTCATGCAGAACGCCGTCGAGCGCTCGTTGCGCGAGCATCTGCACTTTGTCGAGCTGACGGTCGGCCAGTTCGCGCCACTGACCAAGGTCGAGCAGCCCAAGGACCTGGTCGCCGCCCAGTCCGCGATGATGGAGTCGTTGCGCGACAGCTTCACGACCACCACCAAGAACCTGCTGCAGATCCAGCAGGACGCCGGGGCCGAAATCAAGGCCCTGTTCAGCGAGAGCGCCGAGAAGTTCGCTCCGGAGAGCTTGACCAAGTTCTTCAAGGTCGCCTAACCGGCACGCCGGCGTACAGCTGGCCGCGAGATCCGCGACACGGGCCCGATCTGGGTCCGATCGCGGATTTTTTTTCGCATGCGGCTCAACGCCAGTGCGGCGGATAGGTCCTCTCGAATCCGGGCAGGGCCTCCACATTGCGCATCCATTGCGCGACCGCCGGAAAATAGTCCGCGAACGGCGCGAGCTTCAGACCCAATGAAGCCGCCTCGTCCTTCCCGAGCGCCCGCAGCAGTATCGCCGCCTGAGGGTACAGGACGACGTCCGCGGCGGTGACCGAATCGCCAACCAGCCATCGCCGGCCGGTCAGCTTGGCATTCAGCAGGGCGTATTCATCGCGAAGCGTGTTCGCCGCGCTCATGATCGATTCGCGCTGTTCGGCGGCGGCGCGCGCAAAGATCGGCCGCACCACGTTTTCCGTCGGCTGCTCGATGTAGGACGCGCATTCACAGACGCTCATCATGATACGCGCCGAGGTCTCCGGGTCCTCGCCGAAGAGTCGTACAGCCGGATATTTGTCGTCCAGGTACTTCATGATCGCCAGCGATTCGTACACGACGAATTCGCCGTCTTTCAGAACCGGGACTTTGCCGCGCGGATTCAGACGCAGGAACTCGGGCGACTTGTGCTGCTTCTTCGAAAACTCCAACAGCCGCGACTCGTACGGAAGCCGCTTCACCTCCAGAGTCAGCAGTACGCGCCATGCGAACGGACTGCCGCTTCCCCAGAACACTTCCAGTGCCATGCCCCCCCCTTTTCTCGAGTTTGAGTCTACGCCGCCGGCGCCGCCTGGGCCCCGGCGCTGCGGATCGACGGGATCTCGATGCCGGCCTTGCGGAATTTCGACAGGATGGCCTTGCGCACGTCGCTGGCGACGCGGCCTTTGTCATCCAGGTCGTCGAGCTGGAAGCTCAACTGGTATTCGGCGCCGCGGTCATTGAAATTGATCAGAGACACCGAGGGCGCCGGGACGCGCACCACCTGAGGATGGTCCGTGGCGCACGCGAGCAGCAGGCTCTCGATGCGCTCTGGCTCGACGGTGAACGGCGCCACCACCCTCACCTCCACGCGCCCGACGCGGTTGTGATGGGTCCAGTTCAGCACCGATGTCTGCAGCAGGTCCGCGTTCGGGATGATCACCGAGGCGTGCAGCCCGGTCTCGATCTCGGTCGATCGCACGCGGATCTTCCGCACCACGCCTTCGTAATTGTTGACCACGACCGTATCACCCACTTTCACCGGCCGCTCGATGAGCAGAATGATGCCGGAGATGAAATTGTTGACGATGTTCTGCAGTCCGAAGCCTATGCCCACTGACAGCGCACCGGCCACGACGGCGAGGCCGGTGAGGTTGATCCCGAGGGCGGAGATGGCCGCCAGGATCGCGATGCCCACACCGAGGTAATTCACGGTGGAGGTGATGGCCGTGCGTACTCCGATGTCCAGCCGCGTGTTCGGGAGCAGGCGGAAGTCCAGGAAGTGCTGCAACAGCCGCGTGAACACGATGATCGCGCCGAAGATGACGATAGCGACCAGGACGTCGGTCAGCGAGAACTTGTGCGTGCCGATGCTGAAGCTGCCGAAGATGCCCAACGTCCAGTCGGCCACGTCGCGCGGCGGAATCCCCCACAGCCAAAGGGCGATGAAGATTCCCGCCACGGTCAGCAGCAGGTCGATGACCGCCATCGCCCAGAAGGTGACGGCACGTCCGCCCTGGTCGGACAGTCCAAGGGCCTGTCTCACCGCCGCCGCCGGACCCGTCGCCGTCAACAACAGATGCGAACAGGATTCCCTCGCCAGGAACCGGACCGCGAACACGGCGCCGGCCAGCAGCAGCGTCAGGATGGTGTTGCGCAGGACGTAGTCCGCGAGCGCGTGATAGCCGAGCAGATTGCAGGCGACCGACGCGACGGCGATCAGCGCGAGCGCTCCGCGCAGGTAGGCCGACAGCGCCGGCAGCCGGCGGCGCGGCTGCTCTTCGAACCACTCCGTGGATTCCTCGACCTCCCACAACTTCTTCCAGGCCATCGACAGCAGCAGTATCGCCAGCAGCAGATTGATGCCGAAGGAGTGCAACGAAGCGAGCTCGACCGGCTCGCCGAAACGCTTCATGAAGGCCGACAACGCCATCTGGATCGCAATGATGGCCGCGAGCAGGTGCAGGCGCTTGCCGATCTTCTCGGAAGCGGACGCGGACACCGGCGTCAGCCGCCAGTTTGGCTGTTCGGGTGAAAAGGCAGCTCTGATCAGCGCGGCCACGAGGAGGTAGAAGACGATCGCGTAGAGCAGCCACAGCGGCGCACCGATGGACGGATCGAGAAACGGCCGAACGAACAACCACCATGCCGCCGCGAGTACGATGGCGATGACGACCACCGGCACCAGTCCGCGGCTGACGGCGTCGACGACCGCGGCGATGAGACGACGGCCGTAGCTCGGATACGGCACGGCCGGGTCGCGTCCCCACCGCACCATCATTCGCTGCCGGACCATCCGGCCAACGACAACCGCGATGTAAGTGCCCAGCGCCACCAGCGGCAGGACCACCCATCGCTTCTTGCCGCCGCCCACGACCTCGCGCGCATGTATGGCCTGCAAGGTCACCCAGAGCTGCGAGCCGGCGCGCTCCAGGGTCTCCGGCAGATACGGCAGCGGACCGCGCACCAACAGGTCCGCCTTCCGGCGCTCGAACTGCAGGGCGGAGATCCGTATCAGCAGCGCATCCGTGCGGGTGATCGTGAGATCGCACTGCCTGACCTGCCCGGCGAGATCGGCAAGAGCCGCATTCAGCTCGGCGCGCGCGCGCTTGACGTCCGCGGACTCCGGCGGCGCGCCCTCGGCGGGCTCCGGGCCCAGCGCCTCGACCCGGGCCGCGAACTGATCGACCTTGCGCTGGACCGCGCGCCCGTGCCCCTGCGCTTGCTCGCGTACCTTGTCAATCTCGGCGCGCAAGCGCTCCGCGGCCGTCGCGCTGAGTGTGCCGGTGTCGAGACGGGACTCCGCGTTCTTCAGGGTCTTGTCCCATTGCGCCGCGAGATAACGGAAGCCGGACTCCAGCGGTGCGTCCGCCGCATGAACGGCGAACAGGCAGGCGCACAACAGCGCACCCAGCGTCAGCCGCCACAACGAACGTGAATCTGCAAGAGGGCGTCGCTCCATGGTGGGCGATTATAGGTGCTACTGAACCGGCGAAGGCAATTATCGGCCATATGCTAGACTGGCCGCCGCGAATCCTAATGCTTGCCCTCCTGCCGGACTGCGATGGCCTATACAAACTCCCAACGCGGCACCATCCACGTCGAGGACGCGCGGGTGCTCAGCCATGAGGCATATCCCGGCGATCAGTTCCTGCTGCGTCTTCATGCCCCGCAGATTGCGCGGCGTGCGCGGCCCGGAGCCTTCGTGCACCTGCAATGCGACCCGCTGCTGCCCATGCGCCGCCCGATGTCGGTCATGCGCGCGAGCCCCGCGCAGGAATGGATCGACATCCTGTACAAGGCGCACGGCGTCGGGACCGATCTGCTCGCGCGGCGGGAGGTGGGACAGACCCTCAGCGTCATCGGGCCAATCGGGGTTACTTTCAAATTGAGCGAGTTCCGGCCCTTGCCCCTCCTGATCGGGGGCGGCGTGGGCATACCGCCCATGGTATTTCTCGCCGAGCATATCAAGGGCTGTGGGAGTCCGTCCTCGCCGTTCGTCGTCATGGGCTCGGAGGTGCCGTTTCCGTTCACCGCGCGACCGTCGCGGATCATGGTTCCAGGGCTGCCCGCGGGCGTCATCGCGGCGATGCCGCTGCTCGAGGACTGGGGAATAGCCAGCCGCCTGGCGAGCCTGCAGGGCTACCAGGGATGTCACGAGGGATACGTCACCGATCTTGCCCGCTGCTGGCTGGACTCCCTGCCCGCGGCGCGACGCGCGCGCGAGGTGGAGGTCTTCGCCTGCGGGCCGACGCCGATGCTGAAGGCCGTCCAGAGGCTCGCCGCCGATTACGGCCTTCCGTGTCAAATTTCGCTGGAAGAGTACATGGCCTGCGCGGTGGGAGGCTGCGCCGGCTGCGCGGTGCGCGTCGAGACCGAATCGGGGCCGGCGATGAAGCGGGTGTGCGTGGACGGACCGGTATTCGAGGCGCGAACGGTGGTCTTCGGCTGACCCCGCCCGCTCATTCGCAACCGGCGCAGTCGCGATCGCCCTCGGCCGCGATCGCCGCGACCTGCTCCTCCCAGCGCCGCAGCGCCCGCTCGTAATACACCCACACGCAGTTCTCACAGCCGCGTCCGCAACATTCGCCGGGCAGCGGCGGTTCCGGGCGTGGCGGCTGCTCGCTCGGCCGTTTCACGGCCCCGGCTTCCGGCATCGGCATTCCTAACCGAAGTTGATCTTCGCTTCCAGGTTGGTGCGCGAGTCGGCGTTACTGAGCGCCTCCTCGAGCGAGATGTGGTCCTCGCGGTAGAGGTCGTGCAGCGCCATGTCGAAGCTCTGCATGCCCTTGGCGCCGCTCTGCTCCATGGCCGCCTTGATCTCTCCGATATTGCCCTTGAGGATCAGATCCGCGATGTGCGGCGTATTGATCATGATCTCCATCGCCGCGACGCGCCGGCCGTCCAGCCCCATCACCAGCCGCTGTGAGATGACGGCGCGAATGTTCAGCGAAAGATCCATGTACAGCTGCTTGTAGAGGTTCTGAGGGAAGAGGTTGATGATGCGCTCCATTGCCTGGTTGGCGTTGTTGGCGTGCATCGTGGAGAGGCACAGATGGCCGGTATTGCACAGCTGCAGGGCCGCCTCCATGGTCTCGCGGTCACGTATCTCGCCCACGAGGATGACGTCGGGCGCCTCGCGCATCGCGCTGCGCAGAGCGTCCGAATACGAGAACGTGTCGACGCCCACCTCCCGCTGGTTCACCACAGATTTCAGGTTGGGATGGGAGAACTCGATCGGATCCTCGATCGTGAGGATGTGGCCGGCCATCTGGCTGTTGCGGTGGTTGATCATCGCTGCGAGCGTCGTCGATTTGCCGGATCCGGTCGCCCCCACCATGAGGATAAGGCCGCGCTTGTGCATGACCAGGGTCTTCAAGACCTCCGGCAGGCCCAGCTCCTCCAGCGTCGGTATCTGGGTGGGAATCAGGCGGATCACCATGGAGACCTCGCCGCGCTGCCGGAAAACGTTGACGCGGAATCGCGCGCTGCGATCGGGCAGCGAGATGGCGAAATCCGCCTCCATGTTGTCCTCGAATTTCCGAATCAGCCTGTCGTTCATGATGCCGTAGGCGGCATTCTTCGACAGCTCCCCGGTGAGGACGGTCTTGCCCACCGAGGAGATCACGCCCTCGATCTTGATCTTCACGGGCGAGTTGGCCGCGAAGAAAAGATCCGAGCCCTTCTTGTCGACAAGCAGTTTCAGATACGGCGAAATGTCCATGAACGGTTCCCCGACGCCGGAATGGTCGTAATGTGAGTGATCCGCGCCTTAACGCAGGAATCCCTGCTCCTGCTTGTTTTGCTCGATCTGCAGGTGTCCGAGGCTGTCCATGACATCCTTGCTCTTGGCAGCTTTGCCCTCCAGCTTGATGCGAAGGCGCAGTTCGTTCATGGAGTCGGCATTGCGCAAGGCGTCCTCGTAGGTTATCTGATCGGCCTCGTAAAGGTCGAACAGCGCCTGATCGAAGGTCTTCATTCCCTGCTCGTTGGCCTGCGCCATAGCCGCCTTCAGCTCGTGTATGTCGCCCTTGAGTATCAGGTCCGAAATGTACGGCGTGTTGATCAGGATCTCGAAGGCGGCGATACGGCCCTTGCCGCTCGCCCGCCGCAGCAATCGCTGCGAGATGACTGCCCTGAGGTTCAGGGAGAGGTCCATGAAAAGCTGCTGATGCCGGTCCTCCGGGAAGAAGTTGATGATGCGGTCCATCGCCTGGTTGGCGTTGTTGGCGTGCAGCGTAGCGAGCGCGAGATGGCCCGTCTCCGCGAATTCGATGCCGAACTGCATAGTTTTGCGGTCGCGGATTTCCCCGAGGAGGATGACGTCCGGAGCCTGGCGCAGCGAGTTCTTCAGGGCGATGTCCCAGTCTTCCGTGTCCACGCCGACCTCCCGCTGCGTGATGATGCAATTCTTGTGCGCATGCACGTATTCGATGGGATCCTCGACGGTGATGATGTGGCCATAGGTGTTCTCGTTGCGCCAGTCGATCATTGACGCCAGCGAGGTCGACTTGCCCGAGCCCGTGGCGCCGACGAAGATGACCAGACCGCGCTTGGTCAACGCGATGTCCTTGAGGATCTGCGGCAGACCGAGCTTGTCGATGGTCGGAACCGTAGTCTCGATCGTGCGCAGCACCATGCCGGTGTAGCCCATCTGTATGAAGGCATTGACGCGGAAACGCCCAATCCCCGGCGGAGCAATGGCGAAGTTGCATTCCTTGGTCGCCTCGAACTCCTTCAACTGCCGATCATTCATGATGCCGTAGACCAGGGCCTTGGTGTTCTCCGCCGTGAGCTTGGTCTTGGACACCGGAGAGATCTTGCCGTCGATCTTGATAGCCGGCGGGAAATCCACCGTGATGAAGAGGTCCGAGCCCTTCTTCTCCACCATGAGGCGCAGAAGGTCGCGCATGTACTTGATGGCTTGTTCGCGTTCCATACCTGTATCCCCTTATCCCGCCGTGTGAGTGGTCAATTGAACTGTTCCTTGTTCTGGGCCGCCATGCGTGCCTCCTGCTTGGCGATTATCCCCTGCTTGACGAGTTCGAGCAGGTTCTGGTCGAGCGTTTGCATGCCATAGGCGCCGCCGGTCTGTATGGCCGAATACATCTGCGCCACCTTGTTCTCGCGTATCAGATTGCGGATCGCGGGCGTGCCGATCATGATCTCGTGCGCGGCGATGCGCCCGCCGCCCTGCCGCTTCAGCAGGGTCTGGGAGATGACGGCGCGCAGCGATTCCGAGAGCATGGCCCGCACCATGTCCTTTTCCTCGGCGGGGAACACGTCGACCACGCGGTCGATGGTCTTGGCCGCCGAACTGGTATGCAGGGTCGCGAACACCAGGTGCCCGGTCTCCGCGGCGGTCAGCGCCAGTCGTATGGTTTCGAGATCTCGCATCTCGCCGACCAGAATCGTGTCGGGGTCCTCGCGCAGCGCAGACCTCAGCGCCTCGTTGAAGCCGTGCGTGTCGCGGTGAACCTCACGCTGGTTGATGAGGCACTTCTTGCTCGTGTGCACGAACTCGATCGGATCTTCGATGGTGAGGATATGCCCGTACTCGTGCTCGTTGATGTGGTTGACCATGGCCGCCAGCGTCGTCGACTTGCCCGAGCCGGTCGGCCCCGTGACCAGCACCACCCCGCGCGGATACTCGCAGATCTCCTTGAAAATCTTCGGGCACTTCAGTTCTTCCAGCGACTTTATGACCGAGGGAATCGTGCGGAACACTGCGCCGGCGCCCCGGTTCTGGTTGAAGGCGTTGACGCGGAAGCGCGCCAGGTTCGGGATCTCGAAGGAGAAATCGCACTCGAGGAACTCCTCGTAGTCCTTGCGATTCTTGTCGTTCATGATGTCGTAGACGAGGTCGTGCACCTCCTTGTGCTCGAGCGCCGGGAGATTGATGCGGCGCACGTCGCCGTCCACGCGTATCATCGGCGGCAGGCCCGCCGAGAGATGCAGGTCCGAAGCGTTGTTCTTGACGGCGAACGCGAGCAGTTCTCCGATATCCATGCGTTTCTCCGGGTGTTGGGTGGTCGGCTCTGGTTATCCGGTTGCAGCCGGAAATGCCATGCAAGGTCGGTTCCAGCGCCCCACGCGCCGGTGTATGTGGAAGAATATGAACCCTTTCGCTGCGTCTTTTCAAGCTGTACGGCAGCAAATTGCCGAGGCCGAGGCGCGGCATGGGCGCCGGCCGGGAAGCACCGAGCTCCTGGCGGTCAGCAAAACGCAGTCGCCGGCCAGCATCCGGGCATTGCATGCGCTCGGGCAGCGGCACTTCGGGGAGAACTACCTGCGGGAGGCGCTGGCGAAGATGGCGGCACTCGAGGACCTGCCCCTGACTTGGCACTTCATCGGCCACGTGCAGTCCAACAAGTCGGCCCAGGTCGCCGCCGGTTTCGCCTGGGTCCACACCGCCGATCGGGAAAAACTCGCGCGGCGCCTGAGCGAGCAGCGCCCCGCGGACCTGCCGCCCCTCAACGTCTGCGTGCAGGTCAACATCAGCGGCGAGGCCACCAAGTCGGGCGTGGCGCCTGCCGGCCTGGACTCGCTGCTCGCCGTCGTGGCGAGCCTGCCGCGGCTGAGACTGCGCGGCCTGATGACGCTGCCCGCCCCGGAGGAAGACTTCGAACGGCAGCGCCTGCCCTTTCGCCGACTCGCGGCGCTGTTCGCCGAGCACCGCGACCGCTACGGACTGGACACGCTGTCCATGGGGACCTCGGCGGATCTGGAGGCCGCCATCGCGGAGGGCGCCACCTTCGTGCGCGTCGGCACGGCCCTGTTCGGCCCGAGACAATGACGACCGCCGTGCTTTAACTCCGGCGCGTCGCTGTGTACGCTGTGCGGGCGCATCCCATCCGGCACGTCAACGAGAATTAATGAATCCTGCGAACATCGCCTTCATCGGCTGCGGCAACATGGGCCGCTGCCTGCTCGGAGGGCTGCTGAAAGACGGCTACCCGGCAGCGCAGCTGCGCGCCGCGGATGCCGACCCCCTGAAGCTGGACCGGCTTTCCGCCGAGACCGGGGTGCGCACCAGCTCCGACAACCTCGAGGCCGTGCGCGACGCCGATGTCGTCGTGCTGGCGATCAAGCCGCAACAGATGCGCGCGGTCGCCGTTGCGCTTGCCCCGGCGCTGTCCGCGCGTCGGCCGCTGATCGTCTCGATCGCCGCCGGCATAAGGATCGCCGACCTGCGCCGCTGGATCGGCCCGCTGTCGATCGTGCGTGCCATGCCCAATACCCCGGCGCTGCTCGGCTGCGGCGCGGCCGGCCTCTATGCCGGCGAGGGGGTCAGCGGCGAGCAGCGCGAGCAGGCGGAGGGGATATTGCGCGCGGTCGGCCTCACGGTGTGGGTCGAATCCGAGGCGCTCCTCGATGCGGTCACGGCCGTCTCCGGGAGCGGTCCCGCGTATTTCTTCGCGCTCATGGAGTGGATCGAGAACGCCGGCGCCCAGCTCGGCCTGAGCCGTGAGCAGGCCCGGCTGCTGACGCTGCAGACCGCGCTTGGCGCCTCCCGCATGGCCATCGAGTCCAGCCTCGACCCGGCCGCGCTCCGCAAGCAGGTCACCTCGCCGGGTGGCACGACCGAGCGCGCGCTCGCGATCATGAACCAGAACGACATGGGCGGCATCGTCGAGCAGGCGCTCGCGGGCGCACGCCAGCGGGCCGCGGAAATGGCGGCTGAATTCGGAGACGAAAAGTAATGCCTAGCGGATATTTCAGCGGCGTCTTCAGCGAAATCATCCTGTTCGCCTTCCGGCTGTACATCGGCGCGGTGATGCTGCGATTCCTGCTGCACTGGGTGCGGGCCGACTTCCGGTTCAATCCGGTGGCCCGGGGCCTGATCAAGGTAACCAACCCGGTGCTCGTGCCGCTGCGCCGGTTCATACCCGGCTACAAGGGCATCGACTGGGCCGCCGTCCTTTCGATGGTCATCTTGGCCATGGTCGGCGTGGCCACCGTTCTTGCCCTGGCGGGACAGTCGCCTTCGCTGCCGGGGCTCATCATTCTCGCGGTCGCCGAGCTGCTGACCGTCGCCGTGAAACTGTTCTTCTTTGCCATCCTGCTGATGGTAATCGTCAGCTGGGTCTCCCCGGGCACCTATAATCCCGCCATAGAGCTCGTGCACGCCGTCACCGAACCGCTCATGCGCCCGGCGCGGCAACTGCTACCGCCGCTCGGCGGCTTCGACCTCTCGCCCATACTGGTCCTGCTGCTGCTGCATCTGACCGAGCGGCTCATCATCATTCCCATACGGGGCTACGGGCTGGCGCTGATGTGACGAACCTGCCCTGGATCGAACGTCGCGGCGAGGAATTGCGGCTGCGGTTGCACGTTCAGCCGCGCTCGCGCAGGACGGAGGTCGCCGGGCAGCACGGAAATCGCCTGAAACTGCGCCTGACGGCCGCGCCCGAGGGCGGTGCCGCCAATACCGAGCTCTGCGCCTTCCTGGCGAAGGCCTTCGGAGTCCCGCGCGCCCGCGTGACCCTGCTCGCGGGACCGGGCAGTCGTGACAAGACCGTGGGCATCCTGCGCCCCGCGCGCACGCCGGAGTGGCTTGCCGCCGGGAGCGGATGCCCTCCCGCGGGGCTCGTGCCGCAGCCCCGGAAGCGCGGCGAGTGAACGCGGCCACGGACGGTCTATGATCAGTGTAGTCACGAGACACGTGGAGGTCGCAATGCCGCGCCCAGTACGCTTCGCCTGCCTGATAGCCCTGTCGAGCGCCCTCGTGGGGGCGTCCGCCGAGCAGTCCACCAGTTACGGCGACTACACGGTGCACTACAGCGCGTTCACCACCGACAGCCTGCAGCCCGAGGTGGCCAAGGCCTACCGGATCGAGCGCAGCAACAAGCGCGGCATGGTCAACGTCTCCGTCCTGAGGAAACTCATGGGGACCACGGGCCAGCCGGTGCGCGCCGAGGTCACGGTAACCGCCACCAACCTGCATGGTCAGACGCAGAAGATCCCGGTGCGGGAGCTGAACGACGGCGGAGCCATCTACTACATCGGCGAGTTTCCGGTGAGCAACGAAGACACGCTGAAATTCCGCATCGACGTGACGCCCGAGGGGCAGAACGAGGGATTGAGCGCCCAGTTCGATCAGGAGTTCTACACCGACTGACGCCGCGCCGCGGGCGGCTCACCCAAGCTCGTAGTCGTAATCCATGGTAAGCGGGGCATGGTCCGAGAAGCGCTCGGCCTTGTATATCGATGCGCCCCGGATGACGCCCTTCAGGCCGGGGGTGACCACCTGGTAGTCGATCCGCCAACCGACGTTTTTTGTCCATGCCTGGCCGCGATTTGACCACCAGGTGTACTGCTCCGGTTCCTGGTTGACGACGCGGAAGGCGTCGACAAAGCCCAGTTCGTCGAACACCCGCGTCAGCCATTGCCGCTCCTCGGGCAGGAATCCGGAGTTCTTCTGGTTCGAGCGCCAGTTCTTCAGGTCGATGTTCCGATGGGCGATGTTCCAGTCGCCGCACAGGATGTACTCCCGCTTGCTGCGCCGCATCTTCCTGAGCACGGGCAGAAAACGGTCCAGGAAGTCGAACTTCGCCGCCTGCCGCTCCGGACCGGAGGAGCCCGACGGCAGATACAAGGAAACCACGCTCAGCCTGCCGAATCGCGCCTCGAGATAGCGGCCCTCGCGGTCGAAGTCTTCCCAGTTCAAGCCCGCGATGACCGTGTCGGGCTTGCGCGCCGAGTAAAGGGCCACCCCCGAATAGCCCTTCTTCTGGGCGTCGTGGTAATAGGCGTGGAAGCCCCGTGGCGCCGCTATCTCCGGCGGCAGCTGCGATTCCTGCGCCTTGGTTTCCTGCAGGCACACCACGTCCGCGCGCTGCTTCGGCAGCCATTCAAAAAATCCCTTGCGGGCGGCCGATCGGATCCCGTTCACATTGATGGTGACGATTCTCATTGACGCTGCCCCGCTCGCTCCACGCTGCACCTCGCTCGCGTCGCGGCAGAGGAACACCGTAAGATCCCCGCCTCATTCCCCCGACGAGTGACGATCCCCAGATGCTCGACTACCAGCGCGAATTCATCGAATTCGCCCTCCAGCACGACGTGCTGCGATTTGGCGAGTTCACCCTGAAATCCGGCCGCAAAAGTCCCTATTTCTTCAACGCCGGCCTTTTCAACAGCGGCGCCTCGCTGGGCCGTCTCGGCGAGTATTATGCCCGCGCCATCGTCGGATCCGGCATAGCCTATGACATGGTATTCGGACCGGCCTACAAGGGGATACCCCTTGCCACCGCCGCCGCCATCGCTCTCGCTCGCCTGTTCGGGCGCGACGTCCCGTACTGTTTCAACCGCAAGGAGGCCAAGGATCACGGTGAGGGTGGTACAACCGTCGGCGCGCCGTTGCGCGGGCGGGTGCTCATCATCGACGACGTGATATCGGCCGGCACCTCCGTGAACGAGTCGGTCGAGATCATCCGCTCGGCCGGCGCGACGCCCGCGGGCGTCGTCATCGCCGTGGATCGCCAGGAGCGCGGGTCGGGCCCCCTGTCCGCGGCGCAGGAGGTCCGCCAACGCCATGGCATCGATGTTGCTTCCGTCATAAACCTGGAAGCCCTGCTCGAGTTCCTAAAGGCCAGGCCGGGATCGGCCGATTTTGCAGAGCGGGTGCAGGCCTACCGCCGGGAGTTCGGCGTCTGACGGCGGCAGCGTCCGTGCCTTCGTGACGGCCGGCATGCCAGATTCACCGATCGGCGCCTAAACTTTCCGCAGGGGCAATGCGTCCAACGACAAGTCTGCAGTCGAAGGCAATACCAGTTCGAGGACTACCGTCATGCGCCGTCAATCGCTGATGCCCGCCGTATTGGGTGCAATCCTCACCGCCGGATTCGGCGCCGAGGCCGGCGCCGCAATCAAGTGCTGGGTCAACAAGGACGGCGTGCGGGAGTGCGGCACGGTCGTCCCTCCCGAGTACGCGCAGCAGGAGCAGACCGAGATCAGCAAGGGCGGCGTGACCACGGGCAAGATCGAGCGCGCGAAGACGCCCGAGGAGCTGGAGGCGGAACGCCAGCGTGCCGCGGCGGAGGCGCAGGCCAAGGCCGAGGCCGAGCGCAAGGCGCAGGAGCAGCTGGCCGCCGATCGCAAGCTCCTCGACACCTACACCTCCGAGGAGGACATCCTGCACGCGCGCGAGAGCCGGCTCGCGGACCTGGAGTCGCGGATCAAGATGACCAATAACCACATCGAGAAGCTCAGGCGCAATCTGAGCGACATCGTGCAGCAGGCCGCCGACATGGAGAAGCGCGGCGAGACCCCCGGGGAGAACGTCGCCAAGGACATCGAGAACGTCCGCAGCCAGATCAGGGAGCAGGAGAAGTTCGTGGCCGACAAGCGCGCGGAGCAGGATGAGGTCCGCCGCCAGTTCGACTCCGACCTGGCCAGATACCGCGAGATGAAGGCCAGGACCGGCGCCGCGCAGGCCAACAACGCCGCCAAGCCCGACGGCCCCTGATCGGCCTTCACCTCCGGCATCGCCGGACCGCCGTCCGGATTGCTAGGCCTCCTGCGCGCGGGCGGCGAATACCGCCGAGTGCAGCGCCGGCCACAGCTCCTCCCATTGCGCCAGCGGATCGAAGCCGAAGCCGCTACGCACGAACTGCGACATGCGCCCCTCGGCGAAACCCAGCATCAGGCTGGCCGCCGCGTTCGCCGAGATCGCCAGCCTGGGATCGCCGGTGAGCACGGCTTCGCGCAGGACCTGGCGGAACTGCGTCTCGAGACGCTCGAAGAACTGCGAGACGCGCTCGCGCAGGCGCTCGTTCTCCCCCACCAGCGCATCGCCGGCGAGGATCCGTGCGATGCCGGGGTTGCGGGCGAGGAAGCCGAGCAGCAGGCGCATCATGTGTTCGCAACGGTCGACGGCCCGCGGCTGCTCCGCCAAGATGCGCGTGATGAGCCCGAACACCGTCTCTTCGGCGAAGCTCATGAGGCCCTCGAACATTCGCGCCTTGCTGGGGAAGTGCCGGTACAGCGCCGCCTCCGAAACTCCCAGCGCGCGTGCCAGCCCGGCGGTGGTTATGCGCGATCCGGGGTGCGACTCCAGCTCCCGCGCGAGCATCTCGAGGATCTGTTGGCGCCGCGTCGAATTGGCGTTGACCCGTGCGTCGCTCATCAGCCTCGCCGTCCGTAGATTAGCGTCCCGACGCCCTGATCGGTGAAGATCTCCAGCAGCACGGCGTGCTCGACGCGGCCGTCGATGATGTGGGCGGTGCGCACGCCCGCCTGGACGGCCTCCAGCGCGCCGCGGATCTTCGGCAGCATTCCGCCGCTGATCGTCCCGTCCGCGATAAGCGCATCGACGTCCTTGGCGCTGAGACCCGTCAGCAGCCTGCCCTGCTTGTCGAGCACGCCGGCGGTATTGGTGATGAGAATGATCTTCTCTGCCTGCATCACCTTGGCCAGTTTGCAGGCCACGACGTCGGCGTTGATGTTGTAGGACTGGCCGTCCTCGCCCACGCCGATGGGGGCGATGACGGGTATGAAGTTGCCCTTGATCAGCATGTCGATCACGCTGGTATCTATGCTCGCCACGTCGCCGACGTGACCGATGTCGATGATCTCCGGCACCTTCAGGGCGGGATTGTCGCGGGTGAAGACCATCTTCTTGGCGCGAATCAGATCGCCGTCCTTGCCGGTGAGGCCGACCGCCTTGCCGCCGTGACGATTGATGAGATTGACGATCCATTTGTTGACCTGGCCGCCGAGCACCATCTCGACGACGTCCATGGTCTCGGTGTCCGTCACGCGCATCCCGTCGACGAAGGTGGACTCCTTGCCGATGCGCTTGAGCAGGTCGGTGATCTGCGGCCCGCCGCCATGCACGACGACCGGGTTCATGCCCACGAGCTTCATCAGCACGATGTCCCGCGCGAAGCTGCTCTCGAGGTTGTCGTCGACCATGGCGTTGCCGCCGTACTTCACGACCAGCGTCTTGCCGCGATAGCGCTGGATGTAGGGCAGGGCCTCGGTGAGGACGTGCGCGATCGACAGCGCGTCGGTCTTCGGAAGAGTCATTGAAGGAGGCTCGTCGAATCAGAATGGGATCTTCAGCGATCCGTCCACGGTCTGGATGAGGGTTCGGAACTGCGCCTGTATCCGCGCCAGGGCTTCGGCATCGTCGCCCTCGAAGCGCGCCACCAGCACGGGGGTGGTGTTGGAGGGCCGGATCAGGCCCCAGGCGTCGGGAAAATCGACCCGCAGGCCGTCGATCGTGCAGATCTCGGCGCCCTCGAATTGCGCGCTGCTCACCAGCTTCTGCATGAAGGCGGCGTGGCGGCTCTCGGGCATGTCTATGCGCAGCTCCGGGGTGGCCACACCGCTCGGCAGGCTGGCGAACACCTGCTTTGGCGGGCGTCCGTCGCCTACCAGTATTTCCACCAGCCTTGCCGCCGTGTACATCGCATCGTCGAACCCGTACCAGCGCTCCTTGAAGAAGATGTGTCCGCTCATCTCACCGGCCAGCGGTGAACCGGTCTCCCGCATCTTCGCCTTGATGAGCGAGTGGCCGGTCTTCCACATCACCGGCTTGCCGCCGGCCGCCTTGATCACGCGCGGGAGATGACGCGTGCACTTCACGTCGAAGATGATCTCCGCGCCACGATTGCGCGACAGCACGTCGCGGGCGTAAAGCATCATCTGGCGATCCGGCCATATGATGTTGCCGTCGGCATCCACCACGCCCAGCCGGTCGCCGTCGCCGTCGAAGGCCAGGCCCAGATCCGCCTGGTTCTCCCGCACGGCCTGGATGAGGTCGGTGAGATTCCCGGGCTGGCTGGGGTCAGGATGATGGTGCGGGAAGTTGCCGTCGACGTCGCAGTAAAGCTCGATGACATCGTGGCCGAGCGCTGTCAGCAGGCGCGGCGCAACGACGCCGGCCACGCTGTTGCCGCAGTCCACGACGATGCGCAGGGACTTCTCGAGGGCCAGTGGAATGTCTTCGCTGATGCGCTGTATGTACTCCGGAACGATGTCGGTGGTCTCCAGCGCACCCTCGCCGCTAGTGAAATCCTCCCTCTGCATGCGGCGCTGGATCGCCTTGATCGCCTCGCCGGACAACGCCTGGCCGTTGAGAACGATCTTCATGCCGTTGTATTGGGGCGGATTGTGGCTGCCGGTCAGCATGACGCCGCTGCCCGTATCCAGATAATGGGTGGCGAAGTACAGCACGGGCGTCGGCACCATGCCGATGTCGATGACGTCCCGGCCGCTGTCGCGCAGTCCCTGGATCAGCACCTTCGCCAGGGCGGGGCTGGAATTTCTTCCGTCGCGGCCGACCACGACCACCGACTGCCCCTGTGCGGCCGCCTCGCTGCCGAGCGCCTTGGCGATGAGATAGACATTCCCCTCGGTGATGCCCTCGCCGACCACGCCGCGGATGTCGTAGGCGCGAAAGACCGCGTCCAGCGGCGAGGCCGGACTTGGCGCGGGTGCCGCCGGCGCCGGCGGCACCTTCATGACCGTCGTCGGCGGTTCCTGCTCGGTGACTTCCAGGCCGCCGGCGGGTTTCGCCGCACTGGCGGCGGCCGCCGCGCGCGCGGCGATGGCGGCCAGCTTCTCCTGCTCGGCGGCGCTGGCGGGACCGAGCTTCCCGGACCGTGGCGGCAATGCCGGGATGAACTGCTCCACGCCGGGGTAGGCGCCCTGCAGGATCGCGGCGATCGCGCCCTTGAACTGCGTTCCGGCCTCGGCGACCGGTGCCCCGGCGGCGACCCGGCGGCGCAGGAAAAACCAGACGGATCCGCCGGCGGCCGCGAGTCCGAGGAATACGACGGCCGCCAGCAGCGCTCCCGACCCGCCGCCGCCCCGTGCCGGCTGTGCGCCCGGCTCCGGTGCGGGACCCTCGGCGCGCCTCGGCCAATAAGCCACACGCATTGACGTGCCCGCCACCGGCAGGAAAGCGACGGCGCGATCCCTGGGCACGGCCTCCTCGCTGGTGACCGCGATCACCCAAGGCTTCGGCCCCCCCGTATCCTGCCGCAACTCGAACCGCGCATGCGCGCGACCGGCATTGAAAGCCTGCGCGATGGAATCCAGGCTCAGGCTCAGGTGCAGGACGCCCGCCAACCCCTGTTCGTCCTCGACACGCTGGACCATGGCCAGGTGCTGCCCCGGCGTGCCGAACGCCTGCACCTCGGCCGGCACCGGCTGCGCATCCGTCTCGGCGCGAGTGATCATCGCCAGCGACCCGAAGGTGAGCGGCGCCGCCGCGTCCGTGTCCGTGTTCGCGGCGCCGCGTGGGATCAGCCGCAGCTTAAGCGCCCCCTCGATGCCGGCGGCCAGTTCGACGGCCCTGGCCTGGATCTCCCCGGCGCTGCCGGAGCGCAACAGGTTCGCGACATCCGGCTCGGCGGCCAGCCGCGCCAGCCGCTGCGCGGCATCCGCCACACGCGCCTGCACCGCGCTCGCCGCAGCCTGCGCCGCCGCCTTCTCCGCATCCTCGGCCGCTCGCGGCGCCGCGGGGGAGAGCATGAGCAGCACGGCGGCGAGCAGTGCTGCCGGGTAGCCGCGAGCCGCGACCGGGAGCAGCGCATGATGAGGACACCTGCTGCACTTACGCATGTCGGATCTCTCCCCCTTCCGCAAGAGCGTCCTAGTGTTGTTCCCGACGTCCCTGCTCTGCGAACAGCCTAGTGTCGTCCAGTGTGCCCGAAGCCGCCGGCGCCGCGGTCGCTGACCTCGAATTCGTCGACGATATCGAAGTGCGCGCGCACGACCGGCAGGAAAACCAGCTGCGCGATGCGCTCACCGGGCTGGATGTTAAAAGACTCCTTACCCCGATTCCAGCAGGAGACCAGCAACTCGCCCTGGTAGTCCGAATCGATGAGGCCGACCAGGTTGCCTAGCACGATGCCATGCTTGTGGCCCAGTCCCGAGCGCGGCAAGATGACCGCCGCCAGCGCCGGATCGCCGATGTGGATGGCCAGGCCGGTGCGGATGAGCTGCGTGTCGCCGGGCGCCAGGGTGAGCGGCGCCTCGACGCATGCGCGCAGGTCGAGCCCGGCCGCGCCATCGGTTGCATACGCGGGCAGCGGAAATTCCCCGCGCAGACGCGGGTCAAGAATTTTCAACGCGATCTTTCTCAAAGTATCGATCCCCGATCAGTTCCACCAGACCACGGGCGAGCTCGCGCTTGTGCGCCACGGGCAGGCTCGCCTCTCCCGTTTTCCAGATGACCCGCAACGCGTTCTCCTCGCTGTCGAAACCCAGCCCAGGCAGGCTGACGTCGTTGGCAGCTATCATGTCCAGACGCTTGCGCTCGAGCTTCACGCGGGCGTTCTCGGCGATCTGGCCGGTCTCGGCCGCGAAACCGACCACGAAGGGGCGTGGAGTGCGCAAAGCGACCGAGGCCAGAATGTCCGGCGTCCTGGTGAGCGCAAGCGTCATCGCCTCAGCGGTCTTTTTGATCTTCTCGCCGGCCACCTCGGCGGCGCGGTAATCGGCCACCGCCGCCGCGCCGACGAAGATCTGTGCGCCGTCCATCGCCGCACCCACGGCCGCGGCCATCTCCTCGGCCGTCTCGACCTTCACCAGCCGCACGCCGGCCGGGGCGGGAAGCTGTGCCGGCCCGCTCACCAGCGTCACCTCGGCACCCGCCTCGGCGAACGCCTCGGCCACCGCGTAGCCCATCTTCCCGGAGCTTCGGTTGGTGATGTAACGCACCGGGTCGATGGGTTCACGCGTCGGGCCGGCGGTGACCACCACCCGCAGTCCGGCGAAGCGCGGCGCGGTGAATTGCGCCGCGATCGCGGCGCCCAGTTCGTCGGGTTCCAGCAGACGGCCCGGCCCCACCTCCCCGCATGCCTGAGGGCCAGTATCGGGGCCGAGGATCCGCACGCCGCGCTGGCGCAGGATCTCGACATTCGCCTGCGTCGCGGCCGCCGCCCACATCTGCTGGTTCATGGCCGGTGCCACCAGAAGGCGGGAACGGGTCGCGAGGCAGACGGTGGTCAGCAGATCGTCGGCACGGCCGTGCGCCAACCGGGCGATGAACTCGGCGGTAGCGGGCGCCACGACGATCGCGTCGGCCCAGCGGGCGAGCTCGATGTGGCCCATCGCCGCCTCCGCGGCCGGATCGAACAGTTCGGTGCGCACCGGCTGGCCGCTGACGGCCTGCAGCGTAAGCGGGGTAATGAACTCGCGGGCGGCGGCGGTCATGACGACCCGGACATCGGCGCCGCGGTCGCGCAGCCGGCGCACCAGGTCGGGAGCCTTGTAGGCGGCGATTCCGCCGGTGACGCCGACCAGCAGCTTCTTTTGCGCGAGCGTATTCACGTTTCGGCCAAGGTCTCGGGCGGGCGATTTTACCGGAAGCAAGTGCCCGCTTATACTCCGTGGCCATTGGGCCCAACACGGACGTGAGGCTTGAATGCCCATCAAGGACTGGCCGGCCGGGGAGCGGCCGCGCGAAAAACTCCTCGGCCAGGGCGCCCACGCCCTCTCCGACGCCGAACTCCTCGCCATCTTTTTGCGCTCGGGCCTGCGCGGCGCATCCGCGGTCGACCTCGCGCGCGACCTGCTCGCTGCCTTCGGCGGCCTGCGAGCGCTGCTGGACGCAAACGCGGAGACCTTCCTCGCCCAGCGCGGCGCGGGCATCGCGAAGTATGTTCAGCTGCATGCCGCCCTGGAACTGGGGCGCCGCTATCTCGCCGCCGATCTGCGGCGCGAGAACGCCCTCACCAGCCCCGGGGCGACCCGGCGCTACCTGAAAGCCCGCATGCGGCATTATGACCGCGAGGTCTTCGCCTGCCTGTTCCTCGACAATCGCCATCGGGTGACGGCCTTCGAGGAGTTGTTTTTCGGCACCATAGACACGGCCTCGGTGCATCCGCGCGAGGTGGTCAAGGCCGCCCTCAGGCACCGCGCCGCGGCCGTCATCCTGGCCCACAACCACCCCTCGGGCGTGGCCGAGCCGAGCCGAGCCGACGAACTCCTGACGCGCCGCCTCAAGGAGGCCTTAGCCATTGTAGATATTAGGGTTCTTGACCACTTCGTCATCGGCGACGGGGACCCCGTTTCGCTCGCCGAGAGGGGCCTGGTCTAGGCGGTGGCCAGGCACCGGAAAAAATGCTTGGCGGGGGTCGGCATCGTATGTACAATCACTCTCCCTTTTTAAAGAACATCCGAGCACGAGAGTCTGTCATGTCGCGGGTCTGTCAGGTCACTGGTAAGCGTCCCCAGGCGGGGAACAACGTCTCCCACGCCAACAACAAGACGCGGCGGCGCTTCCTGCCCAACCTCCATACCCACCGCTTCTGGGTGGATAGCGAGAATCGCTGGGTCAGCCTGCGGGTCAGCAGTCATGGCATGCGGATCATCGACAAGGTGGGAATCGAACAGGTGCTGTCGGACATTCGTGCCCGCGGTGAGAAGGTCTAGCGGGGTACGGCCATGCGCGAGAAGATCAAGCTTGTATCGACGGCCGACACCGGTCACTATTACACGACAACAAAAAACAAGCGGAACACTCCCGATAAGATGGAGATAAAGAAGTTTGATCCGGTCATCCGCAAGCGGGTGGCCTACAAGGAAGGTAAGATCAAATAGCGTCGCCTACCGACGTGCCCACATATAAAGCCCGCGCCAGCGGGCTTTTTTATTGCGGCTCCCCGAACGGGACCGGTGATGGCGCATCGGTGCGGGGCCACTGCCTTCGAGTTGCGCATGACACCGGTGGCCGCACGACACTGGTCCTGTTGCGGTGAGATCAAGTCTGCCGCGCGCGTCCTGTACGATCATGGTGCCCCCGTTCCTTACGCCCGCTTCCATGTCCACGCCTCGACACTCAAGGCCAGCGCTGCTGCTCGTGGCATCCAGCCTTTGGGGATGTTCGGCCGTCGGCCCGGATTACCAGCCCCCGGACCCGGATGTCCCCTCCCGCTGGAACCGGCTCGACGCCTCGACCGAGGCAGTGGCGCAGCCTGTCGCTCCCGGCGATCTCAGCGAGTGGTGGCGCCGCCTGAACGACCCCCTGCTGGCCGAGCTGGTAGCCGAGGCGATGCAGGCCAACCCCGACCTGCACAGCGCGCGCGCCCGGGTGCGGGAGGCCCGGGCCCGACGCGCGGTCGCCGCCTCCGAACGCCTTCCGACCGTGGACGCGGTCGGCAATGCCAGCCGCACCGAGCCCAGCGAGGAGACCGGAAGTGGCGAGAGTCGTCAGCTGTTCAGCGCCGGCTTCGACGCCAGCTGGGAGATCGACGTGTTCGGGGGGGTACGACGCGGCGTCGAGGCGGCCGAAGCGGACCTCGAGGCGACGCAGGCCGATCTGCAGGCGACCCAGGTCTCGCTGGCCGCAGAGGTGGCGTCGAGCTACGTCGAGGTGCGGGCGCAGCAGGCACTGCTGGGGATCGCTCGTGGCAATCTCGCCACGCAGTCCGAGACCCTGCAGCTGACCGAGTGGCGCGAACAGGCCGGCCTGGTCAGCAGCCAGGACGTCGCGCAGGCACGCAGCAACCGCGAGCAGACGCGGGCGCAGATACCGGTCATCGAAACCAACCTCGCCGCGGCGGAACACAGCCTGGAGATCCTGCTCGCCCGCGCGCCCGGGACGCTGCGCGAGCGCCTGTCGGGGGCAGGCGACCTGCCGGTGGCGCCAACGCAGATCGCCGTCGGCATCCCCGCCGACACCCTGCGACAGCGCCCCGACGTGCGGGCCGCGGAGCGCACGCTCGCCGCGGAGACCGCCCGCGTCGGCGTCGCCGAGGCGGCGCGCTATCCCGCCTTCAGCCTCTCCGGTTCGATCGGCCTCGAGGCGCTGACCCTCGGGGCGCTCGGCGACACCGCGGCGGTGACCAACTCGCTGCTCGCGGGGGTCACGGCGCCGGTGTTCAACGCCGGCCGGCTGCGCTCCCAGGTGGAGGCCCAGGACGCGGTGCGTGAACAGGCGCTCGCCGCCTACCGGCAGGCGGTGCTCACCGCCTTGCAGGACGTGGAGAACGCGCTGGTCGATCTCTCCCGCAACCGCGATCGCAGCGAGGCGCTGGCCAATGCCGTCGGCGCCGCCCGCAGCGCCGCGGAGCTCGCGCGGCTGCGCTACGGCACCGGTCTCCTCGATTTCCAGCCGGTTCTCGACAGCGAGCGCAACGTGTTGCTGCTGGAGGAGAGTCTGGCCCGCAGCCGTGCCGACGGGGTGCTGGCTCTCGTAAGCTTGTACAAGGCCCTGGGCGGCGGCTGGTCGGCGACCCTTCCGCCCGCGGCAACGAAGGAGCTGCCATGAACGCCTCGAACACCACCAGCGACGCGGGAGGTTCCGATCGGGGCGAGGCCCTCGAGGCCATTCTGGGCAGTCGACCCGGCAGCCGGCCTCTGCGGCGCGCACTCTGGGCGTCCGCGGTGCTGATCGTGGCCGCAGGAACGCTCTTTCTGTACTTCCGCGACCAACAGCAGGCCGAGGCGCCACGCTACATCACGGAAGCGGTCACCGTCGGAACGCTGGTGGTCAAGGTCTCTGCCACCGGCAACCTGCAGCCAACCAACCAGGTGGACGTGGGCAGCGAGCTCTCCGGCATCGTGGCCGAGGTCTACGTCGACGACAACGATCGCGTCCGGAAAGGCCAGGTGCTGGCCCGCCTCGATCTCGCGAAGCTCGAGGATGCCGTGGCGCGATCGCGCGCCAGCCTCGCGGTCGCCGAGGCGTCGGTGCTGCAGGCGCAGGCCACCGTCGCCGAGGCCGGCGCCACGCTGGCGCGCTTCCGGCAGGTCTCGGAGTTGTCGGGCGGCAGGGTACCTTCGCAGACCGAGATGGATACTGCCGAGGCAAATCTCAAGCGTGCCCAGGCCAACGAGGCCAGCGCCCGCGCGAGTGTCTCCCAGGCGCGCGCCGAGCTGCAGTCCAACGAGACCGACGTCGAGAAGGCCAGCATACGCTCGCCGATCGACGGCGTGGTCCTCTCGCGCCAGGTGGAGCCGGGCCAGACCGTGGCCGCCTCCTTCCAGGCACCGGTGCTGTTCACGCTGGCCGAGGATCTCTCGAAGATGGAGCTGCAGGTGGACGTCGACGAGGCCGACGTCGGCCAGGTCGAGACGGGGCAGAAGGCCACCTTCACCGTGGACGCTTGGCCCGGGCGGCGGTACGAGGCGGTCATCACCCGCGTCGGTTACGGCTCGCAGGAGAAGGACGGCGTGATCTCGTATCTGACCGTGCTCGAGGTGGACAACGACGACCTGAGCCTGCGCCCCGGCATGACCGGCACCGCGGAGATCACCACGATCACGCGCGAGAACGCGCTCCTGGTGCCGAATGCCGCGCTGCGCTACACGCCGCCCGAGGAAACGGATGCCGCGAAGACGACCACGGGGCGCGGCCTGGTGGGTTTCCTGATCCCGCGACCTCCGCCGCAGGTGCGGAAGGTCCGGCAGGTGACCGCCGACGCCACGCCGCGCGTGTGGACGCTGCGCGACGGCCAGCCCGTGGCGATCGAGATCCGGACCGGCGCTACCAACGGCCGCGTGACGGAGGTCTTGGGCGGTCCGCTCGAGGCCGGCACGCAGGTGATCACGGAGAGCGTGAGCACAGCCCCATGATCGAGGCGGTACCGCTCATCAGGCTGTCCGGCATCACCAAGACCTATGGCCGCGGTCAGGCCGCCTTGCAGGCCCTGAAGGGCATCGATCTCGACGTCGAAGCGGGCGATTTCGTCGCCATCATGGGCCCCAGCGGCTCCGGCAAATCTACCGCGATGAACATTCTCGGCTGCCTCGACACTCCCACCAGCGGCAGCTACGAGTTCAAGGGCGTGCATGTCGAGGCCTTGTCGCGCAACCAGCGTGCGCTGCTTCGGCGCCGCCATCTCGGCTTCGTGTTCCAGGGCTTCAACCTGCTGCCGCGCACCACTGCGCTGGAGAATGTCGAGCTGCCGCTCATCTATCGCGGCGAGCGTGCTGGCGCGCGTCACGCCGCGGCGCGCGTGGCGCTCGAGCAGGTCGGCCTGAAGGGCTGGGAGCACCACACGCCGGCAGAGCTGTCCGGCGGACAGCAGCAGCGCGTGGCCATCGCCCGCGCCATCGTCACCCGACCGGCGGTGTTGCTGGCCGACGAGCCGACCGGCAACCTCGACACCCGCACGAGCGAGGAGATCATGGATCTGATCGGCGCGTGCAACCGCGAGCAGGGCATCACCGTGCTGATGGTAACCCACGAGCCGGACATGGCGGCATACGCCAAGCGCATCGTCCGCTTTCTCGACGGCCGCATCGACAGCGACCGCCTCAACTCGGAGGCCGCCTGATGCTGTGGAACACCTTGCTGCTCGCGCTGCGCGCCATACGGCGCAATCTCATGCGCTCCTTCCTCACCGTGCTGGGCATCGTCATCGGCGTTGCCGCCGTCATCACCATGGTCACCCTGGGCAACGGGGCCACCCGGTCCGTGTCCGACCAGATCTCCAGCATGGGCAGCAATCTGTTGATGGTGAGGCCGGGCCAGCGTTTCGGTCCCGGCGCCGAGGCCGCACCCAACTTCAAGAGCGCCGACGTCGATGCCGTGCGCAGTCAGATCAGCGGCGCGGAAAGGGTCGCCCCGGTGGTGAACATGGCGGCGACCGCCGTGTTTCAGGCCAGCAACTGGTCCACCGTGGTCACCGGCACCAGCAACGATTACTTTCCGGCGGGCAACTGGGTGCTGTCAGCCGGTCGCTACTTCAGCGAGACCGAGGAGCGGGCGGGCAAGGCGGTGTGTGTGATCGGCGACACCGTGCGCGAGAAGCTGTTCGGCCGACAGAACCCGGTGGGCAGCGAGATCCGCATCAAGCAGTTCGCGTGCGAGGTGATAGGCCTGCTCAAGGCGAAGGGCCAGTCGGCGATGGGCCAGGACCAGGACGACACCGTGGTGATGCCGCTGCGCACCGTACAGCGGCGCCTGACCGGCAACCAGGACATAAGCCGCCTGACCGTCTCCGTAAAGGACGGTGCGTCCATCGACGCGGTCAAACAACAGCTCACCCTGCTGCTGCGCGAACGGCGCAACCTCGCCGAGAACGAGGACGACGACTTTCGCGTCATGGACACCCGCCAGATCGCCGAGACCCTCACCAGCACGACGAAGATCCTCACCATGCTGCTCGGCGCAGTGGCGGCGGTCAGCCTGCTGGTGGGCGGCATAGGCATCATGAACATCATGCTGGTGTCGGTCACGGAGCGAACGCGCGAGATCGGCATCCGGCTTGCCATCGGCGCGCTGGAGCGGGAGGTGCTGCTGCAGTTCCTGATCGAGGCGGTCGTGCTGTCGAGCCTCGGCGGCCTGATCGGCATCGCCATCGCCACCGCGGCGTCCGTGGGCCTGGCAGGCGTGATGAACGTGCCCTACATGTTCGACGCCGGCATCAACCTGCTGTCGTTCCTGTTCTCCGCGGCGATCGGCGTGATCTTCGGTTACTTCCCCGCGCGCCGGGCGGCGGCTCTGAATCCGATCGACGCCCTGCGCCACGAGTGAGCAAGGGCGACCGGCCCCGGCGCGGCGCGGCGCGCAGTGGCCGCGCCGGCCCCCCGGGCAACGCCGTGCCGAGCCGGCCCCCGGTCAAGCGGGCCGCAGCGAATACCGCCGCAGGCTGCCCGCGAATTCCGCCAGGGCGCCGATGCCGGTCTCCTCTGCCTGCCGGCACCACTCCTGCAGCGCGGCCACCAGGGTCTCGGGCGCCGCGGAGCGCGCCGACCAAAGCGACTGCAACGAATGCTTGAACTGATGCACGCGCGCGAGCGCATGGCTGTGTTCCAGCGCCTGGCTCAGCCGGGCCCGCGTGACCTCATCGAGCAGCGATTCCCGGCTCAACCAGCGCTTCACTGGCTTGAGCAGCGAACGGGACTCGAGGCCCGCGCGCCGTATCTCCTCCCGGTAGACGCGTCCGACCACCTCCTGGGCATACGCCGCCATCACGTGCATGCGGTGTCTCGCGATGGCGCGGACGGTATCGATGTCTATGCCCACCTTGTCGCGAACTTTCGCCGGTTTTGGCGCCACCCTGCGAACGCTCGCCAGGCCGACGAGCACCAGCGTGCGGATGTAGGCCCATCCGAGATCGAACTCCCAGGGCTTCTGCGAGAACTTCGCGGAGCTGGCGAAGGCGTGATGGTTGTTGTGCAGTTCCTCGCCGCCGATCAGCAGCCCCCATGGCACGATGTTCGTCGAGGCGTCCTCCACCTCGAAATTCCGGTAGCCGAAATAGTGTCCGACGCCGTTGATGACGCCGGCCGCGAAGAACGGTATCCACGCCATCTGCACCGCCCAGACGGTGAGCCCGATCACTCCGAACAACACCAAGTCCGCCAGCAGCATCAACACGACGCCCAGGTCCTTGTGGCGGGAGTAGACATTGCGCTCCACCCAGTCATCCGGGGTGCCGTAGCCGTATTTCTCCACCAGCACCTTGTCGTTGGCCGCACGCCGGTAGAGCTCCGCGCCCTGCCACAGGACGGTGGCGATTCCGTAGACGCGGGGGCTATGCGGGTCCTCCGGCGTCTCGACCCGGGCATGATGCTTCCGATGCACGGCGGCCCATTCCCTGGTGTTCATCGACGTCGTCAGCCACAGCCAGAATCGGAAGAAATGCGAGACCGCCGGGTGCAGATCGATGGCGCGGTGCGCCTGATGGCGGTGCAGGAAAACCGTAACCGAAACGATGGTGACATGGGTCAATGCCAGGGTCACCAGCACATATCCCCACCACGGCAGTTCGATAAGCCCATTGAACATACCAACCTCCCCCTCTCACTTCCGGGTAAACTGTAGCGGAAGTCGATCCTACGGTCTAATGACGATGCGGGCAGAACACCTGGAACCGGCGGCTCGCTGCGGTGCATCGGTTCGGCCATGCCGCTAGGCCGTCGCGATGACGCCTCGCGGCACGGTACCATGCTGGAGGAGCTGCCGGCGGCCCTGAGTTATCCATGCAGGGGTCATGCCGTGGTGATAATAGCGGTATTCGCCGTCCTGTTCTGGATCGGCAGCTCGTCGCCGCTTGGCCTGGTAGCGGCGATCATCGCCGTCTCCTGGCCGATGAAATACGCCTATCACGTCCTCGAGCGCACCGCGCATGGCCGTTTCCAACCGCCGCCGATGACGGTCGAACTCGTGAATCCCCTCAGCCAGCAACCCCTCAAGCACCTGCTGCTCCTGCTGGCCGCCTTCGCCCTGTGCTATTGGAGCGAGGTGCTCCTCGGACGCTGGGCGTCGGCCACCCTGTTCACGCTCATACTGCTGCTGCAGCCCGCCATCGCGGCGCAGATCGCGCTCGACGACGATCTGCTGATGGCGCTGGACCCCACGGCACTGCTCGGCCTGGTGCGCGCGTGCGGGCGCGATTACGCCATCGTCACCGCGGTGCCGCTGCTCCTGGGCGTGGCGATCTATCTCGCCGCGGGCCATCTGGCGCCCGCGCTCACCTTCGCGCTGATGCTGTACGCGGTGATCGCGACCTTCCACCTGACCGGACGCCTGCTCTACCGGCATCGCGATGCGCTGGGTTTCGAGCCGGATCTCGCGCCGGAGCGCGACGAATCGGAACGCCGGCACCGGCAGCGCGCGGAGATCAACCGCGTGCTGGACGAGGCCTATCGAGCCGCCAGCTCCAATCGCAGCCGCGACGCCATGGCGACCTTGGAGGCGGGGCTGAAGCGTCAAGGCGATCGCGTCGAGGACCACATATACGTGCATGGACAGCTGCTGGACTGGCCAATGCCCGAACCGGCGTTGCGGCACGGTCAAGTCCTCATCACGCGGCTGGTGCGTGCACGGCGGCTCGCCGAAGCGCTCGAGGTCTACGAGCGATGCCTGTCGCTGTCACAGGAGTTCCGTGTCGAAGAGGCCGGCCAAGTCCTGCCGATCGCACGCCTTGCCCACACCCTGGGCAAGACGGAGCTGGCGTCGCACGTGCTCAAGGGATTTGCTGCGCGCTTCCCGGATCATCCGGACGGGGGCGCCGTGCTGCGCCTGGAATCGGAGCTGTCGCAGCGACGGTAGATACCGCGCGGCGGCAGCGCCGGATCCGGAACGGACCGCGGCTTGGCAATGCCCGGATGAGAGGAAATAATAGCCCGCGAACATGGCCAGCCCCGATGAACTCCTGATTGCCGCACGCGGGTTGTCGCGCACGTACGGCGAGCGGCGCGTGCTGCACGACATCGACGTCGCCGTCCGCCGTGGCGAAGTGGTCGGTTTTCTGGGACCCAACGGCGCCGGAAAGTCCACGACCATGCGCATCTTGAGCGGGGTGCTCGCGCCCAGCGGCGGCACCGTGCACATCGCCGGCATCGACCTGTTGGAGCATCCCATCGCGGCGAAGCGTCGCATCGGCTACCTGCCCGAGCAGCCGCCGGTCTATCGCGAACTGGCCGTCGATGAGTACCTGCGCTATTGCGCGCGCCTGCACAGCGTTCCCGCCGCCGCGGCGAGATCAGCGCTGGCCAGAGCCAAGGAACGATGTGGCCTGCAAGAGGTCGGCGCAAGGCTGATCGGCAGCCTTTCCAAGGGCTATCAGCAACGCCTCGGCATAGCGCAGGCGATCATCCACTCCCCGGAGGTCGTGATCCTCGACGAGCCCACCGTCGGCCTCGACCCGATTCAGATCCGGGAGATCCGGCAACTGATACGCGAGCTGCGCACCGATCACGGTGTCCTGCTTTCCACGCACATCCTTCCCGAGGTCCAGGCGGTCTGCGATCGCGTGGTGCTGATCAACGCCGGGCGGATCGTACTGGACGCGACCTTGGCCGCGCTGTCGGAGGCGACCCGCGGCTGGCGCGTGCGTCTGCGCCGGCCGCCGCCCATCGAGACGCTGAAGTCGCTCGACGGCGTGCAGCGGGTGGACGTGCTGGACGCGCAGTGTTTCCTGATCGCCGGCCCCCGGCTCGACAGCGAGGAGCTCGCCCGCCGCTGCGTCGGCGCGGACTGGGGTCTCATCGAGCTCGCGCCGCAGGATCGATCGCTGGAAGAGGTCTTCCTGCGCGTGACCTCCGGCGATCTCGCCGCAGAGGCGGCGTAGATGACGGCCGCCATCGCCGCGCGCGAGCTGCGCTCGCTGTTTCTCTCCCCGCTGGCCTGGGTGATCCTCGCAGTGGTCGTCTTCATACTCGCCTATGCGTTCCTGGTGCAGGTGCAGGTGTTCACGGAGATCCAACCGCGCCTCGCCGGGCTGCCGTCGGCGCCCGGGGTCACCGAGATCGTCGCCGCGCCGCTGTTCGAGTTCGCGGCGATGGTACTCCTGCTGGTGGCTCCGTTGCTCACGCACCGCGCGATCGCCGCGGAGCGCCGCGCCGGCACTCTCGTGCTGCTGCAATCCGCGCCGGTCTCCTCCACGCAGATCGTGCTGGGGAAGTACCTCGGGCTGCTCGCCTTCTTCACCCTACTCGCCCTGCTGGTCGCGGCCATGCCCGCCTCGCTGGCGCTCGGCACGGTGCCCGACTGGCGCCACCTCGGGGCCTGCGTGCTGACGTTGATCCTGCTGCTGAGCGCCTTCGTGGCCATGGGCGTGCTCATCTCCAGCGCCGTGGAGGAGCCAATTGCCGCAGCGATGATCACCTTCGGGGCCCTGCTGCTGTTGAAGATCATCGACTGGTCAACGGAGGTCGCCACGGAAACCCGAACCGGAGTCCTGATGCGCTACCTGTCGATGAGCCGGCACTACGAGCCGCTGCTCGCAGGCCGCTTCGCCTCGAGCGACGTCCTTTACTTCGTGATCCTCACGCTCGTCTGCCTCGCGCTGGCGATCTGGCGCCTGGACGCGGATCGTCTGCACGGCTGAGCGCATGGCCGAACCTTACTCCCGGCGCCTTTGGTTGAAGTGGCAGGGCTACCTGAGCGCGGTGCTCATCATTGCCATCGGCGGCCTGGCCGCCTACCTCAGCCTGCGCTACGAACGCGTGTACGACTGGACGGCGGCGAGGCGTCACACGATCGCCGAGGCCAGTCGCGCGGTGCTGGCCGGGCTCGACAAGCCCGTGCTCGTGAGCGCGTACATGGCGAAATCCAGTCCCCTGCGAGAGCAGGCTCGCTTCCTCGTCGAGCGCTACCAGCGTGTGAAGCCGGATGTATCGCTGGAGTTCGTGGACCCGGATCGGGACCCGGAGCGCACGCGCCAGGCCGGGATCCGCTTCGAAGGCGAGATGATCGTGCGCTACGGCGAGCGTGAACAGCACGTTGACGGCATCACCGAAGAGGCCCTGACCAACGCACTGCAGTCGCTCGCGCGCGGCGGCGAACGATGGGTGGCCTTCGTACAGGGCCACGGGGAGCGTGACCCGCAGGGCCAGGCGAATCACGATCTGGGTCAGTTTGCGGCGCAGCTTTCCAATCGCGGATTCAAGGTGCAGCCGCTGCTGCTCGCCGAGACCGCAGCCGTCCCCGACAACACCGCGCTGCTGGTGATCGCCAGCCCGCAGTCGGACTGGCTCGCCGGCGAAATCGGCGTCGTGCGGGACTACCTGGAGCGCGGCGGCAATCTGCTCTTGCTCACCGAACCCGGGCCGCAGCGTGGGCTGGATCCGCTGCTCGAGGCGCTGGGAATCGGCGTGCTGGCCGGCACGATCGTGGATCCCACGAGCCAAAAGCTCGGTCTCGAAAACGCCGCGCTCGCGCTGATCGCCAACTATCCCGAACATCCCGCCACCAAGGGCTTCAACATCCTGACCCTGTTTCCCTACGCGGCGGGACTGAAGGCGCAAGCGGCCGAACGCTGGCAGCACGCGCCACTGCTCGAGACCGCCGCGGGCGCCTGGGCCGAGACCGGCGAGATGAGCGGCAACGTGGGCTTCGACGCGGCGACCGACACGCAGGGGCCGCTCACGGTGGGCCTGACCGTGACCCGGGGGAAAGCCGGTGCGTCCGGCCCGGCAGACCAGCGCGTGGCGGTGATCGGCGACGGCGATTTCCTCTCCAACACCTACCTCGGCAACAGCGGCAATCTCGACCTCGGCCTGCGGCTGTTCACCTGGCTGACCGGCGATGACGGGCTCGTCGCGATCCCCTCGCGCACCGCACCGGATGCCACGCTCGAGCTTTCGCGCGCCGCGACGCTCGCCGTCGGCTTCGGCTTCCTGTTCGTATTGCCGCTGTTGTTGGCGGCCGCGGGCGTGCGGATCTGGTACAGGCGCCGCCGCCGATGAAGGCACGCACCGTGCTCAACGCGCTGCTGGCGCTGCTGGCCGCGGCGCTGTTGTGGCTGGCGCTGAAGCAGCCGGGAGACCCGGGGAGCGCCGATGAACAGCCGCTGCTCACCGCGCTCCCGAAGGATTCGGTATCGCGCATAGAGCTGCGTCATCCGCGCTCGGCGACCATGGTGCTGGAGAGATCGGAGGGGCGCTGGCGGATGACGCGGCCGTATGCGATACGCGCGGATTCCGATCGCATCAATCTGCTGCTGGACTTCCTCGGCGCGCGCAGTCTCACGCGCTTCCCCGTGGTCGCGGCAGATCTCGGCAGGTATGGCCTGGCGGAGCCGAACTCCGTTCTGATCCTGAACGACAAGCGCTTCGAGTTCGGCATCCAGCATCCCCTGGCGCCGAACCGCTACGTGCGCAGCGGCGATACCGTTCACCTGGTGACGGACATCATCAACCAGCACCTGAACTCCGGCGTGGAGAGCTATATCGACCCGCGCCTGCTGGATGAGGACGTCCGGATCGCCAGCATTACCGTGCCGGGACTGACGGTCGAGCAGCGCGACGGCCGCCTGCGTGCATCGACCGGCAGCGAGTCCGCGGATAAGGTCGCGCGCTTCATCGAGGAGTGGCGGCACGCGCGCGCGATGGAGGTGCACGCCATGACCGAGGAGGATCGAAAGCGCAGCGCGACGGAGACCGCCCGCATCGTCGCCGACGACGGCAGCGTCACCGAATTCGCGGTCCTTGCGCGCGAACCCGCGCTGCGGCTGGGTCGCGCGGATCTCGGCATCGTCTACGAGTTGCCGGCGGAGTCGGCCGCGCCCCTGATGGCGCTCGGCCCCGCTGCGGCCGCCACGCAACGTTGACGTGCGATGCCCGAGCTGCCCGAGGTGGAGACGACGCGGCGTGGCATTGCCGCGCAGGTGATCGGACTGCGGATTCGCGCGGTGGTGGTTCGCAACCCGGCGTTGCGCTGGCCGGTTCCGAAGGGTCTCGCGCAGCGGCTGATGGGGCGGAGGGTGGGCGCGGTGCGCCGCCGCGGAAAGTACCTGCTGCTGGATGCCGACGGCGGCAGCGTCATCGTGCATCTGGGCATGTCGGGGAGCCTGCGCATCGTGCGCGCGTCCGACGCCCCGCGCCGCCACGATCACCTCGACATCGTCTTCGACGACGGTCGCGCCCTGCGCCTGCACGACCCGCGCCGCTTCGGCGCCGTGCTCTGGAGCGAGCGCCCGGAGGCGCACCGGCTCCTGCGCGGCTTGGGACCGGAGCCCTGGGACGCCTCCGCGGAATATCTGTACAGGCGATCGCGAGGCCGCCGTCAGGCCGTCAAGAGCTTCATCATGGACAGCCGCACCCTCGTCGGCGTCGGCAACATCTACGCCTCGGAATCGCTGTTCGAGGCCGGCATACGGCCGCGCCGCGCGGCCGGCCGCGTCTCCCTCGCGGAGTACGCCCGGCTCGCCGTTGCCATCGTCAAGGTCCTCGAGCGCTCGATACGCGTGGGCGGCACGACGCTGCGCAACTTCGTCTCGGCGACCGGCGAGCCGGGATACTTTCGTCAGACGCTGAGCGTGTACGAGCGCGAGGGCCAACCCTGTCGCGCCTGCGGGGCCGTCATCAAGCGCCTGGTCGTGGCGGGCCGCGCCAGCTACTACTGTCCACGTTGCCAGAGCTAGCATGGTGGCGCGATCCGCGGCGGCCGGCACATATTCCCGCGACCATCGTCAATAGGGGAGTCCTCTCGTGATTACGTTGCATCAGTTCCCCTCCGCCTTCGGCGTGCCCAACCTGAGCGCATTCTGCATGAAGGTCGAGAACTATCTGCGCATGGCCGACATTCCATATCGCAGCGTCAACGCGAACCTGCGGCGCGCACCGAAGGGCAAGGCGCCCTGGATCGAGGATGACGGCAGGGTGGTCGCCGATTCGGGCTTCATACTCGACTACCTGAGATCGAAGTACGGCGACACCCTGGACGCGGCCTTGACCGCGGAGCAGCGCGCCGCGAGCGTGGCGCTGACGCGCCTGATGGAAGAGCATCTGTACTGGACCGTGCTGTACGCACGCTGGATGGAAGAGGAGAATTGGCGCAGGTTGCGACCGGTGTTTTTCGGATCGATGCCGGCGCCTCTGCGATGGTTCGCGCCCGGCCTGGTCAGGGCTGCGCTGCGCAGGCAGCTCTGGGGTCACGGCATCGGCCGGCATCGGCCGGAGGAGATCCATGCGCTCGGTTGCAGCGACATCTCGGCGCTCGCGGACTATCTCGGCGGCAAGCCCTACTTCATGGGCGAGGCGCCGACCTCCGTCGATGCGATCGCCTACGCCTTCCTCGCCAACGTGCTGTGCGTGCCGCTGAACCCGCGGCTGCAGGCGCACGCGATGAGCAGACCCTCACTGCTCGCCTACTGCGAGCGCATGCGGGCTCGCTACTATCCCGAGCAGGCGCAGGGCTCGGGCTAGCCCACGCCCGGCGGATTGCGCGCCGGCCGGCGCGGCTCACTGCAGCACCGCGGCGGCACCTTCCCCGCGCGGGTCCGAGGCGGCCTTGACCTCGCCGCTGGCACGATCCCAGAGCACGGCCTGCATGTTCCCGTACTGCCGTTCCAGGACCTCGATCTCGTGTCCCCAGCGCTGCAGCGCCGCCCGCTCGATGTCGTTCAATGCGCCGGACTCGGCTTCGATCCGGTCCGGAAGGTACTGATGGTGGAATCGCGGCAGGGACACCCACGCCTGCGGCGCCCGACCGGCGTGGAATTCCAGCACACCGAGCAGCACCATGCTGATGATGCGGCTGCCGCCCGGCGTGCCGAGTATGCCGACGCGATCCGGGGATTCCACGAAGGTCGGCGCCATGCTCGACAGGGGTCGCTTGCCCGGCGCGATCGCGTTGGCCTGCCCGCCGACGAGCCCGTAGGAATTGGGCTGGCCGGGCGCGACGACGAAATCGTCCATCTCGTTGTTCAGCACGACACCGGTGCCGGGCGGCATGTAGGCCGATCCGAACGGCGTGTTGATGCTGAGCGTGGCCGCGACGCGATTCCCCTCCGCATCGAGGATGGAGAAATGCGTGGTGTTCTCGCCGGCCGCGCCCGCGGCGCCCGGCGGCACTGCCGGCGGCACTGCCGGCGGCAACGCGGTACTGGCCGTGGCGCGACCGGCCGCGATCCCCGCCCGCAGCACATCGGCGTGGGCGGTGCTCGTGAGTCTGTCCACCGGTACCGGCACGAAATCGGGATCGCCGAGAAACTCCGCGCGGTCGCGGTAGGCGCGACGCATCGCCTCCACGATGAAGTGCTTGCGGGCCGCCGGCTGCCTTGGATCGAAGCTCACGCCGGCGAGGATGTTCAGCGCCTCGATGAGCGCCGTGCCCCCCGACGAGGGCGGCGGAACCGAGATCACGCGGATGTCGCGATATTGACCGACGAGCGGCGCCCGCTCGCGGATTCGATACGAGGCCAGATCCTGATCGGTCCATATACCTCCCGCCGAACGCACCCCGTCCACCAGGCGGCGCGCGAGATCGCCGGCGTAGAAGGCCTCCGCCCCGCCCTGCGCCAGCCTCTCCAGCGTGTCCGCGAGCTCCATCTGCCTCACGACGTAGCCGGCGGCGGGGACCTCGCCGTTGACGAGATACACGGCTGACGCCGCCTCGGAGCGGCGCAGGGCCTCGATCCGGGCCTGTGCCATCCGGCGATAGGCCTCGCCGACCCGGAAGCCGTTGCGCGCCAGGTTGACCGCCGGCCCCAGCGTGACCGCAAGCGGCAGCCGGCCGTAGTTCCGCGCCAGGTGGTCGAGGGCGGCCGGGATACCGGGTATGGCGGCGGCGAGCGGCCCGTCGGTGGACTTCTCCGCGATCGGCCGGCCGCGGGCGTCGAGGTACATGTCCGCGGTGGCGGCCGCCGGCGCGGTCTCGCGCGCATCGATGACGACCTGCCGCCCGTCACGCGCGCGGTGCAGGAGGTAGAACCCGCCGCCGCCCAGCCCGGAGTTGAATGGTTCCACCACGGCCAGCACCGCTGTCGCCGCCACCGCAGCGTCGAAGGCGTTGCCGCCGTTGCGGAGCATGTCGGCGGCCGCCTCCGTGGCCTGCTCATCGGCAGTCGCGATCGCCGCGGCGCGCGGCCGGGACTGCAGTTCCTGCGTCGATGCCGCCGACGGCATCAGCAGCGGCAGCAGGGCGAGACATCCGCGGAGCGCGGTTCGCATTGTCGTCCTCATGCGCATGGCTATTTGCCCTTCTCGGACATCAGCGCCTCCCGTGCGGCCTCCAGTTCCTTTCGCTTCCTGGCGTCGAACTTCGGGAAGTGCAGATCGAGATCCATGAGCGTGTCGACAATGGCGCCCGCGACGATCAACCGCGTGTACCACTTGTTGTCGGCCGGGACCACGTACCAGGGCGCATGGCGGCTCGCGGTGTGGCGTATCATCTTCGCGTAGGCGTCCATGTACCGATCCCAGTGGGCGCGTTCGGCGACGTCGGCGGCGGCGAACTTCCAGCGCTTGGCGGGCTCCTCGATGCGTTCGAGAAAGCGCTTCTTCTGCTCGTCCCTGGACATGTGCAGAAAGAACTTCCGCACCGCCGTGCCGTTGCGGCTGAGATAACGCTCAAAGGCACTGATGTCCTCGTAGCGTTCCTTCCAGATGTCCGCGGTCACAAGCGAGGGCGGTATGCGCTGCCCGGCGAGTATCTCCTGGTGCACGCGCACGACGAGCACCTCCTCGTAGTAGGAGCGATTGAAGATGCCGATGCGTCCGCGCTCGGGCAGGCATCGGGTCGTGCGCCACATGTAATCGTGATCGAGCTCCTCGGCGGAAGGCGCCTTGAAGGAGAAGACCTGGCAGCCCTGGGGATTCACGCCCGACATCACGTGCTTGATGGTGCTGTCCTTGCCGGCGGCATCCATCGCCTGGAAGATGAGCAGGACCGACCATCTGTCCTGTGCGTAGAGTTTTTCCTGCAGATCCCCCAGCCGCTGTATGCCCTCGCGCAGCAGGGCCTGCGCGTCGTCCTTGAAGTCCGAGGTGAGACCGTTGGTGTCGGCGGGATCGAAGTCCGCGAGGTCGAACTTCCGGCCGTTGGTGACGCGGTACTTGCGGACGAGCCTGACGAGTTCCTGCATCCATCACCCCCCATCTGCGAGCGAAACCCGCCGGCCGGCAGCGGCCATGCATCGAGCCTCGCCGCCGATCATCCTTGATCGGAATCCCTCATCGCAAGCCGTGGATTCGGTGTCCTCGGTTGCCGCGATCCGAACGGTCTGCGCGCGAGGCGTGCCGGCTATTCCGGCGCCCCGCGAGCGGCGAGGGGGTCGTGCAGACGACAGCCTCCCGCCGTCTTTCGGAAACAGAGGAGGTAGGAGCCGCCGTAGACCAGGAAGTGCGACTCCTCCTGCGCCGGCTCCGCCTCCGCAATGCACTCGCGCAGCTCTGCAGCGAACAGGGCAGGATAGACCTCGGCGGGAGGCCCATTCGCGGTCGCGTGGCCGGCCGTCGAACACGAAGGGCAGCGCCGTGAGGTCGGCCGCAACCTCGGCGATGTTGGCGCGGATCCCCGTGCGAAAGCGCTCGACGTCCGCGCTGAAGGCCGACGTCTCGCTATGCGCCCCGGTATATCCGGCGATGAACCCGGCGAGCGCCACCGGAATCCACGCCACCCGCGGCCCGGTCATGAAATCCCCTCGACTCCGGGGCGCATCCCTCGCGTGTCTTCCGCCAGGATAGCGCTGTAGACTGACCCGCATGAATGACCGCCACGCGGTGCTGTTCGCCAACGAGGCGTTCTACTCCGCCTTCGCGCGCGCCGACCTGCGGGCCATGGACGCGCTCTGGGCACGCGAGGGTCCGGTCACCTGCATACACCCCGGCTGGGACGCGTTGACCACCAGGCAGGCCGTGATCGCCTCCTGGCGCGAAATTTTCAGCGGCGGCGATACCTCCTCGATCGCCTTCTACGGCGCGCAACCATATCTGCTCGGCGAAGTCGCACTGGTCATCTGCTACGAGAAACTGCCTTCCGTCGTGCTGATCGCCTCCAATGTCTTCAGGCGCAAGGGCAGCAGCTGGCAGATCGTGCATCATCAGGCGGGACGGGTGAATTCGCCGCCACCCGAGGCGCCGGCGCCCGGCGCCGCTCCGCGTCCGAGCTGAGGTACCGGGCGCGCTCCGACTCGCGACCTGCCCCACGCCGTCAGGCAGCCGCGGCCGGCTCGTCGCGTTCGAGCGCCGCAGCGCCAGCCTGAGCGATCAGTCCCTTCTCGCGCAGCTCGTCCTTCAGATAGGCGTAGTAGATCGGCGCGGCGATCAGCCCCGGTATCCCGAAGGCTGCCTCCATCACCAGCATCGCGGTCAGCATCTCCCACGCGCGGGCCCTGATATGGCTGCCGATGATGCGCGCGTTGAGGAAGTATTCGAGCTTGTGGATCGCCACCAGGTACGCAAGCGACCCCACCGCAACCACCAGCGACTGGCTCAGGCTGACCACGAAGATCACCGTGTTGGAGATGAGATTGCCGAGGATGGGGATCAGCCCGGCGACGAAGGTGATGAAGATCAGCATCTTCGTGAAAGGCAGATTGACACCGAACATGGGCAGCACCACCGCGAGGTACAGAGCGGTGAATACGGTGTTGATCGCGGAGATCCAGATCTGCGCGAACACTACCCGGCGGAAGGCGATGCTGAGGCGGCGCGCGCGGCGTCCGAGCGCGGCCGAAAGCGGCCCGCGCCGCTGTCCGGGCACAGCGCTCTCCAGCGACAGCAGCGCGCCGATCACCATGCCGATCAGGATGTGCGCCAGCGCGCGGCCGAGGCCGGTGCCGGCTACCTGGAACGTGGCGGCGTGCTTGCGCAGCCACTCCACCAGGGCGAGGCGCAGTTGCTCGGTGTCCTCGGGGACGTACACCAGCAGCCACTCGGGAAGACGGTCGCGCGAGTCCTCGATGATCTCCGCCATGCGCTGGATGAGCGCCGGCAGGTTCTCGCCGCTGTTCCGCAGCCACGACGTCAGGCCGAGCGCGGCGACGGTGATGAGCGCGATCACCACGGCCGCGATAAGCGTGACGGCCAGCAGCCGCGGCCCCTCGCGGCCCAGGGCCGCCACCTTCAGCGCCGGCACCAGCATGTTCACCAGGCTGTAGACCAGCAGGCCGGCGATGAGCGCCGGCAACAGCTTCAGGTGCAGCAGCAACAGCAGAGCCGCGGCGAAGAGGATCCAGGTGGTCAGCTCGTAACGTGTGATGAGCGGGGTATTCATGACGATGGTGAGGGTGTCCGCGCCGAGAGAGCCTAGCGCAAACGGCCGCCGCGCGCGACCGGGCGCTCGCCCCGCCCTCCGCGCGGCGACCATCGGCGGTGGAGGCGGAGCGGGACGCATGGAGCAGAAAAAAAGCCCCGCACCAGGCGGGGCTTTCCGCGGTCAGGCCCCTGACTCGCCTGCGAGCCGGGACGCAACGCGCTACATCATGTCGTCCATTCCGCCCATGCCGCCGTGGGCGTGACCACCGCCGGCCGAGGCCTCCTTCTTCGGGAGTTCGGCCACCATGCACTCGGTGGTGATCATCAGCCCGGCGACCGACGCCGCGTTCTGCAGCGCCGAGCGGGTGACCTTTGTCGGGTCCAGAATGCCGAACTTGACCATGTCGCCGTACTCCCCGGTGGCGGCGTTGAAGCCGAAGTTGCCCTTGCCTTCCTGCACCTTGGCGAGGACCACGGAGGGCTCGTCACCGCTGTTGGCGACGATCTGGCGCAGCGGCTCGGTCAGCGCGCGGCGGGCAATGTCGATGCCGATGTTCTGGTCATGGTTGTCGCCCTTGAGCTTCTCGATCGCCGCCAGCGCCCGGACCAGCGCCACGCCGCCACCGGGCACCACGCCCTCCTCGACCGCGGCGCGGGTGGCATGCAGCGCGTCCTCGACGCGGGCCTTCTTTTCCTTCATCTCCACCTCGGTGGCGGCGCCGACCTTGATGACCGCCACGCCGCCGGCCAGCTTGGCCACGCGCTCCTGCAGCTTCTCCCGGTCGTAGTCCGAGGTCGTCTCCTCGATCTGGGCGCGGATCTGGTTGATGCGGCCCTCGATCGCCTTGCGCGAACCGGCGCCATCGACGATGGTGCAATTCTCCTTGCTGACCGACACGCGCTTGGCGCTGCCGAGGTCGTCCAGGCCGGCCTTCTCAAGCGTCAGGCCGACCTCCTCGGAGATCACAGTGCCGTTGGTGAGGATCGCGATGTCCTCGAGCATCGCCTTGCGGCGGTCGCCGAATCCCGGCGCCTTCACCGCGCAGCACTTGACGATACCGCGGATGTTGTTGACCACCAGTGTCGCCAGCGCCTCGCCCTCGACCTCCTCGGCGATGATGAGCAGCGGGCGGCCGGCCTTGGCCACGCTCTCGAGCACCGGCAGCAGCTCGCGGATATTGGAGATCTTCTTGTCGTGCAGCAGGATGACCGGATTTTCGAGCTCCACGCTCATCGACTGCTGGTTGTTGATGAAATACGGCGAGAGATAGCCGCGATCGAACTGCATGCCCTCGACCACGTCCAGTTCGTTGCTGAGGCCGGAGCCCTCCTCGACGGTGATGACGCCTTCCTTGCCGACCTTGCCCATGGCCTCGGCGATGATCCTGCCGATCTCCTCATCGGAGTTCGCCGAGATGGTGCCGACCTGGGCGATGGCCTTGTCGTCCTTGCACGGCTTGGAGAGCTCTTTCAGCTCCTCGACCACCGCGTGCACGGCCTTGTCGATGCCGCGCTTCAGGTCCATCGGGTTCATGCCGGCGGCCACCGCCTTCACGCCCTCGGTGAGCAGCGATTGCGCCAGCACGGTGGCGGTGGTGGTGCCGTCGCCGGCCACGTCCGAGGTCTTGGAGGCCACTTCCTTCACCATCTGCGCGCCCATGTTTTCGAATTTGTCGGCGAGCTCGATCTCCTTGGCCACCGAAACGCCGTCCTTGGTGACGGTCGGGGCCCCGAAACTCTTCTCGAGCACGACGTTGCGGCCTTTCGGCCCGAGGGTGACCTTGACCGCGTTGGCCAGGACGTTCACGCCGCGCAGCATGCGCTGGCGGGATTCTTCACCGAAACGGATATCTTTGGCTGCCATGTATGCGATTCCTTGAAGTTTGTTCGTTGCCTGTGCGGGGAGCTGCCGTTACTCGATGACCGCCATGATGTCGTCTTCGCGCATCACGACAAGATCGTCGCCCTCCACCTTGACCTCGGTGCCCGAGTACTTGCCGAAGAGGACGGTGTCGCCCTTCTTGACGCTCATCTTCGACAGCTCACCCTTGTCGTTGACCTTGCCCGGGCCGACGGCCACGACCTTGCCCCGGATGGGCTTTTCCGTGGCGCTGTCGGGGATGATGATGCCGCCGGTGCTCTTCTTCTCCTCCTCCAAACGCTTGACGATGACCCGGTCGTGCAACGGACGCAGTTTCATGATGCTGTTCTCCTGAATGGATTCTTCTCGAGTTGATGTATGCTGTGGGAGCCCGCTACTAGCACTCCCCTTCGGTGAGTGCCAGTATAGGCGCGGACGATTCAGAGTCAAGGTAAATGGCTGAGGACCCGGGCAAGAACGCCGCATACTGGCTGGTGCTGACCACCTGCCCGGACGCCGATAGCGCCGGGCGGCTGGCACAACTCCTGGTGAGCCGTAACCTCGCGGCCTGCGTGAATATCCAACCGGGGGTCCGCTCGGTCTACCGTTGGCAGGGGAAGGTCGAGAGCTCCGCCGAACACCTCCTGTTCATCAAGACTGCCGCGATGCGCTACGAGGCGCTGCAGGACGTGATCAAGGCCAACCACCCGTATGAACTCCCGGAGCTCGTGGCAGTCCCTATCGTGGCCGGTTCGAGCGAATACCTGTCGTGGATGCACCAAACCGTATGCGAGCCCCGGTGAAGACCCTCCTCGCGCCCCTGCTGCTGCTCTCGGCCCTCGCGCCCGGAGCGCTGGCGGCCGGCGGCGATGGCGACCCGTTCGCGACCCTGAAGGGCCTGGTCGGCGGCAAGAGGGAGTTTCTCGAGCCCGACCGCGCATTCGTCTTCAGCGCCGAGGCCGTGGACGCCAGCACCCTGGCCGCGCGCTGGGAGGTCGCTGAGGGCTACTACCTCTACCACGACAAGTTCACCTTCAAGGTCGAAGGCCAGGGCGTCACGCTCGGCGCGGTCACGCTGCCGCCGGGGGAGATGAAGGACGACGAGTACTTCGGCAAGGTGGAGATCGTGCATGGCAACTTTGCCGTGGACCTGCCGCTGGTCGTCGCCGCCGGCGCGGCCACGCCGGCGGAGGTGGCGCTGACGGTCGGGTACCAGGGCTGCGCCGAAGACGGCATCTGTTATCCGCCGATCACCAAGACGGTGCCGGTCGCGCTGAAGACGGGAAACCCGAGCCCGCCCCCGCCCATCGGCGACCGCAGCGGCAGTGCGCCGATCGTCGCGGAGACCGACCGCTACACGGGCATGCTCAGCGGCGGCTTCAGCGGCGGAATGCTCGCCGCGTTCTTCGGTGTGGGCCTCATGCTGGCGCTCACGCCCTGCGTGTTTCCGATGGTGCCCATCCTCTCCGGCATACTGGTCGGCCAGCGGCGGACGGTGACGGCCGCCCGCGGATTTCTGCTCTCGAGCGTCTACGTCGTTGCCATGGCGCTGACTTACGCGACCGCCGGCGTGCTTGCCGGATTATTCGGGCAGAACCTGCAGGCCTGGTTCCAGCAGCCCGCGGTGCTCATCGGATTCGCGCTGGTGTTCGTGGCCCTGGCGCTGTCGATGTTCGGACTCTACGAGCTGCAGTTGCCGGCGAGCTGGCAGTCCCGGCTCACGCACTTGAGCCAGCGCCAGCGCGTCGGGTCGATGGGCGGCGTCGCAGTGATGGGGGTGCTGTCGGCGGTGATCGTGGGTCCCTGCGTGGCGCCGCCACTCGCCGGAGCACTCGTGTACATAGGCCAGAGCGGCGATGCGCTGCTCGGCGGCGCGGCGCTGTTCGCCATGGCCATGGGCATGGGAATGCCGCTGCTCGTGGTCGGCGCCTCCGCCGGTCACCTGCTGCCGCGCGCCGGCGCCTGGATGGAGACCGTCAAGAGGTCGTTCGGGGTCCTGATGCTGGCGGTCGCCGTGTGGTTCCTCTCGCGCATCCTGCCCGGGCCGGTCACGCTGGCGTTGTATGCGCTCGTCGCGGTGGTCGCCGCCACTCTGCTCGGCGCCTTTCATTCCCTGACGGAAAGCAGCTCGGGCCTGCGCCGGTTCGGCAAGGGGCTGGGTTGGGCCGCCTGCGTCTACGGGGCGGCGCTGCTGCTGGGGGCGCTGCGCGGCAACGATGATCCGCTGCGGCCGCTGGCGCAATTCGGCGCCCCCCGGGAGGCGGCATTGGCGGCCGCGGGCGCCCCCTCGGCGCCGGCGGAGCTCGCGTTCCAGCCGGTGCGCGGCGCCGCGGGGCTGAAGGCGGCCCTGCAGGCCGCCGGCGGCAGGCCGGTGCTGCTCGATTTCTATGCCGACTGGTGCGTGGAATGCAAGAAGCTCGAGAAGGAGACGTTCACGGACGCCGGGGTGCGCGCCGCGCTCGACGACGCGGTGCTGCTGCGCGCCGACGTGACCGCCAACGACGAAGTCGACCAGGAGCTGCTCCGTCAGCTCGGAGTGTTCGGGCCCCCCGCGATCCTGTTCTTCGATGCCGAGGGACGGGAGCGGCGGCCCTATCGCCTGCAGGGCTTCGTCGGCCCCGAACCCTTCGTCAAGCACCTCGAGACAGCGATCGGCCAATGCAGCGCCCCTGGTCAAACCTACTGCTAGTGGCCGTGGCGGTGCTGGCAGCCACGACCGGCTATTACGCCCAGCGCCACCTGCGGGGGGGCGAGAACGGCGTCACCGGCGAGGAACGGGTGGACTTCACCCTCCCGGACCTGGAGGGCCGGAAACGGTCGCTCAGCGAGTTCGACGGACGTGTCGTGGTCGTGAACTTCTGGGCCACCTGGTGCCCGCCCTGCCGGGAAGAGATCCCGGACTTCGTGAAGCTGCAGGAGAAGTATGCCGCCCGCGACGTGCAGTTCATCGGCGTAGCGATGGACAGGATCGAGGACGTGCGTGAGTTCCTGAAGCATACGCCGATCAACTACCTCGTCCTGGTGGGCGACGAGGCCGGGATGATCACCAGGCAGTACGGCAACGAGATGGTCGCACTGCCCTATACGGTGGTCATTGACCGTGGCGGCCGGATCGCCGCGGTGAGGCGCGGCCTGTTCCGGCACGACGACCTCGAGGAAGCCCTGCGCGCCCTGCTTTGACCCCAACCGGCCGGCATCCACGCGTGCGCCCGCCGCCGTAACCGGTCCAATCCGGCCCAGAACCTGTAAAATTCCATCCGCAAGCCACGCAGGGCGCGGCCGCGGGCGGACCGCGGCCGCGCCCAGAGGCCGGCCGGCGGCCCCTTGGTCGGTCGAAATTCGGGGAATTCCGTGGTAATCTGCGGCCAAATTCGTCGAAATCACGACCAAATGGTGCTTCCTGTGGAGGCTCGTCGATGTCCCGGATCCTGGTCCTCAACGGCCCCAATCTCAATCTTTTGGGAGAGCGCGAGCCGGAGATCTACGGCCGCGACACGCTGGAGGACATCAATCGCCGACTGACCGCCGCCGCGAAGGCGGCTGGGCACGAGGTGGTGACGTTCCAGAGCAATGCCGAGCACGCACTCATCGAACGCCTGCACGCCGCGCGCGCCGAGGACGTCCGCTTCGTCCTGATCAATCCGGGCGCGTTCACCCACACCAGCATCGCGTTGCGGGACGCGTTCCTGGCCGTGAAGATACCCTTTATCGAGGTCCACCTATCGAACGTGCACGCACGCGAGTCGTTCAGAAAGCGCTCCTACCTCTCCGACCTCGCCGTCGGCGTCATCGCCGGTCTCGGCGCCCAGGGCTACGAGTTCGCGCTGCAGTCCGCATTACGCCACATCGCCAAGAACACATGAATGAAAAAGGCCGTTCCACGATGGATATACGCAAAATCAAGAAGCTCATCGAGCTGCTCCAGGAAACCGGGATCGCCGAGATCGAGATAAAGGAGGGAGAGGAATCCGTGCGCATCAGCCGACAGGCGAGCGCCGCGAGCGCGGTCTCGGTGCAGGCGTTCGCCGCGCCGCAGGCCCCCGCGCCCGTCCCCGCCGCGCCGGCCGGCGCGGTGGCGCCGCCGCCGGCTCCCGTGGAGGAGGGCCACACCGTCAAGGCGCCGATGGTGGGAACGTTCTATGCCTCGGCCTCGCCGGCCAGCGCCGCATTCGTCGCCGTCGGCAGCAAGGTGAAAAAGGGCGATACGCTCGGCATCATCGAGGCGATGAAAATCATGAATCAGATCCAGGCCGATCGCGACGGCACCATCACCGCGGTGCATGCCGAGAACGGACAGCCCGTGGAATACGACCAGCCGTTGTTCACGATCGTTTAAGTCTGCCGCAACGCCATGCTAGAGAAGATCGTCATTGCCAATCGCGGCGAGATTGCGCTGCGCATACTGCGAGCCTGCCGCGAGATGGGAATCAAGACCGTGGCCGTGCATTCCACCGCCGATCGCGACCTCAAACACGTGCGGCTGGCCGACGAATCCGTCTGCATCGGACCGCCACGCTCGGTCGACAGCTATCTGAACATAGCCGCGGTCATCAGCGCCGCGGAGGTGACCGACGCCACCGGCATACATCCGGGGTACGGCTTCCTCTCCGAGAACGCCGATTTCGCCGAGAGCGTCGAGAAGAGCGGCTTCGTGTTCATCGGCCCGCGCGCCGAGACCATCCGGCTGATGGGCGACAAGATCTCCGCCATCGAGGCGATGAAGGCCGCCGGCGTGCCCTGCGTGCCCGGATCCGACGGGCCGCTGCCGGAGGACGTCGAGGATTGCGTGGAAATCGCCCACCGCATCGGCTATCCGGTGATCATCAAGGCCGCCGGCGGCGGCGGCGGGCGCGGCATGCGCGTGGTGCACACCGAGGCGGCGCTGCGGGGGGCGATCGGCCTGACGCGCGGCGAGGCGCAGGCGGCCTTCAACAATCCGGTCGTCTACATGGAGAAGTTCCTGGAGACGCCGCGCCACATCGAGTTCCAGGTGATCGCGGACACGCACGGCAACGCGGTGTGCCTGGGCGAGCGCGACTGCTCCACGCAGCGGCGGCACCAGAAGGTGATCGAAGAGGCGCCGGCGCCGGGCATCGACGCCAAGCTGAAGCACAGGATGTACGAGATCTGCATCGAGGCCTGCAAGACGATCAACTACCGCGGCGCGGGCACCTTCGAGTTTCTCTACGAGAACGGCGAGTTTTATTTCATCGAGATGAACACCCGCCTGCAGGTGGAGCATCCGGTGACCGAGATGGTCACCGGCATCGATCTGGTGAAGACGCAGATCCGTGTGGCGGCCGGCGAGAAGCTGCCCTTTTCGCAGAAGGACATCGAGCCGCGCGGGCACGCGATCGAATGCCGCATCAACGCCGAGGACCCGGAGACCTTCACGCCCTCGCCCGGCACCATCACGCTCTACCACCCGCCGGGCGGACCGGGCATACGCCTGGACACGCACATCTACGAGGGCTACAAGGTTCCGCCCTACTACGACTCGATGATTGGCAAGTTGATCGCGCACGCGGAGAACCGTGCGTACGCCATCGCGCGGATGCAGAATGCGCTCAACGAGATCGTCATCGATGGAATCAGGACCAACCTGCCCTTGCATCGCGACATGATGGCCGATGCCGCGTTCCGGGCCGGTGGCATCGACAATCACTATCTGGAAAAGAAGCTCGGGATCGGCTGACCGGCCGCTCTACGATGTCCGCTCCGGTGGAAAACGCCCGCGGCCGCCGCCTGGCGAGGTGATCTTCATGTCCTGGCTGCAGTTGCGTTTCACCGTCGATCGCGACGACGCCGAAAGACTCGCCGACGCGCTGGAGGACCTGGGGGCGCAGGCGGTGACGTTCCAAGGGGCGGGCAGCGACAGTCTATTCGATCAGGTCGACGAATCGCCGACCCTGTGGGCGAGCACCCGCCTCACCGCACTCTTTGGCGCCGACACCGACCTCGATCGGTTGCTGCAGGGACTGCGGTCCAACCTCGGCGACTCGCCGCTGCCCGCGTACGAGGCCTCGCCGCTGGCCGACCAGGACTGGAACCGCGCCTGGATGGACCGGTTCAAGCCCATGCGATTCGGCGAGCGGCTGTGGGTGGTGCCGAGCTGGCACTCGCCGCCCCGGCCCGAAGCGGTCAACCTCGTCCTCGACCCCGGCATGGCATTCGGGACCGGCACCCACCCGACCACCGCGTCGTGCCTGCAATGGCTGGACGGCGCCAGCCTTGCCGGGAAGACCGTGCTCGATTACGGGTGCGGCTCCGGCATTCTCGCGATCGCCGCCGTCCGCCTCGGCGCCCGCCGCGCCATTGCCGTCGATATCGATCCGCAATGCCTGGAGGTCACGCGCGAGAACGCCCGACGCAACGGCGTCCAGGAACGCATCGACGTCCACCTGGCGCAGGACTGGCGGGAAGAGACCGTCGACGTGCTGATCGCCAACATCCTTGCCGGTCCGCTGCAAGAGCTGGCGGAGGCGTTCTCGCGGTACGTGCGCGCGAACGGCGAGATCGTGCTCGCCGGCCTGCTTGCGCCGCAGGCGCAGGCGTGCCTGGCCACCTATGCCGCGCACTTCCACATGCAACCACCGCGGGTCGCCGATGACTGGGCGATGCTGCACGGCACTCGCCGCGCGCCGGCGGAGGGCAATGCATGATCACCCGCTGCCCGGGCTGTCAGACCGTGTTCCGCCTCTCCGCGGAGCACCTGAAGATGGCACGCGGTCAGGTGCAGTGCGGTCTGTGCGACCTGCAGTTCGACGCCATCGAGAACCTGCTGGAGGAGTCCGAGGTGCTGCCCGCGCCGCCGCCCGACGAAGGCGCCGCCCCGGCGGCCGAGGAGCCCGCGCCCCCGGAGATGCCCGAGTGGGCATACGACGATCTCTCGCCGCCGGGGGCGCCGGCCCGGACTACGCCGGAGCCCGTCGATGAGGAGTCCCTGCGCCTTGCCGCGGCGGCAATGGAGGAGCGCGACGCGGATCTGGCGATCCGGGCGTTCGAGGAGGAACTCGAGGCGCTCAGGCGCGCCGCGGAGCCCGAGCACGAGGCCGAGCCGTCTGCGGAACCGGTGCGATCGACCCCGCCGCTGACCGCGGCGGCGCCCGAGGAGGGCTCGATGCGCCGCGAACCGGACGCCGATACGATCCTGCTGTCCGATCTGCCCCATGTCAGCGTCGAGCGCGACGACGTCGAGGCGTTGCGCAGCTACCTGCGCGAAAGTGACGCCCCCGATGGGGTCGGCTCTCCGTGGTGGGGCATCGCCGCGGCCCTGCTGCTCGTCGCCCTGCTGGCGCAGACGGCATGGCATCAACGCGAATGGCTCCTCGATCACGTGCCGGAATTGCGCACCCACTGGCAGGCGTGGTGCGCAGGCAAGGCCTGCGCCCTGCCGCCCCGCCGTGATGTCGCCATGCTCCATGTCGTCTCGCGCGACGTGCGCGACCACCCACAGTACCAGGATGCGTTGCTCGTCAATGCAACCATCGTCAACGACGCCGAGTTCGCACAACCGTTCCCGGTGGTCGAACTCACGCTGTTCGATCAGGCCGGCGTCGCACTGGGTGTGCGCCGATTCCAGCCGCGCGAATATCTCGACGCGAGCGTGAACATCGAAGCGGGGATGATGCCACGTCAGTCCATCTACGTCGTGCTCGAGATCGCCGGGACATCCTCCGAGGCCGTGAGCTTCGAATTCAATTTCCTCTGAGCTCTTAACGGCTTATGGAGCGGCTTTTCTGGGGCGGAGTTTGCGGCTATCATCCTCGCCCCCTCCCCATAACCAGAACCAGTCTCTCGTGCTGCGCATCGGACCGTACACAGTGGCGTCGCGCGCCGTGCTCGCTCCCATGGCGGGCGTCACCGATCGGCCATTTCGGCAACTGTGTCGAGGGCTGGGCGCGGGCCTTACGGTCTCGGAGATGGTCAGTGCGAACCCGCTGCTGCGCGACACGATAAAGTCGCGGCTCCGCACCGACCATCGCGGCGAGCCCGGCCCGCGCGTGGTGCAGATCGCGGGCGCCGAGCCGGCCCTGCTCGCCGACTTCGCCCGCTACAACGCCGATCGGGGCGCGCAGATCATCGACATCAACATGGGCTGTCCGGCAAAGAAGGTGTGCAATCGGATGGCCGGTTCCGCCCTGTTGCACGACGAGCGGCTCGTGGCGCGCATACTCGAGACGGTCGTCGGCGCGGTCGACGTTCCAGTGACGCTGAAGATCCGCACCGGGCCCGACCCGGCCCGCCGAAACGCCGTGACGATCGCCAGGATCGCGCAGGCTGCGGGCATACGCTCGCTGGCCGTGCACGGGCGCACGCGCGCGTGCGCGTTCCGAGGTCACGCCGAGTACGACACGATCGCCGCAATCAAGGACGCCGTCGGCATCCCGGTCATCGCCAACGGCGACATCCGCACACCGGCGCAGGCCCGCGCGGTCCTGCAGCATACGGGGGCCGACGCGGTGATGATCGGACGGGCCGCGCAGGGCAATCCTTGGATTTTCGCCGAGATCAACCACTTCCTCGCCACCGGCGCGACGCCGGCGCCACCGTCCCGGCCGGCGATCGCTGCGGTGCTGGTGGAGCATCTGCGCCGGCTCTACGACTTCTACGGCGAGCAGCAGGGTCCGCGCATCGCGCGCAAGCATCTGGGCTGGTACCTTCGCCGTATTCCCGACGGCGAGTCCCTCTGGCAAAGCGTCAACCGCGTCGAGGCGGCCGAACTGCAGCTCGCGCTGGTGAGGAATCACTTCGCGCAATGCCCTGGAGCGCTCGCCGCATGACCGCGAGCGCGCCCAAGCGGGGGCGGCGAGCCAAGAAGGCAAAGCCCGAACTCGTCGATCTCGACAGCGACATTCCGCCTCTGCGCGAGTGCGTGCGCCGGTCGCTGCGCGCCTATTTCCGCAACTTGAACGGGCATTCGACCGCCGAGGTGTATGAACTCGTGCTCTCGGAGATCGAGGCGCCGCTGCTTGAGGTCGTCCTGACGGAGGTGAGAGGCAACCTCTCGCGCGCATCGGCGGTTCTCGGCCTGAACCGCGCCACCCTGCGCAAGAAGCTCCGCAAGTACGGACTGGAGAAGAACGGCGACGCCGGCGCCTGAGTGCGGCCGCCGTCGACCGCCAACCGCGTCCACACCCTCGACGGAACGTATCATGGCTGCGAAGATCCAGCGCGCGCTCATCAGCGTCACCGACAAGACCGGCATCGTCGATTTCTGCCGCGAGCTGCTCGCCTTCGGCGTGGATTTGATCTCGACCGGCGGCACCGCGAGGCTATTGGGCGATAGCGGCATCCCCGTCGTGGAGGTATCCGAGTTCACCGGCTTCCCGGAGATGCTCGATGGCCGCGTGAAGACGCTGCACCCGAGGATACACGGCGCCCTCCTTGCCCGTCGCGAGCACGCCGCGCACATGGCGGCGCTCGCCAGCCACGGAATTCCGACGATCGATCTCCTGGTGGTCAATCTCTACGCCTTCGAAGCGACGGTCGCCCAGCCCGGCTGCACGCTGGATCAGGCAATCGAGAACATCGACATTGGCGGTCCGGCCATGGTGCGTTCCGCCGCAAAAAACTGGCGCGGTGTCGCCGTGGTGACCGACCCCGCCCAGTACCAGCAGGTGCTGAGCGAGATCAAGCGTTCCGGCGAGGTGTCCGAGGCCACGCGCTTTGCGCTCGCCGTGTCGGCGTTCAACCGCATCTCGAATTATGACGCCGCGATCAGCGATTACCTCTCGTCGGTTCGCCCCGATGGCAGCCGCAGCGAGTTCCCCGCGCAGGCCAACGGACGGTTCGTCAAGCTGCAGGACCTGCGCTACGGCGAGAACCCTCATCAGCGCGCGGCCTACTATCGCGACCTCGGTCCGGCCCCCGGATCGCTGGTCACGGCGCGCCAGCGGCAGGGCAAGGAACTCTCGTACAACAACATCGCCGACGCCGACGCGGCCTGGGAGTGCGTGAAGACTTTCGACTCCTGCGCGTGCGTGATCGTCAAGCACGCCAATCCCTGCGGCGTGGCCGTGGCGCCGACGCCGGCCGAGGCCTATGTGCGCGCCTTCGCCACCGATCCCACCTCCGCCTTCGGCGGCATCATCGCGTTCAACCGCTCCGTCGACGGCGCCGCCGCCCAGGCCGTGGCGCGGCAGTTCGTCGAGGTGGTGATCGCACCGGCGTTCGCGCCCGAGGCCCTGGATGAATTCGCACGCAAGAGCAACGTTCGGCTTCTGGAGGTCCCCCTGGATGGCGTGAAGGCCACCGGCAGCGCCTGGGAGCGCGGCCGCAACGCGCACGACTTCAAGCGTGTGGGCTCCGGCCTGCTCATCCAGACAGCCGACAACGCCGAGGTCACCGCCGAGTCGCTGCGGGTCGTGACCGCCAGGCATCCGACCGCAGCGCAGATGGCGGACCTGCTGTTCGCCTGGCGCGTCGCCAAATACGTGAAGTCCAATGCCATTGTCTACTGCCGCGACGGTCAGACCATCGGCGTCGGAGCCGGTCAGATGAGCCGCGTGGACTCCACCCGCATCGCACGCATCAAGGCCGAGAACGCTGGCCTCAGTCTGCAGGGCTCGGTGGTCGCCTCCGACGCGTTCTTCCCCTTTCGCGACGGCCTCGACGTGGTGGCGGAGGCCGGCGCCGTGGCGGTCATCCAGCCCGGCGGCTCGGCGCGCGACGAGGAGGTCATCGCCGCCGCCGACGAGCACGGCCTCGCCATGGTGTTCACGGGCATACGCCACTTCCGCCACTGACCGGCGCCCGCGATGAGAGTACTGATCGTCGGCGGCGGCGGCCGTGAACACGCCCTGGCATGGAAGGCGGCTCAATCCCCCCGCGTCACCCAGGTCTTCGTGGCGCCGGGCAACGCCGGCACCGCTCGGGAACCGAAGGTCGAGAACGTCGCCATCGGCGCCGAGGACATCGCTGCGTTGCTGCACTTTGCTCGTGACCGGCGGATCGACCTGACGGTCGTCGGGCCGGAGGCGCCGCTGGTGGCCGGCATCGTCGATGAATTCGAATCCGCGGGACTGCGCTGTTTCGGTCCGAGCCGTGCCGCCGCCGTGCTCGAGGGCTCCAAGGCGTTCGCCAAGGAATTTCTCGCGCGGCACGGCATCCCCACGGCCGCGCACGGGACCTTCACCGAGATCGCGCCGGCCCTAGACCACCTGCGCGCCCATCCGCTTCCGATCGTGATCAAGGCCGACGGCCTGGCAGCCGGCAAGGGCGTGGTGATTGCCGCCACGCGTGCGGAGGCCGAGGGCGCCGTGCGCGAGATGCTGAGCGGCAATCTGCTCGGCGCGGCGGGCAGCCGCGTCGTCATCGAGGAGTTCCTCGAGGGCGAGGAGGCGAGCTTCATCGTCATCGCCGACGGTGAGCAGGCGCTGCCGCTCGCCAGCTCCCAGGACCACAAGCGCCTGCTCGACGCGGACCGCGGCCCGAACACCGGCGGCATGGGCGCTTATTCGCCGGCGCCGGTGGTGACCGCCGAGGTGCATGCCCGCATCATGCGCGAGGTGATCGCTCCGACCCTGCGCGGCATGCAGGCGGAGGGTCGCCGCTATCGCGGCTTTCTCTACGCGGGCGTGATGATCGCGCCGGACAGCAGCCCGAGGGTCCTGGAGTTCAACTGCCGTTTCGGAGACCCCGAGACCCAGCCGATACTGATGCGGCTGCGCTCCGACCTGGTCGATCTGTGCGAGGCGGCGCTCGACGGCCGACTTGCCGGTGTCCAGGCCGAATGGGATCCGCGCGTCGCACTGGGAGTGGTGCTCGCCGCCGGCGGCTATCCAGGGACGGTAATCAAGGGCGACCGGATCCGCGGTCTGGACCAGGCGATCTCGCCGTCGGTGAAGGTGTTCCACGCGGGCACCGCATTGCGCGACGAGGAGGTCGTGACGGCCGGCGGCCGCGTCCTTTGCGTCTGCGCCCTCGGCGAGACCACGCGCGAGGCACAGCGACGCGCCTATGAGCAGGTCGCCCGAATCAGCTGGAACGGCATGCAGTACCGGCGCGACATCGGATTTCGCGCCGTCGCCCGCGAGCGCGCCTGATGAGTCGGCCGCCGCCGCTCAGGCGTTCCCGGGAGCGCGTATGGTGAGCACGGGCGCCTCGCACGTGCGCACCACGCGCTCGGCGACGCTGCCGAGCAGCAGGTGCGCCAGCCCGGTGCGGCCATGGGTGCCGATGACGACGAGATCGGCCTTCAGTTCGCGCGCCGCATGCGTGATCTCCACGTACGGCACGCCGTCCAGCAGATGCACGTCGATGCTCACGCCCTTGGTGTCGATGCTGCGCGAGAATTCCCGGAGTTGCTCGTTGAGTCGCTCGCGCACGCTGGACTCGACCTCCACCGGCACCTCGACCATGCCGTCCGGAAGGGTATAAGCCGGAATCTGATAGGCGTGAATCACGCTGACCGCCGCCCCGAGCTTGACCGCCAGATCGACGGCGTACTCGTAGGCGTGCTTGGAGGCCCCGGAAAAATCGGTGGCGCACAGGATTCGGCGAATGTCCGGCATACACACTCCCCCGGTGGATGGTTTTTTGAATCTATAGCATAGCGCATGACCGGCGGCCTGATGCCGATCAAGGCTCGCGGCCGCATCAGTCGCCTGCCCACCTGAGAAAGTTGGCCAGCAGCGCGAGCCCGGCGCGCTGGCTCTTTTCGGGATGGAACTGGGTCGCGAAGACATTGGCCCGGCAGCACGCCGAGACGAACTCCGGGCCGTAATCCGTGCGCGCGGCGACGTCGCCCTCTCTCTCGGGCGCGACGTGGTAGCTGTGCACGAAGTAGAACATCTCGCCGCGATCGATGCCCTCCCACAGCGGGTGCGATCGCGTCGGCACCACCTGGTTCCAGCCCATGTGCGGGATCTTCAGGCGCAGGCCGGAGGCCGGGTCGGTAAGCGTGTCCGGGAAGCGTACGACCTTGCCCGGCAGAAACCCGAGACACGCCGTCCCGCCGTCCTCGGCGCTCCACTCCATGAGCGATTGCAGCCCGAGACAGATACCGAGGAATGGCTTCTCCCGCAGGCATCGCCGCAGGACGTCGAGCAGGCCGTAGGATCGCAGATTGCTCATGCACTGGCCGATGGCGCCTTGGCCGGGAAAGACTATGCGATCGGCGGCCGCGATGACGTCCGGGTCGGCGCTGGTGGTGACGCGGTGGCGGCCAGCGGCGACAAACTCCAGCGCGCGGGCCACCGAGCGC